>RCMY010000043.1_pt1 | contig 105412 bp, 100 predicted proteins | sample 2041341 | NCBI WGS metagenome assembly RCMY01 (sample SAMN09708234, study PRJNA481090) | Marine sediment metagenome, whole genome shotgun sequencing project. | reverse complement strand
GACGTCTTCCGCTACCTCGGCATCGCCGACATCGCCTACAACCAGCCCGCGAGCCTCCCCTATCCCACGGAGAACCCCTTCGCGTAGCGCGACGCACGACAACACGCCCTCCCCTCTCCTCTTGAGCCCCCTGGTCGACCATGCTTCCAGGGGGCTCGACCTGGAAAAGGGGACAGGTTGCTTTTCCAGGTTCTGGTTTCAGTCGAATCGGCGAACGGCCCGTCAAAAACCCGAACGGCTCACGCGCGATTTTTTTCCGGTCACCCGCATGACATGCGCTATCCTTCCCCCCAAGAGGCATGCCCCCGCCCGCGTCAGGACAAAGGGGGTCGCTATGGTTCGAATTCCAAGAGAGCTTTCGGAGTCAGGTCTGTATCACGTCGTGTGCCGTGGAAACGGCAGGCAGATCATCTTCGAAGATGACGCCGATCGCATTCGTTTTCTCGACGTCTACGCATCCGCGTCACACGATGGTGGAATGTCCACGATCGCATGGTGTCTCATGGACAATCACGTGCATCTCCTCGTACGAGACGAAGTCGACGCACTCAGCACGACGATGCAGCGAGTCCTCGGAGGATATGCCGCCCGCTACAACGCGCGGACCATGCATGTCGGCCACCTCTTCCAGGAGAGGTTCTACAGCAGACCGATCGAGGATGAGGACGGCCTTCTCGCCGCCGTGCGCTACATCCATCAGAATCCCCTCAGGGGAGGTCTCGCCTCGTCGCTTGACTTCCGTTGGAGCAGCTACGCAGAGTATCTCGGCAGGCGGGGAATCACGGACACCGCGCTTGTGCTCGACCTTCTCGGCGGCATGGAGGAATTCGTCAGGTTCAGCCGAGACATGGACCAGGCCTGCTATCGCTTCGAGGGCGGACGTCGCATCCCGGACGGCGAGATGGCCGACGTCTCTCGGCAGGTGCTTGGTGGGCTCGACCTCTCATGTGTCAAGGCTCTCGACCGGGCGACAAGGGACACTCGTCTCGCACGCCTGTATGAGGTTGGCCTGTCCGTCAGGCAAATCGAGCGCCTGACCGGGGTGGGAAGAGGTGCGATTGAATGCGCCATTCACCGTTCCCGCAAATAACATGGAATATGAACCTGTCCCCTATTCCAGGTCGTCGATGAAGCCGACGCGGTAGTGGGAGAAGACGACCGAGCCCTCCTCCTGCGTCGCGTCGAGGTCCACGTCTCCCCAGATGCCGAAGTCACGGTCGTCGTCGGAGTCGCGGAAGATCTGGTGCACGTGCCAGACGTGCGCCGTCTTCTCGTCCTTCTCGTCGATTGAGAGGTACGCGGCGCTGCGGGCGTCAGCATCGATGAGAATGACCTCGTGCTCCTCGTGGAAGCGCTCGAGCTCCTGCTTCCAGATGACCTCGCGATACCCCCAGTCGGCGTCGAGGGCGCCCAGCTGGTCGGTGCGTCCCAGCGCGGCGAGACGAACGCGCGAGAAGAGCGCGTTTCTCACCAGCAGCGTCGTGCCGCGACGGTCGCGCACGACCTCGTCCGCCACCACCGGCGCCGCCACGTCCTCAACCTCGCCCGCGCTCGCCCACTCGTCGACGAGACTGGAGTCGACGCTCCTCACCACGAGCCCGAGCCACGAGATGATGTCGTCGAGACGCTCGTCACGCTTGTCGAGCGGGACGGTCCTGTCGAGCGCGCGGTAGGCCTCGGAGAGGTAGCGCAGGAGCGTGCCCTCTGACCGCGCGATGCTGTAGCGCTGGATGTAGGTCTTGAAGTCGGACGCCGTCTCGACCATGTCGCGCAGCACGCTCTTGGGACTGAGCGCGTAGTCGCTCGCCCAGGGGACCTTGGCGCAGTACTCGGCGAAGGCGGCGTCCAGTAGCTCCTCGAGCGGCTTGGGGTAGGTGACCTCCTGCACGCGCTCCATGCGCTCGTCGTACTCGATGCCGTCGGCCTTCATCTCGGCGATGGCACGGCCGCGAGCCTCCTTCTCCTGCGCGCGCAGGATCTGCCAGGGGTCCTCGATCGTGGCCTCGGCCATGCTGATGACGTCAAGCGCGTAGGTATCGGACTCGGGGTCGAGAAGCTCGAGCGCGGCGATGAGGAACGGCGAGAGGGGCTGGTCGAGCGCGAAGTCGTCGGGCAGGTCGACGGTCGTGAAGTAGTCCGCCGTACCGTCCTCGTGCTCCTCGCAGGTCACGACCCCCGCGTCCATGAGCGTGGCGAAGACCTCGTCGGCGCGCTGCGAGAGCGCGACCTTCTCCTCGTCGGTCTGCGCGGAGTCGTCGATGAGGCGATGCATGCGCGCGGCCGCGTCGCCGCCCTGCTCGACCTCGGCGAGGACCATCGAGTTGGTCACGCGAAGGCGCGGGCGGAGCTTCTCCGGCACCGCGGCCTGAAGGCGCTCGAAGGTCTGGGCGTTCCAGCCGACGAAGCCCTCGGGCGGTTTGGATTTCTTGACCTTGCGCTGCTTCTTGGGATCGCCGCCCGCCTTGAGGAGCGCGCGGGCGTTCTCGATGTCATACTCGGTCGCCTCGGCGATGACGCGCCCCTCGGTGTCGAAGCCGGACCGCCCGGCACGACCGACGATCTGGTGGAACTCGCGTGCGTTGAGGCGGCGCATCCGGTGGCCGTCGTACTTCGCGAGCGCGGTGAGCACCACCGTGTGGATGGACACGTTGATGCCCACGCCCAGCGTGTCCGTGCCGCAGATGACGGGCAGGAGCCCCTGCTGCGCGAGCTTCTCGACGAGGAGCCGGTAGCGCGGGAGCATGCCCGCGTGGTGGACGCCGACGCCCGCGAGGAGGAGCCGCTGGAGTGCCTTGCCGAAGCTCGTCGAGAAGCGCGTCCCCCTGACGGCGTCCTTGATGGCGTCGCGCTGCTCGCGGGTGGACACGCCGTAGCTCGCGAGCGCCTGCGCCGAGTTCAGCGCGCCGTCCTGCGTGAAGTGGACGATGTAGAGCGGGGCGTCGCCGTCGCGCAGGGCGAGCTCGACCGTGCCCTCGAGCGCGGTGTCGACGAACTCGTAGGCGAGGGGCACCGGTCGCGGCGCGTCGGCGATGACGTCGACGCTTCGGTCGGTGTGCTCCTCGAGCGAGGCTGCGATGTCGGTCACGTCGCCGAGCGTCGCGCTCATGAGAAGGAACTGCACGTGCGGGAGGGTGAGCAGAGGAACCTGCCACGCCCAGCCGCGGTCCGGGTCGGCGTAGAAGTGGAACTCGTCCATGGCCACGCAGCCCACGTCGGTCTTCTCGCCCTCGCGCAGCGCCTGGTTGGCGAGAATCTCCGCCGTGCAGCAGATGACGGGCGCGCTGGCGTTGATGGAGGCGTCGCCCGTGATCATGCCGACGTTGTCCTTGCCGAGAAGGTCCACGAGGTTGAAGAACTTCTCGCTGACCAGCGCCTTGATCGGCGCCGTGTAGTAGGCGCGGCGGTTGGTGCAGTTGGCGATGAAGAGCATGCCGAGGGCGACCAGGCTCTTGCCCGAGCCCGTGGGCGTCCCGAGGATCACGTGGTCGTCGGCCGCCAGGCTGAGGAGCGCCTCCTCCTGGTGCGGCCAGAGCTCGAGGCCGCGTGACTCGACCCAGCCGAGGAAGAGCTCGAGGGCGTCCTCCGCCGGGATGTTGGGATAGCTGTCGGAGTCGGGCCAGGGTATGAGCTGGCCGAGCGAGACTGTTTCGTCAGACATGGTTCCCTCGCGCTGGAACGGGACAGGATTCGTTTCCAGGGTATAGGTTCTCGAATTACCTGGAAAAGTAACCTGTCCCCTTTTCCAGGTGGTGCGTCAGAGCCGGTCGGCCATGGCGAGGACGAGACGTTCGGTGTCGGACCAACCCAGGCACGGGTCGGTGATCGACTTGCCAAACGCGCCGCCGTCGACGGGCTGGCTGCCCTCCACGAGGTATGACTCGATCATGAAGCCCTTGAACAGCCGTGCGATGTCCTTCGACCGACACACGGTGTCGAGCACCTCGTTGCAGATGCGCATCTGCTCGAGCGGTCGCTTGCCCGAGTTGTCGTGGTTGCAGTCGATGAGCACCGCGGGGTTCTCGTACGTGTCGGGCGTGTAGGCGGCGGCGAGACGCTCGAGGTACTCGTAGTGGTAGTTGGGATAGTTGACCCCGTCGAGGCCGACGTAGCCGCGAAGCACCGCATGGGCGAGCGGGTTGCCCGTACTCGAGACCTCCCAGTTGCGGAAGATGAAGTCCTGCTCCGCCTGGGCTGCGAGGATGGAGTTGAGCATCACGGCCGTGGAGCCGCCGGTGGGGTTCTTCATGCCCACGGGAGCGGGGATGCCGCTCGCGACCTGCCGGTGCTCCTGGTTCTCCACCGAGCGCGCCCCAACCGCCACGTAGGCGAGAAGGTCGATGAGGTACTGGTAGTTGGCCGGGTAGAGCATCTCGTCGGCGGTGAACATGCCCGAGGTCTCGGCCACGCGCAGATGCATGCGACGGATGGCCTTCACGCCCTCGAGCAGGTCGGAGCCGCCCTCGGGGTCGGGGTTGTGGAGAAGGCCCTTGTAGCCCGTGCCCTTGGTGCGCGGCTTGTTGGTGTAGACGCGCGGAATGATGAGGAGCTTGTCGGAGACGCGCTCCTGCAGCCGCGCGAGACGGCTCACGTACTCGAGAACGGCATCCTCGCGGTCGGCGGAGCAAGGGCCGATGACGACGAGGTGCTTGTCGCTCTCCCCCCTGATGATCGCCGCGACCTCCGCGTCGAAGGCGGGCTTGGTAGCGGCGAGGTCGGCGGGCACGGGCATGGCCTCGCGAATCTCCTTGGGGATGGGGAGGCGGCGCTTGAAGTCGAGAGACATATGAGGATTCCCAGCTGTTCGTTTCGTTTTTCTGCTTGGTAGCATCGCACAACCACCGCCGACCGACCGCGACGATGCCGAGAGCACACCTATCCGACAGCCGCGGACACGGCTCGCGTCACGCGGATTTCGTGGTCTCGTCACACGTCAGCTATCCTAGTGACTGTGTCCCGGACGAGGAGGCCAAGGAGCCACGACGGTCATCCTCCCTGGAATCCAAACCGACGCCCACCGGAGGTCCCATGGCCATCAACTTCAGCACGGCGCACTTCGAGGCGTCGTTCGGCACCATCGAGAGCCTGCCCGCGCCGACCACGCCCGAGGTCTCGTTCGTCGGTCGCTCGAACGTGGGCAAGTCATCGCTGCTCAACAGCCTCCTCAACCGCAAGTCACTCGCCAAGGTCTCCTCCACGCCGGGCAAGACGGCGAACATCAACTTCTTCTCCTGCGACGGCATCCGCTTCGTGGATCTGCCCGGCTATGGCTTCGCCAAGGTCTCCGCCACCGAGAGGCAGCGATGGGCGGACCTCATCTCCAGCTACTTCAGCCAGGACCGCAGCTTCAACCTGGTCGTGGCGCTCGTCGACATCCGCCACGACGCCCAGGCGCTCGACGTGCAGATGCTCACCTACCTCGCTGACGAGGGGCTGCCGTTCGTGGTCGCGCTCACCAAGGCCGACAAGCTCTTGCGGAGCATGCAGGCACGGCAGGCGGCCTCGCTCGCACGGCAGTTCGGCATCGACGCGGAGCGCATGGTCATCACCTCGTCCGAAAGCGGCCTCGGCATCGACGAGCTTCGCCGACGCATCTCCGAGGCGTGCGACTAGGCGACAAAGGCCGACTCCCAGGGGCGGAGACTTCTCTGAACGCGATAGTATTATCACGGTTCAGCAATCGGAAGGAGCATACCGTGGGCCGCACCAAGTACTCCGAGAAGGAGCGGAAGACCATCGTCGCGACCTTCATCCAGGCCGCGCAGACCATCATCGACGAGCAGGGCATCGAGGGAGTATCCATCCGCCGCGTCTCCTCTGCGGCGGGCTATAGCAGCGCGACGCTCTACCTGTACTTCTCGGACGTGAGCGAGCTCACGCTCATGGCGTGCGTCACCTACCTCGAGCAGTATGCGAACGAGCTCGGACCAGTCATCGAGAACACGACCGACCACCGCGAGGTCTACCTCCGCGCATGGGAGGTCTTCTGCAAGCACGCCTTCAGAAGGCCTCAGGTCTTCAAACACCTCTTCTTCAGCGAGCACGCTTCCTGCCTCGACGACATCGTCAAGGAGTACTACTCAATCTACCCGATGGAGCTGGAGACCGCGCCCGGCTCGGCCTGCTCGCTCCTGCTCACGGGCGACCTCCGCCGCCGTGCCCTCAAGGAGCTCGCCCCCTACGCGTCCGACCTCGGACTCAACGAGGAGGAAAGACGTCTCAACGTGGACCTCGCGGTATGCTACCTTCGGCAGCTCCTCGAGGCGGCCTGCGAGAAGCCCGTCACGCCCGAGAGCATCAGCGAGAACACCGCCACCTGCATGCGCGCGATCAACTTCCTTCTCGTCGGCGCGCAGGCGTCGAAGGGCTAGCTCGCGATCTCGCGGACGGCCACCGCCGCCTCGTCAGCGTCCTCGGCCGTGTTGAACCATCCGAACGAGAAGCGCACCGTGCCGCGGTCCGTCGTGCCCATGCTCTCGTGCATGCGCGGAGCGCAGTGGGCACCTGGTCGGGTCGCTATGTCGTAGGTCTGGGAAAGCGCGTCCGACACCGCGGAGGAGTCGTAGTCTCGGACGTTGATGCTGACGGTCGCCGTGCGCCGGCCATGGTCGGGCACGAGGGCGTCACCGTAGACCGTCACGCCGTCGACCGCCGCGACCTGTTCCACGAACCGTCTCGCAAGCGCGGCCTCATGCGCCGCAATCGTCTCGACGCCCGTCTCCGCGACGAAGTCGAGCGCCGCGGAGAGGCCGGCGATGCCGTGGCCGTTGAGCGTTCCCGCCTCGAGACGCGTGGGATAGGCCTCCGGCTGCTCGTGCGAGAAGGAGCTCACGCCCGTTCCGCCGACCTTCCAGGGGCGGACGTCGACGCCCTCGCGCACGCAGATGCCGCCGGTCCCCTGCGGGCCGTAGAGTCCCTTGTGACCGGTGAAGCAGAGGACGTCGATGCCGAGAGCGGTCATGTCGAGTGGCACGCATCCGGCCGACTGCGAGGCGTCCACGATGAGAAGCACGCCGTGCTCGTGGGCGAACGCGGAAACGCGCCGCAGGTCAACGACATCGCCCGTGACGTTCGACGCGTGGGTGCACACGACGGCTCGCGTCTTCGGCTCGAGCAGGCGCTCGAAGTCGTCGTAGACGGGTCGACCGTGCTCGTCCGCGCGGACGAAGCCCAGCGAGACGCCCCGCTCCGCCTCGAGACGATAGAGCGGACGAAGCACCGAGTTGTGCTCGAGGTCGGTCGTGATCACGTGGTCGCCCTCATTGATGGTGCCCGCCATCGCGATGTTCAGGGCCTCCGTGGCGTTGCAGGTGAAGGCCACGTGATCGGCGCGTCCGCAGCCGAGGAGACGGGCGACCTTCTCGCGAGCCTCGAAGACGACGCGAGAGGCCGCGAGCGACCCCTCATGTGCGCCGCGGGAGGCGTTGCCCATCGAGCCGAGGGCGGCAGTCACGGCATCGATGACACGCTCGGGCTTGTGAAGGGTGGTTGACGCGTTGTCGAGATAGATCATGTCCGCCTTCTAGATCGTGAGCTCGTACGCACCAGCCCAGGAAATTTCTGCCTCATCCAGCGCGGCAATGACAAGCTCGCGGGCGCTCGGGAGGGTCTTCCACGAGAGCCCGCATCCCGCTGAAATCTCACGCGGAAGCGGGATGATCCGCCCGGGGAGACCGCGAGCGCCCAGCTCGCGTTCGGCCGCAAGCGCGGCGGTCGTCGAGTCGAACGCAATCACGAGTGCCTGTGTCCTCACGAGTGCCATGCCGCACCTCCGCAGTCCATTGTACGTGCTGCAAAAGGTACCTGTCACCTTTTGCATCGCCGTCCGGTTGGGCAGCGCGGCCGGCCTGCGGTACGATAGTTAGTCACGTTTTGGCTGACTGACCGTACGGAGGCTCCATGGACACGACCTTCGAGACAGAGCAGGCCCATCTCACCGAGACCTACGCCAAGCTCGTCTCCATTCACGACGCCCTTGCCGGCCAGATAGAGACCATGCAGCGCGACGCCACCCAGGACCTCAAGGACATGTCGGAGGAGGTCCGCATCGACTTCGGCGGCGCCGACGAGACCATCGAGACGCTCGCCGCCATCGAGACGCTCAACTCCGTCATCGACACGTACAACCAGTACCACGACTTCACCGTCGAGAAGCTCAAGCGCGTCTCGCTGCTCCTGCGCCAACCGTACTTCGCGAAGGTGCGGCTCAAGATGCGCCCGGGCCGCCCCGCCCGCGACGTCTACATCGGCACGGCCGGCATCACCGACGAGCACAAGCTCCCGCTCATCGTCGACTGGCGCTCCCCCATCGCCGAGACCTACTACAACCAGGAGAACGGCGAGACGAGCTATGAGGTCGACGGCCGCCGGCGCACCGTCTTCCTCGAGCTCCGCCGCCAGTTCGACATCACGCGGGACCGTCTCAACATGTACTTCGACACGACGGTGGCCATCGAGGACTCGCTCCTTCTCAACGCCCTCAAGAAGCACCACACCGAGAAGCTCCAGGCGATCACGGCCACGATCCAGCACGAGCAGAACGAGGTCGTGCGCCACGCGGACGTACCCGTCCTTCTCGTGAGCGGCATCGCGGGCTCGGGCAAGACGTCGGTGCTACTCCAGCGCATCGCATACGTCTTCTACCACGAGCGTAAGACCCTCTCGCCTGACCAGGTCTTCCTCTTCACGCCCAACCAGGTCTTCGAGAGCTACGTCGACACCGTGCTCCCCACCCTGGGCGAGTCCAACCCCCTGATCTTCACGTGGCGCAGCTTCCTGGCAAGCCTCGGCCTCGCCGACCACGGGACGGGCAAGGACGTCGACCCCGCCGAGCTCGCCGAGCTCGAGCACACGGTCCAGTCCATGACCGTCGAGGACGATGATCTGCGCGCGGTGAAGGTCGACGACCTCACGGTCCTCAAGGTGAGCCAGGTCGCCAGTGCCATCAAGAAGTACTCCCAGTTCCCCGTGGGGCCCAAGCTCGTCGCCCTCGTCAAGGACGAGCTCCACGACAAGGTCGACCGCCGCCTGACCCAGATGTCCAAGGACGAGGAGGTGCAGGAGAAGGTGCTCGGCCTCGACATCGAGGAGCAGGTCGAGATCTTCGGACGCACCATCAGCCCCTCCGACGAGGAGGAGACCGCCGCCTGCACCCTCGAGTATCTCGAGCACCGCTACTCCTCCGCCCACGACGAGGTCGAGAAGCTCAGCTGGCTGCGCATCGACCGCATCGGCATGCGCGTGCTCCACAAGAGCGACCTCTCCGCGGCAGAGTGGGTCTACCTCAAGATCCTGATTTCGGGCTCTGGCGACAAGAACGCCCGCTACGTGATGGTCGACGAGGTGCAGGACTACACCGTGACGCAGCTCATGGTGCTCGCGCGGTACTTCTCGCGCGCGCACTTCCTCCTCCTTGGCGACGAGCACCAGGCTATTCAAGAGGGCACGGCGACGTTCCCGCAGATACGAGACATCTTCGCCTCATCGCACGGCGAGGTCGAGGAGTGCCAGCTGCTCACGAGCTATCGCTCGAGCCCCGAGATTACCGAGCTCTTCTGCAGCCTGCTCGACGCCGACGAGCGCCGCAAGCTCACCTCGGTCCACCGCCCGGGCGTCGCGCCGAAGATCGTGGAGCGCGCCGACCGCGACAGCTACCTCGACGAGCTCCGGCGATGCGTGGACGAGGCGCGCGGCGAGGAGGGCCTCACCGCCATCGTCGCCGACAACGCAGGCCGCGTGAACTGGCTCTCGAAGCAGCTCGGAGACGGCGTCCCCGTGATGGGGCGTGGAGAGAAGCTGCCAGCTGCGGGCATCGTGCTCATGGACCTGCCCCTCGCCAAGGGCCTGGAGTTCGACCACGTGATCGTGCCTGATGCGCAGGCGGAGACCTACCCCGACACGCCGCTCGCACGGCGTCGGCTCTACACCGCCATCTCTCGTGCCATGCACCAGGTGACGCTCGTCTCGCAGGGCGAGCTCAGCCCGCTGCTCCCGAGGGTGGGCACTGCGTCGGGTGCCGGGATGCCGACCGCCGAATAGGAGCCGGTGCCAATAACGTCAAAGGATCCTTCTGGCTTATTGGCACAGGCAGCGAGCTCTCTACCTGGGGGTGCCGATAACGCCCCTTTGTCTCGGCGACGTTTGCCCAGTTGGCAGGGTGCCAAGAGCCGAAAAGGATCCTTCTGGCTTATTGGCACAGCGGACCGGACGGCGCTCTACTCCGCGTCACGAATCGCGTTTCTCAGCGCCTGCATCGAGAGGTCCACGGCCGTGATCTCGTCGGCGCAGCGCTTGAGCTCGCGGCTCATGAGCTCGGAGTTCGCAATCGACTTCTTGTACTTCATCTTGTGCTCGAGCGTCGCCCAGAAGTCGATGGCGATGGTCCTGAGCTGCACCTCGACCGAGGGGAGCCCCGCGGCCGGTCCCTCCTTCAGGCGAACCACGAGATGGAGGCTGCGGTAGCCGTTGGGTTTGGGGTTCGCGATGTAGTCCTTGCGGACAAGGAGCTCGACGTCGGGGCGGGCGATAAGCCAGTCGGCTGCAGCGTAGACGTCATCGGTGAAGGCGCAGATGATGCGCGTGCCCACGACGTCGTTGATGCCCATCTCGAGGGCGTCGGCAAACGCCGTGCCCGTCCCGCCCTCGCGCGCGATCTTCTCGGCAAGGCTCTCGGGGCTCTTGATGCGCGACGTGTGGTACACGACCGGGCGGAGGTCGTCCGAGTCGCCGCGCTGGCTGGCAAACTCGTCCGCAAACGCGTCAAGCTGGGCTTGCGCGGCCACGAGCATGGGATAGCTCTCTCCGTAGTAGTCCTCTGGGGTCACTTGACATCACCTTTCGTGGTCGGAATAGTGACGGTGAAGGTCACCGACCTGCCATCGGGCGCGGCCGTTGCCTTGACCTTGCCGCCATGGGACGTCGCGACCGCCTGCACCATCGAAAGACCGATTCCGTAGCCGCCCTTCCGGTGCGTGCGCGATTGGTCCGACTGGTAGAAGCGGTCGAACCAGCGGTTCACCTCGTCGGGGTCGACGCCCTCGACGGGATTGGACACTTCCAGCTGCGCCTGACGGCGTCTGGCCGTGAGCCTCACGTCGATGGCACCGCCCTCGGACGAGTACTTCATCGCGTTGTCGATGAGCGCGCCCACCATGCGCGAGAGGTACTGCGCGTTGCCGCGGACGGACACGCCGGACTCGACCGTCGAGCGCACCTCATGTCCCTCGAGGAGGCTACGCGACTTGAACGAGGAGGCCTCCTCGCCCACGAGCGAGGAGAGATCCACGACGTCGCCCTTGCGTCCGTCGGCGGAGGCGGCGCGAGAGAGTACGATGAGGCTTTCGGTGAGGTCGCTCATGACGCCCACCTGGTGTTTGATGTCGTGCAGCCACTCGTTGTCCTCGCCGATGTCCATGGCGAGGACGTCGGCGTCGGCCGAGATGATCGAGACGGGCGTGCGCAGGTCATGGCCGGCATCAATCACGAACTGTTGCTGGCTCTCCTGCGCCTTGACCAGTGGTGCCACGATTCGCCGCGAGATCAGGATGAGGATGCCCGTCACCACGAGCACGCCGCCGAACATCACGAGCGACTCGTTGACGACGCTCAGCTGCGTGTCGCTGTTCTGACGAGACCTGTCGAGAAACCCGATGACGTAGGACCCGTCTGACTTCTCACGGACGAGGTAGCGATAGTCCCCGAAGTTGCCTGAATCGCGTCCCGAGGTGTAGGCGAGGTGCGCGAAGCTCGCTGCCTGCTCCTCGTCGACGGTCGTCGTCTGATCGAGGTTCGTCGAGGTCACGACACCGTTCTCGTCGAGCCACACGACGAAGAAGCGCGCGTCGTAGATGCCCTCCGCCTCGGCTTCGAGGGAGTCCTTCGACTCCTTGGGGAGCACGCCGTCGTTGTCGAGGATGATGTTGAGGTAGACGTCGGCGGAGGCCTCCTGCTGAAATCTTCGCGTCTGAACCGAAACGCCCAGGATGAGGCCGAGAAGGACCGTGAGCGAGCAGAAGACCGTGACGATGAGCCTAACCCTGAGTCGCTTCTCCATCGGGACCCACCATCCTCCACCCCTCTTCGTCAGACCCCACGACGGAGACCGGAGATCCCAGGGCCTGCAGCTTGCCGTTGATGAACGAGGCGTAGAGCGAGAGCGTGCCGTCGGGCGCGTCACCCTCCCACACGCGCTCCAGAAGCCAGGTCGATTCGACCGTCCGGCCGCCCGCACGTGCGAGCAGCGAGACGAACGACATCTCATGGGGGTCGACGCGCAGGGTGCCGCGCTTCGTCGAGAGCTCGAGCGTGTCCGCGCGAATGGTGAGGTCACCAAAGTTGACGAGCGAGGTCGCCCCAGAGCGCGGGCGTCCCGCCGCCTTGATGCGAGCGACGAGCTCGCGCGCGTTGTACGGCTTCGTCACGTAGTCGTTGGCGCCGAGCTCGAGCCCCTCCACCTTGTCGTCAACCTGCGTCTTTGCCGTGAGCATGATGACGGGGACCGAGTTGCCCTCGGCACGGATGGAGCGAAGGACCTCGAGACCGTCCATGACGGGCATCATGATGTCGAGAACGGCAACGTCGTAGAAGCCACCCCTCAACATGGAGAGGGCCTCGCCACCGTCGGCGGCGCGCTCGACCTCGAGCCCGCTCTTGGTGAGGATGGTCGCGGTGGCGCGAGCGAGACTCGCGTTGTCCTCGGCGAGAAGTACGCGCATGGATGCTCCGTTCTCGTGGTTCGTTTTGCGTCCTTGCTAACGTACCCATACCCTAGCCCATCCGTACCTGGAAAAGGGGACAGGTTGTTTTTCCAGGTTTCGTATACCGACGTTTCGGCGAGTGGCCATCACCCGAATGCAAAGGGAACAGGGCGCATATCCAGGCTCTCGTTACCGAAACCTGAAAACACAACCTGTCCCCTTTTCCAGCTAGCCTGTCCCCTTTTCCAGCTAGCCTTCGGGGACGACCTTGAAGACGACTGTGTACTGGTTCACGAGCGGTGCCACGTGGCAGAAGAACACGCGCCCGTCGATGGGACTCACGAGCTGCTCCTTCTCGTGGGCGTCGTAGGCGTCGAGCACGCGCCCGAGCACCTGACCGCGCTCGACGCGCCAACCGGGCTCGACCTCTCGCACCAGGAAGCCCCCCGCGAGCGTCGTGCGGACGTCCACAAGGTCCTTCTCGTCGATGAGCTTCGAGACGAAGCCACCCCTCGGCGAGAGGCGCACTATTCCGAGGCTGCCGAGAAAGCGCAGCACGCAATCCTCGACCTCTCCAGCAGATCGAACGTTGAGCGAGCCCATCTCGCGGACGTAGACCGAGAACGCGTGCGTGCCCCACACCTGCCAGTTGTAGTTGAGCGTCGTGGTGTCGAAGGAGCTCGGTGCCTTGGCGACCACATACGGAAACCCGAATGCCTCCGCAAGGTCGAGCGACTCCTCGGAGACGTCGTTGGCGTACGTCACCCTAACATGCGGCTCGAAGTCCCCCGGCAGGTAGAAGCTGCAGAGCTGGATTCCGTACGCATAGTCGCTCACCGCGGAGAAGAGCCCGTCTGCGATGCGTTGAGTCGTCTCGCCCGTGTCGCTGCCGGGGAACATTCGGTTGATGTCGGTGTTGTCGACCGGCCAGAACCGCTTGGAGATGTTCATCGAGAAGGCGTTCACGGCGGGGACCACGAGAATTCGAAGACTGGGGTCGGTGAGGCCGGCAGTTTCGAGCTCCGTAAGCCGGCGAACGAGTTCGGCGCACACGAAGGTCTGCTCGACCTCGTTCCCACGGGTCGAGCCCACGATCGCCGCGCACTTGTCAGAATCCGTGTCGCCGAACTCAAAGCCCTCGATGCGCAGCGGCTCGCGATAGGGCGTCTCGAGCGAGAAGAGCGTGGTCCTTCTCATTGCACGTCACCCAGGATTCTGCCAAGGAGAGAGCCAGGATACACGACGGGGTACTCTCGGAGCGTGAACAGGAGGCCGCTCGTCGGAGCCACGATCCGCTCGCGCAGCCGTCCCATGAGCGGGTCGGCAACGATGCCGATGAGCTGTCCTTCGTTGACCATCGTGCCATGCTCGGCCCGAGGGAGAAATATGCCTTCGGCGTTGGCGTTGAGGTAGCTCACATTACCGTCGCGGGAGATGATCGGGGCTGGGCGCTCCTCGAAGTCGCCGCCCCACGCGCCGAGATGGGCCGCCAGACGAAGGACGCCCTGGGTGAGCCTCTTGCCGTATTCCTCAGTGATGCGCATGCCGACACCCGTCTCGACCACGAGCGTTCGCGTCCCCCGTTCGTTGAGCGCGTAGGCGAAGGTCGACTCGAGCACCGTGGCAGAGGCGTGGACCCACACGTAGTCGACGTTGAGAAGCGGCGCGAGCGGCAGGAGACTCTCGGCGGAGAGCTCGTTGATGCGCACCTGCGGCATCTCCCGAAGGAAGATGTTGGAGGCGTGGATGTCCACCGCCACATCGGCACCGGAGACGTCGTCCATCACCGCTGCGGTGAGCGTCTCGGTGAGATCCCCTCTCGACGTGCCCGGAAACGTCCGGTTGAGGTCCACGTCGAACATCGGCACGCCCCGCTCGATGGAGTTGATGCCGAGGGGGTTGATCGCAGGATAGACGTCGACGGTCCCATAGAGGAGGTCGAGGTTCTCCTCGAGAACGCGCCCCAGCTCGAAGGCCACAAACTGGCCCTCGAGCTCGTCTCCGTGGATGCCCGTGACGACGGCGATCCGCGGCTGAGTCCCGTTCGTAGCCGCCTCGCCGCCGAAGGGAGCGCAAGCGGTGCCCACGATGCGATGCTTCTGGATGAGCAGCCGCTCCCCCACGGGGAGTTCCGCCGAGAACACCGTCTCTATCATTGTTGGCCTGCCCACTCGACCGTCGAGTCATCGGTCACGGTCACGCGCACGGTCTGCTTCTGCCGCGCGCCGCCGATGAAGACCCCGACCTCGATGGGGCAGTCGGCAAAGTCACGCCCGCGGGAGAGGACGATGTAGTCATCAGTCACCTGACAGTCGTTGGTCGGGTCGACGCCCCGCCACCGGCTGCCGTCGTGAACCTCGACCCAGGCGTGCGTCGCACCCTCCCCCACCATGAAGCCATTGACGTAGCGTGCAGGAACCCCAGCGAGACGGCAACACGACACGAGGACGTGCGCGTAGTCCTGACAGACGCCTCGCCGCTGCGCGAGCGCCTCCTCCGCCGTCGTCCGGACGTCGGTCGTCCCCTTCTCGTAGCTGCACGTCTCGTGAATCGCCAGCGAGAGCCGCAGAGCCTTGTCGAGAGGACCAACGTTGCCACACACGCGCAGCACGTCTGCCACGAAGTCGCTGATGTGCGGACCTGGTTCGGTCATCTGGCTGGGACGCAGGAAGATGGGGTGAGCCTCCTCGACGGGAGCGTCATCCGCCTCGGTCACGACCGTGCCCGCCGAGATGAACTCGAACCTCTTGTGAGGGGCCTCGAGACGCCCGACCTGCAGCAGGTTGCCGAACCCGTCACACTGGCGTGAGACGGTCGCGCGCGGGTCGAAGATGGTCTGAGCCTCGAGCACGGTCTGGGACGACGAGCTCGTCGGGAGGCAACGAAGCACGAAGTCATGGTCTAAGACGGGCTCAGAGAAGCGGAGCCTCGTCTCGAACGAGAAGCTGAGGACCTTCATCCACGTCGCCCCCTAGAAGATGCGCGCCAGATGCTTGAGGAGCTTGCCGCACTTCTCATAGGTCGCATCCTGCGGAAAGTCCGGGTCGTAGACGATGTCCGTCACTGCCTTGAGCTGCTTCTTGCTGTACGGGGCACCCGTGCGGTTGACGCGCGTGACGAGACGGTGCACCTCATGGCGAAGGTCGCCGAGCTGGTATGAGAGACGGGCGTAGAGGTCGATCCTCTCGAGCGACATGCCGCACTTGATAAGATTGCGCGCCGCATCATCCGAGACGTAGTCGTCCACGCAGCCCTTGAAGGCCATGATATCGTCCTGCACCAGCTGGAGGTCGATGAGGGGTGCGTCCGAGTCCTTGGCCTCCTCGATGGAGTCGACCGCCATCTGGATGTAGGAGATCGACTCGGTCCCGAGGACGTCCCTCAGCCGCACCGCGTTGTCGTACGCGGCGTTCATGGAGTAGGCGATGGACGAGTGGTTGTCCATCCCGAAGAGGCAGGCGCGGAAGAACGAGATGGGGTCATCGGCCTTGGAGTCAAAACCGAGTTCCTCGAGCTGCCCCCTCCAGTTGCCGTCGGTGGAGTCGAGCGCCTTGTCATAGGTGGCGAGGATGAAGCGCTGCGTCGTGAAGCAACGCTCCATGTAGCGGCCGAGCCACAGCAGGTGGTCGACCTTCTCTAGCGATAGAGAACCCATGTGTCCTTGAACCCTCCTCCTTGGGACGAGTTGACGATGGCGGAGCCCTCCTCGCGCGAGTAGCGCGTGAGGCCACTCGGCCACACGGTGGTCTTCTTGCCCGAGAGCACGAAGGCGCGCAGATCGGCCTTGCGGGGAACGATGCTTCCGTCGACGAGCGTGGGAAGGCAGAGAAAGTCGACGACCTCCTGCGCGATGAAGCGGCGAGGCTCACGGCGGATGAGGGCCTTGAGCTCGTCGAGCTTCCCGGGCTCGAGCGAGGAGCCGAACACCACCCCGTAGCCTCCCGCCTCGGCGACGTCCTTGATCACGAGCGTGTCGGCGTGGTCCTGTACGTAGGCCATATCGTCGGGATAGAAGGGCAGGTAGGTCGGCGCGTTCTGGAGGATGGGCTTCTCGCCGAGGTAGTACTCGACCATCTTCGGGACGAAGTAGTAGATGCCCTTGTCGTCGGCGCCGCCGTTGCCGGGCGCGTTGACAATCGCCACGTTGCCCGCTCGGTATGCGCTCATGAGGTTGGGCACGCCGATGAGGCTGTCGGACCTAAAGCACAGCGGGTCGAGAAACTCGTCGGACAGGCGCCGATACACGGCTCCCACCAGCTGGTCGCTCGTCGCGTTTCGATAGTAGAGCCGCTCGTCGTCAACGAAGAGCTCGGAGGGCTCGGCCAGGGTCGCGCCGGCCTTCTCCGCCAGGTAGGCGTGCTCGAAGTAGGCCGCGTTGAAGCGTCCCGGGGTGAGCACGACGTTGATGCCGCCCGTGTTGACGTTGTCGAGCACGGCGCGCAGACGAGTGCCGTAGTCGCGGTTGTCGACGAGCGGGACGCGCAGGAACGTCGTGGCATCGCAGCGCCGGCAGAGCTCGCGGGCGATGAGGGGATACGAGGCGCCCGAGGGGATGCGGAGGTTGTCCTCGAGGACGAACCACTCGTCGTTCTCCCCCTCGACCAGGTCGATGCCCGAGATGTGACTGTAGATTCCCTTCGGCGGGACGATACCCTCGCACTGGGGCAGGTAGCCGGAGCTCATGAAGGCGAAGTCCTCGGGCACAATCCCCTCGCGAATCGCCTCCTTGGGACCATAGAGGTCACGAAGGTACGCATTGAGCGCGTCGACGCGCTGGGCAAGCCCTTGCGAGAGATAGTCCCAGGTCGTGGGCTTGATCGTGCGAGGAATGGCATCGAACGGGAAGAGCCGCTCATTGAAGGTCCCGTTCTTGTACAGGCCGAACTTAACGCCGTAGCGCGCGAGCTGCTGGTTGATCTTGGGCGCGTGTTCGAGGAGCTCATCGTAGGCTGGCATCGTCCCACCCCCTGTCGGTGCGGTTGACTGCATACGATGGTGGGCCACCAGCGTTTCGGAACGTGAATGCTCAGGTTTCCCAGCGTTAACAGCTGTGGTCCACCTGGAAAAGGGGACAGGTTGCTTTTCCAGGTTTCGTATTCCGGGATTTCGGCGAACGGCTACACGCGCCTCAGAACCTCCCAGCCCGCGATGTCGACGCACCACGGGATGAACTTCCCCGCCACGCGGAGCAGGAACGACGGCACCCCGCAGCACGCGACTGCCAGGTGGAGTCGGTTGGCGAGAAGCCCGCGGCGCACGACGGTCCGGGGGCGCTGAGCGAGCGGGTAATGCCTGATGTCCGAGGCACCCCTGGTGCGCTGCGCGACCTCGACGAACTCGGTTTTCACCCAGAAGGGGCAGACCGCCGTGGCGCAGATGCCCGTTCCGAAGAGCTCCCAGCGCAGGCCGCGCGTATAGCTCTGCATGAACGCCTTGCTCGCCGCATACACGTTGAGGTGCGGCAGCGGCAGGAACGACGCGCACGAGACCACCTCGAGGATGTGCGATCCGCGAGCCATGTAGGGAATCGTCATCTGGGTGAGAAGAACGGCGGCGCGACAGTTCACGTCGACCATCGAGGCCACGTCAGCATCGGAGATTGTCGCATACGAGCCGACCTTGCCGAGACCTGCCGCGTTGACGAGGTAGCTCACCTGCGGTTTGTTCTCCTCGAGCTTCGAGCGCACCGCAGCCAGACCCTCGTCAGTCGAGAGGTCGGCGCAGATGACGCGCGTCGATGCGGCAAGCTCTCTCGCGAGGGCCTCGAGCCGCTCGGCGCGCCGTGCCACGACCCAGACCTCGTCAACGTCGCCTCGCGCCGCGAGCGCCCTCGCGAACTCGCGCCCCATGCCCGATGATGCTCCCGTGACGATTGCGACTCCCATGAAACCCCCTCCGAACGACGTGCGATCTTCAGCCGCTATGGTCGCAGGCTCCCCTTCTCCACGTTCGCCTCGAAGCGCTCCTCGACATAGTCCGCAAGCTCCTCGGACCCGAGCCTGGTGGTGACGTTGCGTCCGCGGGTTTCGTGGATGGAGACGTCATGGGCGACCCAGTCCCGGCCTCCGTTCGAGTCGTTGAGCATGAGCGGCTGCACGTTGTCCATCGCCCGCGCGAAGCGCGCCTCGGGCGTCTCGTCCGCCTCGAACTCCTCCCAGAGAGCTCGCAGGTCGGCAGCCTGGTCATCGGGAAGCAGGCCGAAGATGCGCTCGGCGGCACGGGCCTCTCGCTCCGCGTGAGTCGCCTGTGCGGCGGAATCGTAGGCATAGGAGTCCCCGGCATCTATCTCGACGACGTCGTGGACGAGGCACATGATCATGGTGCGGGCGATGTCGACGGGTTCGTTCGCGTACTCCCCCAGCAGGTAGGCCATCACTGCCATGTGCCAGGCGTGCTCCGCGTCATCCTCCCGACGCGCGTAGCCGGTGATGTGCGTCTGACGCAGGACCTCCTTCTCCCTGTCTATCTCGAGGATGAAGTCTCGCTGACGTTCGAAGCGCTCTCTGTCCATGCCTGCCCCCTCGATGCCCACCCGGCCATTCTACCTGGAAACGCGTAATATCTCCCCAGGTTCGCGCAGCTCGACCGCACCTCGAACGGCCGCGTGCGCTTGAGACTACAATGTCACAAGCGCACGCACCCACCCGTCGGAGGAACCCATGTCTGTCTCTGTCACGCCCATGACCATCGTCCTTCTCGTCCTCGCAATCATCACGATCGTGGGGCCGCAGGGCGTCCAGAGGATAATCTCGCCCAAGATTCAGTCGCTGTACGCTCAGCACAAGAACAAGGAGCTTCTCGACTACCTCGACAAGCCCGCCGCCCGCATCGCGTATCCCAAGTGGAACATCATCTTCATGAAGCTCAACGCCTATCTCGCCGAAGGTGACGACACAAACGCATCGCGAATGCTGGACGAGCTCCTCACCGCCCACTCGTCGAACGAGCAGAGGAAGGAGCTCGTCGTCAAGGCCTTCGACTTCTACATCGGGCGTGGGCGCTACGACGACGCCAGGGCACTTCTCCCCGAGATCAACCAGATCGTCGACGAGCCGCGGGCGAGAAGGTGCCAAGAGACCTACGAGGCGCACACCGCCCCGAAGGCGAAGTGACCTGGAAAAGGGGACAGGTTACGTTTCCAGGTTTACCGTGACCTCACGACGCGAGCGATCCATGCGTCGACGTCCTTCTGCGGAGTCACGAGCTCGCTGCCGCCGGTCGAATCGAACTGGACCTCCATGCTCGGTCCGAATGACGCGCCCGGACAAGCTGACTCTATGTCCTTGATGACGTGTCCGGGCCAGCCGCCGTTGGTCATGAACGGGATGACCATCTTGCCCGAAAGATCGGAGCCTTCGAGAAACGTCCTCATGGCAGGCGCCATCGTATACCACCACGTGGGCGTCCCGACGGCAACCACGTCATAGTCGGACACGTCGTGGGAAAGGGCCTTGATCTTGGGGCTGAAGCCACGCCGGACCTCGTCGTGCGCCTGCTCGACCACATCGTCGTAGCTTCCCGAATAGGGAGCGACCGTATCGATGCGCTCGATATCTGCTCCGATAGCCTCCTGAAGCTGAAGCGCGATTCGCTTCGTGTTGCCGTTCGACCACGAGTAGTACACGACCAGGGCCTTTGTCATCTCGGAAACCTCTCTCGCCACTCGATGCTCAAAGAGCTACACACGCTTGCACTCGTTTGACATCCGCCTGCGAAATCGTCTGAATAGAGAACCTGGAAAAGCAACCTGTCCCCTTTTCCAGCTACTGCACGAGGGCGACGGCGACCACGTAGTCGCCCTCGTTTGTTATCGAGACGAGCACCTCGGTCGCTCCCGCAGTCTCAAGCACCGGCTTGATCCCCTCCCCCACCACCACGTACGGCGCGCCACTCTTATCGTCGAGTGACTCGACCATTCTCAGCTCGAAGGGACTCCCGCACGCGTGGGGGCTCACCGCCTTGAACACGGCCTCCTTCACGGCGAAGCGACCAGCGAGAAACTCGGCCGAGTCCGCACGCTCGAGCGCCTGTGCGCGCTCCGCCTCCGAGAAGGTCCTGGCGACAAAGGCGTTGGGAGCGCCAGGCTCGCGAGACCCATCCTTCTCACCACTCACACCGAGACGGACCGGCAGGTTTCCGAATCCTCCGCAGAGACGGCGGAACTCACCCATATCGACCATGTCAACGCCAATGCCAACGACCATGCTTCCTCCCGTGAGCCCTGGGATGGTGCCATCATCGCACGAACCCACCTCCCGTCGTCCGAGAACATGGCCCAGCGTCCTCAACCTATACGGCTTGTCTTAAGAACTTTTATCTGAATCACCCAGCGATTTCTTACATCAAATGCTTTTATTCATCCACATGGCTTCAACGGAACCCTGCAATTTAGAGAATGGTTTTATCAGGACCACGATTGATGCGGCGGAGGATAAGAGCCATGGAGAAGTGCCCGTCATGCGGCTTTGACCTTGAGGAGGAGTGGAAGGCGAAGGACTGGGAGAAGCGACCAAGCCGCGGAGTCAACCTCCATCGGGCAGAGGAGGGGAAGGTTCGGCGCCATCGCCTCCTCTGCGGTTCCCCGCGTTTGCGCACCGAGTACGTCTGCATGAGCCTTGGACAGATGCGAAGCCGGATGATGACGCTGGTTTGCTCTGTCATCGCGATCGCCTCCGCCTGTCTCCTTGACTGGACGAACGTCATAGGGCTCGGGCCGGTCAACATGTGGAATGTCGTCATCCTGGTAAACCACCTGCCCTTGATAAGGAGCGACGGATCCACGATTGACGGCTCCCCCACCTCCTCTGCCACCATCCTCGTCACGCTTCTCTTCGTCTTCCTCCTTACGGCATTCCTCGGAGCCGCCCTCACCGTCCTTGGCATGTATAGGTTCACTAAGGCCCCGATGAGCGAAGCCGCATCCAAGAGTCTACTGCTGGGGTTATGCGTTCTAGGAGGGGCCGCCCTGTTGTGCCTGGTTGTCATCGTGGCGGTATCGTCTGCGGTCTGTAATCAGTTCTCGATCTTTTGCTATTCGACGACTGACGGCATTGCCTCAGCTACGGCCGGACCCTTCATCACGCTCATCTCCTGCGCCATCGGCTCCAGCTTGCTGATGAGAGACGGGGAGGAGCATACTCATCTTCGACACTGACATTGTTTTTTACACGTCGACCAACGCATGGAAGTCGGTGGGTAGCACCGAAAGCCCTCTCACGCTCGCCTCGGGCGCAGACTCGATTCAGGGGCCATCCATAGACGATCGGCCCCCACGCCACGCTCGCCCCGCGCTCTGATGGAACCATCCTCGTCACCATCGAGGCGGGCAGAGGGTCGACTCCCAGCTCCGCATCGGGAGACATCGCAGGCACCGCCATCCTCGGCAAGGACGGGCTCTCGCCCGATGACGGTTACTTGTGTTTCCTGGTCGGCCCGTCTCGCACCGAGCAGACGGCTGGATTCACCCAGCACCTCCTGCCACGAGCGTGACCACCGTCTCCGTCTGTCTGCAAAACGCTCGTACAGGATGGGGCAGATGCGGTCGCCAAGCTCAGGAGTCCGCCAGAAGCAATGCCCCTTCTGTCAGTCGCCTGCTCCCTACTCCTCGCCGCCGCCCTCGAGGCCGAGCATCACGCTCACCCGGAAGACTCCGCCCTTCTCCTCGCAGACCAGCTCGCCGTCATGTCTGCGAACCAGGTCATCGAGGATGACGAGTCCCCATCCGTGCTCCGAGAGACCTGAGCCCCGCCCGTGACGCCTGGTCACGGACACCTTCCCCCGCCTCGTTCCCTTGGGTCCCTCGATGCAGCTGTTCTCGGCATCGAAGATGAGCTGCCCGGCTGCGACGCGAGCTCGCACGGTGATGAAGCGCTTGCCCTCGGGCACCTCCTCGCAGGCGTGGATGGCGTTGTCGATCGTGTTCGCGAAGAGCGCGCAGAGGTCGACGTTGGAGATGTACAGGTCACGGGGCACCTCGAGCCCGAGCGTGAGCTTGATTCCGAGACGCTCGCAGTCGCCCGCCTTGTTGAGCAGGATCGCGTTCACCACGGGATGCTCGCAGTAGATTCCCGAGGGTGACTTGATGAGCTCGCTCGCATGCTCGAGAGACGCGGTCACCTCGGTGACGTCACGCACCTCATTGCCAGGCGCGGCGCCCCGTGCGACTTCCTCGTACTTCTCCCTGGACTCCGCAAGCTCCCCCTCGACCGAGGCGAGCCGTTCGGAGAGCTTGGCGCGAAGCTCCTTGGCACTCTCTCGGTCACGAAGGACTTGCTGCTCGTATTCCTGCTGATACTGAAGCTGCTCGGCGAGAAGCGCTGCCCGCTGCTCGGAGAGCCGGTGCTCCTCGGACCGACGAACCGCTCGGAACATCAGAAGGTCTGCAGCACCACAGAGAATGCCAGCACCTGCGACCAAACCATACACCCACAGCTCGAGCCCGTGGAAATCCGCAGCCGCAAACAGGAACACGACGACGATTCCCTGGCTCAAGGGGAGCAGAGCGTAGGCCGCGCGTCGCCACGCGCTGACCCCATGGAGGGACACCACGAGCGCCACCAGCATCGCGGCAAGGGCAAGGCACGTGCTCGACTCTATGAGCGTCTCGGCTCTCATCTGACGTCCTGACGTCTATTCACGGAAGAACCCGAGCACCGCTCGGCGCACCGCGGGACGGCGCTTCTGACTCACGGGGACGGTCTCCCCGCCACGCAGCACGAGACCGTCGGCTGAGTACGACTCGACGAAGCTGAGGTTCACGAGGAAGCTCTTGTGACACTGGACGAAGGAGCCCGGCAGCTCCTGTGCAAGCTGCTCGAGCACCCCGTAGGTTTCAAGAACCTGATCACCCGCATGGATGAAGAGCTTGCGCCTCTTGCTCTCCACGTAGGAGATCTGACGGGGCTGAACGAGCGTCGTCGTACCCCGCACCGACACGGAAATCGGTCGTGTGGTGCTCGCTTTCAGATTGGAGACCGTCTGTTTGAGTGCCTGGTCGAGGTCCGCCTGCGAGAAGGGCTTGACGAGAAACCACACGTGCTCGGTGCTGTAGACGCGCGTGCAGTACTCGATATGCCCCGTGACATAGATGACCTGCGTGCCGCATCCCGTGGGGAAGAGCTGACGCACGAGCTCGATGCCGTTAGGCAGATCTTCGCCGAACTCGATGTCCATGAGCACGACGTCGAGGTGCCCGAACTTCTTGATTACTTCGGGGAATGCCGAGGGTGAAAGGAAAATCGGCTCACTGAAGAGCTTCGCCTGAGACGAGGACGCCACAAGGTCCGCCGCCAAACGCGCCTGGTCGACATCGTCATCTACGACGGCAATGTTGTAGGTCACGCGGCATTACCCCCGATGACCTCGAGACGTCGCCGCAGCTCTCGAACAGTCCTCTCGGCATCGACGTAGTCGCCCTGCGCCGCTAGCATCTCGACGGTCTGCAGCTGATTGCGGAAGTCATGCCTGAGCTGGGATGACGCCTCGATTTCCTCTGCCATGTGACGGTAACCCGCGAGCTGCCAGTCAAGCTGCTTGCGAAGAGTCTCCTCCTTGGCTGCCGCGATCTCACGCTGACCGCTTCTTGCCATGACTGCGAGAAGAAGGACATCGGCACCGACGCAGACGCCAGACACCCAGAGCTCGTTGAGCTGGAAAAACGCATCGCTCGCGAGAAGACGCGTTCCGATGAGGAGCGAGAGGAGGATGAGGACGCCCTGGACGAACACGAAGCCAGCGAACATGCTCACGCCCGAAGGCGATTCCAACCTGCGCATCTTCTGGAACGCGGGCACGAGGATGCTGCCCACGATCGCGATCGTCAGAAGGAAGATCAGCTTCGTGATCAGGTGCTGTGGGAGATACTCGGCTGCAGCCTCCATGCTCGCCGTGGGGGCACCGTTAGTGAGCAGCGGCCAGACGCCAGCTCCGACGATCTCGGGGATGAAGCTGCCCACGAAGGCAAAGGCGACCGCTGCGATTCTCCACCCGAAGGTGTCATCGTAGAAAAGGAAGGGGGTAATAAAGTAGTGAATCAGAATGAGCGGAATCTGCAGCCAGAAGGGGAGAATCGGCCACACGGCACGGAACGCCATAAAGAGGAACCCGGCCGAGCAGCTGATTCCGAGGAACACCCACTTGTGCTTCATGGGCAGCATACACATCATAAGTATCGACTGCGCCCAGTCGAGCGGCAACGCGCTGATGTTGATGATGAGGTATCGAAGTTGTTCGCTCACAGGTCCCCCGCAGTCCAAGCTGTCACAGCGAGACCCCGACTCATGTCCCAGAGCCGGAGTCCCCAGTTAGACGAACGTACTATATTAGTATGCTAGAAGTATCGCTCAAAGTGCAACTAATATCTTTAAGAAATACCCGCTAAATCCTGCTGTAACGCTTCTTTTGATTGCTGATTGAACATGTGCCGACAAATGAAGTAGCGTAATAAGTCGGAGCACTCTTTGATGGCCAATAACAGCGAGGGAGACACCCTCCCGGCTCGACCTGACGGAGCCAGAGGTGCCTCCCACTCTTGAAGTTGCATGGCCGAGACGACCAAGCCGCCGTTATCCCTCGAACAGCTCCGCTGCCTTCTCGAGCCATTTCGTGCACTCGATCTGCTGTGGGCAGGCGCTCTCGCACTGCATGCAGTGGATGCAGTCGCTTGCCTTTCCCTTGCCACGGGTCTCTCGCTCGTACTTGTCCTTCGCCACGTCGAAGTCTCCGTAGATGAACATCCTGTTGAGCGCCGTGAAGATCTCGGGAATGGGAATGCCCATGGGGCAGCCAGGCGTGCAGTAGTGACACGCCGTGCACGGCACGGAGTCGATGGCGGCAAGCGCCTCCTGCGCCTTGGCGATCGTCGCCTGCTCGTCCGAGGTGAGCGGCTTGAAGTCGTGCATGTAGGAGATGTTGTCCTCCATCTGGGCGACGGTGCTCATGCCGGACAGCACCGTGATGATACCGTCGAGGCTCGCGACGTAACGGACCGCCCAGCTGGCGAGACTTGCCGTGGGGTTCGCCTCCCGCAGGATCGATGCGACGGACTCGGGCGGGTTGGCCAGCATGCCGCCCTTGATGGGCTCCATGACCACGACGGACTTCCCGTGCCGGCGGACCATCTCATAGTTCGCCCTGCTCGTCACGCTGGGGTTCTCCCAGTCGGCATAGTTGAGCTGCAGCTGGACGAAGTCCACCTCGGGGTGCGCCGTCAAAATCTGGTCGAGAAGTGCGGGGTCGGCATGGAACGAGAAACCGTAGTGCTTGACCAGGCCCTTCTCCTTGAGCTCCGCCACGAAGTCCCAGATGTGATACCGGTCATAGATGGTGTAGTTGTCCTTCTGGATGGCATGGAGCAGGTAGTAGTCGAAGTAGCCAGCCCCGGTCCGCTGAAGCGAGGTGTAGAACTCCTGCTTGGCGCTCTCTTCGTCGTTGCAGCCCATCCACGCACAGAGCTTGGTGGCTAGGGTGTACGAGTCGCGCGGGTAGCGCTCCACGAGCGCCTCCCGAGCGGCCTCCTCAGAGCCAGGATAGACATACGCCGTGTCAAAGTACGTCAGGCCGGCGGCCATGAACTTATCGACCATGGTCTTGGTCTGCTCGACATCGATGGAGCCGTCCTCAAGCTTGGGAAGGCGCATCAAACCAAAGCCGAGCTTGGGAGTGTTCTTGCCAAAGTAGTCAGACATGCACGTCCCCCTCTTCTTGCACGGATGTTATCTCGTACCTGCGCTTCATTATAGATTGCGCCGGAAGGCAGAGCTCATCGAAGCGCCTGCATCCCATAGACGGCCATCTGGGTGCGGTTGGAGAGATTGAGCTTCCTCAGAACCTTGCTCACGTGAAGCTTGACCGTGTGCTCGCTGATGAGCAGCTCGTCCGCCACCTGCCGGTTCGACATGCCCATGCACACGAGGCGAAGTATCTCCTGCTCTCGTTTGGTGAGCATTCCGAGCTCGTCCGAGTCAATGTGGATGGAGTCCTTGAGTCCAGTGCCCTCTCGTTCGCTGCAGCACGCTAAGAACAAGTCAAACGCGCTGGAGATGAGACGGGCCTTCTCCTCGAACTCGATCTTGTCTCTGAGCTCGTTGCCCTCGATTGTCGTGGACATTGAGCCCCCAATGGGCTGATGAACCGAGCCGTCAACGACGATGAGACAGTACTCGGTCTCCCCGCTCGAACGTCCCTCTTCGGCAAGCCCCAGAGGAGCGATGGCGCTGCGAAGTCCAAAGGGACACATCGAGAAAAGAACGCCGTCCGATCGCGTGTCAAAACTCTTGCATATGTAGCGTTCGCAGACGTCGGGACAGGCGTCTCGAGTCGCGAGACAGCGCGGATTTCCGTTGGACTCCACGGTGAGAGGACTGAGATTCGCACGATTGAGAATTCGGATGCTCACCGAGAAGTACTGGAAGTACATGTCCTGAAGCCGCTGCAGCTTTGCCATGATGCTCGGCGAGTACTCTTGGTGACGAGACACTGGGCCACCCCGATTCCTGCTATGGCCATGACGACAAGATCCACCTGCGAGAAAGACGGATGACCACATTTCGACCGGCAGACCCCCGCCCCCTCTGATGCCGGCAGGACGAGAGCGACTCCCGCCAGCATCAGCCCCAACGGGCAGAAGGCCCCCCCACTTCCGTCAGCGAATAAAGCCCTCGTCAGCCACTTTGAAAGTCGAAGCTGAGTCGAACCGACGAGTCAGACAGAGAGACGTCACATCGCTTTGTTGTCCATAATAGTGAGTACAACTTCTGACGTCTAGCTGCCACTTCGCCAACGGTTACGCGATTCGAGGATATCCACCAGATTGCAGATGGGTTCTCACCTGGCGGTTGCGCATGCGATCACGGCGACGTGACCGACTATCGAGAAGTCCGCTAGGTCTTATCCAGGGCAAGCCGTCAGCCAGAAGTATGCACGGCAAAGCCAGCATGCCGCGCAGGTACGTACGCCATCACCGCACATAAATTGGCACTATCACAGCTGCTATTCCAGCGCAGTACGCAGCCTCTCGGCAAGTTCGCTCTCTGATGCGTCCACTGTGCCATCAGCCTGCTCGAGGATGGCGCATGCGAGCAGGAGCGCCTGGCGATAGTCTTCGACAAGCGTCGCGTCGATTGCCGCAAGGCGGGGAACGGCATCCTGCGCCTCTCCGTCGGTGAAGTCCTCGACGACGTCCGATACCTCCCGATACATCTCGGAGAGGTCGTGGGGCGTGAACTTCTCATCCATCATCTGACTGAAGACCTCAGCCTCGTCGTCGCCAAACACCCCGTCACTTGACACAGCGTCAAGCAGCACGCTCATCAGGTCGGACTCGAAGAAGACCTCCATCATTCCGTCTTCCTCGACGTTCCACTTCCCAGCCGCCTCTGCCGCCTCGCACCTCACGCAGAAGTCGTCCCACAGGGAGCGAAAGTCCTCAACGAGCTTCTCCCGAGCAGCGTTCATCAGTGTCTCCCCCATCGTGACGCTGTCCGCTTGGCCCACGAGAATCAATACCGCCTGCCTGCTTGCATAGAACGTCTTTCTTTCTCGAAGGTCGCATGGGCAGGCACGTTGTCCATGCGACCTGCGCACAGTGTAGAGGGTCACTCCTATGAAAGCCCCACACAATCGGGTAGTCCAGTGAGGAAATGGGGCTGCGTGCTTGGAAGATGCCATCCGAAAAGGGCTCCCAAAGACAAAGGACTCCGAGACTGAATGATGTCAAAACTCATGCGTATGGTGAGCCAATCAAATAGCTTGGCGATTGGAGGAGAACGTATAGTCAATGGGCGAAACACGCTCAATGAGGAAGAGGAGTTTTATGAAGTGTCCTACCTGCGGAAAGAGCTATTCAGATGACGCGCGCTTCTGCCCGGCCTGCGGAGTCCCGCTCGAAGCAGAGTACGAGGCGGGGGCCATCAACGACGGCGCTCCCATCTCCGATGATTCCAGTGCTGACCACAGAGACCCTCAGCATCGAGGGAAAAGGGCCGCGACCATCATTGCGCTACTGGCAATAGCTGTGGCAGCTGTTGTCGCAATCGTTATCCTTACGAGGAAAGCGCCCGTGACACCTCCGACCGACGAGGTCATCCTCGAGGACTACCAGGAGGGAGCGGTGAGCTCTGACTTCAACACCACTTCGTCGTGGGGCTCGAACGATGGCTACAACATCGTCTCATCCGAGGTGGATGGGCCGAGCACCGACTCCACCGAAAACGACGCCCTTGAATACAGCACCCTCATTACCATCACCTATGAGAACGCGAGCTTCAGAGTCACCGAGGAGAGACTGCTGAGTTTCTCCGAAGAATCAGACGGCATCTGGGAGAAGACGTCCGATGACGTTCAGGAGACCTCGACGGAACCCATCGCGGGCATTACTAATGACAGCGTCATGAGCAACATAAGCACCATCCTCGGCCAAGCCCAGAGTACCTCGTCAGGTCAAACGACGGACCTCTCGAGCATCTACTCCTCCTCGGACAATGTCAGCATCGCAAGCAATGAGACGACGCTCACTGGTGGTACCGTAACTTTCACCCTCAGCAGCGAGACAGATACCGACACGTATTCTGGCGGCTTGTTGGCCACCTTCTCCTGGGATGCTAAGAAGGGTGACTGGACGCTGGCAACGTGCACGGCAACTGACGATTCGTGGACTCCTGTCCCCAAGCCTTCTACGACGGCGAGTGACGCCCCCTCGAACAGCACGAGCACAACGACCACTGAGAGCTCGGACTCAGGGTCTGGCTCCGATCTGACGAGCTACATCGGCTCGTTCGATAGGTTCGACGCAAACGAGAAGATCTGGGATGAGGGCCGGTCCTGGACGGGAGTGGACATCGATGTCGATGTGCAAGATGCCGACGCCAACAGCATTACCTTTGTTGCCGACGTCGCATGCTTCTACGGATCATCGTCAGGCTTCAAGGAGATGAGGACTGAGCCAATCACCGTCGAGATTTCCAGCGGCAGCAGTGATTTCGACTGGGAGACTTCTAGCGGCGAGTATGGCACGGGGTCAATCAGTCTCATCTCCCCGAGCGAGATCGAGCTGAGCATGACGACGCTCGAGAGCGGTGGGGAGCGTATGACGCCAGAATTCGACTCGAAGGTTCTCGAACGCCAATAGACAAACACCACCCTACAATGACGTCCTGCACCTCTAGCTGGTCATCTCACTCACATCTTCGCGACGATAGGAGCATCGATGAGCTTCAGGCAGTGCATCGGCATCACCGACTACGGCATCGACGACCTGACGCCCGAGAGCCTCTCGGCAATCAAGAGCTCCGGCGAGGTCCGCGTCTCGGACGAGCCCGTTCTCTTCGACGACGCGCTGCGGGAGGTCCTCGCGCTCTACCTCTGCTACGGCTCCTTCCCGGGAGACCGCGGGTACGTCTCGATCCTGGGGAGCCTCTCCCGCTGGGGCGTGCCCGTGACGGCGACCGACGGCCGGAGGCTCAGGGCCTTCGACGAGAGGATCGAGGGCATCATCCTCGGGAGGGCGGGGGACGACGAGGCAAGGGATGCGACGCGGATGGGGACCGTCCGCAACCGGATCGGCGACGCGCTGCGGACCCTCGGCGAGGACGGATCGATCGCCGCGCCGGGCGGCGCGCGTCCCGACGAGGCCTGGCGCGGGGCCGTCGACGAGGTCGACTCCTTCTTCGGCACGTTCGCGCGCCCCGTCCTCAGGGACCTCGAGGACCTGTCGGAGGGTCCCGAGCCCACGTGCCTCACGGACGCGCTCGAGCTGCTCAGGCGCCTCCTGCTCGCCGCCCGGAGGGCCGGCGAGAAGCTCGTCGCGGCGGCAGCGGGCGAGAAGGGCCTCTCGCTGGGGCTCGACGAGGCGAGGGAGCTCTACCTGACCGCGCACGGGAGCGACGCGCGCCGCCTCGGGCACATGCTCGCGATCCTCGCGAGGCAGACCCCGTCCCTCGAGGACGACGAGGCGGTCGCCGGCGCGCGAGGGGCGGACGGCCCGGAATGGGTCTCCAGGTACGCGGAGCTCGGGCAGACGATCGCCGCCTGGGAGACAGAGCGCAGCGGCCTGCCAGACCTTCCCGGGCTGGGACGCACGTGGCCGAGCCCGGGCGACGAGGCCGTCGACCCGGCGGCGGACGAGAGGCTCGCGCCGGCGCTCCGCTTCCTTCATGAGCTCACGGACCGCACCGACCAGCGCTTCCTCAACGGCAGCTTCCCGGAGACCGTCCAGGGAGGGTACGTCAGCATCCCGGACCGATACCTCGACGGAGGGCAGACCGTCGTCTACGCATTCGCTGCGAAGGACGAGGACAGCGGGGCCTACCTCTACTGCCAGAGCGAAACGCGCCACCTCGGCCGACTTGCGGACATCGTCAACGGCAAGGGAATGGCCAATCTTATGCCCTGGGAGGCGCCGCTCGTCGGGCAGAACGGGTCCGCCTTCGACTGGGCCTGCCTCCTCGAGGGCAGGACGAGGTTCCAGCCGAGAAACCAGGTCAGCCTCGACGACATCGAGGGGTTTCGCCTCAAGGACGGCGAGGAGGTCGTCGTCTCAGGCGCCGGCGACCACTTCGAGATTCGGACGAGGGAGAGCTACGAGCGAGCTGGGGAGCGCCTCCGACAGAGACTGGGCGGAAGGACGCTCGAGGACCTGCTCGGTACGACCGAAGACGCCGACTAGCTTCGCTCACTCCTCGTGCTTCGTGAGCCCGACCCACTGGTCACGCAGCCCGTCGAGGGTCACCGAGCCTGGCTCCACGCTGTTCAGATAGTGCTTCTCGGCCAGCTCGTTCGTGTAGTCCTTGAGCAGGTAGACCCTCGTCGTACCTTCGGAGTAGTGACAGACCATCGGAATCATCTCGCAGGACGCGACGTGCGCCCGCACGCCATCCGCTCCGCCCTGCCGCGGTTTCTCGAGGACGATGCTCGCCGCCTCGCCGAGCACGGTCTGCGCATCCGGCTGGTTTGAGACAAAGTTCCCGAGGCTGTAGCACACGAGCCCCTCGTTGCCCTCCCCCGTCGTCACGGTCTCGGTGCGTTGGACCACGTGGGGATGGCTGCAGATGATCACATCGGCGCCCGCGTCGGTCAGCTGCTCTATCAGGGCCTTCTCGTCATCGCTCGGGGCGGCCGCATACTCCTCTCCGCAGTGCAGGAACAGAATCGTGGCATCCGACGTCGCCCGTGCCGCTGCGAGCTGCGCCTTCAGCCGGTTGATATCGGCGAGCGTGTCGACCCGCCAATCATCGGCTGTATCAAGTGCGCTGTCGTCATTGAGCCCATAGCTGTAGTCGAGAAGGGCGAGGCGCATACCGCCGACGTCTTTGTAGCTCACCTCGCCGCATTCGTCTTCGCTCGCATTCAAGCCAATGAGCTGCACGTCAGGATAGTTGTCCCGCCAGAAGGCGATGGTGACTTCGATTCCCGCCGCGCCCTTGTCGCCAGCATGATTGGTCGCACCCTCGATGACGTCGAATCCCGCGCCGGCAAGCGCGTCACCTATCGAAGAAGGCGTTCCGTATGTGGGAAACTCACCGCTCACGTCAGCCTCGTCAGACACGAGCGGGGTCTCCTGGCACACGGCAGCCACGTCAGCGGAGGAGACCAGGTCCGTCACGTTCTCGTAGAGCGGCGAGAAGTCATAGCTGCCGGTCGCAGGGTCGCGCGCCTCCGCGAGCATCCCGGTCTGCACGATGTTGTCGCCCACGGCGAGAAGCGACACGGCGTCGTAGTCCGCCTCGCGCATCGAGGGGTTGTCCTCGTCGACGTAGGTGAGACCCCATTCCTCCCACTCGCAGAGATAGTCCTGGTCGTCATGCGTGTGCAGGTGAAGGCGCATGTGAGCGTCGAGGCTCGCACGCTCCACCTGCATGCCGATGTCCGACGAGAGCCAGTCGTCCTTGAGACTGCCGTCCTCGTAGTGGAAGATGAAGACGTGCTGCGAGAAGTCCATGGAGTCATGGTCGACCCAGAAGGGCCGATAGGGACCGTAGCTGCCGCGCTTCCAGGTGAGACAGACGATCTCCTGGACGCCGTCGGAGTCGAGGTCGCCCACGAAGACGTCGGAGACGAACCAGCCGTCGCGCGAGGTGCAAGCGAGCCGGCCGTCCTCAAAGATCGAGAGCTTCCTGTCCGACAGCCGGACCGCCTCGAGCTGCCCGTCCCCATTGAGGTCGCAGGCGAACTCCTCGTCGTTCCACTCGACCCAGTCAGGAAGAAAGCGGCCGGCCAACCAGCAGGTGGCAAGCGTCACGCCACTCGCGACAATCGCGAGGACGATGGCGCCCGCCACCAAGAGTGTTCTCTTTCTCCTGGACACCACTGCCTAGTTCGACGTCTGGAACGTGTTGACCCACTCGGGCTGGTCCGGGACGGAGGAGCTCCCGCGGCTCGACCCCGTGATACCGAGCGTCTCTCGCCACTGAGAGTCGGTCAGGCGATTGGACTGAGGCTGCTCGAACTCGTAGTAGCTGAAGGTGCCGCCTGCACAGAGGTGGAGCTTGCCGTCGATGGGCACGAGGACGTAGATAGTCGAGACCCTGCCCGTGGCGAGCTCGAGCACCGTGCCGTCGTCGTTGTCGGTCGCCACGTCCACCACGACGGCAGCCGGGAACTCGTTGGAACGACTACCGCTCTTGGACGCGGTTGGGTTCGCAACCTGCCAGAAGTGCTCGATCTGACCGCCATACGTGCGGATGAGGTCATATTCGTCATCCGAAAGCGCCTTCCCGGAGAGTTCCTCCTCCGAGATGGTCTCGAGCTTGGTGGCAAGGTCCTTGAGCAGCCCCAGGTCGGCCGCGTCATCCGAGGAGAGCATGCCGTAGCGGGAAAGGCCGTCGGACGTCGCCTGAGTGAGGTTCGCGAGACGAGCGTAGACGTCGGGCTCCGGCTCCACGTACCCGCGGTCGTCCTTCTCGATGTCCCCGCCGCCCATCTCGGTCATCACCTGCTTGGAGTAGAGCACGGTATCGTGCTTGAGCTCGGTGTAGCTGCCCAGATACGACTGGAGGTTCTTACGGGTCCAAGCCTCCGACTGCATGAAGTCCGGATAGCCCGAGCCCTTGGTCACGAGCAGGGGATTGAGCGTGTAGAGCCACTGGCTGTAGAGGCTGGCCGTCCAGATGGAGTCGTCGCTGTTGGCGATCGTCGTGCGCAGGCCCTCCATCTGGCTGTCGTAGTTCGTGTACTCGGTCTTCCCCTCGTCCTTGAGGATGCCGAGCGCTTCGTCCGATCCGAGGGCGGCCGGCAGGTCGAGCGCGGAGGGCAGGAGCCTCGGGTTGCTCTTGTCGCCCACGTTGTCGTAGACGAGCTGCTGGAAGACGCTCTCGTCGATCGAGAAGCGCTGTCCCATGAGCCGGAAGCCCTTGATGTCGTCGTCGGTGACCTTCGACTCGTCGCCCACGATCACGGAGCTGATCTTCGGCGCGGGCATCGTGGCCGTGAGCGCGTGGTAGCTCTCCCACGCCTGGTCGTTGCCAGCCAGGTCATCGATGGTGGCACCGTCACCGTAGCAGTGGGCGAAGATTGGATAGTACTCGTAGTAGCTCAGGTCGTCGCTGGCTCCGGCAAAGAAGCTCGTGACGGTGTAGATGGCCTCCCAGTCGGAGTTGACCGTCCCGTTGGTCCCACCGTCGAGCGCGAGCGTGGCGAGAAGGGCGCTCCTGTCGAGGTCCTCGTCCTTCTCGGTGAAGTTGATGCGCCCGTACCACATCATGGCACGGAAGTAACGCTCGAGCTGCTCGTCGCTCTCGTAGTAGCCGCGTGGCTTGTACTGTGAGTAGTCCTCTTCCTCTCCCGTGATGGCACATTTTTCGTCCGCCGTGGCGTCTTGGATCTTTGAGACCTCGGAGCTCACGTCGGACGCGACGGCATCAGGCACCGTGGTGCTCGGGTCGAGCAGGCAGCAGGCGACGGCGAAGAAAGTAACGTTCCTCTTGGCGGCAGCCTCCCACTCGGTCCCCGAGAGGGTGGTCAGCTGGTCTAAGCTGGCCTGAAGCATGGTCTGGCTGAGCGAGAGAAGATCGGCGGAAAGGTAGGTCTTCTCGCAGTTCTTCTGGAGGTAGCTGAAGTAGAGATGGTAGGAGTGCATCATCGAGTCGGTCGTCACGAAGTTCGGCAGCATCTCATAGCGGTTATGCTCGTAGATGTCGAAGAACTCGGAGGAACCGTAACGCGTGTCGACGGCGAACATGTTCTGCTCGAGAAGGCTCTTGTCCTGGTCGGTGAGGTTGAAGTCGCCCAGGTTCACCACGTTGGAGAGATTGCTCGTCGGCTTGAGGTCGGAAAGCGTCGAGTAGGGGTTCGTCACGGCATCGCTGCCAGAGGACGACGAGGCGCTTCCGTTCGAACTTGAGCTGGTCGAGCCTGCGCTCGTGCTCGAGCTACCGTCGGAGCTCGGCATGTTGATGGAGTTCAGATACCGTGCCAGAGCAGGGGCGGAGGACATCGACATCGACGAGCTCACGAGCGTGGTGGCGATCGTCGGGCGGGCAAACGTATCGATCTCGACGCTGCCATCGCTCACGGAACTCGTCGAGGATGAGCTGCTCGTCTGGGTCACCTGGGAGGACGGTCGCAGCTGCAGGACGCAGGCAACGACGGCGATGATTCCCAAGGCACAGAGAACCCCCGTGAGCACGGGGTTCAGATGGCGCGGCCTCTTCTCGACAGGAGCGGGCGTCGGGGCGACCTCCTCGGGAGCCGCAGCGACGACGGGTTCTTGGAAAGTAGGCCCGCTGCTCTCGATGGGTTCGACGCGAGAGCCGCATTTGTTGCAGAAGGAGGCGTCATCGGGAAGTTTCGCACCGCACTTCGGACAATACATATCCATACCTCGCAGGGTCGTGTTCGTCACCTGGCAGGAGCCCACATCTGGCCCCATTGTAACAGTGAGCCCATATTTTCTGAAAAGTACCTGTACCATCTGGTAACCGAGTCATTCCATCGGAGAGCGCGAATGGCTTGCCCGACATGGGTTTTCGACTCATCGAGAGACCCCTGGCGACAAGACCGACATGACTTCTTGGTATAGTCTCGCTATGACACAGCCCAGCAGACATAACGGCACCACCAGTTCGACGCGGCGCCCATCGTCCTCGCGACAGTCCCCCTCCCGGCACGCTTCCGTGTCGCGTTCAACAAACGCCAGCTCACGGTCTCAAAATCCGCGCAGAGGTCGGACGCGGGGGACGAATGGCAGACGGACGTCGAAAAGGAATCGACTCGGACGGCTCGCCTCGGTGCTCATGGGGCTTCTCGTCGTGGTCATCATCGGCGTCGGCTCGGTCACGATCATGCGCGCGCTCTTCTCCTCGGGGTCAAACGGGACGTCATCGAACTCGTCAGTGACCGTGAAAGATGCGCTCGACCCCGTCTACGTCTGCCCCTATGACTGGTCCAACCTCTACCTCAACACCGACGGCCGCTACGTGTACACGGTGAACGGCACGGTCAAGTCACGCCTGGGAGTCGACGTCTCGGTGCACAACGGGACGATCGACTGGTCAGCCGTCGCAAACGACGGAATATCCTTCGCCTACGTGCGCGTGGGATACCGCGGCTCGTCCGCCGGCAACGTGTCCGCGGACGATAACTTCCGCACCAACCTCAACGGTGCCCAAGCTGCGGGGCTCGACGTCGGGGTCTACTTCTATTCGCAGGCAATCAGCGAGGACGAGGCCCGAGAGGAGGCCGACTTCGCAATCTCCCAGCTCGCAGGCACGAAGCTCCAGCTACCCGTGGTCTTTGACCTCGAACGCCAGGGCGGGAGCGGCAGACCGGACTCTCTCTCGGACGAGGAGGTCACCGCGATCGCGAACGCCTTCTGCACACGCGTCGAGAGCGCCGGCTACACTGCCATGATCTACGGCAGCACCTCTGACATCGAGCGCTATGACCTCACGTCCATCTCGGCGAATCTCTGGGTGGCCCAGTACGGCACCTTGACGCCGACCTCGGACTTTCGCTACGTGATGTGGCAGTACAGCACCGACGGATCCGTAGCAGGCATCGACGGTACGGTCGACATGGACCTCGACCTCTCCGGCGCCCTGAGCTAGCGCGCGCAGCCGCGCATGACGAGAAGAACAGCGACGAGTGCCGCGACCGCGATGCCGACGATGACGAGGATCTTCTTCGTCTGTCGGCGAACGATCTGACGCCTGCGCGCGGAATACGAGAGCGAGAGCTCGTCTCGAGGCGTGACGGTTCCGTAGTGCTCGGCGTAGGCACTGTCTGCCGGGACCTGACGGACATCCGCGTGCCGCCGAACGGGAGAGGCCGACGACGTGTTCACGCGCTTCTTTCCGGGAGCGTCCTTGGTGTCGCCACGCGACTTCGTCGGGGGGACCTGCTGCCCGCCACTACCACGACGTCTGCCAAACATGCCGCCCTGTGCCATAGCTCGCGCCGCCAATCCCCATGCTTACTGTTCACTGCAGTGAACAGAATAGGCACATGTCGGTCAGTTGCCGACGAGGAAGAAACCCTACCACGTAAGAGGCACGTTCACGCGGATGGTGAAGCGCGGGGAGGGCTCGACCTGCAGCTTGGCACCGAGCTCCTGGGCACGTCTCCGCATGCCCTGGAAGCCGACGCGCTCGATGACCGCATCAGGTACCAGGCCATCGTTCGAGACGACGAGGCGCGCTTCCGTGGGCGTCTGGTCGATGGAGACCTCGATCGAACGCGCCTGCCCATGGCGCACCGCGTTGGTGCTCGCCTCGCGGATCACGCGCACGAAGAATCCCGCGACTGTGCCGTCTGCGGGAAGCGACCCCGTGATGTGATAGGTGACCCCCACGAGCTCGAAGGCTCCGACGATTGCGCGCAGCGACGTCTCAGGATCCGAGTCGTCATTTGACCGCAGGTCGGTGAGAACGTTCGAGAGCATGCCCATGATTCGCGCGACGGCTTCGTCAGAAATGTCGCCGTCCTCGAGGAAGCGATGGATGATGGAGACGCGCTGACCGACGACGTCATGCACGCGAAAGCGCATGCGCATGCGCGTGTCGTTCTCCGCGACCTCCTGGACGCGAGCGAGAGACTCCTTGAGCTCGAGCCCCGTGAACTCGAGCTCGTCGTTCACGGCGCGCATCTCCCTGGCAAGATGGTCCTGCTCCGTGATGTCGTAGGCCATGACACAGGTGGCCCCGCCCTTGACCGCCATCGGCTCCCGAGCAAAATAGCGCGTCTCGTCAGGAGAGAGCCGCACCGCCATCCCGTGATCCGTGACCTCGATGGCTTGACCCGATGTCTCTGCCGCACGCGCGATCTCGTCCCACACCTCGCGCTGGTCCGCTACGTCAGTGGGAAGCCCAAGCGATGACAGGCACCGTCGCATGGCGTCGTTCAAGAAGAGGCTGCGGCCGTCCGACGCGACGCAGAGCACGCCCTCCCCGATTACCTCGAGCGCCTGGATGGGAGAGATGCGGGTGGTCTCCTGGTGACGGGTGGCGGCAAAACGGCAGACGAGGTAGGACATGCGAGCCGAGAAGTACGAAGCGAGAGCCACGAGTGCCATCGGCCAGGCGACACCGAGGGCAACAGCCACGGGATGGAGGCCGACGGCGAGGAGCACAACGTCGGGAAGCCGGTCAAGACGGCGGTCACGAACCATAGCGACCGCTCCTGTGATGATAGTCGAGACATTGACCCACATGAGCCCCGACAGAGACACCCTCATCGACCCAAACTCGAGCGAGAGACGCGGGTCGCCATACGCCGCTGCCACGCACGCCGCCGTCATCACGAAGAAGCTGGCCGCGAGAAGTCCGCGATAGGCGATGGCAACGGCGGAGCGGTGAGCCTCACCGCGCATGTACTCCCAGGCACAGAGCACGATCGACTCGGAGACGAGCAGAGAGAAGAGCACGACGAGAATCTCTGACACAGCGAGGGTGGGATAGACGACAGACTCGCTCACGACGTCTCGCCCCCGCCCACAGTCGCCGTGAGTCTGAGTTCGCCATCATCCTCGTCGAAGGAATAGGTGACGTCCCGCGAGTCGAGCACGGCACGCATCTCCCACACGAGCGACAGGGCGCAGCTGCGGTCGTCCAAACCCGAGTCAAGCACGGTCCTCAGCTCAACGCCCCCGACGCCGGCATCGCTCACGAAGACCATGAGGGCGGCGTCAGGTATCGAGAAGGTCGTGGTCAGAAAGCCGAAGATGCAGTCGTAGAGGGTGTTCACCGTGCGCGCCGGGAGCGGGCGGTCCACGTCCGCCACGGCGGCGCAGTCGATTCCCGCCGTTCGGGCATCGGTCATCGACTCGTTGACCACGAGCTGGAAACGCTCCGCATCGTAGTCCTCGCCCGCGGCATCGGAGACGACGAGCGCTCCCTTCCGTTTGCAGTACGCCATGAGGAGCTTGACCAGCATCAGCTGATGGCGTCGCATTTCGAACGAGGCATCATCAGTTGCAGCTGGGAGGTTCGAAAGCAGGGAACGGGCGAGCTTGACACTCTGCTCGAGAGAGGATTCGACGTCATCCGCGAGCTCTTGTTCCGCCCGCTGCCTGAAGAGGCTTTCTCGAACGTTCCGCGATTGCTCGAGCACCTCGTTGCGCCTGGAGAGGTCATGCATGCGCCTGTCGAGCAGATTCCTCTGGTCGCTGAGGTCGGTAATCTCCTCGCTGAGGAGCGCTACGCCGCCATCGATGCCATACGCCTTGTGGAGGACGTCGGACTCTTCGTCCACTCTCACGTCCACCATTGCCCCAGGCTCTACGTGCATGCGCCCCAAGCGACCGGCAACCCTCTCGGAGAGCGGCCGGGCGACGCGGGTGGCGCAGATGACCTCGCCGCCAGACGCCACCACCTTGATGTCGAGGGGTATCTCATGAAAGAGCTTGCCGACGTGCCTATATGAGGGGAGGAGGCCCAGGTCGAGGCTCGATTCGGCAATAATCACGATGCCCGTGGCATAGAGCAACGCATAGTTGCTGTTGAAGGCAAACGCGAGACGCATCACGTAGGTCGCCGAATAGACCACCGCCGAACCCGCGACTACCGCCACGAGGAGCATGACCCTTCGAAGGGTGCGACGTGCGTAGAAGGCAATGAGCACGAAGTACGCCAGAAGCATCGCGACGGACCAGACGAAGACCGCGACGTACACGGGGCCGTACGAATAGCGAACGTCCCAGAGCGGGTCGGACGGGTCGAACACGAAGGCAAGGCGGTGGACGCCGTTGGTGAGCATCCCGACTGAGAGCGCCACCCCCACACCCGTGAGAACCCGCTCGAGGCGAGCTACCCCCACCGTCCTGTCCATGGTCGACGTCCTCAGCGCCGCGAGCGCCATGAGCAGCGGAACGAAGACGAGAGGGATGTAATAGAGATACCAGCACACGGCCACAACCGAGCTCGTCTGCGCCGTGTACTTGACGAGTGCGTCCACCTGCAAGAGGTCGAGGAGAATAGCCACACCGAGCAGACGGCGCCGCACGGTGACGTCGGAGCAGCGATAGTAGAGCGAGATGCTCCAGAGGGTGAGGACGACCACCATGACGATCATCATCCCCGTCGTTCCAAAGGCGCTCTCGTGGGGGTAGGGCACGGTCCTCTCGACGTCAGGTCCGAAGAGCTGAAGGCACGCGAGCGCCATGGCGAGCACCACGCCGCACGCCGGCACAAGCCTACGCAGCAGGTCCCACCTCACCTCGATCACCTCCGCGCCCCCTCGCCTCGGAATCCTGGGTGACACGAGCGTATGCGAGGGAAGAACCAGCATCGCCGCAAAATCGAGGGGCGGGCGATTCTCACCGCCCGCCCCCGCTCGGACACCCAACAGCACGCACCTCGTGAGTCTAGTGCGTGAGCACGCAGAGCACTACTGGACCGTGAAGGGGTAGGTCGCCAGCTCGTTCCAGTCCTCGTCGTAGACGACGAGCTCGCCGTCGACGTTGACGAGCATCTCGGTGCCCCCGCCGAGCTCGGACGAGGAGAAGTACAGGAAGCACTCAGAATACGCGCCCGACTTGATGGTCTCTCCGAGATAGGGGTCAATCATCTTGTTGTTGACGGAGAAGCTTCCTGAACTCGAGGAGACGTAGATCTCCTTGTCGGAGTTGTTCGTGATCTTGAGGTTGTAGCCTGGGTCGTCCGCCCAGTCGGTCTCGGTGCCTAGGACCTCGATGGTCACGAGGGTGTCATTGGCGACGACGATCGGAGTGGGATAGACCACGGCAGAGGACGAGGATTCCGACGTGCCGCTGATGGCGTCGTCGATCGTCTCGCTCGAGCTCGTGTCATCCGTCGGAGCCGGCGCCTCCTTCGCCTCGCCCCGGACGAAGACCATTGTGTCATCGGAATCGGAGTTCTGGTCATTGAGAAGCAGCTGGTCATTCTCGACGGTGATGGTCGTATCGCTACCATCGACGGTCAGCGTAAGCGTCTTGGCATCCTTGACCGCCCAGGTGCACTCGACCGTCTCGCCGAAGAGCACGAACTCGGCGGTGCCATCCTTGTTGAGGTTGAGGAAGCAATCTAGTCCGAGGTCACGCATGTAACCTATGTCCTCAGACGTCGCTGCGTCCGTGCCCGTAATCTCCTTCAGGTCCCACGTGCCCGCATAGTCCGCCGCGGTCGGCGCGCTCAATCCTCCCGAGCACCCCACGAGCACCAGGCACATGGCGAGCGACACGAGACAGGTCAACAAGGCTCCGAACAATCCCCTTCTTTTCATCTCTCCCCCACTCTCTCGGCTTTCCTCCCACTCTCTGCGGACCCGAGGTCCGCGCCTTCCATGTCAGGGTCGCGGCCGCCCGCACTCCGAGCAGAACTTGCCGGTGTTGATGGCACCGCAGGAGCAGGTCCAGGGACCAGCGGGCTGCGGTCTGGGCTTGCCGCACTCCGAGCAGAACTTGCCAGTGTTGGTGGCACCGCACTCGCAGGTCCATGTCGCTGCGACCGCGACAGGTGCTGCCGCTGGCTGAGGCGCGAGCGGCTGCGTCTGCGGCTGGCCCATCTGATACAGCGTCGAGGAGTTCATCCCGCCCATCGCGCCGGCCATCCCCATGCCCATGAACCCCGCCATGGCGCCGTTGGAGTTCGACGCGGCGGCGCGCATGGCGTCGCCCTGTGCAGCAGCGATGTTGGCGGCCGCCATCGTGGGGTCGCGCATGACCGCCGCGCGCTGGAGGTCCTTTATCGCCTGGGCGTCCTCGTCCCGTGCGGCGATGGAGTTCATACCGAACGAGGCGATGGCAATACCGCGCAGCTCAGACCACTGGGCGGAGAGAATTTCGTTGAGCGCGGTGGCGAGCTCGGACGTATGGCCGGGGATGGCGCTGTAGCGGATGCCCATCTCGGACAGCCTCGCGAAGGCAGGCTGCAGCGCGGTGAGCAGCTCGCTCTTGAGCTGCGAGTCGATGAGGCTGCGCGAGTAGCTCGTCTCGACGTTGCCGCAGACGTTCTTGTAGAAGAGCAGGGGGTCGACGAGCTTGTATGAGTACTCGCCGTTGCAGCGCACGGCGATGTCCATGTCGAGACCGATGTTGTGGTCCACGACGCGGAACGGCACGGGGGTCGCGGTGCCGTACTTGTTGCCCATGATCTCCTTGGTGTTGAAGAAGTAGATGCGCTGGTCCTTGGCTGGGCTGCCTCCGAACGTGAAGCGCTTTCCGAGCTGCTCGAAGGAGCCCTTGATGCCCTCTCCGAGGTCGCCGTAGAAGATGCTTGGCTCAGTGGACGCATCATAGACGAACTCTCCTGGCTCGGCACTGACCTCCACCACCGCGCCGGACTCCACGATGATCATGCACTGGCCGTCGTTGACGTTGACGATCGATCCGTCCGAGATGATGTTCGCCTCGCCTGAGGTGTTGGACGAACGCCCCGAGACACGCTTCTGGCCCTTGGCGGCCAGCGTGTCGACGTCGAGGGACTCGCAGTAGAAGTAGTCGCGCCAGCTGTCGGCGAGAACGCCGCTCAGAGCTCCGAAGCCTGCACGGAGAAGGCCCATGATGCTCCTTTCAGAAGGTCGAGCGCCGAATGAGGTCGAGCTATCCGATGGCTCCGCCGCAGTACTCGCAGCAGCCGTTGGCGGTGGGAATGGTCGTGGCTCCGCAGTGAGGGCAGGTGACGGCCGTCTTTGGGGCACTCGCCGCCTCGGACTGGCTCCGCGTCTCCTCGCGCACGGCGGTGAGCGCCTCGCGAATCTCATCGGCCTGCTCCTTGGACGCCCGGAACTCGGCTGTGCCCTGTCCCTCAATGAGGCCGTCGTTCACGCGAAACTCGATCTCGTCGAAGTACGGCGCGTTGACGCTGATCGTAATGTAGATCTCGTTGCTGACGTTGTAGCGAGGCGGGTCGTAGCTCACCTGCGTGCCGTCGGGGCCCTCCTTGTACATCTCGTTGCGATACTCGCGAACGTCGACATTGCAACCAGTGACCTGCGAGAAGTCCAGGATGTCCGGGTTCGCGTCACGCCAATGGCCGCCACCGGAGGTCACGCAGAACTTATGGGCGTCTTCGTCGAGAAGGACCTTGGTGTCGTTGCCGAGCGTGCGCGTAACCTTGAAGGCGGCGACGGCCTGCTTGTTTGCCTCGCGGTAGTCGAGCTGCTCTCTGATCTGCTCCACCGTGCTGCGCCGACGGTCAGAGAAGAACGGCGAGAGCTTGGCCGCGCACTTCTTGCAGAGGTTGCCGTCCTCGAGCTTGCGGTTGCCGAGAAGCCCGATCTCGTCACCGCATATCGCGCAGTTCTTCTTCTCGAACATCTTTCCGAAGATTCCCATGGCCGCTCCTCCCGACGCATCCCCACGAATTCCTGGCGTGATGCAATTCCAAGAACATCTTGGTCTGATGGTTATGCAAACGGAATTCCCCCATGGCCCAATCTTGGGCCGTTTCTGAGCCAGCTGGCCTGTTTCGCAGGCCAGCTTCGGATGGACCGAGGCGTCTTCGGGATCAGCGGAGGCACGGCGCCACTGACCTCGAAGCACCGTTCCGGTTCGCGGTACGGCCTGTAAGCCTCTGCGTACTCGTTACTCCGACTTGAGCCTGGGGACGATGTAGCCCTTGGCAACGGCGTCGACAGCCAGCTTCATGATGCTGTCGTAGCCCGTCTTGACGAGAATCTCCGAGATGCGCCGCTTGACCGTACCTTCCGAGAGGAAGAGCTCGGCCGCGATCTCCTTGCGCGACTTGGCCTCGCACACCAGGCGCAGCACCTCGATCTCATCGTCGGTCAGTCCCCCAGCGGCGAGGTCCGCCTCCTTGGGAATGGGAAACGTCGAGTAGCCGTCCATCGTGGAACGGATCACGGCGAGCAGGTCCTTTGTACCGACGTTCTTGTACACGAAGCTGTCGGCGCCCGCCTCACGCGTCTGTCGCACGAAGGTGATGTCGGGCATGCCCGTCATGATCACCACGCGAACGCGTGGCCAGCGCCCCTTCACGTGCCGTGCCGCCACGATGCCGCTCGAGTCGTTGTCGGTGCAGACGTCCATGAGGATGCAGTCAGGCCGCGTGCGCTCGACCACGTCCGTGACGTCGGCGGCGTCTGCGAGGACCGAGACGACCTCCATGTCGGGCTGGGCGTCGACGGCCATGGTGAGGGAGTCCCGGAGCATCGCCTGGTCCTCCACGATCATGATTCTGATCACCGCCCATCACCCCCCGAGGCAGAGCCGTCGATCTCGTTCGCTGATTATAACCTGAAATAACGTTGTTCCCCTAGCTTGGGCGTGGCTCGGCGGTCAGCGCTCGTCCGAGGGCCAGCGTCGGGACCTGTCCCTTTTGGCTGCCAAAGGGCGTTGACACCTTTGGCAGGCCAGGACTAGTCGCGGGTGAGCTTGCGGTGGAGGCAGTGCGGCTTCGAGGCCTCAGGTCCGAGACGCCGCTCGCGATCCTCCTGGTAGGCACCGAAGTTGCCCTCGAACCAGTGCCAGCGGCCGGGATTCTCGTCGTCACCCTCCCATGCGAGGATGTGAGTGGCCACGCGGTCGAGGAACCAGCGGTCGTGGCTCACCACGACCGAGCAGCCCGGGAATCGCTCGAGCGCCTCCTCGAGGCTCTCGAGCGTCTCGACGTCGAGATCGTTCGTTGGCTCGTCGAGAAGGAGCAGGTTGCCACCCTGCTTGAGCGTGAGCGCGAGGTTGAGGCGGTTGCGCTCGCCGCCCGAGAGCACGCCCGCGCGCTTCTGCTGGTCGGAGCCCTTGAAGCCAAAGCTCGCCACGTAGGCGCGGCTAGGAATCTCGGTGTCGCCCACCTGCATGAAGTCGTTGCCGTCGGACACGACCTCCCAGAGCGTGCGGTCGGGGTCGATCCCAGCTCGCATCTGGTCGACGTAGGAGAGCTTGACCGACTCGCCGATCTCCAACGAGCCGCTGGTCACCGGCTCGAGGCCAACGATAGTCTTGAAGAGCGTGGTCTTGCCCACGCCGTTGGGTCCGATGACGCCCACGATGCCGTTGCGCGGCAGCGAAAACGAGAGGTCATCGATGAGCACGCGGTCTCCGAAGGCCTTGCAGAGGTGCTCCGCCTCGAGGACCTTGCTGCCCAGACGCGGGCCCACGGGAATCTGGATGTCGGTGAAGTCGACCTTTTTCGAGGCGAGAGCCTCGGACTCCATCTGCTCGTAGCGCTCGAGGCGCGCGCGACTCTTGGCCTGGCGAGCCTTGGGGCTGGAGCGCACCCACTCGAGCTCGGCCTTCATCTTCTTGGCTCGGCGGGCGTCCTGCTGGTTCTGCGCCTCGAGGCGCGCAGCCTTCTTCTCGAGGTAGGTGGAGTAGTTGCCCTCGTAGGGATAGAGCTGCCCGCGGTCCACCTCGCAGATCCACTCGGCCACGTCGTCGAGGAAGTAGCGGTCGTGCGTGACGGCCATCACGGCACCTGGATAGGAGTGGAGGAACTGCTCGAGCCAGAGAACCGACTCCGCGTCGAGATGGTTGGTCGGCTCGTCGAGGAGCAGCAGGTCAGGGGCCTCGAGAAGCAGACGGCACAGCGCCACGCGACGACGCTCGCCTCCGGAGAGACGCGAGACGGGAGCGTCGGGGTCAGGGCACTGGAGGGCGTCCATTGCCTGCGAGAGCTGACTGTCGAGGTCCCAGCCGTTGGCCGCGTCGATCTCGGTCTGCAGCCTGCCCATCTCGTCCATGAGCGCGTCGAAGTCAGCGTCGGGGTCGGACATCTCGTTGCCGATCTCGTTGAAGCGCTCGACCTTGGCCATGATGTCCCCGAAGGCGAGGCGGACGTTCTCGATGACGGTCTTGTCCTCCTCAAGCGGCGGCTCCTGCTGGAGGATGCCCACTGAGTAGCCGGGGGTGAGACGCGCCTCGCCGTTCGAGACGTCCTCGAGTCCCGCCATGACCTTGAGCAGCGTCGACTTGCCCGCGCCGTTGGGTCCGACGACGCCGATCTTGGCGCCGGGATACACGCCGACGGTCACGTCATCGAGTATCACCTTGTCGCCATGCGCCTTGCGGGCCTTGTAGAACTGGTATACGAATTCGGCCATTGTCACTCCTCGGGAATCACGACAGTTGTCACGGCCATTCTACGGGAGAAGTGCGCCGCGTGACCTCAGCGCGATGACTCACATCCGAAACACCGCTTGCACGACATCTTCAAGTTCGCTCTGAAAATGCGCCGCTCGCGCCACCTATTCGTTTGCCTCGCCCGACGGCGGAGGTCCATGCGGCGCAGGCGTGCAACAATCCTTAGACGAGTGGTCAAAAGATGCGTCGTCGTGAACGTCTTGGCGACGAAAGGCGAGAAGGGGCTTAGCATGCCAGAGGCAATCCGCAAGGTCAACGTCATTGGACACCTTCACCCGGACACAGACAGCATCTGCTCTGCCATCGCCTACGCCTACCTCAAGAACCAGATTGATGAGCCCATCTACGAGGCCCGTCGTGCGGGCACCATCAACCGCGAGACTGCCTTTGTGCTCAAGCACTTCGGGTTCTCGGAACCACCCCTCATCACCACGGTGACGCCGCAGATCAAGGACATCGAGGTCCAGCACCAGCCGGGCATCGACAAGGAGATGAGCCTCTTCGCCGCATGGAACCTCATGCAGCAGATTCGTCTCGACACCCTCTGTGTCACCAACGGCAAGAAGGATCTCGTCGGCCTTATTGCCATCAAGGACATCGCCAATGCGAACATGGACATCTTCGACACCGGCGCCCTGGCGGAGTCCAAGACCAAGTTCTCCAACATCATCCAGACCCTGAACGGCGAGATGGTCATCGGCGACCCCAACGGCCGCATCAAGGAGGGCCACATCCGGGTCGGCACCACGCCAGAGATGATGGAGGACTCCGTCCTCCCCGGCGACATCGTCCTCGTGACCAACCGCTACGAGACCCAGCAGTTCGCCGTCGAGTGTGATGCCGGCTGCCTCATCATCTGCTGCGGCGCCGAGGTGTCCAAGCGCGTGATCGCCTCCGCCGAACGCCACGGCTGTGCCATCATCATCACGCCGTATGACACCTACGCCGCGGCGCGACTCATCAGCATGTCCATCCCCGTCCGTGCCAAGATGCTCGAGGGCAACATCCTCAAGTTCAGCCTCAACACCTCGGTCGACGATGCCCAGAAGATCATGGCCAAGTCGCGCCACCGTTTCTTCCCCGTCATCGACGAGGAGGGCAACTACGTCGGCCTCGTAAGCTCGCCCAACATGCTGAACGTCCAGAAGAAGCATGTCATCCTCGTGGACCACAACGAGCGCTCCCAGGCGATAGACGGCCTCGAGCAGGCCGAGATCATGGAGATCATCGACCACCACCGCATCGGCGGCCTCGAGACGAGCGGCCCCGTGTGGTTCCGGCTCGTGCCCGTGGGGTGCACCTGCACCATCATCTATGGCATCTACCAGGAGACGGGCGTCGAGATTCCCGCGAACATCGCTGGGCTCATGCTCTCGGCGATCCTCTCCGACACGCTCATGTTCCGCTCTCCCACCTGCACGCCGAAGGACAAGGCCGCGGCCGAGGCGCTGGCCGAGATCGCCAAGGTGGACATCCCCACGTACGCCGACTCCATGTTCGAGGCGGGCGCCGACCTCACCGGCCGCACTGCCGAGGAGGTCTTCCACCAGGACTTCAAGGTCTTCTCGCGCGGTAACGTCAAATTCGGCGTCGGCCAGGGCTCGTACATGACCGACAACAGCCGCAGGGCAGCCGAGCAGCTCGTGGGTCCCTGGCTCCCCGAGGCCGCCAAGGACGAGGAGCTCCCGATGGTCTTCTACATGTTCACCGACGTGAAGACCAAGACGACCGACCTTCTCTACTACGGCAACGGCACCGACGAGATCGTCGAGCGCGCCTTCGAGGTCGAGCCCAAGGACGGGATGGCCATTCTCCCGGGCGTGGTGAGTCGCAAGAAGCAGATCATCCCGCCGCTCATGGCCACGCTCCAGAACATCCTGGACGAGGACGAGTAGAACGGCCTGACAACCCGAGACACCCCCGGAACCGCCAGAGATGGGGTTCCGGGGGTGCCTTTTTGTCTGCATCCGAAATCCGGACGCTGCTGAGAATCGTCTAGCTGAAAAACGCTACACGAAGGTCTGAAAAACAGCGTTATGCACCTGAAACCCTTCCTTCGTGATGCAATTTTCAGCTAACGTCCCGCGTCATCGCCACCACGAGACTGAAGGCCTGGCTGGAAAGCTCTGGCACTCGTCGAGAAGGACTGGCGAGACGCCCTATGCGCCCGTCGCCGATGAGACGAGGGACGAAATCGACGAGGTCGCCTGAGACACCGCCTCGAGCTGCGACGAGTATTCCCCGAGCGTGGTGTCAGTGGACGTGAGGCCCGAGATCATCGCCTCGCGGGCGGACTCCAGCTGCGGAATCTGGGACGCGGGAAGCGTGGAGACGGTCTCCTGACATGCGCTCACGATCGACTCGGCACTCGAGACCGACGAGAGCATCGAGGTCGTGTCAACGGGGTTCGAGAGCAGGCCCGAGACGCTGACCGCACCGTCGGAGTCGATGGCACCGTCATCCTGCAGCGTCGACATGCCCTCGACCACGGGCGAGATCGCATCGTTGACGAGGGTGCTCGCCGTCGACGCGAGCGTGCGGGCCGTGGACACCTCGGTTCCGAGCACAGGCAGCTTCCCGGCGATCGTCCAGAGCGGCGAGTCGAGCTCGCTGACGATTTCACCGATGCTTGCCTTGAGCTCAGACGTCGTGGTCTTCGCCCCGTCCACGTCACCGCTCGAGATCTCCTGGGAGAGCGTGACGTACTGCGTGCGCGCCTCGAGGGACTGGGTGTAGACGTGAGCGGCACCCACGCCGAGCACGGCTGCGCACACCACGACGGCGAGCACGATGATGAGGATCACGTTCCGAACGATATGGTGTCTCCTGCGGGCCATGCGCGCCTCCGGCATAGGAAGTGGAATCCGTAGGGATGATACTCCCCGACCTCGCGGAAGAAGCGCTGAGGCACCACCTCCCATGTTTGAAGCACAAGGACAAAACCTGCGCCACGAGGAAACACGAGGTCTACCTGGGATTGTTCATCATTTCTTGCTTGACATCGCTTGGTATCCTGAACGTTCCACGCGAGAAACAGCGGCAGGCGCTCCAGCGGATAGAATAGGAGGTCCCAGACCGCCGACGACCTCTCGGGAGGAGGAGCCGTGCACATACCGGAAAACTACCTCAGCCCCTCGACCTGCGGCGTGTTCGGCCTCGTCATGGTTCCCGTCTGGGCCCATGCCGTACGGCGGGTTCGCGAGACCGTCCCCGCCGAGAAGATGCCCCTCCTCGGCATCGCCGCGGCCTTCTCGTTTCTCGCCATGATGTTCAACATCCCGATGCCGGGCGGAACCACCGGCCACGCCGTCTGCGGAACCCTCGTCGCCATCCTCTTCGGCCCGTGGGCGGCCGTGCTCTCGGTGAGCATCGCCCTCGCCATCCAGGCGGTGTTCTTCGGTGACGGCGGCGTGCTCGCCCTCGGCGCCAACTGCTTCAACATGGCCTTCGTGCTGCCGCTCGTCGGCTACGGCGTGTATCGCTTCGTCCGAGGCCGCAGGGCTGGCGAGAAGAACGAGCTCGTCGGCGCCGCAATCGGATCGTACGTGGGCATCAACTGCTCCGCGCTGGTCGCCTCGATCGAGCTCGGCATCCAACCCCTGCTCTTCTCCGACGCCGCCGGGAACGCCCTCTTCTGCCCGTACCCGCTCTGGGTCTCCGTCCCGGCCATGATGCTGGGACATCTGACCCTGTGGGGCATGGCCGAGGTGGCGTTCACCGTCGGCATCCTTGCCTTCGTGCGACGCTCTGCGCCGACGTTCTGCCTCGAGCGCCGATCCGACGAGCCCAGCGGCATCACCGCTCTGAGGCCTGTCCTCATCCTCGTCGCCGGCATCGTCGCGGCCACCCCGCTCGGGCTTCTCGCCGCGGACGACGCCTGGGGCGAGTGGAGCACCGAGGCTCTCGCCGCACTCGTCGGCTACACTCCCTCCGGCATGGCGGCTGGGTGGGAGTGGAGCGCCCTTCTCCCCGACTACTCCGCGGGCTCGCTGCCCGGCTGGGTCGGCTACCTGCTCTCGGCCGTCATCGGGGTGTCGCTCCTCGTGATCGTCTTCCGCCTGCTTGCGGGAACCGCGAGGAGGGACGTCGACTTTGGCTAGCGAGAGGGACAAGGCTTTCGGGAGCCTGCCGTCGTGGCTTGTCGCGTCGGAGGACTACCGCCCCAACAGCGACCGCGACGGCTTCCTCGCGCGCAGCCTGCTCTCGATGACAGCGCTGCTGTCGCGACTGCGGCTCGATGCCGGGCGCGCCACGCCCTTCTCGCCGTCCGCGCCGCTCAAGCTACTGATGGGCCTTGCCTGCATCCTGCTCACGTCGCTCTCCTCGAACTACCTCTTTGTCGTTGTCATGCTCGCCGTCGTGCTCGTCCGCACTTGCCTGCTGCCCGCCGACGAGCTCGGCAGAGTCGTGCCGGTCTCGGCGGGGGCGGCCGCGCTCACCGTCATCCTCATGCTGCCCGCCACGCTCCTCGGACAGTCGCACTCGGCCGTCCTCGTGGGGACGAAGGTGCTCGTCTCGGTGGGCGTCGCCATGCTCGTCGCCGTGACCACGCCCGCAGGCGAGCTTACGGGGTCGCTGCGCGCCTTCCACATCCCGAGCGTGGTCGTCCTCACCTTCGACCTCGCCCTGCGCGGTATCTACGACCTGGGCACGGTTGCCGTGGAGATGCTCGCGGCGCTGCGGCTGCGCAGCGTGGGGAGAAACGGCGACAAGGCCGGATCGCTCGGCGGGGTGGGCGGCATGCTCTTCCTGCGAGCCAACGACTCCGCCGAGACCACCTACGAGGCGATGCGCTGCCGAGGCTTCGACGGCGAGTACGACCTCCCCGCCGGCCATGCCTGGCGCGCATCTGACGTCACCTGGATCGTCGCCCTCGGACTTCTCGTCGCCGTCTTCGCCTACCTTCAGGGGCTGATGTAGCATGACCCACCATCCCGACCACGCCGCGACGCTCCACACGCCCCACCATGAGTCGACCCATGCGCTCATGAGCTTCTCGGACTTCTGCTTCGCCTATGACGACCGCCCCACGCTGCGCCATGTCAACCTCGAGATCGACGCGGGCGACTCGGTCGTGCTCATGGGGGACAACGGATCGGGCAAGTCCACGCTGCTCAAGGCCATGAGCGGGCTCGTGCTGGCGCAGCGTGGGAGCTATCGCTTTGACGGCGAGCCCGTCACCGAGCGGAGCATGCGCGTCGCGGCCTTCGAAAAGCGCCTCCACCAGCGCGTGGGCCTCATCTTCCAGGACTCCGGGGCGCAGCTCTTCTGCCCGAGCGTGGCGGACGAGATCGCCTTCGGCCCACGCCAGATGCATCTGGGCGATGACGAGGTCGCGCGACGCGTGGACGACGTCTGCGCGCTCGTTGGCGTCGACGACCTGCGAGAGCGCGCCCCCTACACGCTCTCGGGCGGCGAGCAGAAGAAGGTCGCCATCGCCTGCGTCCTCTCGATGAACCCTGACGCCTACTGCTTCGACGAGCCTCTCAACGGGCTCGACTCCAAGACGAGACGGTGGCTCCTCGGCTTCCTCGACGAGCTCAAGGCCGCGGGGAAGACCCTCGTCATCGCGACGCACGACCAGTCGCTCGCGGACTCCCTCGCCGACTACTTCGTCTACATGGGAGGCGAGCACGAGTACACCGACAAGCCGCACGTGCACGTCAACGAGTAGCCCGAGTCCTCCGAATGGGCTACGATTGACCGTCGAACGACACGCCGACGCAGGAGGCGACCCTTGTCAGACCAGTCCAACTTCTTCGCGCTCCTCTCGAGGATGAAGTACATCGAGCGCTGGGCGCTCATGAGGAGCTCCCGCCCCGAGAACCTCTCGGAGCACTCGCTCGAGGTCGCCGCGATCGCCCACTGCCTCGCCACGATCGGGAACGTGCGCTACGACCGCGGCCTCGACACCGAGCGGGCGGCGCTCATGGGCATCTACCACGACATGTCCGAGATCGTGACGGGTGACATGCCGACGCCGGTGAAGTATGCCAACGGCTCGATCCATGATGCCTACAAGGACGTGGAGGCGAGTGCCGAGGAGACGATCCTCTCGACGCTCCCCGAAGACCTCCGCCCCACCTACGAGGCCATCTTCCGCGGCACGGGCGACGAGGCGGACGCCTACCTCCGCCGCCTGGTCAAGGCCGCCGACAAGATCTCCGCCCTCATCAAGTGCATCGACGAGTCCCAGGCCGGAAACGCAGAGTTCAGGACCGCCGAGAAGACCACGCGCGAGAAGGTCGGCGAGATGGCGGCGCAGCTCCCCGAGGTCGCTGACTTCGTGCGGGAGTTTCTCCCCTCGTACGGCTCCACGCTCGACCAGCTGCTCTAGGGAAGCGCCATGCACGGCATCCACGCACGCGTCTCGAAGAACTTCGTGCTCGAGGACCGTCTCGAGCGCTACGCCGACGCCATCGAGCCCGATCCCTACGCCTGGGCGGGACGGTGGGCGGAGGCGTGTCATCCGCTCACGCGGGAGGGGCTCGAGCGCTTCTCGGAGGTTCGTCTCGACCTCGGCTGCGGCAAGGGGTCGTTCGTGGCCGCGATGGCGGAGGAGAACCCCGACGTGCTCTTCGTGGGCATGGACACGGAGCCGCTCTGCATCGTCTATGCCGCGCAGCTCATCTGCGAGAGCGGCCTTGACAACGTGATCATCGTCCCCGGCTCGGGCATGCGCATGACCGAGATGTTCGCACCAGGCGAGCTCTCGCGCATCTACCTCAACTTCCCCACGCCGTTCCCCCGCACCCGCGAGGCGCGCAGGCGTCTCACCGACATCGACCGTCTCGCCGACTATCGCAGGGCGCTCGCGCCAGGCGGCGTCGTGCGACTCAAGACCGACAGCCAGCCGCTCAGGGACTACACGCTCGTGGAGCTCGGGATTGCCGGCTACGACCTCCTCTGGAGCACCGACGACGCACGCGAGGCGGGCGTCGAGGGACCGTCGAGCGAGTACGAGGACCGGCTCACCGCGAAGGGGGCGTCGGTCTTCGCGCTGGAGGCGACCCCGGGCGAGAAGCCCGACCGCATGGAGCAGACCGACCGCCTGGGTCTCGTCGACTACCTGCCCTCAGACGTCAACGCGATCGGCTACGTGCCCCGCGGTATGGAGAGCACCGTCGAGAACCTGCGCAACCGCGACCTCAAGCAGCGCATGGGCCATCATCACCGCCGGAACTTCGGGAAGTGACGGCAGGCTAGCGGATGGTCGAAGCGCTGTCGGGAACGAAGCCCTCGAAGATCGCCGGGGCTCCCTCGGCCTCCGACTTCAGTAGGTCCGCCTCGGTGTGTATCGTCCAGGTGACCAGTCGGGCACCGAGACGTCCGCAGGCGAGACGAACCGCGCCGACCTCGTTGCGGTCCTCGAAGCGATAGGCCACGAAGTCCGGCCGGCTAATGACGTTGCCCATGAGCAGCGTGGCGCCGAGCGCCACGGGAAACGCGAGGGTGCTTCGCCCGTCGCGCAGGAAGTTCTCGGAGAGCTGACCCCTGACCACGTCCGGCCTGTTTGCGCGCAGCCACGAGAGCACGCGCGGGTCGAAGCTCTCGACGCAGTAGGTCACGCTGTGGGCGTCGAGCGCCGCAAGCGCCTTCAGGGTGAGCAGCTCCTCGTCATCGCAGTAGCTCTTGACCTCGACGATGAGCGGGGCGGGCGCGTCCTCGCCCTCGCGGGGCTCGAACACGGCAAGCACCTCGTCGAGCGTCGGGATCTGCTCGCCGGTTCCCGCGAGGCGAAGCTCGCGCACCTGGTCGAGCCTCATCTCCTCGATGGTGCCGGGCACGCCGCACATGCGGCTCGTGTCGGAGTCGTGAATGACGACGACCTGGTCGTCGGCAGTGAGGTGCACGTCGAGCTCCGCGCCGAAGCCGTACTGGCGCGCACGGCGGAAGGCGGGAAGCGAGTTCTCGGGAACGCCGATCGTGAGGTCGTGAAGGCCGCGGTGCGCGTAGCGGTGACGGCGGATGACCTCCCACCGCACGTCGACGGAGGTGTCCCGCCGACGCGGCGCGACGATGAAGCAGGCGGTCCCGGCGACGAGGGCGGTAGCGCCCGCGACGATGCCCGCGCCCTTGAGCAGCTTGGAATCCATGGTGTCTCCCCTCACGCGCTAGTCGGCGTCGAAGGACTCCAGCCCGCGCTTCTCGATGTTCGTGGTATCGCCATGATGCACAGACTGCATGGTAACGAAACTCGCGAACACAAACACGGTCGCGTAGACAAATAGTGACCGATAGCTTACATTCGCCATCAGCCATCCTGCCACGATGGGGGTCACGGTCTGGGCCGCCATCGAGAACGTGTAGTAGTAGCCCGTGAACTTGCCGATGTCGGAGCCCTTGCACATCTCGACGACCATGGGCAGGGAGTTGACGTTGATGGCAGCCCAACCCATGCCGAGCACCACCATGACCGCGTACAGGACGGGCGAGAAGCCACCGCCCGCGAAGGTCCACACCGCGCAGAACGCGAAGCCGCCGCCGAGCATGCAGATGCCGACCAGGATGGTGCGCTTGCGTCCGACCTTGCCCGCGATGTGTCCCACGGGGATGTAGCTCGCGATGGCGCCGAGGTTGGCCACGATGAGGCAGCGCGAGGCGTCGCCGAGGGCCATTCCCCACTCCGCCGCCGCATAGGTGGTGAACCAGGTCTCCATGGCGTTGTATCCGATGAACCAGAGCGCGATCGAGACGAGGAGGAAGGTGAGGGAGCGGCGGACCGGCTTGGGCAGGACCTCGTTGCCCGACTCGTCCTTCTCCGTGAGGTTCTCCTCGGGATGCTCGGCCTCGTACTCCGCGACGTCGTGCTCGATCGCGGGCTCGCGGATGGTGAGGAAGACGACGGCGACCGAGACGACCATGATTCCCGCAACGATGACGAAGAGCGGGAGGTAGTCCACGTGGTCGAGGCCTGACGTGCGTGACTTGCTGTAGAGCACGGCGGCGATGCCCAGGTAGAGGATGCCGCCCATGGCACCCATGAGGTTGATGATGGCGTTGCCGCGAGAGCGGAGGGGCTTCGGCGTGAGGTCGGGCATGAGCGCGACGGCGGGGCTTCGATAGGTGCCCATGGCAACGAGCAGGGCGAGAAGCACCGCGACGAAGGCGGCGATCTTCCACGAGTCGGCACCCGCCGCGTACGAGTCGTCGATGATCGGCAGCACGACCATGAGCAGTACCGCCGCGATCGTGCCGAAGACGAGGAACGGCATGCGCTTGCCCCAGGGATGTCGGCACCGGTCCGAGATCGTGCCGAAGATCGGCAGCAGGAAGAGGGCGAGCACGTTGTCGGCGGCCATGATCACGCCCGAGAGCGTCTCGTTCATGTGGAAGGTGTTCGTGAGCATGAGCGGAATCACGCTGTTGTACAGCTGCCAGAACGCGCAGATGGAGAAGAACGCGAATCCGATGAGGACCGTCCGCTTAACGTCGAGCTTCATGGGTGCCTCCCGTCACGTGCCGGATGGCTCAATGGTAGTCGAGCCGACAGGAGGCAGAAGGTCCTTCTCGCCAGACGGGACGCTAGCGTGCGGTCGGCCGAGAGGGAGACGCGATGACGGACGGCGAGGTCGAGACGACCCCTCCGTCCTCGAACACGAGGACGAGCTCGAGGCCGAGCGAGCGCGCCCAGCCGACGGCTTCCGTGGCGCCCGCGACGAGGGCGGCAGTCGCGAGGGCGTCCGCCACGAGGGCGTCGGGGCCGATGAAGGTGACGCCGAGAAGCCCCGTCTGCGTGGGACCGCCCGTGCGGGGGTCGACCACGTGGTGATAGCGGATCCCGTCACGAACGAAGAACCGCTCGTTGGTGCCCGAGGTCACGACGGAGGTGTCGCTGACATGGACCTGCGCCGCGGCGACGCCCGTCGGGGCGAGGGGGTCCTGGATGCCCACCGTCCATGCCCCGGCCTCGTCGGGCGCCCCCAGGACGGTAACGCTGCCCCCAAGGTCGAGAAGGGCGTCGGAGATCCCGTGGTCGCGCAGGATGCGCTCGAACTCGTTGGCGGCGTATCCCTTGGCAATGCCACCGAGGTCGACGGACGTGCCGGCGTCGAGGGCGACCCTTCGCCCAGCCTCGTCAACGCGCACGTGCTCCCAGCCCACGGACTCACGGGCGCGCATGATCTCCTCGGACGAGGGCACGCGCCCCTCGCGGATGCAGGGCTTCCAGAGGGAGGCGAGCGGTCCCACGGTCACGTCGAAGGCGCCGTCGGTGACCGCGCCCATCTCGCTCGCCCGGGCGAGGATGCGGGCCACATCCTCTGGAACGGCGGTCAAACCCGTTCCCGAGGACGCATTGAGCCTGCTCACGGCCGAGACGGGGTCGAAGACGCTCATCTCGCCGTGAATGGTCATGGCGCGGTCGCGCACCGCGGCGAGAACCTCGCGCGTCTCGTCGGCATGGCCGGGCACGCGGACGAGACAGTCCGTTCCGAACGCGGAGAACCTCATGCTCGACCAGGTCGCCATCGCTATGCCTTCGCCTGCGCGATCGCGTTCGCGACTGCCTCCATGATGCCATCGGAGGAGTGCGTGGCACCGGACACGGCACTGACGCTGGTGCTCTGCGCCTCGATGATTTCCGAGACCACGGTGGAGAACGCGCGGTTGTAGTAGGGCGTGTCGTCCTGGGTGCTCACGGTGGTGATGTCGGTGATGGCGCCGTTCGAGATCGTCACGCTGACGGTGGTGGTGCCGTTCTTGTGGCCGGTGCCGCTGCCCGTGTAGGTGCCGTCGACGTAGCCGGAGGCCGTTGTCGCAGTCGTGGCCGTGGTCGTGGTCGTCGAGGTGGTGGAGGAGGTGTCGGACGTGGTGGCAGACGTGGTGCTGGTGTCAGACGTCGTGGTGGTTGACGTCGTCGCATCGGACGGCGCGGCAGCATCGCTCACGGTCTCCAGCCCCGTTCCCTCGCCGGACTGCGTCTGGGTGATGGCGGTGGACGCCTGAGATGCCTGAGCGAACGCGTTCGTGGCGACGCCGCCCACCGCATAGAGTCCGAGGACCGAGACGGCACAGGCTGCCGTCACCACGGGCGCGGCGTCGGGCGCGACGGCACCGAGCTCCGCGTTCTCATGCGGGCACACGGCGGTGCAGCGCATGCAGTCGATGCACTCGCCGGACGAGACCTTGTCCACGCGACCGAGCGAGATGGCCATCGGACAGACGGAACTGCAGGCGCGGCAACGACCGCCGCACGTCTTCCTCGGCTTGCGGATGCGGAGGAGGCGCGTGTGGGAGAAGATCGAGTAGATGGCGCCCATAGGGCAGAGGTAGCGGCAGAAGAACCGCTCCACGAACAGCGACGCCACCATGATGGCTGCGAGCAGCACCAGACCGACGGTGTACCCCGTGAGGGCACCTGCGAAGTCGGGCGGCCACGTCGCCAGGCTGGCGAAGGCCTCCCAGGGGCTCCAGGACTCGGAGACGGACACGATGCCCAGCCAGCAGAGGACGACGAGTGCGAGCACGGCGTACTTCACGAGCTTGAGGCCCTTGTCCGCACCATCGGGAACCTTGACCTGAATCTTGGCCTTGCGGCCGATGGCGCCGAGAAGGTCGCCCATCGCGCCGAAGGAGCAGACCCAGCCGCAGAACACGCGTCCGACGAGCATGGTCGCGACGATGGTGACGACGGCGGCCACGACCTGAGACGCGAGAGAGACGGGATAGGTACCGGTCGCGATGGCGGTGACGAGCGCACCGACACCCGAGAGGGCCTCGACGAAAAGGCCGGGAAGCACGATGAACGAAGCAATCTGCACTGCTGCGCGAATGATGCCCGCGCGCTTGTATCTGTTGGTCATCTCTCATCCTTTCTCCTGTGTTGATGAGAAATATGCACCGATATCGATCTCTTCAGACTGACAAAGTCGGTGCTTCACGAAGGCCGTCCAATGCTTTTGTGTTCCTGAAAATGCCTGTAGGAGCCCTGTGTCAAACGACGGAAGGAGGGGAATGGGCGTCGCGATCGCGAGCTCGCAGAACCCTGGATTGAGCGGCCCCATGGGGCTTCTCGCCTTCTCCGCCTTCGGACGTACCTGACGGGGCCCAGCCGATGGAACTCGTCCATGCGTAGTACCCTAGAGACGGAACGACTTCGGCGAAAGCGCCGACACGCATAGCTAAGGAACCCAATCATGGCCACAATCACACCCGGGAACCGTCTCTACCTCTACCAGCTTCTCTCGCGCGAACTCGGCGCGGGAAGGCAGACGCTGATCAGCAGGGTCGACGAGGTCCTCTCCGCCGACGGCCTCGCCCCGGCCGACCTCGACTGCTCCGACGCGCAGGAACTCCTCGAGGGACTCGACTTCGTGAAGCTCACGGTCTTCAAGGGCGGGCGCGTGTATGCCACCGTGATGCCGGACGACGCGGCCGACCAGCTGCTCGCCGCGACCGACAACCCCGCCGACAACGACAAGGCGAAGGGCAAGCCGTGGAAGCGCAGGGGCGCGAAGTCGGTGAGACCGGTCAAGCCTCGTCACGTCATCACGGAGGAGCCTGCTGCCGCGCCCGCACCCGTGGAGCCCGTGGTCGAGACGCCGTCAGCGGCACCCGTCCGCGAGCAGGAGGCCTGTGCCCCGGAGGTCCCGCAGGCGGAGCCCGAGCCCGAGCAGCCCGCCGAGCCCGAGCCCACGCCACCAGCCCCGCAGGAGGTGCCCACGGCCGAGCTCGAGACGCCCCCGGCAGAACCAGTCGCTGCGGCAGCACCGCCGACGACGCCGTCCATCAACCTCACGATCACCTACAACCCCTACGAGGAGATGGAGCGCGACCTTCGCGAGACGCTGACGTCGGCCGCTGAGCCCTCAGAGGCTGCTTCGCCAGAGCCAGAATCCGAACCACGTCCCATCGCACCCGTTCACGTCATCCAGTCGGACCTCCCCCAGCACTTCTCGGAGGATGTCATCGTGAGGGACGGTCCGCTCAGCGTTCTCTATCAGAATCTGCCGATCGACGTCGAGCCCATGGCCGTTCTCGACGAGGATTGGCGCGTCTCGCGGTCCACGGGAACTTTCGAGGGCATACGCAGCACTTTGACCTTTCCCCTCCGCTACCTCCGCAAGGACGGCCAGGGCCCCATCACCGTGACGCTGCGCCGCTCGGCCAAGGCGATGGCCGGAAAGCGCTGGTCGGTCGACCAGGTCAACGTAGGCGGCGAGACGACCGACACGTCGGAGGTGCCGGGCTTCGATGGCGTCGAGAAGCGCGACGAGGGTGCCTGGACCGACCTCTCCGGCGCGTCGCGGGCTTCCCTCGCCTCCTCGAGCCCCATTCGCGAGTTCACCCAGTTCGCCCTCATCGGCACCTGGGACGGGCTTCTCTCCGAGCTCGCCCGCATCGCCGTGCCAGAGCGGTGGGACTACCCCAGCAAGTCGAACCACGCGATCCTGCGCGAGTACGTCACCGTGACCTTCCACAGGATCGTCCACGAGGGCAAACTCGCGGTGGCGGCTGGCGAATCGTTCGCTGCCTTCGACACGGGCCTCCTGACCGTACGCGGCGAGGACGTCTACGCCTGCTTCTCCGCACACGAGGGGGACATCCCCTGGGCGTTCTCGGGCTTCTGCGTCGTGGACGAGGGGGAGTTAGGAATGCGCCTCGCGAGGACCTTCGACGAATTGCCGCTGCCCGCCCGCTACGTGGACGAGACCACCGACTTGTCCTCCCTCGCAAACGTGACGGTCTCAGTGAGCCCCACGGTTCGGAGGCGGTTCTCGCAGCCGATCGAGGAGCAGGTGGCGAGGCTTCTGAGAAGAGCTGGGGAAGGTTGTGGCGTCGCCGCACCCGCATACGACCCCGCCGACGAGACGATCAAGCTGCTCCTCCCCTTCGACGGCAGAAACGCGATCGTAGTGGCGAGCCGTGGCGACGGCAACTACGAAGTCACGTCGGTCATGCCGCTCGAGAGGGCACGTGTCTGCGCCCGCGTGGTGAGCGCCGCCGTCCCCTCCTGGCTCGGATAGATGGATAAGGGGACAGGTTCATATTCCATGCCATTCAAATGGCATGGAATATGAACCTGTCCCCTTTTCCATCCCTTTTCCAGCTGATGGCCATTTATAGGACCCTATTTCCCCACGCCCCCGCGCGGCTACAATGAACCCACGCATACGAACCTGCTTGGGAGGTCCCGTCATGGACAAGATTCAAATGAAGACCCCGCTCGTCGAGATGGACGGCGACGAGATGACTCGCATCATCTGGCAGATCATCAAGGACGAGCTGCTGGCGCCCTTCGTCAACCTCGATACCGAGTACTACGACCTTGGCCTCAAGCACCGTGACGAGACGGACGACCAGGTAACCATCGATTCCGCTGAGGCAACCAAGCGACTGGGGGTCGCCGTCAAGTGCGCCACCATCACCCCCAATGCGGCGCGCGTCGAGGAGTACGGCCTCAAACAGATGTGGAAGAGCCCCAACGGCACCATCCGCGCCATGCTCGACGGCACCGTGTTCCGCGCCCCCATCCAGGTCAACGGCATCGAGCCGCAGGTCAAGTGCTGGAAGAAGCCCATCACGATCGCCCGCCACGCCTACGGCGACATCTACAAGAACACCGAGATGCGCATCCCCGGCCCTGGCACGGTCGAGCTCGTCTACACCGCCGCCGACGGCACCGAGCAGCGCGCACTCATCCACGACTTCGCGGGTGCTGGCGTAGTGCAGGGCGTTCACAACCTCGACGACTCCATCACGAGCTTTGCTCGCAGCTGCTTCGAGTACGCGCTCTCGACGCACCAGGACCTCTGGTTCGCCACCAAAGACACCATCTCCAAGACCTACGACCACCGCTTCAAGGACATCTTCGCCGACATGTACGACGCCGAGTACAAGGACCGGTTCGAGGCAGCCGACATCACGTACTTCTACACGCTCATCGATGACGTCGCGGCTCGCATCATGAAGACCGAGGGCGGCTTCATCTGGGCGTGCAAGAACTACGACGGCGACGTCATGAGCGACATGCTCTCGTCGGGCTATGGCTCGCTCGCGATGATGACCTCGGTGCTCGTGAGCCCCCACGGCTACTTCGAGTACGAAGCCGCCCACGGAACGGTCCAGCGCCATTACTACAAGTACCTCAAGGGCGAGAGGACAAGCACCAACTCGGTCGCCACGATCTTCGCCTGGACTGGCGCGCTGCGCAAGCGCGGCGAGCTTGACGGCACGCCCGACCTCGTGGACTTCGCCGACCGTCTCGAGCGGGCGACGATCGACACGATCGAGTCCGGCAAGATGACGGGCGACCTCGCACGCATCACCACGCTGGAGGACCCGGTGACGCTCGACACCCGCGACTTCATCCTCGCCATTCGCGACACGCTTATTGCCGAGTCGTAGAGGCTCAATCAGTATCAGCTCTGTGTGGGTCGAGGGGACGTTCGAGTTCCCTCGACCCACTCTTTCAGGACGTCTTGAATGGCGGCGAAAGCGTCGTCAGAATCGTTGGGGGACACGGCAGTGAGCAAGTTCGCACGGGGAATCACGATCACGCTTATCGGGGCAGCCCTCTGGGGGTTCTCGGGAACCTGCTCGCAGTACCTCTTCCAGCACTACGACATCGCGCCGCTGCTCGTGACCGTCATTCGCATGCTTGGCGCCTCCGCGGCGTTTATCGTCGCGATATGCGTGACAGACCGCGAGAAGCTCTCCGCGATTCTCCATGACGCCCCCACGCGTCGCGGCCTGCTCATCTTCGGCTGCCTCGGGCTCTTCCTCGTGCAGGTGACCTTCGTGGTCACCATCAGCCTCACCAACGCCGGCACGGCCACGGTACTCCAGGCGCTCAACATCGTCTTCTGCATGCTCATCACCTTCGTCACCGAGAGGCGCGGCCCGCGCGCGACGGAGCTGCTCGCCTTCGTGGCGGCGTTCGTCGCGACCGTCCTCGTGGCCACGGGCGGAAACCTCTCGGGCATCAGCATCTCGCCGGCGGGGCTCGCCTGGGGCATCGCGACGGCGTTGACGGCCACCGTCTACATCACCTACCCCAAGCGCATGTTCGCCCGCTGGGGCAGCTTCACGATCACGGGTCTCGGCATGCTCGTGGGAGGTGTCACCGCGCTTGCCGTCTGGATCCTCTCGCCCGCCCTTCCCGTGTCGCTCGGTACGACCCTTGGGGCGGGTTCGCCTCTTCCCGCCATGGGTGCCGACGGGTGGATCGCGCTCGGAATCTTCACCTTCGTGGGAACCTTCCTCGCCTTCGGGCTCTACCTGCACGGTATCTCGGTCGTGGGGAGCATGCGGGGCAGCATGCTCGGGACCATCGAGCCAGTCACCTCTATGGTCGTCTCCGCGGCGTGGCTCGGGACGGTCTTCGTGCCCGCTGACTGGCTCGGCCTCGTCCTGATGATCGCCACCGTGTTCCTGGTCACGATGCCGGCTGTCAACGCGGAAGAGGAGCAGGAGACAGCCTAGCCGCTCCCTGCCAAAGGTGCCAACGCCCTTTGGCAGCCAAAGGGACACCCTCCGACAAGTTCCGTTCGACCGCCCCGCACCGGCGGACGGTCCACGTGCCTGCCTGCCAAAGGGACAGCCTCAGCCACCATTTTGTGGACACGTCAGCGCCGAGAAGCACGCTGGCATCTCCAACCGTTGTACCGCCTCAAGCTTCCGTCTTGCCTGGCTGGTCGTTAGATTTCGTCAGAGCGCATACCCGTCACGAGCCTGGTGCCGTCATGTCCCCAGGCTCGTGACGGGCACAACGAAGACGCCCTCCCGCGTGCGGCGCGCGTACGACGTCCTGCCCACGAGCACGGCGAGGAAGCTCGGCGGCGGAATCTGCGCCGCCCCGTTCGCCGCCGCCCGATCGCGGACGCGCAGGAGCGACGCCACCCCCTCGTCGACCTTGTTCTCAGAGAGCTTAACCTCGACGGCCGCCCAGCGACGGTCGGGCATCTGGATGATGACATCCGCCTCAAGCCCCGTGTCGTCGCGGTAATAACCCAACGTCGCCCCCTCGAAGTCGGAACTCGAGTCAAGCAAAACGCGCAGGTCGCGTAGGCAGAGGTTCTCGAACATGAGCCCGAAGGTCTGAAGGTCACCGAGCAGGGCCCTCTCGTCGGCCCCGAGGGCGGCAACGGCGAGCGAGGGATCAACGAAGTAGCGCTTCGGCTTCGTGCGGAGGTGCTTCTTAGAACGGAGGGGGGCATCCCAGCCAGGCAGCTCCTCGATAAGATACATGTCACGGAAGAGATCGAGGTAGGAGTCGACGGTCTCCAGAGACGGCGCGGACGTCTCGCCGAAGGCCACGTCCCGTGCCAGCGTGGTCCTGGTAGCCGCCGTACCGTTGTTCCGTGCGAGGGAGACAAGCGCCCGGCGCGCGAGCGAGGCCGACTTCCCGAGGCGCGGGGCGTCATCGAGGCACACCGACTCGAGGTACTGCCTGCAGATCAGACGGGCCGCCCTATCAGGCCTGTCAAGGGTGGCCGGCCACCCTCCCCGACAGACCGTCCTCGCGAGGGCCTCGATGGGGGTATCGACCTCGAACATCCCCATGTCACCTTCGAACAAACCCCCGAGAGAGACTCGCCCATCGGAGAGCCCCATCTCCGAGAGCGACATCGGGCGCATGTGAACTCGGGCGATACGCCCGGCGCCGCTGTGGACGTAAGACCCCTGGGGAGGGGTCGACGACCCCGTAAGGAGGAACTGCCCGGGCCGGTTGCCCGTCTCGTCAACGGTGCCACGCACTGCGTCCCGCAAAGAAGGAATCTCCTGCCATTCGTCGATGAGCCGTGGCTGCTCGCCGACAATCGCTACCTGCGGGTCAGCCTCAACGAGACGGCGCGCCTCGCCCTGGTCGAGGTGGATGGCGCTGCCAGCGTGGGCCTCGGCCGTCCACGTCTTCCCGCAGTACTTGGGACCGTCGATCTGTACGGCCCCGAAGGTCGAGAGAAAGTCGTCAACGAGGTCATCGACAAGGCGAGGACGGTATTCGGCGTGCTTGAGCTGTGTCATGGCAAGGCCTCCTTATTGTTCTCCGTACGGCTACGAGAACTTCATGATACCCCGGATAGCGAAGTCTGACACCATTTTCCCCAGATGTTTATCCGTCATTTCCCCAACTATAGATTCGATATTTCCCCAGGTTCTTGACCGTCATTTCCCCAGCCGTCTGTTGGGTAGTGCGCACCTGTGCCGCACGACACGCTGCGTACGCCATTGATACAGACGGGCGTGCCGCGCGGGGATTCGTCTGGAATCCCCCGCACGGCACGCCTGAAACGATTGCGTCTTGACTAAGACCCGCGACTTCCGCGAAAGCCTAGTCGAGAACGGCGTCGCGCTCCTTGTCCTCGTCGCGGATGAGCTTGCTGCGGGTCGCGACCACATCAGCGGAGGCTCCGTCGTACTTCTCGCCCGTGGGATGCTCGTCCTCCCAGAGCTTCTTCGCCACAGGTGCCCACTCCTTGGCATACGGCACCGTGCGCTCCATGATCTTCTCGGGACCCTCGGGCGAGACGTACTCGGTGCTCTTGGCGTCTGCCTCCTTGACCATGGCAGGCAGGATGCCGGGGTTCTCGAGCATGGGGCAGGGCTGGAGCTCGTTCTTGTTCCACGGCCAGCGCTCGCGGTATGCCTGGAACATCGGCTGGTGCAGGCAGTCCACCCAGCTCATGTCATGGATGTTGGCGTTGGAGTAGTGGATGAAGACGCAGGGCTCCACGTCGCCACGCGCGTTCACATGGCAGTAGAGGCGCCCGCCCGCGATGCAACCCTTCGTGAACTCGCCGTCGTTCTGGAAGTCCATGGCGAAGATCGGGTAGCCGCCCTCGAAGGCCCTCACCTGGCGAATGCGGTGGAACATGTACTCGCGCTGCTCCACGGTGGGCATGAGGTCGGCATTGGCGCCCTCGCCCACGGGCATGTAGTGGAAGTACCAGGCCCAACGGCAGCCCTTGTCGACGAGTAGCTGGAAGAACTCGTCGGACGAGACGAGCTCGGTGTTGGCGCGGGTGTACGCCGTGGACGTCCCGTAGAGGAGCCCGTTGGCATGCATGAGGTCGAAGGCGCGCATGACCTCGTCGAAGGAGCCCTCGCCGCGGCGGCCGTCGTTCACGCCCGCCTCGTACGACTCGAGGCTCACGGAGAAGATGATGTTGCCCACACGCTTGACGTCGTCGCAGAACGCCTGGTCGACGAGGGAGGCGTTCGTGAAGACGTTGAAGAGACAGTCGTCGTGCTTCTCGGCGAGACGGACGACGTCGCGCTTGCGGACGAGGGGCTCGCCACCGGTGAGCATGAACAGGTGCGTCCCCAGGGCCTTGGCCTCGGTCACGAGCTTGTCCATGTCCTCGAAGGAGAGGTTGAGGCGGTTGCCGTAGTCGGCCGCCCAGCAGCCGACGCAGTGCTTGTTGCAGGCGCTCGTCGGGTCGAAGAGCACGATCCACGGCACGTTGCACTGGAGCTCGTCGGCCTTCTCGAAGGTGGTGCGGTATCCGCGGAAGGCGGCCTCGTACGCGCCGTTCATGAGCATGGTCTTGAAGACGTTGGGGTCGGACTCGTCGATGATGTCAAAGAGCCACTTCTCCCACTTCGACCCGGGATAGAGCGCCGAGCGCATGCCCTTCGCGGCACCGGGCACGGTGTCCTTGAGGAGCTTGCCGGCCATGTCGATGAGCTTGTCGATCTTCTGCTCGCGGTCATCCGCGTTGGCGGTCTTGATGAGTTGGTCGATGACCACCGAGAAGGCCTTGCGTTCTGCGGCGTGGGCCATTTTTGATTGCATGACGTACCCCCTGTCTGGTCCCCCGGACGGGGGATTCTGCTTGACGAAGGGATTATCACCATTTCCAGCGTGTCGTTCTAGCGGTGTGATACGGAAATTCACACGTTACGCCTACACTCTTATAGGTGTTTGTATGCATAACTCTGGAGGACCGCCATGACAGAGGACAGAAGGATCGCCAAGACGAGACACGTACTCGAACAGACCCTGCTCGGCATGCTCACCTCGCAGCCCCTCGAGCAGGTCACGGTGACGGAGCTCTGCGAGCGCGCCCACGTGGACCGTGGGACCTTCTACCGGCACTACGCGAGCAAGGAGGAACTTGCCGAGAAGCTTGCGGAACGCCTGCTCGAGGAGCTCACGTCAAATGTCTACCTGCGCATCGAACGCATCATCGAGGGTGCCGACAGCCAGGAGATCCTGAAGCTCATCATCCAGTCGATCGACGAGGTGGGCTCCGAGCTCGTCATGCTCCAGAACGTCAAGGTGCGCGGCCAGGACGTGCGCACGAGAATCCGACACATCTCCGAGGGCGCGCTCCGCGTGCTCTCGTCCACGGGCATCCTCGGCGAGGATCCCGAGACCGAAGCCTGGGCCATGACGACGATCGTCCTCGACTATCCACTCTACGCCGCGGAAATCGGCCATCAGACGAGCCCCGCGACCTTCGTCAGGGCTATCCACGAGATCACGGACCTCTACTACTCGATCCTCGTCCAGAGCCACGACCCGGAATACGACGACTAGCCCTACTCGTCCTCGTCGGTCTCGGGCGGGCCCGGCTGTATCGCGTCCACGCCTTCCTCGCCCGTGCGGATGCGGACGGCGCGCCCGACCTCGTAGCAGAATATCTTTCCGTCACCCACGCGACCGGAACGAGCGGCAGTGCAGATCGCCGCGATGCACTTATCCGCCCACGCCTCCGTCGAGACCACGACCTCGAACTTGACCTTGGGGAGCATCGTCATCGTTGACACGCTGCCGCGCACGTAGTGGGTGTATCCCATCTGCGTGCCGCAACCCATGACCTGCGAGACGGTGATTCCGCGAACCTCGATGTCAAAGAGGGCCTGCTTGACGTCCTCAAGCGCTTCTTCGCGCACAATCGCCTCTACCTTGAACATATCTCTACCTCCAGGGGTACTCTGTGGCTATGGCTAGTCGTCCAGGCCGTTGAACGAGGGATAGGCACGCTCGCCGTGCTGTGAGAGGTCGAGACCCACGCGCTCGTCTCGCTTGGTTACGCGGAGCGGGCAGACGAGGCCCACGAGCTTTGCGCAGATGAGCGTTCCCACGATGGCCACGGCAATCGTAATCGCGATGGCCGCAAGCTGCGCGACGAAAAGGTGCCAGTCGCCGAACGCGAGACCGTTCCAACGAATCACGGGATTCACCTGCTGCGTCGCGAAGACGCCAGTGAGGATGCCGCCCCAGATGCCGCCGATGCCATGGCAGCCGAAGGCGTCGAGGGCGTCGTCATAGCCAAACCTCTTCTTGATGAACGAGACGGCGAAGAAGCACACGATGCTCCCGGTGAAACCGATGATGAAGGAGGCCCACAGGGGAACGAACCCACAACCGGGCGTGATGGCGACAAGGCCGATCACGAGGCCGGTCGACGCGCCGACGAGCGTGGGTTTCTCGCAGGTAATGACGTCCATGAGCATCCAGGAGAGCTCGGCCGCGGCGGTGGAGATGGCCGTGGTGGCGAACGCGTGGGCAGCAAGGTCACCGGCAGAGAGGGCGCTGCCGGCGTTGAAGCCGAACCACCCGAAGAGCAGGAGCGATGCGCCGATGGCGACGAGCGGGATGTTATGCACGCGATAGCTGACGTTGTCGTAGCCCTCGCGGCGTCCGAGCAGCAGGCAGAGAACGAGCGCCGAAACGCCCGACGAGATATGGACCACGTTGCCGCCCGCAAAGTCAATGGAACCCATCTGTGCCAGCAGCCCGCCGCCCCAGACCATGTGCGCCACCGGGTAGTAGACGATGAGGGACCAGAGGACCACGAAGAGGAAGAGCGCCTTGAAGCGCATGCGTCCGGCGACCGACCCGGCGATGAGCGCGGGCGTGATGACCGCGAACATCATCTGGAACAGGGCGAAGACCAGCAGCGGAATGGTGGGGGCATACGCGTCCGACGCCGTCTCGACGCCATTCATGAACAGGTACTCGAAGCTTCCGATGACGCCGCCATGATCAGTCCCGAACGATAGCGAGAAGCCCACGGCGAACCACATGACGATGCCCACGCCGATGCAGAAGAACGACGTCATGATGTTGTTCGCCACGTTTTTGCGCCTGCCGAGGCCTCCGTAGAAAAACGCGAGTCCAGGCGTCATGAACAGCACGAGTGCGGCGCAGATGATGATAAAGCCAGTGTCAGCAGCGTTCATTGTCCATCCCCTCTCATAGGGTTCACTCCATGAGAGATGGTCGTACTCGGAGGTTGCCGCGAGGTGTTACTCGAGTTGCTGCGTCGTTGCCCCCGATTAACAGTTGAGGGCAAGCGTGTGAACAGACGACGGTCTGGGTAAGAGTAGATAAATGCTATAATATTAATTGCAATTATGGCCGGAGCGTGATCTTGGGCCTCTCACGCACCGTCCCCCTCGCAAAGGGGCCCGTTCATCATCTTTTTTGTTAGGCTTACTTATTTTCTGTCAGTATATTGGATGACGACTGGATCACCCCGATGAGCAGTCGCAAAGAGAGAGGAACAACCCATGGAGTACAAGAACATCGTCGTCGCAGGTGGAGGCGTCCTCGGAAGCCAGATTGCCTTCCAGACTGCCTACAGCGGCTACAACACCACCATCTGGCTCCGCTCGGAGGGATCCATCGGCCGCACCGAGCCGAAGGTCGCTCGCCTGAAGCAGATCTACCTCAACACCCTCGAGGCCATGAAGACCGATCCGCGCGCCTATGCCTATGGCCTCATGGCCAAGGAGGACGTCACCCCGGAGGCCTGCGAGGCGGCCAAGGCCAAGGTCGAGGCGGCCTATGCCAAGCTCAAGCTCACGACCGACTGGGATGAGGCCTTCAACGACGCGGACTTCGTGATCGAGTCCGTCGCAGAGGCCCCCGACGCGAAGGCCGCCTTCTACACCGAGCTCCAGAAGCACACTCCCGAGAAGACCGTCATCGTCACGAACTCCTCCACGATGCTACCGAGCCAGTTCCGCGACTTCACCGACCGCCCCGAGAAGTACCTCGCACTCCACTTTGCCAACGAGATCTGGAAGAACCCCACGGCAGAGGTCATGAAGCATGACGGCACTGGCGAGAAGTACTTCGAGGACACCGTCGCCTTCGCCGCCTCCATCCGCATGATCCCCCTCAAGGTCCTGAAGGAGCAGCCAGGCTACCTGCTCAACTCCATGCTCGTCCCGTTCCTCGATGCCGCTGAGGCGCTCGCCGCCAACGGCGTCGGGTCCGTCGAGGACATCGACCGCGCCTGGACCATCTCGACCGGTGCCCCCGCAGGCCCGTTCCGCATCCTCGACATCGTGGGTCTCACCACCGCATACAACATCTGCCTCATGGACCCGCGCTCCAAGGACCCCTCGACGACAAAGGGCAAGGTCTGCGCGATGCTCAAGGAGAAAATCGACCGCGGCGAGACGGGCGTCAACGCCGGCAAGGGCTTCTACGACTACGCATAGCAGGCGTTCCACCAACACGAGAGCCGGGGCCCTGGCATCAGTCGGGGCCCCGGCTCTGTGTCGTGCGATAGGTTCTTGTACGTAAACCTATCGTGCGACACAAATCAGGGTTTCAAACGTGCGACACATTTCCGTCGCACTGCCATCCCGCGGTTCGTCTCGCACGAGGGCTTCTCGCCCGTCATCCCTCGGCGCGACGGAAGCAGGTCGCCGTCATGCGCGCCACGGGCGTGCCGAGGTCATCGACCACGTCCACGGTGTAGAAGCCAAGCGACCTGCCCGACTTGTCGGCATCGCAGGTCGCGATGAGCCGCGTGCCCCTGCATCCGCTCATGTAGTGGATGGAACTCTCGACGGACACCGTCGGGTGCTCGCCGATGTTGCAGGCGATGGCGAGGGCGAAGTCGCACAGCGTGAAGATGGCCCCGCCCATGACGTTGCCCTGGGCGTTGAGGTGTCCCTCCGCCACGTCGAACTCGCAGACGGCATGCCCGTGCGATGCCTCGTCGACAAGACAGCCGCACGCCTCGGTCGCAAAGTGGTCGTTCCCGAAGTACTCGCGAACGCCTTCGATGGGACAGTCCTCGTCAATCATCGAGCTCCCTCCATGGCACCGTAAACTTTGCAATCATACGCCTTCGAAGTCGGAATCCATGGGGCACTACCCGCCGAAACCATGGAGAGCCTTGTTTTACCTGCATCAATGCCGGACAATAACCCACGTTCTCGATTCTCTCCCTCCAGGAAGACACATGCCCCAGCGCAAACCCATAGACAGGGACGACACACCTGCCGCGCTCATCGCCCGGCACTGCTCGGACATCCTCGCCTCGCCAGGCATGGCGGTCGAGCGCGATTGCATCCAGCATGGCGACACGTCCGTGCTCGCGCACTCCGCGGCAGTCACGGCACACTGCGCCCTCATCGCTCGCTCCCTGCAGATACCCGTGGACGAGCGCGCGCTCATGCGCGGGGCTATTCTCCATGACTACTTCCTCTACGACTGGCACGACCCCGACCCGAGCCATCGCCTGCACGGCTACACGCATCCGGGAACCGCCTGCAGGAACGCGGTCCGCGACTTCGGCGTGGGCACGATCGAGCAGAACATGATCAAGCACCACATGTTCCCGCTCACCCCCACGCCCCCGACCTGCCGCGAGGGCGTGATTCTCTGCCTGGCCGACAAGATCGTGGCCACGCGGGAGACCGCGCACGGGTTCGCGCTCAAGTTCCACGCGCTCAGGGGAGGCGCGCATGCCTAGCTTGAACGGCATCGCCTCGCTCTGGATCCTCTTCATGATGTACAGCTTCGCCGGCTGGTGCTGCGAGTCCACCGCCTGCTCCTATCGGCAGCGCAAGTTCGTGAACCGCGGCTTTCTCAATGGCCCGTACCTGCCCATCTACGGCTCCGGGTCGCTTGCCGCCATCGTGCTCCTCAAAGACGTCCAGAACCCCGTGCTGCTCTTCCTCCTCGGCGGCCTTCTCACCTGCACCATCGAGTACCTCACGTCCTACGTGATGGAGCGCATCTACCACGCGCGCTGGTGGGACTACTCGAAGCGGCCGCTCAACCTGCATGGTCGCGTATGGATCGGGGGCTTCTTCGAGTTCGGAGTCGGCATCCTGTGCGTGATGTACCTCGCGCTGCCAGGCTTCACCTACCTCATCGGGCAGATACCGGACGCCCTGCTCGTGCCCGTCGCCGTGGTACTGCTCGCGATCTTCCTCTCGGACCTCGCGGTCACGAACATCGGGCTCAAACGATTCCGTGCCAAACTCGACAGCATCCTCGTCGATCTCAAGGATCGCATGAGCACCCTCCGCGAGAGCGTGCCCTCGCGTGCGGATCTCGCCCAGGCCGTGGGCTGGGAGCGCGTCCGCGACTGGTCCCTCTCCGGGCACATCTCTGACGCCATGGAGAGAATCGGCGAGCAGATGCCCTCTGTGCCGCGCCCGACGATGCCGCAGATTCCGTCGCTCGAGGAGATTGGCGAGAAGTTCTCGCACGCCCTCAACGGGCAGGAGCGACGCGTCGTCCGTGCCTTCCCCCACATCGAGCCGGTCGACTACCAGTCCTATGTCGACGACCTCTACGAGCAGCTCCGCAAGCTCGGCAAATAGACGTCCCTCTCGCTACCTGAGGGCCCTCGTGGCGTTGAGGACGGCGAGCACCATCACGCCCACATCGGCGAAGACCGCGAGCCACATGGACACGAGACCGAAGGCCGCGAGGACGAGCACGGCCACCTTGATCGCGATGGCGAAGACGATGTTCTGCCGAGCGATGCGCAGCGTGCGCCGGGCAATCCTGATGGCAGTCGCGATCTTTGAGGGCTTGTCATCCATGAGGACCACGTCGGCGGCCTCGATGGCGGCGTCCGAGCCGATGGCGCCCATCGCGATGCCCACGTCCGCACGGGCGAGCACGGGTGCGTCGTTGATGCCGTCCCCCACGAAGGCGAGGCTCTCGCCCTTGCCCTTCTCCGAGATGAGCCGCTCCACCTGCTCGACCTTGCCGGCGGGAAGGAGCTCGGCGTGGTATTCGTCCAGTCCGAGCCGTCCGGCGACCTCGCGGGCGACCTCCTCCCCGTCTCCGGTCAGCATGACGACCCTGCGCACGCCCTCGCTCCTCATGGCCGAGATAGCCTCCGCGGAGTCCTCCTTCACCTGGTCGGAGATCACGATGTGTCCGGCATACTGCCCGTCGATGGCCACGTGGATCACGGTGCCCACGTCGTGCTCACAGGTCAAGGCCACGGCACCGACGGTCTCCATGAGTCGCAGGTTGCCCACGGCGATGGAGCGCCCGCAGACCTGCGCCGTGATGCCTTGTCCGGCTATCTCCTGACGGTCCTTGACCTCGCAGCCGTCATCGGAGTCGGGATAGGCATCGCGGAGCGCGGCCGCGATGGGGTGGGTGGAAAAGCGCTCCACATGCGCGGCGAGGTGCAGGAGCTCGGTCTCGTCGACCTCCGAGGGATGCACCGCCGTCACGACGAAGACCCCGCGGGTGAGCGTGCCAGTCTTGTCGAAGACGACGACGTCGGCATCGGCGAGTGCCTCGAGGTAGTTCGAGCCCTTGATGAGGATTCCCCTCTTGGACGCCCCACCGATGCCTCCGAAGAAGGTGAGCGGGACGGAGATGACCAGGGCGCAGGGACACGAGACGACGAGGAAGGTGAGCGCGCGCAGGAGCCAGGTGGCAAAGGTGCCGAGAAAGTCACCCGAGACGAGCGGCCCCACCACAGCGAGGGCTATGGCCGCGAAGACGACGATGGGCGTATACACATGGGCAAAGCGCGTGATGAAGCTCTCGCTTCTCGACTTGTGCTCGCCGGCGTTCTCCACGAGGTCGAGGATCTTCGAAGCGGTGGACTCGCCGAACTCCTTGGTCACGCGGGCGCGCACGACGCCGGAGATGTTCACGCAGCCCGAAATGACCTCGTCGCCGGGCGCGATGTCGCGGGGCGCACTCTCGCCGGTGAGCGCCACGGTGTTGAGGCTCGACGAGCCCTCCACGACCTCGCCGTCCAGGGGAACTTTCTCCCCCGGACGAATGAGGATCGTGTCACCCACGTGCACGTCCGTCGGCGAGACGGTCTTGACCTGGCCGTCACGCTCCACGTTGGCGGTGTCGGGGCGGATGTCCATGAGCTCCGAGATGGACGCTCGGCTCTTGTCCTGGGCGAGGTCCTCGAAGAGCTCGCCCACCTGGAAGAACAGCATGACGAAGACGGCCTCGGCGAACTCGGGCTCGCCGCCCGGGACAAAGCCGATGAGAAGCGCGCCGAGCGTGGCGACGGACATGAGGAAGTCCTCGTCGAAGGCCTTCCCCCTGATGACGCTCTCCCCCGCCTCGGCGAGCACGTCGTAGCCGGCCACGAGGTAGGCCGGGAGGAACAACAGGAGCTGCACCCTCATGGGGACGTCAAAGGCGCGGTTCAGGAGCGACGCCACGACGAGCAGAATCGTCGAGGCGATGATTCTCGCGAGCTTGATCTTGTTTTCCTTCTCGCCCATCGAGTCCCTCACGTCTATTTATGAGTGCTTGTTCATGTGTTCAGATATCAGTGTAGAGAGGGGCAGAGGAAGTGTCAAGGGAAAACCCGACGGCAGCGGTGTGGAGGGCAATAAGAGGTCGCCAAATCACGACGAACGTACCGAGCATCGGTGAGCGCGGCAACACCACAATGGGTGAAGGCAGTTTTCAATCTGTCCGCAAAGGCAACTCGCGTATGTCTCTGTTACGAATGGCCATGTTCCTTATTTGAGAGATCCTTCTCTGCTCTTTTGAGTGCCTCAAGGTAGTCTTTCTCTGCACCTGACAGAGTCTTGACCTGATAGGCTCGGTACTCGTGATCCGCCTTCTCCATGGCCTGCGCATGACTGATTCTGCCAGCGCCTTCGAGCACCCTAGCTCCTGCTGCCAAAATCAAAGCGTCAAGCTGAGACACATAGTCGGCCATGTATGTAGGCACATGCTGGTGTGCGCGGAACTCGGCGAAGTCAAAATAACCAGAAACAAGGCTATTGAGCTTGGATAGTTCATCCTCGTCGAGGTAGTTTTTTGCAATTCCGACGTCGCTCTTCGTGACCTCATTACCCTTGAAGCTCGTAAGGCCCATGAAGGGCTTATCAGCGTCAGCACGCTCGAACACTACTTCCGCCGCGGTGTGTCCATGAGCGGCGTATGAAGCTTGTTCTGAACGATCTTGAAGAAACGTATTGAGTCCTGGCTTGTGGGGTCATAGTCTATCGCTGTCGCATAGAGGTCGAGAACCTGGCGATAGAAGACTTTCTCCGAAGAGCGGATATCACGGATGCGGTTGAGCAGCTCCTCCCAGTAAGGGCCGCCACCGCCGTTTTTCAGACGCTCGTCATCAAGAGCAAAGCCCTTTCGCAGGTACTCCTTGAGCACACCAGTTGCCCACTGTCGAAATGCGATGGCGCGACCCGAGCTGATTCGGTATCCAACGCTTATGATCGCATCGAGGTTATAGAAGGTCGTGGGGCGTATTGCCTTTCTCCCACTATTAATTTGCACATTTTGCAAATTGCTCGTGACGCTGGTCTCTTTGAGTTCTCCCTCCTCGAAGATATGCGCAAGATGGCGAGAAATGGTACTCGTTGATACATCGAACAAGTCGGCCATCTGAGCTTGCGTAAGCCAGACGGTATCCCCGTCGAAAGAGACGTCGAGCCTCGCACTCCCGTCTGGGGCTTCATAAATGACAATTCCCGTCAGAGGTTCATCGCTCATGCCACATCTCCCTCGATACTGCCAACAACAGCTCCAGCTGAGCGGTTTGGCTTGCCTTCGCGCTCAATGATACGACCTGATACCCCGAAGCCGCACCTTGCCCTCCGCAGTGAAGGTACAGATCTGTTTCATTCTACTGTCTCTCTCCGAGCAGGCTTGACGATGAGCGCTCCCGCATACCACGAAGGCGCCCCGGTCTCGCACCACCTGAGGCGCAGGACCAGGGCATCGAATGCGGCGAATCGTCGTCGTGCGGGACTACAGCTCGCCCATGTCGCCGGTGATGTCCCCCGACGCGCTCGGCGCCTCCGCCGAGAGCTTGTCCAGCTCATCGAGAAGCTCGTGCTTGCGGTCGCGGACCATGAGTCCCTTGCTGTGCGACACGAACGAGTCTGATCCGTGGCGCGAGACGAATGCCATGAAGTCAGGGTCGACGGCGAGTCTCGTCACGAAGACGAGCATCTCCTCGCCGTCGCCGTAGGTCTGGTCCACGAAGTTCAGCGCCGCGTCGACCTGCTCCGAGAGGGACCTGATTCGCTCTCCCAGCTCGTGGACCGCTTCGTTGAACGGAGCCTTGCCCTTATCGAGAGACGCGGAGCCGTCCTTCTGCACCATGGCCTCGCACACGCGCGAGAGGATACTCACCTTCATGGCAGCCCTGCGGGTTCGTGCGTCCGACCCCTCGCCTGCCGAGAGGCCCGCGAGCTCGGAGCGAGCGTCCGCCAGGACCATGCCCGAGGACGACGGCTCATCCCTCAGGGCGACGAGGATGTCGCGCGTGTCGCGAATCGCCTGCTCGTACTCGCTCGTGGCATGGACGCGGGCGAGCAGCGCCGAATCGAGCAGGCTCACGATGGCAACCCGCTCGTCGAACGGAGCATGCCTGGCCGTCTCGGTCATCTCGTCGGTGATCGACCCGTCGAGAATGTCGGTCACGCGGCAGTCGCTCTGGTACTTGGCAAAGAGTTCCAGATAGAGCGAGAAGTCCTCGGCGATGTCGGGATCCTGGATGTACTGCGAGACGAGCGCCTGGTCGGCGTGGAGCCCGACCTGTTCGTAGGCCAGGAGCATGCGCGAGAGGTCGTCCCAACCACGGGCGGTGACCAGGCGCGTGCCGTCCACGACCTGGCGGACGTGGTAGAAGCTCTCGGGCTTGTTCTCGAGGTAGGTGATGATGGCGGGATGCACCTGGTGTGCCACCGCGTAGTCGCGCCAGATGCCGAGGTCCGGCTCGACGTCGATGCGCTTCATTCGGTCGAGCGTCGCGGGATCGAAGTCGCGGGCTGCACGGTTGTACTCGGGGGGGTTGCCCGCCGTGACGATGGTCCACCCCGAGGGCAGACGATGCTGCCCGAACGACTTGAACTGAAGGAACTGCAGCATGGCGGGGGCGAGCGTCTCAGACACGCAGTTGACCTCGTCGAGGAAGAGGATTCCCTCCTGGATGCCGGTAGCTTTGATGACGTCGTAGACCGTGGCGATGATCTCGCTCATCGTGTAGCGGCTCACACGGTAGGACCTGCCACCATACTCCGCCTCCTCGATGTACGGGAGGCCGATGGCACTCTGACGCGTGTGGTGCGTCATGGAGTACGAAACGAAGTTGATGCCCATGCGCTCGGCGATCTGCTGGACGATGGCTGTCTTGCCGACGCCCGGAGGGCCGACGAGGAAGATGGGTCGCTGCATCTGCGGCGGGATGAGATAGATGCCGAGCTCGTCCTTGGCCATGTACGACCGGACCGCGCCCTCGATCTGCTCGGTTGCCTGCTTGATGTTCATCGTCTGCCCTCTCCTCGTGTCGTCGGGGAACCGCCCCCGACGGCGTGTCCGCCATTGCTGTCCCAGAGCCGCTGCTCGAACGACCGGCCCGCCAGCTCGGCTGGTCTGAGCACCACCTGGATCGCCCAGGAGGGCACGCACTGGGGCCGATAGTCGTCGTAGAAGACGAAGGCCGCCTTGTAGCGCGGGACCTGCTTGGGATAGATGCCCCATCCGTCCGTGAAGTAGATCAGGCCGGCAAGCTCACGAAGCTCTCCCGACTTGACAAGCTCGTCCACATACTTGAAGGCGGGCCTGAAGTCGGTGCCACCAAAGCCGCGCAGCTCGAAGCCATCATGCCAGCTCTTGAGGTCGTCGAGGCTCCGAATGACCGTGTCCTGCTGAACCACAGCGTCCGCCTGGATCACGTGCACGTTCACCCGATCGCAGAAGGCCCCGTCGCTCGTGAGCACGTCAAGCGTGGTGTCCAGGAACTTCTGGACCGCCGCGCCCTCGACCGACCCCGACGTGTCGATCACGATCACGAAGTCGCGCACGAGGCGCTGCTCGCGATACTCGAGCGGCTCGATGAGGGGCATGTCACCATAGACGCTCATGCCGTAGGTGTAGAGGATGTAGTCGAACTCGTCCGGCGAGATGCGCATCGCCTCGTGGGGCAGCGAGAAGAGCCGGAGGAACTCGCGGTAGCTCGTCCGCTCGCTCGTTGACGCGCGCAGCTCGCGCTTGAGGTCGCCCAGCTGCTGGCTGAGTCCCTTCGAGAAGGTGTCGAGGTCAACACGCACGCTCTTCGCCATGCGCGTCCACTGCTCCTTCGCGGCGTCGCGGTCCTCGCGAGAAATCGACGACGACATGGCAGAGGTGCGCCCGCCTCTCCCATCGGAGCTCTTGCTCTGGGGCTTCTCGTCCTCCTTCGTAGGAAACCACAGTTCGGAGGCATCGACCTCGAAGATGTCCCGCCAGGCGGGCACGTCGGTCGCCCACTCTCCGTCCTTCAGGCTGCGATAGACCTGCTCGGCGGTCACGCGGCCGCCGAGGTCCTTGTCGAGCCTGTCGAGGACGATCGAGATCGCCTCGCCACGCTTCCCCTCTCGCTTTCCGCAGATTTCCTGAGCGAGCTTCTCGGCCACGACGTCCGTGGCGAGCGCCCATGACGCGGGGTCGATGCCCTCCTCGGTGCCCTCGAACGGGTGAAGGAGGAGGCAGTGCATGAGCAAGTGAACGTAGTCCCTGGTGGGAGGCTTGCGGAGACGAGCGAAGTCGTACAGCACGCACTCCGCGTCGACGAAGAGCGTGATGCCGTCAGTGGCGAAGGGTCTACCCATCGAGCGAATCTCCACTGGCAGCGCTCCGACCGCCGGCGCGAGGAAGTGGTGCTCGGCGACCACGCGGTCGCGAGCGAGATCGACGACAGCGAGGGCGAGCGCCTCGCGCCTGCTTCGAGTCTCGTCGCTCATCTCCCCCGCCCGTTCGGAAGCCATGTCTCACCCCCTAGAGAAGGAGATCGTCGACGACGTCGGACGTGCCGTTGCCGTCGTGGTCATGCTTAGCCAGGAGCTCCTGGCTGCGCGCGAGGAGCCAGGCGGCTGCCTCCGCCTTGCCCGAGCCGGACGCGGCGGCCATGGCCTCATCGAGGTTGTCGTGGGAGAGGGCGCCAGGCCAGCTGCCGACGATCTCGAGCTCGGTCATATAGCCGTTGCTCGCGAGAAGCGGCAGGAGCGGGCGGACGTCCTCGGCGTGCAGCGGCGCCAGATGATGCGTCATATCTCGGATGAGCGCTGGGTCGTTGCGCAGCCAGCCGTGCGACTCGATGCGAGAGACGAAGACCTCGGGTACGTTCTCGCAGACGAAGGCGATGATGCGGCGGTGGGCGTCGGGTTGGATAAACTCCCCGAGCACGAATCCGACCCTGCCCTCCTTGCGTCCCGCCTCGTTCCAGAGCTTGACCAGATGGGAGGCGAAGCCGAGGCACGCCTCGATGGCGTAGGGTTCTGAGACCCTCGGAGCGTCCATGACCTCGCTCGCGTGGGCTACGGCCGCACGAAGGAGGTCGTCGAGGACCACGGAGTCGAAGACCCCCTCGTCAGCGAGCCTTCCCACGAGGTCACAGGTCGCCGCGATGTCCGTCATGATGGAGTAGGAACCACCGACGAGCTGCTCCCTTCCCGTGAAGCGCGAGAAGACCTCAGAGGAGACCGATCGACCGAACGGGCTGGCGAGAAGGCCGGAGCTACCCCGCGTGAGGTCGTGCCGGGAGAGGTCCATCTCGTGGTCCGCGATCGTACGGTACTTGTCCTCTCGACTGACGTCCTCGAGAAGGTCGACCCCATGACCAATCAGGTAGCGAGACACGTCCTCCCGGGCGCAGCGGAGCGCGAGCGCGAGGGCCCAGCCGCGATAGGGAAAGGGTCCGAGCGCCGTGAACGTCCAGTCCACGAGGTTGCTCGTGCCGTAGACGCAGGCACGCTCGAGGATGTCGGTGGTCTGCGCCGGGGTGAGCTGATCTCGGTGGTCGGAGAGGGTCGCGACGGCGACGACGGCCTTCACCCGATCGCCCGACGCAATCGCGTCATGTGCCCTCACGAGCAGGGCGTTCATGTGTTCGATGCTCAGAGACGCCACCACGGTCACCCCGCTAAAACGCGAAAGAAGCCCCCGACGGACCGATCAGGGACAAGTGTCCATCAACACGACCGAACGCGCGACGCCACTCCTACGAAAGGTCACGAAAATGGAACTGACTCCTGCCCGAGGCGTAATCCCCCACGATCTGGCCGTGGCCGTAGAGCTTGTACTTGTACGTCACGAGGCCGTCGAGTCCCACGGGCCCGCGCGCGTGGAGCTTGCTCGTGGAGATGCCCACCTCAGCACCGAAACCGTAGCGGAAGCCGTCGGCAAAACGGGTCGAGCAGTTCTGGTACACGCCCGCGGAATCGACGAGCTGCATGAAATGGTCCGCCGTCGCGTCGTTCTCGGTCATGATCGCATCGGTGTGGTGAGAGCCATAGCGGTTGATGTGCGAGATCGCCTCGTCGACGGAGTCGACGAGCTTGACGGAAATCGTGAGCGCGAGGTACTCGGTCGACCAGTCCGACTCAGTCGCGGGATCGCAGGGAACGATGGCCTGCACCTCTTCGGTGCCGCGAATGGTGACCCCCTCGGCGCCAAGCGCCCGAGCGAGCGCGGGCAGGAAGGTCGGAGCTATGCCGCGGTGCACGAGCAGCGTCTCCACGGCGTTGCACGCCGCTGTGTACTGCACCTTGGCATCGACCACGACGCCCACGGACTTCTCGACGTCAGCGTCCTCGTCCACGTAGATGTGGCAGATGCCGTCGGCATGGCCCATGACCGGAATCTTGGTGTTGTCCATGATGTAGCGCACGAAGGAGTTGGATCCTCGGGGGATGAGAAGGTCCACGAGTCCGAAGCAGTCGAGGAGGAGGGCGATGTCCTCGCGCGCCTCGACCTGGTAGAGGCAACCCTCGGGAAGGCCGGCGTCGACGGCCGCCGCATGGATGACCTGGAAGAGGGCCTTGTTGGTATGGAGGGTCTCCGAACCGCCCTTGAGGATGGCGCAGTTGCCGCTCTTGATGCAGAGCGACGAGATCTGCACGAGCGCGTCGGGGCGAGCCTCGAAGATGACGCCGATGACGCCGATGGGGCAGCTCTGGCGCACGAGCGTGAGCCCCTCGTCGAGCTCGCGGCGCAGGAGCACGCGACCCACTGGGTCGGGCAGGTCGATGAGACCGTCGATGCCCGCACAGACGTCAGCGAGCTTGTGGTCGTCAAAGCGCAGGCGCTTGACGATGGCGGGGGCGATGCCGTTCTTCTCGGCAGCTGCGAGGTCCTCGGCGTTGGCTGAGAAGATCTTCTCGCTGTTGGCGACCAGCGCCGCCTTGATGCGGGCGAGCGCGTCGTTGCGCTGCTCTGCGGAGGATGCGGCCATCGCGGGGCTCTCGAGCTTCATCCGTGCGGCAACGTCTCTGATCTGGGTCATGGGTCCTCGCTCCCCTCGTCTCTGCTGGTCACACTATACGGGATTTGGCCGTCACAGCCAGATGCCGTCACCATAAGGCAACGTTCTGAACTCGTTGCGGACATGCGCCTGCGCGCTGGCGTACCATGGAAGGAATTCGCAGCCCGGGATAAGGAGACCACCTTGATGACCCCCGCCGACATGTACCGTGACACCAAGGCCAACCTGGAGCGCCGTTACTCGAACCCCCATGCCAAGCGCAGGGGCACCATCGCCTCCGCCCTCGTGCTCGTGGCCATCGTCGCCCTCCTCGAGTGCGTCTTCTACGTGCTGTACTCGATGTCGTCGTCCACCGTGCCCGACGTGACGAACGTCATCGTCGCGCTCACCATCATGGTCATCACCGGCGTGGTGGGATCGCTCCTCGCCGATCAGGCGGCGAGCATCCAGGACAATGAGGACGAGATGGCTGCGGCAGCCGAGGCAAAGGCGGCGCGGCGCGAGACGGCGCGGACAACGCGCAAGTCCAAGGGCGGCAAGCGCAGGTAAGGCCGGCTGTCCTTCCCTACTCTGCCCAGAAAACGCGGCTAGGCTTGCGCTCAGCGCCAGCGGGGACGGTCCCTGCCGTGAAACCGAGCGCGCAGTGGCCGACGCCCTCGTAGTCACCCTCCACGCCCAGGTCGGCGAGAACGGCCTTGCCCTCGTCGGAGTGGAACTCCTCCTTGGCGCGGTGGATCCAGATGCTTCCGAGGCCGAGCGACGTGGCCGCGAGCATCATGTTGCCGATCGCAAGGCTTCCGTCGCAGACGTGCGTGGACACGTCCCTTCGCGCGAGCACGGCGAGAATGACGGGTGCGCCGTAGAAGGGGTCCATCCCCTCGGGCGCGCCCATGATCGCCGCGTTCATGGCCGCGATTCGGTCCCGAAGTCCCCTCTCGGTAATGGCGACGACGATGGGAGACTGCTTCCCCATGCCGCTTGCCGCCCAGAGGCCGGCATCGACGACGCGCTCGACATCCTCGCGCGGCGGCATCTCGGGCGAGAAGCTGCGGATGGCGCGACGCTCGTGGATGGTGTCGAGAACGATGTTGCTCATAGGGACCCCTCTCGATGTGCCCGTGATTCAGCGAGCCAACTGTCGCACTATTCGGAGCTCACGGCCTCGAGAATCCCGCGACGAAGCCGGAGATAGCCCTCAGAGTACATGACGTCCTTGTCGCCCGCCTCGACGGATTGCGTGAAGTCGCAGGTCTCCTCCCGGATGATCCTGCCGGGGCGCGACGACATCACGAAGACGCGAGTGCCCAGCATGAGCGCCTCGTCGACGTCGTGGGTGATGAGAAAGACCGTGCGGTTGTCGCGCATCCAGATGTCTCGCAGGAGACCCTGCATGTTGACCCTGGTCAGGGCGTCGAGAGCACCGAAGGGTTCGTCGAGGAGAATCATGTTCGGGTCGTTCACGAGCTCGCGAGCGAGGGCGGCGCGCTGCCTCATCCCTCCCGACAGCTCGTAGGGCGGACGGTCCGCGAACTCAGCGAGCCCCACGAGGTCGACGTACTTCTCGACGCGTCTTCGGGTCTCGTCATGGTCGACCCCGCGGACCCGGGGACCGAAGGCGATGTTGTCGTAGGTGCTCATCCAGGGGTAGAGCACCGGCTGCTGAAAGATCACGGCTCGGCGGTAGTCGATGCCCTCGGCGTCCTGGCCGCGAAACGTGATCGAGCCCCTGGTGGGCTCCCTGAGACCCGCCATGACGCTCAGGAGCGTCGACTTTCCGCAGCCCGAGGGGCCGAGCATGCATACGAAGTCACCCTCCCTTATGGTCAGGCTCACGTCGTCGAGGGCGCGGGTCGTCTCGTCTTGCGGGTCGTAGTCGAAGGTGACGTGGCTGATGACCATCAGCGCATCGGTCTTGTCGCTCATGGGAAGGTCTCCTTCCTGGGTCATGACTCGAGCGCCTCCTCGAGGTACTCTGGGGCAACCCCTACAGATGCGGACTCGAGGTCGAGGGGCTCGGTCACGTCGCCCTGCTTGAGCAGGAACTCGGACATGTCCACGAGGAGCTGGGCGAACCCGCCGCCGAGGTAGTCGGTCCCGAGCTGGCTCTCCCCCGTGACGTAGTCGTCGGTCATGGTCTGCTCGACCTCCTCGACGTCCATGGCGGACTGGTCGGCGATGATCTCGTACGCCGAGGGACGGTCGCCGTTGAAGAGGGTCTCTGCCTTGAGGAGGGCCTCGAGGTAACTCACCACGTGCTCGGGGTGATACTCCGCGAAGCCCTTCCTCACGAGCGCGAAGTCCGCCGTGGGGTAACCCATGTCCCCCACCTCGCCACTCGTGAGGATGACCCTGCCACCGTCCTCGACCAGCGAGGTGCGCGAGGGGTCCCAGGTGTATGCCGCGTCGATGTCGCCGCGGCTCCATGCCGCGACGATGCTCTCCGGCTGCATGTCGAGAAGGTCCACGTCGTCCACGTCCACCCCGCTCGCCGCCAGGGCGCAGAGCAGGCTGTAGTGGCAGGTGGAGGTGAAGGTCGTCGCCACGGTCTTGCCCAGGAGGTCCGAGATCGAGCTGATGCCCGCGTCGAGCCTCGCCACGAGCGCCTCCGTGTTGGTGAGGATGGCCGTGGAGTAGAGCACCTCGTAGTCGATGCCGTTGCAGAGGCCGATGGCCGTGGGGAGGGAGCCCACGATGCCAAAGTCCACGTCACCCGTGGCCATGGCCTGGTTGAGATCGCGGCCGGACGAGAACGAGACCACCGAGACCTCCACGTCGGGCATCGCATCGTCGAAGTAGCCCTCGTGAAGGGCGATGCACTCGATGTTCATGAGGTTCTGCGTGCCGATGGTGACCGTGGTGAGCTCCGCCGCGTCGTCCGTGTCGCCAGGCGAGCAGCCCGAGAGCGCCGCGGACGCACCCGCTACCGCGACGCCACCCAGAAAGTCGCGTCTCGAGATCGGGCTTCTCATCACTGATGCCCCTTCCAGGGCACGATGCGCCGCTCGACCGACTTCAGGGCGACGTCGATGATGATGCCCGTGAAGCCCATCACGAAGATGCCCACGAAGACCACGTCGTAGCGGAGCCAGTTGCTCGCGTCGAGGACCATCCAGCCGATTCCCGAGGTCGCCGCGACCATCTCGGCGGCGACCAGCGTGCTATAGCCCACGCCCACGGCGGTCCGGACGCCCGTGAAGACGTCGGGCAGGCAGTAGGGCAGCACGACGAGCTTGAACACCTGCGAGGTGTTCGCCCCGAGGGTACGGGCGGCCGTCGTGTAGCTCGCGGGCATCTTGAGGACCGCCGCCACGCACGCCACGTAGATCGGTGCGAAGCAGGCGAGAAAGAGCAGGGTGATCTTCGAGGCGTCCCCGATCCCGAGCCAGAGCACGAGCAGGGTGTAGTAGGCCAGGGGCGGGAGCGGCCGATAGAACTCGATGATGGGGTTCAGGGCAGAGCGCACGTGCTTGTTGAGGCCGCTGAGAAGCCCGAGCGGCACGGCCGTCACGATTGCGATGGCGAGGGCTGCAAGGAGCCGTCCCAAGCTCGCGACCAGATGGCCGAGGAGGGTGTCGGACTTGTATCCGTAGACGTTGACCGCCACGAGCGCATCCCACACGTCCCCGGGCGACGGCATGAACTCCTCGTCGACGACGTCAAACGCAGACGCCGCGCACCAGAGGGCAAACAAGCCGATGACGACCGCAATGCCTGCCACGTTGTCCTTGAGCCATCTCTTCATGCAACCCCCAACGGCCGGCGGACACCGGCCACGAATGCATCGCCTGCACTCTGCATCGTACGTGCGCCGGGGCTTTGCACGAAGTCGCGCGAGGCCGTCCACACAGCCACTCTCCAACGTTGAAGGGAAACCCAAAGGGAAAGCGTTCCGCTCTCAGGTTCAGTTCAAGTTTGCAAGCACTTGCAAACGAGCGAGTCACCTCTGCCCGTTCGGGCCGATTATGTGACCACAGACAACACGGGGAGAAACAGAGCATGAGCATCCGATTTATGAGCACCGCCACCATGAGCAGAGGCCTCTCGCGGGTGGGTGCCGTCATGGGAAGGGGCACCAACCTGCCTGGGGAGGTCGCTCTCCGCATGTACCCGAACGTGCTCTCGGAGGTGCGCTTCCGCGGCACGGTCATCGTCGTGACGGGGTCAAACGGCAAGACCACCACGTCCAACATGATCGCCCACGTCATGAGGAGTGCCGGGCTCACCGTCCTCAACAACGCCAAGGGGTCGAACATGAAGCCGGGCATCGCGGCGGCGGTCCTCGGGGCGGTCGGTCGCGACGGCTCCGTCGACAGCGACGTCGTGGTCCTCGAGGTCGACGAGTGTATGGCCCGCTTCGTCTTCGACGACTTCAAGCCCGACTACCTGCTCGTGCTCAACCTCCTGCGCGACCAGGTCACGCGCAACGGCCATCCCGGCCTGGTGTTCGACAAGCTGCAGGAGGCGGTGGACAAGATCCCGGACGCCACGCTCGTCCTCAACGCGAACGACCCCATAAGCCAGCGTCTGAGCAACGGGCGTGCGCCCGTCTACTTCGGGATGGAGCGCTGCGAGCGGTCGACGTCCACGTGCGAGACTGGCACCCAGGACATGAAGGTCTGCCCCCGGTGCTTCCACGCCCTGGAGTACGACTACTACCACTACAATCACCTGGGCAAGTTCAGGTGCCCCAACTGCGGTTTCGCCACGCCTGCGGCGGACTTCGTCGGCTCCGACGCCCATCTTTCCGACGGGTCGCTCCTCATCGACGGCACGCGCGTGACCACCGGGTTCACTGCCCCGTACAACATCTTCAATGCGCTCGGCGCCGCCGCGGTCTGCTGCGCGTCCGGGGCTCTCACGCTCGACCAGTTCGCATCCGGCGTCTCGGACTTCGATGTGGCTAAGACGCGCATCGACTCATTCGAGTTCGACGGCAGACCGGTCACGCTCCTCATGACGAAGCTCAACGCCACCTCGCTCGACCAGTCCATCTCCTTCGCCATCGGACGTCCCGATGCGGAGAAGACCGCGGTGCTGTACGTGAACAACGCCCTCTACACCGGCCTCAAGGACATCTCCTGGCTCTACGACGTGGCCTTCGAACGCCTGCGCGGCGCGGTGTCTAAGGTCGTGTGCCTTGGCACGCGCGCACTTGACGCCGCCGCGTGTCTCAAGGTCGCCGGCTTTCCTGCGAAGGACATCATCTGCGACACCGACGTCTCCAGGACGAGGGAGCTCCTCAGGCAGACCTCGGGCAGCATCTACGTCTTTGCCGCATCCGCGTTCGGCAACGAGGGCAGGCTGGTGGAGGAGATGCGCAATGGCACGTTGTAGGATCCTCCACCTCTGCTCGCAGCTGCTCGACCTCTACGGCGACTACCGCAACGTCGATGCCCTCTGCCAGCGCATCGAGGAGTCGGGGGTCACGGCGGAGGTCGACCGGCCCGACCTGTGGGACGACTTCGTCCTCGACGGCTATGATCTCGTCTACCTCGGACACGGGACAGCGGCCAACCTCGCCGAGGCGGCGCGCGTCCTCGTCCCACACGCCGAGGCAATCCGCGCCCATGTTGAGGCGGGACAGACCTTCTTCGTGACCGGCAACGCGCAGGAGCTCTTCGGCACCTCGCTCTCCACCAAGGATGGTGAGGTACTGCCCGGCATCGACCTCTTCCCCCTCCGCGGCATCGAGAGGAACGAGGTCTACGTCACCGACATGGTGGGCACACCCGTCTTCGACGCGAGCCAGACCTTCTACGGCTTCGTCAACCGGACCGCCTACCTCGACGGGCCGAACCTGTACCCGCTCTTTCGCGGCGTGCGCGGTCCCGACCAGGGCTTCGAGTCAAGGGGCATCGAGGGCATCCTCTACAGGAACTTCCTCTCGACCTGGGCGATGGGACCGGCGCTCGTGCGCAATCCCTTCCTCATGAAGGAGGTGCTTCGACGGACCCTCGGCGAGAACTACCAAGACGACCTCGACTTCTCCCTCGAGGAGCAGGCACACGACCTCGTGGTCGAAGAGATGCGCCACGGCAGGTAGGAGGATGGAATCCCCGTCACCCAGACGGGCTATCCCCCGATCGTCTCCGCGATCACCCGTACGGCGAGGTCGGTGCCCCGCTCGCTCGGATGCGCCCCGTCACGGGCATAGAGCGCATGCGCGTCCGGCGAGGTGAAGAACGCGTCGCCCACGGGAGCGAAGAGGGCCTGGGAACGTCTCTCCGCCTCTCGACAGGCGCGGGCGAGAAGGTCGTGCATCTCGGCGTATCCCCAGCCGGAGCGGGCGAGACGGGCGCTTCCCTCCTCGTACGCCCAGGTCTGGTAGATGACGGGGACTGCTCCTGCCCCACGGACGAGGGCAGCGAGGGCTTCCACCGCCTCGAGATACTTCTCGGTCGAGACGATGGGGCCGTTGCTCATCTCCTGCATTACGACGAAGTCCCAGCCGCCGTCCGAGAGCGCCGACAGCGTACGGGACCCATTGCGCGTCGCGGGGTTCAACTGCTCCGCCAGGCGGGCGCCGCCGCGGGTATGAGCGACGACCTCCGAGCCGAGGACGCCAGACAGACGGCCTGGAAGGTTGTTTGCCGAGGTAAAGCTGTTGCCGAGCATGAGAATGCGCATGGGGTTCCTCCTCGAAGGATGACCCCATGATACGTGCTTCTTCCGTCACGAGCGGAGAGCTGCGGATTGAAATGGGTAAGAAGCGCCAGAGACGTACTTCAGACGGAGGCATGAGATGCGCGTGAGGAGCAGAACGGCGTCGATCGTATGGAAGGCCTGCATCGTCGCAAGCGGAATCGTCGGTCTGGCTATGACATCGGGGCTTCTCGACGGTACCTTCGACCTGCGCTTCCTTTGCATGTTCACCAACCTCAGCAACATCGCCGTGGCAGTCTACTTCATCTGTGCGCTCGTGGCGCTCTCTCACGACAAGGACCTCGTGACCTACGCCCACATCCCCAAGATGGTCGTGACCATGGGCATCACGCTCACCTTCCTCATCGCACACTTCATGCTCTCGGGGATGCTCACCTGGGGAGGCACGCTTCACGTCGACATGCTCCTCCTCCACTACGTGGTGCCGATCATGACCATCCTCGATTGGGTGCTCTTCGACGAGAAGGGCCTCATGGGGAGGAAGGAGCCCCTCATCTGGACCGTGGAGCCACTCGTCTATCTCGCGGCAGTCGAGGTGCTCGTCAACGTCTTCGGCATCTCCGTCGGCGGGGGCATGGGAGACAGCAGGTATCCCTACCCCTTCCTCGACGCCACCTCACTTGGCTGGCCGACGGTCATCGGCTTCATCCTCGCGGTCTTTGTGGCGTTCATCGCCCTGGGCTCCGCCTGGGTAGCCCTCGACAGGCATCTGGCAAAGCGCGCACAGGGAACGTCCGGCTGCTCGGAGTGATGGTCTCCACCGCGGCATTTCTGTGCGCCGCACCGCTTCCCTCGCGTGCGAAAACCCCACAGGTTGTTCCAACTGGCAGAAATCCTGCCACCTCGAGCAACCTGTGGGGGATTACAAACCCCACAGGTTGTTCCAACTGGCAGAAATCCTGCCACCTCGAGCAACCTGTGGGGTTTTGTGGTCAACGTGCTGTCAAAGTGGAGCTCCGAGGATCACGCCCGATGCTCCGGACAAGGTCGCTCTTCCGCACGCTGCCCGTCACATCGCCCGACGCAGATGAAAAGGCAGGCCGGACGAAGAGTCGTCCGGCCTGCCCTGTCGTGCCTATCCTGAGATGCGACTACGCCTTGAAGGACTTGGCTTCCTTCTCGGAGATCGGCTTGATGTCCTCCTCGGCATACGGGGACTCCTCGCCGCCCTTGCCGACGATGAAGAAGAGGCCTGCCTTGGTGGAGTACAGGGTCTCCTCATAGCCAGCGGGATCGCCGAAGGTGCCAAAGCTGCGAGTGGCGACCTCGTCGGCCTTCTCGGTGTCATAAACGTGCTTCTTGCCCTCAAACACCTTGGTCTTGCGCATGTTGTCTCTCCGATCGAGTCAATCAACCCAACTATGGATGCTCGCCTGTTACTAACGTGCACTCAGGGCATGTTACTTTTTTCGTCGGTCTTATTCAAGCTTCGAAACAAAACTGCAGCATAGCGAGGGGATTCATGCACGAGCTTGCGTTGTTTGAGTAATCATTTGCATTTGCGTCGTTTACTGTCGGCTCCGAGGTCGTTTGTCTGATGCTGTTTCTGCAGGAAATCGGCCAAATTCGGTACTCTGCATCGAAGCACATGGATGCGACTGCCGCTCATAGGAAATATCGTGCCGTCTGTCGAATCTGACTTCTCTTTATCTGTGTAACATCACACAGATTCCTCAATTTGGCACCTGTCAGACCGAGGCGCAACGCTCGAACGCCATCCTCGGACTCCTCGTCCCGTCATCCCAGACGTAGATGGTTCCACAGCGCATGAACCCGAGCTTCTCGAGGAGGCTCCGCATGACGTGGTTGTCTGCGTGGGTGTCAATGCGGAGGTGGCCGCACTGCGCGAAAGCCCACTCGATACAGAAGCTCCCCGTTCCGGGCGCGCTGCCGTCGGATGCGATGCGATGCACCACGCCGTACGGCTCGTCCGAGAGCCAGACGCCGTCCTCGATCGAGGCGTAGGTGGGCTCGGCATCCGTCCCGTAGTCGAAGAAGAACGTCCCAACGACTCTGCCGTCCTGAACGCAGGCGTATCCCCTGCCCGTCGCCACGTCGTTGCGAATGAGCTCCTCGGGAGGCCAGACCGAACCCCACTGGGTGGGGTTGTCGTGCTCCGCCATGAACTGTCGGGCGTGGGCGTAAATCTCCATGAGGCGAGGCAGGTCCTCCTCGCGCGTATGCCTGATCTCCATGCATCCCCCAACCTCGGTGAAGCCACTCTCTGCCGCGCGACCCCCAGGAGGTCATGCGCGAGTCCAAGGCTACCGCATCCCGGGAGAGGATGCGCGACGCACCGCCATGAGAAGGGACCCCGTCGACGAGCGCGGCGGGGTCCCAACAACATACGAGGGAACGATTCCTAGATGAGGCCGTACTCCTCGAGGAGCTTCTTGACGTCGGTCCCGTTTGCCTTCGCGAGTGCCGTCTCGAGAATCTTGCGCTGGACGAGGGGAAGCTTCATCTCGGTGATCTTCTTGCCGTCCCGGAGCTTGGTCGTGGCGTCGAGGAGGCAGCGGACGTCGTAGACGGATCCCCACACCTCTGGCACGCCGCGGTCCACGTCGCAGAGCGTGTACACGGCCTCCATGCCGGTGCGCATGGAGTACTCGGTCGTGAAGATCGTGTCGCGGGCTACCTCGGCGAACTGCCCGAGGAATGCGAAGTTGACGGCACCGTCGGGTACGACCTTCGGGCGGTCGGTGTCGTTGCGCGGCATGAAGAAGGCCGTGATGAAGGGCATGTAGCAGGTGGTGGTGTTGGCACCCCCCTCGGCGAGACGGACGATCTTGTCCTCGGGGACGCCGATGTGGTAGAGCCACTCCTCGCAGATCTCTGCGCCGTTGCAGTCGCGCATGGCCTTCTTGACGAAGTCGCCCTCGCGGTCGGTGAAGAGCGCGTAGACCCACACGAGCACGTGACCGGGCTCCTGGTTCTTGAACTGGGGCTGACGGTTGATGGTCCAGGAGAGCAGCCAGCTCGAGTCGCGGCACGTGACGATGCCACCGGTCACCACCTTGCCCGAGAGCGGATCTCGACGGCAGACCGTGCGAATGGCGTCGAGGATCGCCGGGTCGGCGGTGTCGACGGTCGCGCTCATCCAGTTGGAGAGCTTGGGAGCGGAGCAGAACACGTCGGGGTTGCCGAAGGAGCCGTCCGAGACCTGCGCGGCGATCCTGCGCCACATGTCCCAGCCGCCACCGGGGCGGAGCTCCTCGTCGACCTTGGCCGGCGTGTGCTGGTCGCCGAAGGTCGCGTTCTCCACGCAGCCGCCGTCCGTGATGTAGACCTGGTCGTTCTCGGTGAGGTTGATGCGCTCCTCGTGCGTCACGCCGGTCTCGTCCGCGCGCTCGATGACGATGGCACGCGCGACCTTGCGCGACGGCGTGTTGGCCGAGGCGGGGACGATGTCGAACTCGACGTTGACGACCTTGCTGTTGTACTGGATGGTGGCGCCGGCGGCCTCAAGGTACTTGACCATGGGCAGAATCATCGAGTCGTACTGGTTGTACTTGGTGAAGCGAAGGGCCGTGAAGTCGGGAAGGCCACCGATGTGGTGAACGTAGCGCTGCAGGTAGCGCTTGACCTCGAGCGCGGAGTGCCAGTTCTCGAAGGCGAACATCGTGCGCCAGTACAGCCAGAAGTTCGAGTTGAAGACCTCGTCATCCCAGATCTCGTTGATCGCCTTGCCGTAGAGGCTCTCGTCGGTGGTCAGGAAGAGCTTGGCGATCTCCTGGCTGGCCTTGTCGGAGAGTCCGAACTTCTTGTCGGTGTGGGCATCCTGGCCGCGGTTCTCCGTCGCACGGCAGAGTGAGTAGTTGGGGTCATCCTTGTTGAGCCAGTAGTACTCGTCGAGGACGCTGATGCCCGGCGTCTCGATGGACGGGATGGAGCGGTAGAGGTCCCACATGACCTCGAAGTGGTTGTCCATCTCGCGACCGCCGCGCATGGTGAAGCCCACAGGCGTGCTCGCACCGTCGCAGGCACCGCCGGCGACGTCTCGCGCCTCGAGGATATGGATGTGGCTACCGGGCATCTGGGCGTCACGGACGAGGAAGCACGCCGCAGAGAGGCCGGCGAGGCCGGTTCCCACGATGTAGGCGCTCTTGTCGTCGATTCCCTCGGGTTTCCTCGGACGTGCGAAGGCCTCGTAGTTGCCTGAGCTGTAGTACATGGCATCCTCCTTGACATCATGTGACAGACCAGGCGGGACGGCCAATTCCATCTGGTCGAAATCCGCTTGTGCTTAGATGCTTCCCGACAATCCATCTGGATAGACTCGGCAATCGCGCGTACGTGCGAAGTTTTTTACGCACGGCGGTTCCGCTTCACTAGGGGAATTGGCGACGCCGCGCGAATTCTCGCGTGCTACCCTCGCTACGGTACCGCGCGTTACGAAAGGCTCCTTCCCATGGCCATGTCGCTCCTGCTCGCCCAGCGTGTTCTCGTGATGTTCGCTCTGGCGGGCGTCGGCTTCGCCATGTTTCGCGCGGGCAAGATCACGCTCGAGGGCAACCGGACCATCGGCAACATCCTCATCTACCTCTCGCTTCCCGCCGTGATCATCAAGAGTCTCATGGTGGGGCGCACCGTCGAGAACGCCGTCGCCCTCGCCGAGGGAGCTGGGGTGGCGTTGGTCCTCATCGTCGTGGCGGCACTCGTGGCGCGCCTCACCTGCCGTCGCGACGGCATCGGCAACTTCGCGGGCACCTTCTCCAATCCGAGTTTCTTCGGCATCCCCCTCATCGCCGCCACCATCGGCGAGGCCTGCGTCTTCTACAACGCGGGCTTCATCTTTCTCATGAACATCGGCCAGTGGACCTACGGCGTCTCGCTCCTCACCGGGGAGCGGGAGCGAATCTCGTGGCGAGACGTGCTTCTCGCCCCCTTCACGATCGCCATGCTCGTAGGTCTCGTCCTCTTTTCCGCGCAACCGCCGCTGCCCGTCGTGGTCACCGACTGTCTGGGCTTCGTGGCAGACCTCAACACGCCGCTCGCGATGTTCTCCCTCGGCGTCTACCTCGCGCAGGTGAACCCGCGCGCCATGTTCCGTCGCGTGGCCAACTACCGCGTGTCGCTCGCGCGCCTCGTGGTGGCGCCGCTCGTCTCGCTGGCGATCCTCACCCTGCTCCCGCTGCCGAGCTACGAGATGCGTATGGCGCTCCTCATCGCCGCAAGCTGCCCGGTGGGCTCCAACGTGGCCGTCTACGCCCAGCTGCACGACTCCGACTACGCCTACGCGGTGGAGACGGTCGTGATCTCGGTCCTGCTCTCGATCGTGACGATCCCCGCCATCGTCGGCCTGGCAAACGCGCTCTGGCTGTAACTGCCGGTCATAGTCCCTGATACGCGTCGTCTCGGAACTGCGCGGCACCACGGGCGAGAAGGGCGGTGGAGAGCTCGATCATCTCGTCCATCGGAATCAATCGGCCGTCCTCGACCCAGCGAAGGTACATGTCCTGCGTCGACTGGGTGAGAAACACGTTGACGATCGCCTGACGCTCGGGCGGGAGCGCGGCGTAGGGGTTGTGCCGTGCGCGGTTGTGCTGGAGCGTCGCGGCGAAGAGCTTGTTGGAGAACGCGCGGTAGCTCGGGACCAACACGAGCCGACGGAGCAGCTCCCCCTCGCGCCCGCCCTCCATGAACTCGAAGAAGACGCGGTTGGTCTCATCGATGGGCATGCCTGGGTCGATGGCGTCTATCCGACCGAAGTAGCTGTTCGCGAGGTCGCCGATGACGTCCTCCGCGAGGGCCTCGATGCAGGAGTAGTGCAGGTAAAAGGTCTTGCGATGGATGCGGGCCCGATCGGTGAGCTCCTTCACGGTGATTCTGTCGGCGTCCATCTCGAGGACCATCTCGCAGTACGTCTCTTTGATGGCCTCGGTCGTCTTCTGGACGCGCAGGTCGACGTGCCTGTCCTTCTCCATGTCCCTCTCCCTGATGTCCACTTTCCGAAAAGCGTGGCGTAAGCGACGGCGGCGCGAGCATTGGTCATGGAACCCGAGCCGACCTCACGGTATACCGTTCTCGGCAAGCTTATGCCACACGTGGACATTATACGAGAGGAGGCGCACGAGATGACAGCGGAGCTTCTGCTTAGCTCGTCTGGGGGGACCACGGCCATGACGGTCAACGACACCGTTGCCGCTCATGGCTTCCTCCGCAGGCTGCCCTTCTCGGGCGTGTGGTCGCCGTGCGACGGCGAGCTCTACTGCACCGCGCCGCGTCTCGTGTACGACCCCTCGGAGCTGGGGCTGGGCTGTGCGTGCGGCGATGTCACGCTGTCCCGCGGCTGGCTTGCCGTTCACCTGGAGGACGTCCGGTCGGGCGAAGAGATGGTGATCGGACGCGTTGAGGACGTCACGGCGCTGGGAACAGGACCCTTCGTCTTGGCAGAGAGGAGCAAGGAATGAACAGGATCGAGAAGAGCGCGGAGGTCATGGCGTCGCTCGGCGTGGGCGAGAACGACCTCGCGGCGTCATTCCCCGAGTTCGAGGCCGTGAGGAACCGCTTCGTCTACGCCGAGGCGCGCACGCAGGGAGAACTCGACGACAGGCGCCGAGCCCTCGTGGTGGTCGCCTGCCTCGCCACGCTCGAGGCGGACGACCTCGCCGAGCAGATTCATGCGGCGATGATCGTGGGCGTGACCCCCGTGGAGCTTCAGGAGGTCTTCCACCAGGTCGTGCCCTACATCGGTCTGACCAGGGCAGAGCACGGCCTGCGCGTGCTCGCGGAGGTGCTCCGCGCGGAGGGCGTCTCGCTGCCGCTGCCGCCGCAGTCCACGACCGACGAGAACAGCCGCCTTGAGAAGGGCATCCACGCCCAGAGCGCCATCTTCGGCGAGGACCACATCCTGCCCATGCGCGCCAGCGCCCCCGAGGACCAGGCCTTCATGCAGGACTACCTCTCGGCGTACTGCTTCGGCGACACCTATACGCGCAACGGGCTCGAGCTCGAGACGCGCGAGCTTCTCACCTTCGTGGCGATCATCTCGATGGGTGGATGCGACCCGCAGGCCCGCGCCCACGCCGCAGGCAACGTCGCAGTGGGCAACGATGCCCGGACGCTCTTCGCGGCCATCGCCACCTGTGTGCCCTATCTCGGGTTTCCTCGCTCGCTCAACGCCATGGCAGCGGTAAACAACATATAATTCGAAAGCGTCGGCTTCCGGTGGGCATGGAAAAGGGGACAGGTTGCTTTTCCATGTTTTCCAAAACCTGGAAAAGCAACCTGTCCCCTTTTCCATGCCCACCGGAAGCCGACCTGCGACAAGGAGCAGACATGAGAATCACCGACAAGCAGGAGTTCGAGAAGACCAACGTCTTTGGCACCGGCACGTTCAACGCTGCATTCGCCCCGTACTTCATCGGCAACAGCTACCTCAACCCGCTCGCAAGCGCCGATGAGGCGGGCGTCGGTCTCACGAACGTGACCTTCGAGCCCGGCTGCCGCAACAACTGGCACGTCCACACCGCCGACAAGGGCGGTGGTCAGGTCCTCATCTGCACCGCAGGCGAGGGCTGGTACCAGGAGTGGGGGAAGGAGCCCGTCTCACTCGAGCCGGGCATGGTCATCGTCATCCCCACGGGTGTCAAGCACTGGCACGGCGCCAAGAAGGACAGCTGGTTCAGCCACATCGCCTATGGCGTTCCCGGCGAGAACTGCGGCAACGACTGGCTCGAACCCGTCGCCGACGAGGAGTACGACGCCCTCGAGGGATAGATGACACCCGGTTCCTCATCCCAGAGGACCTGCATCGACACAAAGAGACGGGCATGCCCTCTCAGGCATGCCCGTCTCGTCAGATGACTTCAATCGTACGGTTAGCCCATCGCCACCGAGGAGTCGCACTCCGCCATGACGCGCTCGATGCGCCGCAGCATGCTCTCCTTCTCGGAATACTTGTGCGAGAGCGCGAGGTCCTCGCCGCTCGCATCGATGAACGCGAAGAAGTACTCGCCATCCAGGTCCTGGTAGATACGGAACTTGGGAGCGGGAACGCGCTCGAAGTCCTTCTCGGTGCCGTCCTCGATGTTCGCGTTCGGCGCCTCGCGGCGAAGGTCCTCGATGCCCCTCTCAGCGTCGTGCCTGGACGGATAGACGATGGAAGAAATGGCCACGTGCCCATTGCTCGCACAGAGATTGAACTGGTAGCGGCCCTCGGACTCGTTGACGACATACTGTCCCATAGCAAACCCCCTTGAATGGTCGAACGAACGACTGACAGAAAACTCTAGCTGACCCACTGCCGCAGACGCGATGCCAAACCGCCGAGCGTCTGCATCTTCTCGCGTACGGCTAACACAGTCATAGTATTACTTGCGACTATGCTTGACCAGCACGTTTTACGCGCGCCTTCGTGAGCTCGATCGCCTCCTTGCCGGTCAGGTGCTCGACCTCGACGGCGATCATCTCCATGCGAGAAAACCCGCTCGCTATCTCGGCCTCCGTCTCCTCGGGATAGTCCGAGGAGTACTTCTCGCAGAACAGTCGAAGGGCGGCGAGCTTCTCGTCGCCAGTGAGGACGCGGGCCCGCCCGAAGGCGATGGCGCTCCGATACGCGGTCGTGAGCTTCTGGGGAATCACGTCATCGGCATCGATCACGCAGAAGGAGCACTTGGGTTCGGCGAGAAGGGCGTCGAGCTTGTGACCGGACCTCGCACAGTGGAAGTAGATGGTGCCGTTGGCAAAGACGTAGCTCACGGGGACCGCATAGGGATACCCGTCGTCGCCCGCGCAGGCGAGCACGCCCGACGTGTTTCTCGCCAGGATCTCTCTGGTCTCCTCGTCGGAGAGCTGCTGCTTTGACCGTCTCATCTGTCTGAACACGTCTCTCGCCTCTCGTCTCGCGCGCTGCGTTACGCGGTACCGTCGGACAAGAGGATGATAGGGCACATCGCCGCTCGGACGTGCCTCTCGGCAGCGTCCCTTGACCTAAAGCATACGTGAGGTGCGACACTCATACGTAACGACGGGAGGACGCCGCTCGGAATCCGTTCCAAGGCGCCCCCTCGAGAGATCCAGCGAAAGGAAGACCATCATGGCAAAGACGCTCGTTGCATACTTCTCGGTGCTCGGCGAGACGGGCATCACGGGTCGCGCGGCCGCGGCTATTGCGGAGGCCGCAGGGGCCGACCTCTTTGAGATCGTGCCCGCGCAGGCCTACACCAAGGCGGACGTGGACTACACCGACCCCAGGAGCAGGAGCTGTCGCGAGAACGACGACGAGTCCGCACGTCCCGAGGTCGCGTCCCACGTGGCGGACATGGACGGCTACGACGTGGTCTTCGTGGGATGCCCCATCTGGTGGGGCGTCGAGCCGCGCATCGTGGACAGCTTCCTCGACGCCCACGACTTCTCCGACAAGGTCATCGTGCCGTTCGCGACGTCGGGCGGAAGCGGCATCGGCGCCTATGAGCGCCACCTGCAGAAGGTCTGCCCCGCGGCGACGTTCCGGCAAGGAAGGCTGCTCAACGGACGGCAGACGGCCGACTCCGTGCGTCCCTGGGTCAAGTCGTCCCTCGCGTAACCCCGAGCGTCGCAGCTCCGTCGCGCGCTAGGCCAGGTCGTCCCGCATCTCGAGCACGAGCTCGATGAACTTGCGCGCGGCGGGGCTCACGTCCTTGAGCGACGGGACGGCGATGCCCAGCGAGATGTACTGCGGCGGGTCAAAGGGAACCTCGGCCACGGCGCCCTTCCAGCGTGCCGAGAGCAGGCGGTTGTTGAGGCTCATGCCGAGACCTGCCTCGACCATGCAGTAGGCCGTATAGTCGTTGCCCGTGGTGAAGCGAACGTCGGGCTTTACATGATTGGTCTCGAAGAAGCGATCGATGTCCGTATCCTCGCCGGGCAGCGTGGAGATGAACGACTCCTTCTCCACGTCGGCCACGGGGAAGGCATTAAGTCCCGCCTTGGGATGCCCTGCGGGAAGCCAGGCGAGAAGCTCGTCCTTGCGCACGGGAACCCAGTCGCACTCCACGGCCTCGCCCGGCTGTGCGCAGAAGCAGAGGTCGACGGCGCGCTCTTCGAGCATGCGCCCGAGCTCGCGACCGCCGCCCTCATGGAGCGAGACGTTGACCCCGGGGAAGCTCTCGCAGAAGCGGGCGAGGATCGACGGCAGCCACTGCTGCCCGACGCTCCAGTAACAGCCGATGGTGAGCACGCCAGAGAGCATGCCCGAGATGTTCGAGCCCTGTTCCTCTGCCACTCGCTCGGCGCGAACCACCTCGCGGAGGGCGGGCATCATCTCCTGGCCGTTGGCGGTGGGCACGACGCCACGCTTGCTGCGCACGAGCAGCTTGAAGCCCACCTCCTGCTCGAGCGAGTGAATCATCCGCGTGATTCCCGGCTGCGTGTAGCCCATCCGCTCGGCGACCTCGGTGAGGCTGCCGCACTCCACCGCCAGGAGGAACGCCCTGCACTTGACCGCATCCATCGCAGCACCCCAATTAATAACGCGTTGTCATGCTTGACATGATTATCTGCCGTTTGAGTAATTTTGCCTCCCGTAACATAATGGACACAGAAGAGGTTCCGTGCAAGGAGGTTTGATAACCATGACAACGATGACGGTCAAGGGTTCCGCAGGCACGCTCGGATACGATGCGGGTCTCCTCGGGGGCATCTCAAGATACATGGCCGCCCTCAGCGATCGCGAGTATCGGCGTAGGGGCACCACTGACAGCGCAGGTTGCTTCATGATGAGCGACATGCGCTCGCGCTCGTCGATGATGGACTGTCTCCATCGCATTCATCGCCCGTAGACCGGGACGGATGGGGAGGGAAGTGGCTGGCCGGACCTGTCAGGGGTTCGGCCAGCCACTTTTTTACACACAATCCATAATGCGTTGTCATTAGTTATATTGCTATTTGCAATTTGTGTCATGTCATGTAAGCGTTCATACTAGCTTGCGACACCACAGGCCAGACGAGAGGTTCACGACATGGCAGCCACCCGGCTTTCTTTTGCGTCCGACTATCAAGAGGGCGCAGTTCCCCAGATCATCCAGCGACTCGTCGAGACGAACCTCGAGCGGACCGCAGGATACGGCTTCGACCCCTACTCCGAGTCCGCCCGCGAGAAGATTCGCGCGGCCTGTCAGGCCCCCGACGCCGAGGTCTACTTCCTCGTGGGAGGCACGCAGGCCAACGCGACCTGCATCGACGCACTTCTCGCCAGGTACCAGGGCGTCGTTGCCGCCGACACCGGTCATGTGAGCGTGCACGAGGCGGGCGCCATCGAGTTCGGCGGCCACAAGGTCCTCACCATCCCCGGCACGGACGGCAAGCTCTCGGCTGACGCCGTCGAGCGCTACTGCGCCACGTGGGAGGCGGACGCCAACCGCGACCACATGGTCATGCCGGGCATGGTGTACCTCTCGCAGCCCACGGAGTACGGGACGCTCTACTCGCTCGCCGAGCTCTCGGCGATTCGCGAGGTCTGCACGAGGCACGACCTGCGTCTGTACGTCGACGGCGCACGGCTGGCCTACGCCCTCGCCTGCCCCGCCAACGACGTCACCCTCCTCGACCTCGCACGCCTCTGCGACGTCTTCTACATCGGCGGCACCAAGTGCGGCGCCCTCTTCGGCGAGGCCGTCGTGGTACCGCGACCGGGCACCATCCCCCACTTCTTCACCATCATCAAGCAGCATGGCGCACTTCTCGCCAAGGGACGCATCACCGGCCTCCAGTTTGACGCGCTCTTCACCGATGATCTCTACCTGAACCTCGGCGAGACGGCCGTCCATGGCGCCGACCGCATCAGGGACGCGCTGCGCGCTGGTGGCGTGCCCCTGCTCATCGACTCCCCCACCAACCAGGTCTTCCCCATCGTGGCCAATGACGACCTCGACCGACTCGGGTCCGTCCTCGACTACGGCTTCTGGGAGCAGGTCGACGACGAGCACACGGCGATTCGCCTGGCCACGAGCTGGGCGACGACGGACGAGGACGTCGACGCGCTCCTCGACGCGCTCTCTGCCTGCGGTATGGTGTAGAGGCACACGGAACCCGTCGCCCACGGGAGGAACGCCATGATCATCCGGACCGCAGCGGCAAGCGACGCAGAGGGGCTTCTCGCCATCTACGCTCCCTACGTGAGAAGGACCGCGATCACCTTCGAGTACGACGTCCCCTCCGCACGCGAGTTCCGCCACCGCATCGAGAGCACGCTCGAGTTCTATCCCTATCTCGTCGCCGAGGAGGAGGGCCGTCTGATCGGGTACGCCTACGCGGGCCGCTTCCAGCCGCGCGAGGCCTACGACTGGGCGGTCGAGACCTCCATCTACCTCGACGTAGACGTCCGCGGCCGGGGCATCGGCACGTGGCTGCACGCCGAGCTCGAGGGGGCCTGCCGCTCGATGAACGTCCAGAACATGGACGCCTGCATCGCCGCGCCGAGAGAGGCCGACGACCCGCACCTCACCGACGCGAGCATCGGCTTTCACGAGCATCTTGGCTACCGCATGGTCGGCCGCTTCGAGCAGGTCGGCTACAAGTTCGGGCGGTGGTACGACATGGTGTGGATGGAGCGGCTCATCGGGGACCACGCGACGCCCGCGAGCCCGGTCGTGGCGTATCGGGGCTAGAAGGGCAGCGTCTTCGCCGTTTCCAGGATACGCGGGACGTCTGGGCGCGTGTGCTAAGGTGACTATGCGAGCGTGCCCCACGTCAGACGACCCGGAGGATGTCTTGGAAGCGGTCAACGAGGACGAGACCAGCGGTTGGAATGAGGAAACTCGTAATCGTTGCCGTCAGTGGCTCGGTGGCTTCGGTCTCACCGACAGAGAGGCCCATGTCACCTGCAGCGTGCTCGAGGGTCAGACCTTTGCCCAGGTGGGGGCAGCTCTCGGACTTGCCACGTCGACGGTGAAGACGTACTTCTCGCGAGCGCTCGACAAGATGGGACTCGAGTCGCGTCAGGAGCTTCTCGACAGGTGGTCCGAGCAGACTCTCCCATGTGATGCCGAGAAGGACGACGCGTCCGCTCCAACCTCGGAGCTTCGTGCCATCATCAAGCTTTTCGCGCTCGCCTGCTGCCCGCAGGTGCTGTTCGTCACGGCTCTGGTACTGCCTCTCCGCATGATGGACTCTGGCAGCGTCGGTCTCCCCGTCTCCTTGGGATGCGCGGCGGGCTTGCTCGCCGTTTCCCTCGCACGGACGAGACTTCCTGTCGGGAGGGCGAGCCTGGTCACGAACTTCACGGTCGTCTGCGTCGGCGCGGTCGCACTCGTGGCGAGACTGATCCAGCCGATAGCCGTCTGGCTCGATCCGTGGCCCTCCTTCCTCACAACCGCCGGGCTCAGCGCATGTGCGCTGTCAGGTCTGCTCTCCTTCACAGACGAAGTGACGGTGGCCTCGAGGGGTTGCTCGTCAAAACCCCGTCTCGTTGCCATCTGCATCGCCTCTCTGGCGACGATAATCGCCTGCGTCTCGCCTTTCGCACGAGACGTGGTCGCACTCGTCTCCTGCGCCTTCCTCTCATGGGCGATGCTTGTTTCCACGGGCAATCAGCGGATGAAGCCACGATCCCACACGGCGGGAGAGGGCATCCCCGCTCTTGCCGCATGTCTCGTGGCGGCTCTCCTCTGCCTTGGGTGGTGCTCGTCGGGATCCTTCGGACGCCCCTTCACGTTCGGGGTTCCGGCTCTTGTCGCCGTGGTGGCGTCTGGCATTGGCATCATTGCCTTTCTCGTAACGCTCGAGGGGACCAGGTGCCTGGGGGCTGTGTCGATAGTCGGAGCGGCTGTTCTCTTCATGGCGGCCGTGGGAAAACCCAGACATGCCCTTGTGACTCTCCCCCTGCTGCTTGGTGTCGCAGCGTCTTGGGACCTGGCCGAACAGCCTGGGCATGGGCACTCCGACGAGACGCGAGGCTGGATCACCGAGCCGATGCTCCTCGCTGCGGCAGGAGTCTGCGCCGTCGAGCCGCCCGTCGCCTCCTGGTACCATTCGCTGGCAACGCTCGACGTGCCCGGAAACGCCGCGGCTCCGCTGACCGTCGCTGCCATCTCGGCCGTCGGCTGCGTGTCGGTGCTCTGTCTCGTCTATGCGGGGTGGGAGCTGCGGATGTTGAGGAGTGCCGGAGAGCTCTCACGGCCTGACAATCGCAGGAGGATGCGCGCCCTGTTCGTGAGCAAGGGCGCGAGCGAGACGCAGGCCAACGTACTTCTCGCCATCTGCGAGGGCAAGAGCGGCTCTGAGATCGAGCATGAGCTCTACCTGTCGAGAGGTACCGTCAACAGCGCGCGATGGGCGGGCTACGCTTGCCTCGGAGTGCATAGCCGAGCTGGTCTCGTCTCTCTCGTCAAGAGAGCGACTCGCGATGGCGAGACAGGTCAGGAGTTTCCTCGCTCGTCTTCTTCCCCCTCGTAGAGGCATTCGTAGAGCTGCTCGACGGACAGGTGCCTGGCAAGGTCGGCGCCTTCGACGAGCGAGCCGTCCTTCATGTAGAGCGTCCTGTCACAGACGCGGCTGATGTCGTCGAGCAGGTGAGAGAAGAGGAGGATGCCTCTGCCGGTTTCGGCGAGCTCGCGAAGGATGGCGTGGTGAAGCTCGACGTGTCCGTGATCGAGGGCGTTCATCGGTTCGTCCAGGAGAAGGTAGCGCGCACCCGTGAGGTAGGCTGCCGCAAGAGCCACCTGCTGTGCCATTCCGTCCGAAAGCCTGCGAACCCTCAGATTGAGCATCTCATCGATGCAGCACTCGTCCACCACGTGGCCGATGTCATCAGAGGTTCCCCAAGAGGCGCCGATGAGCCGCAAGTGGTCGATGACGGTCATCTGCGGATAGAGAAACTCTCTGCCGGCGGGCAGGTAGAGTACGTGCTTCCGGTACGCATCGCCGTCTGTGGGACAGATGCCATCCGCCGACACCTCCGCGTGCGCGACGACCACGCCGCAACGAGACTCATGGGCGTTAGCCAGGGACTTCATGAAGAGCGTCTTGCCATGCCCGTTCGGGGCGACGAGTCCGACCACCTCGCCGGAGGCGAGCGAGAATGACGCCTCGTCGAGAATCGTCCTTCCCGATACCGAAATCGAGACAGCCTGGGAGACCAACATCCCGCACCCCTTCCGTTCCATCAGAGACAGACAGACGTGCGCCGCCGAATCACGACGGCAAGTGCGACAACGACAGCCGCCGACCAAAGCGTGAGAACCCACATGCCTTTTTCGAAAGTGGTTCCTGCCACGACTATCGACTCCGAGAAGAAGACCGACTCGGGGTAGCGGGCGATCTCGCTCACGATCAGATAGGGAAAGGGAGCCAGCGCGAAGGGGGAGGCGGAGGCTTTCGCTGGAGTTGCGGCAAGTCCCGTTGCCGTCGTCGAGGCGAGGAGAAGCGAGACGCCCGCCACGAACGAAGCCAACCGAAGTGAAGGCAGGCACCTCCCCACGAGCTCGCACACGGCAACGACAAGGAGCGCTCCGACTGCCTGCATGGCAAACGTTCGCGTTACGGTCTCGAGCACCGTGGTCTGGACCACTTGGCCCGCCCATACAAAGACGACAGGATACCGAGGATCTCCGAACCCAGCCCTCGCCCCTGAGACGAGAAGAGTCGGAAGCCAGGACAGCACCCCGGCGAGAACGGCGGCAAGCCATGCGGACAGAAGCTCCGCCCAGAGGAGACGCACCCCACCAGGCGCCTGCACGAGCGCTCTGCCCCTCCGACGAAGCCCTGCGATCTCAACAGCCGACACCACCGCCGGAAGTGCCCAGACGACGCCAGGAACCGAGGCCAACGCCGACGAGAGGCGATAGAGCGCCGGTTCGTCCGTCGTCGACGCATAGACCTCTGGCTTGTCAATCGACGAGAGCGCCTGGTAGAAGCTGAGCTCCGCCTGTTCGTGCGCACCCCATCGCTGACCTCCGTTGATGTAGCCCGCATCGTAATCGCCCTGCAAGAGCTCGAGATACCGTTCGTAGGCGCGTATCGTCTCGCTCTCATCCGCAGCGCTGGACATCCGCTCGAGCGCCGCGAGCTCCTCGGTCGTCGACTCGCGCAGGTCCTCCGGAGCGCTGTCGTACATGCCAGACTCCACCTGCTCGCGGAGGGAGGGGAGGTACTCGAGGGCGAGATTCATCGGCTCGGCGTTCATCGTCGGCATCGCGATGACCGACCCCAGCCCGAGGAGAACGGCCAGCACCGCGGCCGTCGCAAGGAGCAAAGGGCGCGTGACGGCATACTTCAGGAGCAGCCGGAGGACCTCGAGCCATGACCCCGACTCACGTTTCCCTGCAGCGAGCATCCCTGCCTCCCTTCGTCCATTTTCCGAGGAACGTGGACTCAAGCTAGGATGCTTCTGCAGAAATGTCTGTAGTCCGAGGCTATGAAGCTCGGGGACTACAGCCTTCATCAGGTCTTTCTCAATGCAGAAAAGAGTGGGCCAATCGCAAGGTAATCGAGTTTCATGCCGTCCGAATCGCCCGGGCCCCTTGGTACACGTCTCGAACGATGGACTTCCCGCGAGCCCGGTCGTGGCGTATCGGGGCTAGGCCTTCTCGCCCCTTGGCCGCCGGCTGCTCGCGCCATCCTCGTCCTCGTCGGTCGTCGTGTCCCGCCACTCGTCGGCGTGCTCGCGCTTCCAGGCCTTGACCTGCGCGAGCTTCTCGCCGTAGCGCGCCTCGAGACCAGAGTCCGTGGGGACGTAGTACTCGGTGCCGATGAGGGAGTCCGGCAGGCAGGGCATGGGCGTGAGCTTCTCGGCGGCATCGTGAGCGTAGCGGTAGTCTCGCCCGTATCCGAGGTTGCCCATGAGGTCCGTGGTGGCGTTTCTGATCTGCAGCGGCACGGGCTCGGCCATCCGCTCCTGCGCGTCGCGCTTGGCGCTCTCGTAGGCGACGTAGACGGCGTTCGACTTGGGTGCCATGGCGCAGTAGACGACGGCCTCTGCCAGGTGCACGGTGCACTCGGGCATGCCGATCATGTGACAGGCCTGGAAGGCGGCGACGCACAGCTCGAGCGCATGGGGGTCGGCGAGGCCGATGTCCTCGGCGGCGAACCTCGTGACGCGGCGGGCGACGTAGAGGGGATCCTCCCCGCCCTCGAGCATCCTCGCGAGCCAGTACACCGCCGCGTCGGGGTCGGAGTTGCGCATCGACTTGTGAAGCGCCGAGATGGTGTTGTAGTGCTCCTCGCCGCGCTTGTCGTAGAGCAACGCCTTGCGCGAGATGCACTGCTCGAGCGTGGCCTGGTCGACGGTCACAAAGCCATCGTCCGCAGAGGGGCTGTTGATGACAACCATCTCGAGCGTCGAGAGCGCGCCGCGGGCGTCTCCGTTGGAGAAGCGCGCGATGGCCGAGAGCTGCTCGTCGCTCACGCGCACGCCCTCGTCGCCAAAGCCACGAGGGTCGGCGAGCGCGTTCCTCATGAGGCGCACGAGGTCGTCCTCCCCCAGCTCGTGGAGGACGAAGACCCTGCACCGCGAGAGGAGTGCGCCGTTGACCTCGAAGGAGGGGTTCTCGGTGGTGGCGCCGATGAGCACGATGCTGCCCCGCTCCACGTACGGGAGGAAGGCGTCCTGCTGGGCCTTGTTGAAGCGGTGGATCTCGTCCACGAAGAGGATGGTGCGCCGGCCCAGCTGGCGGTAGGACTCGGCCTCCTCCATGACCTTGCGGATCTCCTTGATGCCGCTGGTCACGGCCGAGAAGTCGATGAACGCCGAGCTCGTCTGGTGGGCGATGACGCGCGCGAGCGTGGTCTTGCCCACGCCGGGAGGCCCCCAGAAGATCATGCTCGACACCCGGTCGGCCTCGATCATGCGGCGGAGGAGCTTGCCCTCGCCGACCAGGTGCTCCTGACCCACCACCTCGTCGAGGGTGCGGGGGCGGACGCGCGCCGGAAGCGGCTGCGTCATGTCGGGTTCGTCCGCGCCCTCGGAGGGAGCCGAGAGCGGCGCGACGTCTACGCCGAAGAGCGGTTTCTGGTCGGGCATGCATCCCCCTCGCACGTGACGAGGCGCGCGGTGCGCCTAGGGCTGCATCTTCGCGTTCGTGGCCTCGAGCTCGGCCGCGGTCTTCTCCGCGGTTGCCGTCGACTCCTTGACCGCCGCCTTGGCAGCGGCGACGCGCTTGTTGGCCGCGTCCTTCTCGGCGACCGCCTGCGCGGCGTCGGCCCGAGCCTCGCCGGCGATCCACTCGGCGGAG
>RCMY010000042.1_pt1 | contig 105419 bp, 104 predicted proteins | sample 2041341 | NCBI WGS metagenome assembly RCMY01 (sample SAMN09708234, study PRJNA481090) | Marine sediment metagenome, whole genome shotgun sequencing project. | reverse complement strand
GCCGTCTGTGCCGGATCGCCGCCGTAGTTGAGAGTCATGCTGAGCTTCATGGCCGCTGATCCTATGTCTCGGACCGCACTGCAGTCACAACGCGTAGAGGTAGGCGTCCGAACGCAACGCCGGGAGATGGGGGAGTGAGGCTGAGTGCCGGTCGACGTTGGTGGGAGTGAACCCCGCTTACTTCAACGACGATCTATCCTGGCGGAGTGCTGAATCTCACCCCATCAACGTCCCGAATCCGCTGGCAGGCACTGATCGCGTTCCTTGTCGTTGCTCTCGTCGCCGCCGCTTGTGGCTCGGCGACCGATGAGGCTGCCGACAGCAAGGAGTCGTCGGCGACCTCCGCGGTTCTTGCCGATGACCCAGCGACCGACGACGCCACCCAGGGCGAGGACTCCGAGAGTGAGGACTCCGACGAGGCAAGCGAGACGGACGAATCGGACGACACTGCCGATGCAGAGTCGGACGGGACCACCGAAAGATCTCGCCTGGGCGACCGCATTCAGGTGGCTGATCTGTCGACCACGAGTGGCCGATTCGAGGGGACGATCTCGATCGCGGGCGACGACGAACTGCCCGACGGCCTCGAGCTCGGATTCAGCGGTTCCTTCGACAGTGTCAACAACTCGTCCGAAGTCATCATCGACTTCGCCGCCGTGGCGCTGGCCGCAGCCGCGCAGGACGGCACCGACCTCGGGCCGATGGCCGCACTCTTCGAGGAACCGATGATCGTTCGGACCATCGGGGACCAGTCGTACATCTCGTGGGGACTGTTCTCGCTCCTCACCGGCGGTCAGGGCACATGGATCCAGACCGATGCCGACGAGAGCGGCGACCTCACATCGAGTTTCGGCGCCACGGGCAACGGTTCACCCGTCGATCTCATCAGCGCTCTCGAAAATGCGAACGCCGACGTGACCGAACTCGGCTCCGAAAAGGTTCGCGGTGTGGACACCACGCACATCCTCGCCGTCGTCGACCTCGAGGAACTGGGTGCAACGCTCAGCGACGAGGAGCGGGCCACCCTGGAGCGCGACATCGGCGGCGTCGAGAACAGTGCCTTCCCGATCGAATTCTGGATCGACGATGATGGCCTCCTTCGGCGCTACTCGATGGACCTGACCGACCAAGCACAGGCTGGCGGAGAATTCACAGAGGGGTCGCTCGTCTTCGAATTCTTCGACTACGGCGAGGACATCACGATCGAGGCGCCGCCGGCGGACGAGGTCGTCAGCTCGGACCAGCTTGACCTGGGGGCACTTGGCTTCGGAAACTGAGGGCATGCCAGATGCTCCGACCTTCTCCACGATCACTGTCAGTCTCGAAGGAGCGGTGGGTCGCCTCACCCTTGCTCGACCGGAGAAGCTGAATCCTCTCAGCTGGCAATGTCTGGCCGAGATCGCGGCGGCAGCGCGGTGGTTCGACACCCGGAGCGAGGTCAAGACCGTCGTCGTATCCGGTGCAGGCCGCGCCTTCTCTGCCGGCGCCGACCTCTCCACATTCTCCTCGAGACAGGAGATCAGCACCAGAGATGTGGCCGAGCACGGTCGAAAGATGGCAGAGGCGATGGAAGCGATGCAGGCCATCTCGGTGGCCGCCATCCACGGATGGTGTGTGGGTGGTGGACTCGTGCTGGCCGCGGCGTGCGACCTTCGCGTTGCCGCCGACGACGCCATGTTCAGCATCCCAGAAGTCGATCTCGGCATCCCGCTGGCATGGGGCGGCATTCCTCGCCTCGTGCGCGAGATCGGACCGGCGCTCACAAAGGAATTGGTGCTGACCTGCCGTCCGTTCGATGCGGCCGAGGCCAAGGCCGCCGGTTTCCTCAATCGGGTCGTCCCGGCCTCCGAGGTGTCAGCCACCGCAGACGAGCTCGCAACAACGATCGCGGCGAAGGCTCGCCACGCCATCTTCTCCACCAAACGTCACGTCAATGCCGTGACCGACCAGATGGTGGGAACGATGCGGTCGTTCGCCGATGCCGACGGTCTGGTCACCGCATTCAACGACGATGAGTGCGCGGTAGCCCGGGCTGCTTACCTCGACGCTCGCTCCCACCGGTGAGCCGGCCGGGCCCGAGCATCCCGGTGATGCTGGGTCGAGGAACGACCATGGCCTGCCCGGCATGCGGACAGCGGAGCCTGTTCCATCATTGGTTCTCGATGTCCGAAGAGTGCCCATGCTGCGGGTTGCACTTCGAACGCATCGAGGGCCACTGGATCGGCGCCATCGGAATCAACACCATCGTCAGCTTCGCCGTGCTCGGCATCGTCGTGATCGTCGGTCTGATTGCGACCTACCCCGACGGTTCCACGCTGCGGCTCATACTGATCGCAGTCGCAACAGCCCTGATCGGACCGACGCTCTTCTACCCAATGAGCAAGACGCTGTGGACCGCCATCGACATCGCAATGCGCCCCCTCGAGGCTCACGAAGTGAACTGGCTCGAGGTCGAGGAATCTTTCGGCGCCAGGTAGGTTCCCCCTCCCATGACTGACTCGTTCGACCTCATCATCATCGGGAGCGGATCGGGCAACGCCATTCCCGAGTCGCTGGCCGCCTGGAAGATCGCACTGGTCGAACGAAGTACGTTCGGCGGCACATGCCTGAACGTCGGCTGCATCCCCTCGAAGATGTTCGTCTTGCCGGCGGATGTCGCCGAGATCGCGAAACACGGCCCGGAGCTCGGCGTCGACACCTCGTTTGCCGGCGTCGACTGGCCGGGCATCCGTGACCGCGTGTTCGGGCGGATCGACCCCATCGCCGAAGGCGGTCGGGAGTATCGGTCGAACGGGACACCGAACGTCGAGCTGATCCAGGGCACCGCCCGGTTCGTCGCCGAGAAGACGTTGGACGTCGAGGGTCGCACCATCACTGCGGACAAGGTCGTCGTTGCCGCCGGCTCACGCCCGACGATGCCCCCGATCCAGGGGTTGTCGACCGTTCGATTCCACACGTCAGACTCGATCATGCGGTTGGACTCCCTGCCGGGGCGACTCGGCATCATCGGGGGCGGATTCATCGCCGCCGAGATGGGACACGTCTTCGCCGGGTTCGGCACTGCGGTGACACTGTTCAACCGGTCGCCTCGACTGTTGCGAGCCCAGGACGGTGAGATCTCGGACCGTTTCACCGAGGTGTTCGGGCACCGGGTCGAGCTGTGTCTCGGGCACATCCCCGAACGGGTCCACCAGGACGGCGAGACCATCGTGGTCACGAGCAAGGGCGAGACCTACGAGTTCGACGAGTTGCTGGTTGCGGCCGGACGAGAACCGAACACCGATCTCATCGACGCTGCCGCCGGCGGGCTCGAGACACACCACAATGGTCGGCTGATGGTCGACCAAACAATGGAAACCAACGTGCCCGGCGTCTACGCCCTCGGTGACATTGCCAACGACTGGCAACTCAAGCATGTGGCCAATGCCGAGGCGAACGTCGTGTTCTCCAATCTGGCCAACCCCGAGTCACCGATCACGATCGACTACTCGGCCGTGCCGAGTGCGGTGTTCAGCCACCCGCAAGTGGCATCGGTCGGCCTCACCGAGGAGCAAGCAATCACTGCGGGAAGGGACTACCGGGTCGGCAAGCGGGACTTTGGCGGCACGGCGTACGGATGGGCACTCGAGGACACGACGTCGTTCGCCAAGGTGCTGGTCGACGATGCAACCGATCTGATCATCGGCGCTCACATCATCGGTCCGCAGTCCGCAACTCTGATCCAGCCACTGATCCAGGCCATGCAGTTCGGGCAGACAGCAACCGATCTCGCCGAAAGGGTGTTCTACATCCACCCCGCACTCACCGAAGTGGTCGAAAACGCCCTCCTCGATGCAGCTTCCTGACCAGTGGATCGGCTCGTCACCAGTGGGTCATCCGTCTCAAGTCGCCGCGCCTGCCCGGACTCTAGAGTTGGATCCTTGACTGGGAGAACCTTGTGAGTGACGCAGAACGATTGGCCGACATCCTTCGGTATGCCCCGGGAGGGTGCATTCTGATCGACAACGGTGAGATCAAGGGAGCCAATGCCGAAGCGACCGCCATCACGGGCATTCCCCGAAACCGGTTGATCGGCACGTCGTTGACCGAGATCGCCGTCGACGAGCATCAGGAGGGCGTGTCCACGGCGATCCAGGGTGCATCCGACACGGTGTCGATGGTGCGTATGCGACTCGCAAGTGGACTCCTGCCGCTGGAGCTGACCATCCGAAAGCTCAATCGCACCCTGACGCTCGTCGGCGTTCGGTCAGTCGCAGCCGAGCATGCGCTTTCCGCCGCCGCCGGGGGAGCGCTGACGCACGACGAGGTCACGGGACTTCCCGATCGTCACCACATCCTCGAACAGCTCCAGCATCGGTTGAGCCTTCCCAAAGTGCAGCCGTTGGCGCTCGTTGCGATCTGGATCGACCAACTCGACGCGCTCGAGGCCGAGCAGGGCGATCGGGTGACGCAGCGCATCATGCGCCAGGTCGGCGAACGGATCCAGGCTCGACTTCGCGGCCCGGATCTGCTCGGGCGGCTGGACGAGTCTGGCTTCCTCGTGCTCCTCACCACCGACTCCGAGATCGATCAGCTCAAGGAGATCGCCGACCGACTTCGGGCCGAGGTCTCGTTCCCGGTCGACTGTGGTGGCACGCTCGTTTCGTTCACCTCGAGCGTGATGGTTGGTTCGCTGTCCAACAAACGACCGTCGCTCGAGCGCGTGCTGAGCCGGCTCGAAGCCGTCACCCAGAAAGCAGCAAACGGCGGGGGCAACCGAACCGAGCTCTTCTCGCTCTGACGATCTGCTAGACCGGCCCCATGTACGAAAAGGGCCTGTCCGAAGTCGCCGACGGCGTCTACGCCTACCTGCAACCGGATGGGGGTTGGGGATGGAGCAACGCCGGCCTCGTTGCATCGCAAGACGGATCGCTCTTGGTCGACACGTTGTTCGACCTCAGGCTCACCCAGGACATGCTCGACGAGATGGCACCGGTGACGTCGACGAAACCAATCGAGACGTTGGTGAACACCCACGCCAACGGCGACCACTGTTACGGGAACCAGCTCGTCGTCGGTGCTGAGGTCATCACATCTGCTGCCTCAGCGGCCGAGATGGAGAACCTGCCACCCTCGGCAATGGCCGCCATGATGCACGGCGACTTCGGCCCGGAGTTGAACCGCTATCTCAACGAGGCGTTCGGGCCCTTCGAGTTCGAAGGCATCGATCCGCCCCGAATCGACCGCACCTTCGTCAACGAGCTGACGGTCGAGGTCGGCGGCCGTCGCGTTGAGCTCATCGAAGTGGGTCCTGCGCATACTGCGGGCGACGTGTTGGTGCACCTTCCCGACGAGGGGGTGATCTTCACCGGCGACATCCTGTTCATTGATGGGACGCCGATCGTCTGGGATGGACCGGTGTCCAACTGGGTCGCAGCGTGCGATCGCATCCTTGCGCTCGACTGCAACGTCATCGTTCCTGGCCATGGTCCGCTGACCGATGCCGCTGGCGTGCGAGCGGTGCGTGACTACCTCGAATTCGTCGTGGCCGAGACGACCGAGCGTTGGAAGGGTGGCATGTCGGCGTCCGATGCGGCCAAGGACATCGATCTGGGTCGGTTCGCCACGTGGCTGGATGCGGAGAGGATCGCCATCAACGTCGACACGGTCTACGGCGAACTCGACGAGACCCACGAGCGGGCCCACGTGATCGAAGTATTCGCCCGTATGGCCTCCCTCAAATACCGCTGACTCCGAATACCACCAACCCCGAGTACCGCCGACGGGCAAACCCGAGGCTGAGACCCCCGATTCTGTGGGGCTCAAACCCGAGGTTTGGGGCCCCCATTTTCGGGGGTCTGAGCCTCGGGTTGACGTCGTAGGCCTAAGGCGGTCGCAGGCCTAGGCCGATCGCGATGACCTGGTCAGAGAAGTCTGGCGAGATCGTCGAGTGCGGTCATCACTTCGGTCTCATCGCCCTGAGGCAGACCGAGCACAGCGCGGCTCACTCCAGCCGCTTCCAGCGACTCGAGTTCCTCCCCGGTCGGCTTGGCGAAGAAGATCGTCTTCTCGATCGTCGACGGGTCCCGTCCGATTGCTCCGCACGCCCGGACGATCTCGTCCCATCCACTCTCCATGGCATGCCGGGCCCCAATCGGCATCCAGCCATCTGCGAACTCTGCGACGTGGGCCGCGGTCCGAGGACCGGCCGCTCCGCCCAGCACGATCGGCGGGCCACCAAGCTGCTTTGGTTTCGGCCATGCCCAGCTCGCCTCGAAGTCGACGTGCTCACCGTGGAACTCGGCCTCCTCATCGGTCCAGAGCGCCTTCATGGCCAAGACGTTCTCGCGCAGGATCTCGCGCCGCTTCGTGTAGGCCGTGCCGTGGTGGCCCATCTCTTCCTTGTTCCAGCCATAACCGACGCCCATGATCAGCCGACCATCCGACATGAAGTCGACCGTCGCTGCCTGCTTGGCCGTCCAGATCGGATCACGTTGAGCCACGAGGGTGATGCCCGTCGCCAACTTGATTCGTGAGGTCACCGCGGCGGCAGCGCCGAGGGCAACGAACTGATCGTGGGACCGCCAGTAGTAGTCGGGTAGCGGGGGCGCACCCTCTCGGCCGCCCCACGGCGTCGCCCGGCTGACCGGGATGTGCGAGTGCTCGGGAAACCACAAGGACTCGAAACCGCGGTCCTCTGCATGTTTGGCCAAGTCGGTCGGCTGCATGGTGGTGTCAGTGGGAAAGATTGCTACGCCGATGTCCATTCCGGCGAACATAGTGGACTGGTTCAGCGAAGGCCGATCCGCTTCGCGACACCCGGATTCCCACCCAGCGCGTTCGAGAGGGTGATCGGCAGTTCATGGGCAAGCACGTCCCACATCCGATCGAGGAGTTCGGCCGTCATCATCAGCTCCGGACTCAGCCCCAGCGACGACTGGCGGCGGACACCGTCGCCCAACGCACGAATTCCCACGAGTGTCGATGCCACGCCCAGATCGAGCGGTGCTGCCCCTGCAGCCCTGGCAGAACGCACCCGGGCCTCGGTCTCCTGTGCCAGCCCGCGAACGATCTCCTCGACGATGCTGTCGTACACGGCCCGTTCTGCTCGTGGTGCCCGCAACAGCAGCGTCTGGACCGAGCTCCTTCCTGCGAGGCTCGACAGGCGAATCACCTGGGTCTGGACGCCGGCCACCCATGCATGCCGCCGGCCGCCGGCCGCCGCCGGCGGCGGCGGAACGACCGGGGGAGTCGGCGCCATCGCCGACAGCGAGGCGTCGTAGTCGGCCCGTCTGACGGGGTCGGACAGGACCCTCCAGGCGTCGTTGATGGCGCTCATGGCTGACTCGGTGCCACCCGATGCGACGTCCGGATGCAACTCACGTGCTTTGGCCCTATACGCGGCGCGCAAGGTCAGGAGATCGCAGGAGGCCGGTACGTCGAGCAGCTCGTACAGCGAGGCCACGGTGATGTCGAGGCGGGCGCTCAGCGTTGCCGCCGTGCCCGGTAGCGCTCGATCAGTGCGTTGGTCGAACTGTCGTGTTGCGGGGCGTCCGAGCCCGTCAGTTCTGGCACGATGCCCCGCGCCAACTCCTTGCCCAACTCGACTCCCCATTGGTCAAAGGAGTTGACTCCCCAGATCACGCCCTGAGTGAAGACTTTGTGTTCGTAGAGGGCGATGAGCTGGCCGAGAACACGCGGGGTCAGCCGATCAGCCAGAATCATGTTGGTGGGACGATCTCCCGGGAAGGTGCGGTGGGGGACCAACGACGCGTCTGCACCGGAAGCTGCCACCTCGGCTGCGGTCTTGCCGAACGCCAACGCCTCGGCCTGCGCGAACAGGTTGGCGACGAGGAGGTCGTGCTGGCCACCGACATCCTTTGCCGGATTGAGGATGCCGATCAGGTCAGCGGGAACGACCGAAGTTCCCTGGTGAATGAGTTGGTAGAAGGCGTGCTGACCATTGGTTCCCGGCTCGCCCCAGATGATGGGACCGGTTTCGAAGTCGACACGGTCACCCTCGAGGGTGACCTGTTTCCCGTTGCTCTCCATGTCGAGCTGCTGGAGATACGCGGGGAATCGTTCGAGGTACTGGCTGTAAGGCAGCACAGCGTGCGTGTCGTAGCCGAGGAAGTTGCGATACCAGATCCCGACGAGGCCGAGCATCGCAGGAAGATTCTGCCTGATCGGCGTCGAGCGAAAATGCTCATCGATGTCGTGGAAGCCGGCGAGGAATTCGCCGAAGTCATCTGGGCCGATCGCCAGCATCAAGCTCATGCCGATGGCTGAATCGACCGAGTACCGACCGCCGACCCAGTCCCAGAATCCGAACATGTTGTCGGTGTCGATGCCGAACTCTGCGACGGCGTCCGCGTTGGTGGACAAGGCGATGAAGTGCTTGGCGATCTCGGCGTCGGCGCCGAGACCGTCGACGATCCAGGCCCTGGCACTCGCCGCGTTGGCCATCGTTTCCTGCGTGGTGAACGTCTTGGAAGCGATCAAGAATAGCGTCTCAGCCGGGTCGAGCGGGCGGAGCGTCTCGACCATGTGGGTCGGATCGACGTTCGAAACGAAGTGGCATTCGAGGTCTTCGCGATAGGCGGCGAGCGCTCGATAGACCATGAGCGGGCCGAGGTCGGAACCGCCGATGCCGATGTTCACGATGTGGCGAATGCGCGCCCCGGTGGCCCCGGTCCAGGCGCCGGAACGGACGCGCTCGGCAACGTCGGCCATACGCCGGAGGACTTCCTGCACGTCCGGCACGACGTTGTGGCCATCGACCTCGATGACCGAACCGGCCGGAGCCCGCAGCGCCGTGTGCAGGACAGGCCGATCCTCAGTCGTGTTGATCCGGTCGCCGCGGAACATGGCGGCGGTGTGTTCTGCGACCCCTGCACGCTCGGCCAGAGCAACGAGCGCGGCCACGGCATCGTCGTCGATCAGGTTCTTCGACAGGTCGGCAAACAGGTCGCCGGCCTCGAGCGCGTAGCGCTCAGCACGTCCGGGGTCATCGGCGAACGCCTGGCGCAGCGTGGGCATCTGCCGTCCGGCGAGTTCGGTGAGATTCTGCCACTGCGGCGTAGATGAGATCACGGTCACCACAGTAGCCACCCCCTCACGAGCTGCACGAGAGCATCGAGCAGCCAACCTTTGTGCGGGCCCAGTCAGGCCGCTTCGCTGCGAATTCCTCCTTCCCGGGCTGGTCGTCGAACGGGTGGCGAAGGATGTCGAGCAGATCGACCACGAGCTGGTGGTCGCCGAGCTCGGATTTGTCGATGGCCATCTGGGCCAGATAGTTGCGCAGGACGTACTTGGGATTGACCGAATGCATCTCTGCTCGACGCTGCTCGGGTGTCTGCCCGCTCGAGATGGCCAGGTAGTCGTCGAGCCATGCCGTCGTGTCGGCCAGCAGCTCGCTCTGCAGTTCCTCAGGGCGGTAATACGCCTCCTTCAAGGCGCCGAGGGCGGCATCCACACCGGCATCGACGTCGAGGTCTCCGAGCGTGCGGAAGAAGATCGTCATGTCGGTCTCGGTGCGGGGAAGGAGATCGAGTAGACGATCCGACAGCGCCGTGGACACTTTCTCGTCGATGGCGCCGAGGCCGAGCTTCCAAGCGAGGGCGCGCTGCCAACCCTGTGAGAAGCGTTCGCCGTAAACATCGAGTGCTCGCTGGAGGAGTTCGGGACCATCGAAGAAACCCATGAGGGCGTTCCCCAGACGAGACAGGTTCCAGAGACCGATCTGCGGTTGATGGCCATATCGGTAGCGCTTCCCGGCGGCGTCCGTGGTGTTGGGCGTCCAGCCCGGATCGAAGTCCTCCAGCCACCCATAAGGCCCGTAGTCGATCGTCAGGCCGAGAATCGAGAGGTTGTCGGTGTTCATGACGCCGTGGACGAAACCGACGCGCATCCAATCGACCATGAGGTCGGCCGTGCGCTCGACGATCTCGGTGAACCATGCTGCGACCACGTCAGGGCCGACCATGCCATCGGCCGGCAGATGATGGGGGAAGAATCGACTGATCGTGTGGTGAACGAGCTTCGTGAGCAACTCGTGATCGCCCCGCGATGCGGGCAGCTCGAAGGAACCGAACCGGACGAAACTCGGAGCCACGCGGCAGACGACCGCACCCGGCTCGGGTGCGGGGTGACCGTCGTAGAGCATGTCGCGCACGACGTGATCGCCGGTGAGCACGAGACTCAGAGCTCGGGTGGTCGGGACACCCAAGTGGAACATCGACTCGCTGCACAGGAACTCGCGAATGGACGACCGCAGCACGGCACGACCGTCGGCACGACGCGAGTACGGGGTCGGGCCGGCTCCCTTCAGCTGGAGGTGCAGGTGCTCGTCGTTCGCCGTGACGACCTCGCCGAGTGAAATCGCACGACCGTCGCCGAGCTGACCTGCCCAGTTCCCGAACTGATGACCGCCGTAGTTGGCAGCAAACGGCTGCATCCCATCCAGAAGCTCGTTGCCGCTGAACACTCGAGCGAACTGCTCCGATTCGACGTCGGCCGGCGACATGCCGAGCATCTCAGCCACCTCGGACGAGACGGCCACGATCGATGGGTCCGACGTCGGAGTCGGCTCGACAGGGGAGTGGGCAGCGCCTTCGACCTGGCGGGGGATCACCCGATCGTCCGGGTCACCGGGCAGATCGTTCGCATACCAGTGATCGAATTCGAAACGCAGCGAGGCCATACACCAGTCTGGCCGCTGACCGGACCGAAGCCGACTCGGGTCACCGGCTGGCTGCAGTTGGCTCAGGAGACCATCTGTACGTGCCCCAGGGTCGCTGCCGGGTGGATCTCGCTGCGGCTCGTCTGCTGCCACTGGTTGCCCTTGCGAGCGTACGTGGTGACCACGCTGTGGTCCGCCCCACAGGCCCCGCACTCGTAGTGATTGATCTCGACGGACAGGGGCGCCTTCCGGCTCTCCTTCATCGACGGATTCGTTTCGGACAAGACACCGATCGCTCCTCGAGCGTCTGCCCTTTCGAGGTCGTCGATGATCTTCTCCATGACGACTTGGAAGGACTCGCTATCCTCGAACATCTGTCGGCGTCGTTCAGTCCTCTTCATGAACTGATGCGAGTCGCTGCACCACGGTTTCGATCGCAAGTGATTCGCCACGAACCAACCACCGACAGCGAATCCGACGATCTCGATCGCCGTTACCGCGTAGCCAAGCGAACCAAGCCGGTCGATGGCACCCGTCGAGCCGAACGACAACGAGGTCTCGGTCGCCGCTGCCCGCAGATACTCACCGAACCCCATCACGTCTGACAGCGTCCGGCCCGGAGCGAACTCGTACCGCTGGTAGGAGAAGTAGTGCGAGGCCACGAAGGTGACCACCGCCGTGGCGAGTGGGATCGACATCAGGGCCGGAGTCGGTCGCACATGCAGCTCGCGTGACGCCGCGTAGTAACCCACCGCGGCAACGAACCCACAGCCAATGGCCCCGACGGGGATGACGAACGCGACCGAAAGGCCGTACAGCGCGAGATCGGTCTGGATCTCGATCGCCGAGATCACGAACGCAAGCGCAACACCGGTGAGGAGCGACGCGGCCGCGACCAGCGCGACCCGGAGGGGATAGGGCATGAGGGCTCCTCGAGATGGTCGATGCGTAGCCATACCAACGGAACACCTCGAGCCAGCCTTGAGCCATCGAGCTCCAGGCGGGCGCTCGTCCGAAACACAAACCTGCGACCGATCCGATGGACGGCGCCTATCGTCACCGGTCGTGGGATCAATCGACGTCGCCGGCGTCAACTTCGGATACGCATCGGGCCCGAGTTTGTTGACCGACGTCTCGTTCAAGGTCGGCGACGGCAACCATGCCGCGCTCGTGGGCGCAAACGGTGTCGGCAAGACCACCATGCTTCGCCTCATCGCAGGTGAGTTGGCGGCCAACGACGGCGCCATCTCGATCTCCGGAACCGCAGCGTTCATGAGCCAGATGGTCGGCATGCAGCAAGACCTCACGCTCCGCGATCTGTACCTCTCGTTGTCCCCGAGTCGTTTCATCGAGTCGGCAGGCCGTCTCGACCGGGCAGAGAGTCTGATCGCCACCGATCAGACAGACGACGCGAACCTGGCATATGCCAACGCCCTCGCCGATTGGGGCGCCATCGGCGGCTACGAACTGGAAGTCCTCTGGGCGGGATGCGCAGACAGATCGGTCGGGATCGATTGGTCCGAACTGGCGATGCGTGCCACTGACACCTTCTCCGGTGGCGAACAGAAGCGGCTCGTGCTGGAACTGTTGTTCCGATCGGAGTTCGACGTGCTTCTGCTCGACGAGCCGGACAACTTCCTCGACGTGCCCGGCAAACGCTGGCTCGCAGACCAGCTCAACGCCTGCCAGAAGACCATCCTCTACATCTCCCACGATCGGGAACTGCTCGCCGACACATCACGGAGCGTGGTGACCATCGAGTCGCAGGGGAGTTGGACCCATGGGGCCTCGTTCGCCACGTGGGCAGATGCTCGTGCGGCCCGTCAGGGTCAGATCGACGACGAGCACCGTCGCCACGCCGACGAGCGTGCCCGCCTCGTCCGAAACATGCGGGAGATGAAGCGGCGGGCAGCCATGAACTCCACCAATGCCAGCCGGGCCCGCGCTGCCGAGTCCAGGCTCCGTCATTTCGACGCGGGTGACAAGCCCCGCGAGCGAACCGCCGACCAGCAGATCGACATGCGCCTGGAGGGCGGCCGAACCGGCAAGCGAGTCGTGATGCTCGAGGATCTCGAGCTGACCGACCTGACGTTTCCGTTCAGCACCGAGATCTGGTTTGGCGACCGCGTCGCCGTCGTCGGCATGAACGGGACGGGAAAGAGCCACTTCCTGCGATTGTTGAACGGAGGCCCGGTACCGCACGAGGGCGAATGGAAACTCGGCGCCCGCGTGGTGCCCGGTCTGTTCTCGCAAACGCACGAGCACCCCGAATTGATGGGCCGCACATTGGTCGACGTGCTCACCGCCGACCACATCAACAGCCAGATCGCAGCCCGCAGCAAGGCAATGAGCCTGCTGCGCCGATACGAGCTCGAGGACTCAGGCGACCAGGTCTGGGAGACGTTGTCCGGTGGACAGCAGGCTCGATTCCAGATCCTGCTGCTCGAACTCGGGGGAGCAACGCTCCTGCTGCTGGACGAACCGACCGACAACCTAGACGTGGCGTCGGCCGAGGCGCTCGAAGCCGGCTTGGCAGCGTTCGAGGGGACAGTGGTGGCCGTCAGCCACGATCGTTGGTTCCTCCGGTCCTTCGAGCAGTTCCTCGTGTTCGACAGCGACGGGGAGGTCATTGCCGCTGATTCGCCCGAATCGGCGTGGGTCTGAGCCAACGGCACTGATATCGGGCCGAAGCGCCCACAGGGCTCGCCTCAACCTCACACCGAACCAGTCCGATACCAACGTGCATGCGTTCACGAATCCGTCTGGCCATCTTCGGGGGACTTCTACTCCTCCAGGCCCTGAGCGTCACGACACTCGTGATCGTCTCCGGACGACAGATCAATCAAAGCGAGACGGAGTACACGAACGCGCTACTCCAGGCAGCCGTCGCTGATTCAGCCCAGGAAGTGGCAGCGCTCGTGGCGCCGGCCGAGAACGTCGTCTCCGTCACCGCTCGTGTTGCGGCGCAAGCGGAGTTCGATCCGACGACCCAGGCAGGCGTTCTGCTCGCGACCATGAGCGAGCTGCCGCAGTTGGCAGGACTGTTCGTTGGTTGGGCCGACGGCGACTTCGTCTACGTCACGAGGAACGATGACGGGTACCGGGTCAAGATCATCACCGTCGATGGCGAGGAACGTTCGGTCTCGATTCTGGTGCTCGATACCGACGGGGAGCTGATCTCGGCATCGGTGGACTCGCTCGACATCTACGACCCCCGACTTCGTCCCTGGTACACCGAAGCCGTGGACGCTCTGGGAGAAACGATCTGGACCGATCCCTACGTCTTCTTCACGTCCGGTGAACTGGGCACCACGACCGCGCGGGCCATCTCGGACGGCGGTCCGGCCACCGGCGTGGTCGGAGCCGACATCGAGCTGATCTCACTGTCGGAGCACCTGCAAGCGAGTCAGCTGGCCCACAACGTGCATTCCCTGATCTTCAACGACCAGGGGACCGTCGTGGCCCACCCCGACCCCGATTCGACCCGCCAACTCGGCCGCGACGGATTCGAGTCGGTGCGAATCGACGAACTCGAGAGCGCAGCCGAGCGAGACGTGGCTCGTTTGCTTCCGTCGGTGTCGGACGGCACCGTCAGCAGCTACATCGACGAGCAGGGCCAGCCGGCGAGAATTGCGACTGACTCTGTGCCGATCGGCACGGGGGAGTGGCGATTGGCGGTGTTCGGTCGGCGGGCCGAGCTCGAAGCGGCCCTCACACCGGGCGACGGGCAACGTCAGCGGTTGGTCATTCTGGTTGCCGCCCTCAGCGTCGTGCTGTTCGTGCTGATCGCCATTCCTGCCACCCAACCCATCCGAACGCTCCATCAGTTGGCCGACACCGACACCCTCACCGGACTTCCCAATCGGCGGGCGGTCCTCCGGATCGCCAGTCATGCTGCGACAGACGGTCAACAGCGTGCCATCGCGATGATCGACCTCGACCGGTTCAAGTCGATCAACGACACCCACGGTCATGCCGTCGGCGACGTCGTGCTCGCCGAGGCTGCCGACCGGCTCGTCGGATGCCTCCGAGGCGACGCGACCGTCGGCCGCATCGGAGGCGAAGAGTTCATGGTGACGTTCAGCGCCTTGTCGCCAGAACATGTTGCCCAGGTCGGTGAACGCATCCGGAGAGCCATCGATCGACCGATCGAGACGGTGCGCGGGAGGGTCGACTTGACCACGAGCGTCGGCATGGCGATCGTCACCGGCGAGTACGCAGTGAGCGACCTTCTCGCCGCGGCCGACGGCGCCCTCCTCGAGGCCAAGGAAAGTGGACGCAATCGCGTGGTCATCAGGGACCTCAGCGGTCGTCAGCCTGCGCGAGCACGCATCTGACGATTCAAGTCGCGATCGCCCGCGGCCGAAGAAGATCCACACGGCAACGAGGGTGAGAGCGACCATGACGAACACCACGACCAAGAAGTGGCGCTCGGCGGCGGCTGCAATCGCCGCTGCCGCGGTCGTAGGCACCTTGCTCATCGCCGTCGACCCTGGAGGAGCGGCCGGAGCGGGAGTCGGCACGTCGGAACTACCGCTCGCCACGATCGGCGACGCCGAGTACGTCGGCGCCTTCGCGCTTCCCGCTGCAACATTCGGTGAGTCGAGTCTCAACTATTCCGAGGGGCCAATCGAGGTCCACGACGGCTCACTGTTCGTCGTCGGACACGCTCATCAACAGGCGATCGCCGAGTTCACCGTGCCACCGCTGGTCGACACGGTCGAGATCGCCCAGCTCAACACCGCGGCCGACCCGATTCAGGAGTTCGCGACGGTCCTCGACCGAGCTTCTGGCGGCAACAATCAGAGGATCGACAGGATCAGCGGTCTCGACATGTTCGATGGCCAGCTCGTCGTGAACGCCTACGAGTACTACGACGCTCCGGCGGACAACACCGACACCACGATCGTGATCCGCGATCCCGACGATCTTGCCGGATCAGAAGTGGTCGGCTACCACCGGATCGCCGGAGCGGCGAGGGCCGCCGGCTGGATGACCGAGCTACCTGCCATTTGGCAAGCAGCCTTCGGGGCCACACATCTCACCGGTCACTCCAGCAATATTCCGATCCATTCACGGTCGTCGATCGGCCCGTCGTTGTTCGCTCTCGATGCCGCCGACCTGCTCGGTGCCACCGGTCCGGTGGCGATCGAGACCCAGGATCTGCTCTCATTCGCCCTCGGCAATCGCTTGGCCGATGATCTTTCCAACGCCAGCGGCACCAACGATCTGTGGACCCATTTGAGCGGCGCCGAATTCGGCTTCGTGATCCCCGGGACCCGCACGTACATGACGGTCGGTTCCAGCGGCGGCCACGATTCGGGCGTCGGCTACAAGATCACTCAGAGTGATGGGAATCTCTGTGGCGGCTACTGCTCGAATGACGCAGCGGACAAGGTCAATGCCTACTGGATGTGGGATCTGGAGGATCTGCTCGCCGTGAAGGCAGGGGAGCAGCAACCACATGAGGTCCGCCCATATGAGTACGGCGAGTTCGAGCAACCATTCCAGACCGACAGCTATCTGAACCCCATCGGTGGAGGTTCGTTCGATGCGTCCACTGGCACCCTCTATCTGAGTATCGCACGAGCGAACAACACGGTCGGTACGTACTCGAACCCGCCGATCATCGTTGCCTATCAGTTCCCGAGCGTCGGTGACCCCCGAACGATCACGGTGACCGGCTGCGAGGCCCATACCGACAGCATCGTCCGGCTCTACGCCGCCGCATTCGGCCGCACGCCCGAACGAGCCGGATTCCGCTTCTGGTACGACGCCTACCGAACCGGCGACTGGACCCTCCCGGCAATGGCCAGGTTCTTCACCAGCAGCGACGAGTTCAGCGGCACATATGGGCGGCTCGACAACAACGCATTCGTCCGGCAGCTCTACCGCAATGTGCTCGGTCGAGAAGGCGAAGCCTCGGGTGTCGACTTCTGGACCGGCCGAATGGCCGCAGGTGACGGCCGAGGCACGATCCTGCTCCGCTTCGCCGAATCGCCGGAGAACATCGAACACACCGCCACGTTGCAACCGATCCTCGGACCATTCAGCGACGGGGTGGCCGGCGGGTTCGACTGCTCGCGGTTCTGAGCCTCGCCTTTCTGCCGTTCGTCAGCGCAGACGATGACCTAGGCCATACGGCCCATCCCGGATTCTCCATTTGAAACCGACATAAGCGTCATTATGCAGCACTTGGATGTTCGAGTCCGTCGTGAGGACGCCGACGCCCCCAACCCGAGGCTGACACCCCCGATTCTGTGGGGCTCAAACCCGAGGTTTGGGGCCCCCATTCCCGGGGGTCATAGCCTCGGGTTGGGTGTTTGGGGTGTGTTTGGGGTGTGTCTGGGTGCGTCGGTTGGCTGTGGGTCAGGGCAGCGAACGGGTCATCTCGACCCACGTGGTCCCCGGCATCAGTTCGATGATTGCTCCGCTTCCGTCGACGAAGACCGCCGGGTCGCCAAGTGTGGGACGGATCCAGCGGCCATCGATCCGACGCCCGTTCGTGAACACCGCAACCGGTCCTTCGCCGGCCCAGACGAACTCTGGCACGATGGCCCCGGTCGGATCCTTGAGTCCGCTGTCGACGACACCGACCTGCGCAACCACGACATTCGTTGCTTCGAGAACGGCGCCGGACTCGGCCTTGTGATTACGTCCGTCCTGAGCTCGTTGCCACGAACTGCCGTTCCAGGTCCAGGAGATCGTCGTTGCCGGGAATCGAGCCTGAAAGCTGGCCACCGCAGTCCCCCGCTCGATCGGCGCCGCAGCGAAGTGGAACCAGGCCGGCGGAGCCATCGCATCAGTCGAGAACTGCGACATCGAGGTGTAGAGGTTCGAGGGCGCCCGGCGCGAGTTGTCACGCCAGTAGCCACCGAATCGGTACGCAGAGTAATTGCGAACTCTCTCCTGGCGCACGATCAGCGTGTCGAAGACCTCGTTCGCTCCCGAGTACGCAAGACCAGGACGCCCAAGCGCGCTGAGGAACGAGATGTCCGTGCTTCTGGCCGATCGAACCGGACCGATTCGCCCAGGGGCCGATGATTGGAAGATGGCGGCAAACCGAGTGATGCCACCCTCGACTTCCTGTTCGATGACGACATCGGCCTCGTCCAAACCCGCTTGCGGCCTCGCTTTCGACGAGTTGTCGATCTTGACGACGATCGCCCCTGTTCCACTGCGTGCACTCGGCAGACCCGTCAGCGGCGCCACACCTGCGGCAACACTTGGCATCGCGACCGGGGAGATGGCGAGCCCTTGATCGACCGAGTAGGTACCGAGGACGCCGTGATACAGCGACATCAGGTCCGCCGGCGCGCTGCCCCCGCCTGAGGGCGCTCCCGCCGCGCTGCCGGCGGGGACGATGGTCTCCCCCGCTGCAGCCGCCGCAGCCGTCGTGGTCGTGGTGGTCGCGTCCTTGCGCGCCGGAAACTCCGTCGTTCGGCCCGGTTCGGTGGTCGGTCGTTGCGTGGTGGCCGGCTGGCTCGTCGTCGACACCGAGGAGACCGCAGCGTCGGCCATCGCCAGGCCGTCCGGCTCGACACCGGTGCATGCCGTAGCAACCATGGCGAGCACCAGCCCCGCAAGCGGGACCGACACCGCCCGTGGCGTCGAGATGGCGGGAACTGAGCGGTGCATCCCCTCCTCATCGGCAGGTGTGGTCCAAATTCGTCTGTTTTGCGCCCTCGGGCCGAGTCTCGCTTTTGTTCATCAGACTCGCTTCTCGCGTAACGTTCGGTGGTGCGCTCGCTGTCACCCAACGCCCGAGGCTCCATCTACATGGTGCTTGGCTCCCTTGGGTATGTGTTCAACGATGCATTCGTCCGTCAGGCGACCAACGACGGTGCCGGCGTGTATCAGATCCTGTGCCTGCGCAGCATTGGTCTCGCGGTCCTGTTCGGCCTCGCCGGACAGGTCCATCGAGCCGATCGGCGTCGCGCGATCCGTCAGCCCGCCCTTCTGCTTCGAGTCGGGGCCGAAATGCTGGGATCGGCCTTCTTCTTCGCCGCCATCGTCAGGCTCGAGTTCGCCAACGCGCAGGCGATACTGCAAGTGGTGCCGTTCGCCGTGACGCTCGCTGCCGCAGCGATCCTGCGTGAACGGGTCGACCCACGGCAATACATCGCCATCTTGATCGGCTTCGCCGGTGTCCTGATCGTGATGCGGCCGGCCACGGACGGCTTCTCGGTCTGGTCGCTCGCCGCCATCGGCACTGCGGCGCTGATGGTCGTTCGGGAGTTCGCCACCCGCGGTGTCGATCCCGAGACGCCAGCAGCAACGATCGCGTTCACGACCGCAACGGGACTCGCCGTCCTCGCCGCAGTCCTGACCATCCCCGGCGGATGGCATTCGCTGTCGACCGAGAACGTCGTGTTCCTCGGCCTCTCGGTCGTCTCGCTGATGATCGGCTACCACTTCGCGATCCAGACCGTGCGGGTCGGAGACCTCAGCGTCTCGGCCCCATTCCGCTACTCGATCCTCGTCGGAGCGGTGGCGATCGGCTACCTGCTGTTCGACGAGGTGCCAGACCGCTGGACGATCATCGGCAGCACGATCATCGTCGCGACCGGTGTCTACGCCGTGCAGTTCGATCGGCGCAAACGAGCACGCGCTCCCCTGCTGGCGACGACCTGAACCGACATCAAGTGCTGGCGGGCTCCGCAGGCCGAGCCTTCAGGTCGAAGTGCCAGACGAGCGTGGTGATGGCGAGGCCGAGGACGATCTTCGCCGTCGAACCACCGGTCCAGAGTTTGATGCCGGCGGAGAGCGCTGCTGCTGAACACAACATTCGCACCATCGACCCTTGATACGGAGCTTTCGGGGCGAGTAGGCCCTGCACTTCGAATCGTTTCACCAAACTCAGGATGCCGACGAGGATGACGAAGCTCAGACCGATGAGCGGGAGCTTCTGGATCCACCACTCCCCAGTCCCGACGGCTGCCGTCGGGAGGCTGTCCAGGAGCAGCAGCCCGACGCCGGCGATCACCGCGGCGGTGAAATGCCAGAGATACACGCTCATCCCGACACCGCCGAGCACGGCGACGGTCTTGAAAGCGGCCGGTGAGCGACTCAGCCACGTGTTGATCGATGGCGCCAACCAGACAGCGGTTGCGCAGTAGGCAAAGCCGAAGAGCATGAGAGCGATCGACGGAGGGTGTGTCGGGTTGAACGAGACATCGCCGTCGTTCACCATCGACGCTCGCCACGGCCCAAGCTTCACCACGATGTAGGTGAGAGCCCACAGCAACGGTGCGATCAGCGTGAGGAGCCGGCGCGAAGGAAGCAATCCGTCTCGCCACGCGAAGCCGAGAATCTGGAAGATCAACCACCCGATGACCCAGTTGATGCCGTGGATGTATGGCACGCCGACGAATCCGGCGATCTCGAAGCAGGTGAACGCTCCACCGATGACGAGGAAGAAGCCGAGCGGGTTGCGGCGAAAGATCGGCAGCGTGACGGGGGCGATGGCCGTGTCGATCGTGTAGTTGGCCAAGAACCACAGCGGGATTGCTCCGGCCGCGGCGCCGAGGAAGACGAGGTCGCTCACGCCGAGCGCCGACCCGGCGGCGACGACCACCGTCCAGAAGTAGACGAGGACCATCGTCGGGAGCATCATCCGTCGAAGTCGGTTGGCGACCCAGTCCTGCGGGGTGCCGTTCTTCCTGTTGTGCGAATCGAGCGAGACCGCCGAGGAAAAGCCGCCTGCGAGGAAGAACAGTGGCATCACCTGGAGTGCCCAAGTCGCCCATGCAAGCGAGTAGTCGAACTCGAGGGCGTTGGATGCAACCAGTCCACCATCAGCGTCCTTGAACACAGCAATGGCGACCCAGTGTCCGAACGCAACGGCCACCATGGCCGTGGCCTTGTAGAAGTCGACGGCACGATTGCGGTCAGTTTTGGCGCCGGCAACCAGCTCGGCAACATCAAGCTTGTTCATCACGAGGTCCCATTCGTTCGCTCACTCGTCGGCCGAGAACCGGGCGATGTGAGAGTGGCCACGCTGCCGAACCGAGGAGTACAGGCCTCAGGACGGGTGGGGGCTGGCTCAGACGGCGTCGGCGATGACGGCTGGAAGCGGTTCGGCGTGCACGATCACCAGCCGGTGTGTCGCTCTGGTCACCGCCACGTACAGCAGGCTCAGCCCGTGCGGCTCCCGCAGGATCGAGGCGGGTTCGACGAGCACCACGGTGTCGAACTCCAGACCCTTCGCCTGCCAGGGCGTCACGGCACCCGGGATGCCCTCGTCGAGGTCGGTGCCGATCACGGCCACTCTCCCCTCCCCGACCGACGCCCGTTCACGGTCGATCACCGCCGGGAGCTCGGCTTCGATCGACGCCACGGCGTGCACCGTCGGATGATCGCCTGTCGATCGGATGGCAGTCGACGGCTGCAAATCCGGCGCCAGTTCGGACAGAATCGCCGACGCAACCCGGTTCACCTCAGACGGTGAGCGGTAATTGACGGTCAGTTCTGTGTAGGCGTGATCGGCCAGCTCGGCCGGAAGATTCGCCACCCACGAGCCGGGCGGTCCGATGCTTCGCTGCGCCAGGTCGCCGACGATGGTCATGGAGCGTCCGATCGCTCGGCGGGCGATCATGCGCCACTCCATCTCGGTGAGATCCTGGGCCTCGTCGACGATGACATGGCCGTAGCGCCACTCACGCTGACGAGATGCCAGCTCGGCGACCGTGTCGCCCGCCTCGTCGACGTCGTCGACGCGATCGACTTCGAGTTCGACGAACGGCTCACCATCGGCATCGAGCAGTGGCTGTCCGTTGTCCTCGGCTCGGATCGTGCGATCAGCCATAGTCGTAACGATCGTCTTCGAAAGCCTGGCGGTCGACAATGCCGTACTCGCTGCCGTCGGAACCGAGCTCATCGAACAATGGGTCGTCGAGGCTGACGGCGAAGAGGTCGTCGTCTTCATCGTCGTCGAAGACGGCACCCTCGATCTCGGTGACGTCGTCGCCGTCGCCGGCTTCGTCCTGCTCCAACGACAGCTCGAACTCGTCTGCGGCATCTCGTTCCTGCTGACGTTCGGACTCGCTCAATCCACCCATCACCCCGCCGACCAACACGAGCAGCTCATCGAGCAGAGCGATGTCAGCGTTGGACCAGCGCGCGTCATCGAGTTCGGCGTCTGGTACCAATGGACGTTCGAGCAAGCGCAGATCATCGTCGGTGAACTCGGTGGCCCTCGCCGCCAAGCGCAGCAGGTTCGGCGACCCGAACAGCTCGTTCAGTGCCTGCTCTGGGGTCATCGGTGGCCAATGCGTCAGGAGGAATCGTTCGACCTCCGGCGAGTCGGCGAACGTCGCCAGCGCATCGTCGCGGTTGCGGAACGACGGGTCGAAGACGGCGGCGCAGAGCGATTCGATGACCAGAGCACGGAAGGCATCGGCACCTTCATTGTGAGCGGGATATCTACGGGCCCGCTCGAAACAGAAGATGAGCCGTTCGACCTCGACTCGGGCCCGTGAGGCTCCGTAGCGGACAACCAGCGCATCCGTTGGCCGGCGCTGGCGGTCTCGCACTGCCGCTGCGAGCAGGTCTGCCATCGCCCCTCGCCCCTTGATCGACGCCACCTCAGCCGGCTCGGGTCGACCACGGAACACGCCCGGGTACAGCTCGGGCGCCGTCACCGACACCACTCCGCTCTCGCCGAGCGACGGGAGGACCCCAGCGATGTAGCGGAGGAACTGCGGGCTCGGCCCGACGATGAGCACACCGGTGTCCGAGAGTTCAGCCCGCTGGTCATAGAGCAGATAGGCGGCGCGATGGAGGGCCACAACGGTCTTGCCCGTGCCAGGGCCCCCCTGCACGACCAACGGGCCGTCGGCGGGAGCCCGCACGACGGCATCCTGCTCTGCCTGGATCGTCGCCACTACCGAACGCATCTGGGACTCGGTCGGCGCCGTCACCGAAGCGAGAACGGCTGCTTCGCCCCGCAGTCCGAGGTGACCGACCACACCGTCGACGTCGAACACTTCATCAGAGAAGCCGGACAGCAGCTCACCACTCGCCCCGCGGTCATCGTTGTAGAGCAGATGACGTCGAGCGATCAGACCGATCCGTTCGATTGCGGTGGCTCGATAGAACGGCATCGACGCGCGGGCCCGCCAGTCGACCAACAGGGCGTCGTCGCCGTCGATCACGCTGTGACGACCGATGTAGAGCCGCTCCCCCGCCTCGTCGGTCATGTGACCGAAGGCCAGCGCCTCTCCGAGCGCTTCGAGATCGCCGGCGCGACGAACGGCGTGCATGGCCCGGTCAGAGGTCTGCCGTACGAGCGCTGCTCGCACCGCGGCATCGACCTCGGCGTCTTCGTCGACCAGGTCTCGGATGCCCTCCTCGGTCATCTCGGCCGCTTCGGTGGCGAGGCGTTCCGCCGTGGCTCGCGCTCTCGCGATGTGCTGTCGGTGCGTGGCCAGGATCCGGCGCAGGGCTCGGTGCTCGCGTTCCAGCTCGCCATCGCCGTGGCGTTGGGTCCCGTCAGCGGACGCGGCAATGGCAGCCGGGATCTGGTCGGGGGTGGGCTGAGCGCTGATCGACCCAGGATTCCAGATCCGAACGCAGAATCCCCCTGGAAGTGGCGATGGACCAGTCCCCTGCCCGCTCGCCACCATCAGATCTCGCCCTCAGATCGTCGAGCGACCGATCAGCGATCTCCGCGGCGGTCGTACTCGGTACGAACCAACCATCGAACGATCTTGGGAGACACGCCGTAGCGGCGGGCGACCTCGATCACGTCGATGCCGGCCATGAGCTGATCGAACAGCTCGGGAGACTCGTCGAGGAGTTCGTCACGAACGGCGACGTACTCGACGGCTCGTGCAACCGTGCTCACCGCGCAGCCGTGACGCGCAGCGACGTCAGCTCTGCTGTCGCCGTTGTCGACATCGGCAGCCAGGAGGTCATAGTCATAACGAGTGGCCGGCGGGCGAGGCCGGTCCCGACGATCGGAGCCTTTGGCACGGACCTTCTCACCTTCGGCGTTCGCCTTTGCTGCGGTGATCAACGCTGGGTAGCGATGCCGTTCGGCTGCTTGGCCCACGGCGGTCCAGAGCCGGAATGCGTGTTCGTGCCTTCCCTCTCGGGCGTGGCGCCGCGCCGCGACCTTCAGGTCGCCCAGCGTCAGAGCATCCCCCTCGTAATGGAGGTCGATCTCGACCTCGAGCACTTCGCGGACAGCGCTGCCCGGGAGGGGCTGGAGCCGGAGACGACCCTTGCCCTTGATGTCCACCTGTTCATCGAATGACAACGACATGCGTGCACCGTCGGCCAAAACCACGGAAAATGAACCGTTCGGACCTGGGCAGAGTCACCAACGTCCGTCGTGCGACGCCGATCGCCCGCACCGACTCGCAAGAAGTCCTCAGGTCACACCGGATCCTGCCGATCCTTTCAATCATGACCGACCCGTCAGCGACCCGTCAGCGGCGCGCACCCGTGAACATGGACGAGTTGGGTGTGCCGCGTTCGCTGGTGGAAGACCTCTTCATGCGTCGGCTCGTGCTCGAACGAGTGTCCACTGTCTCCGGCATCTCCGAGGCCCTCGGCATCAGCGCATCGATCGGGCGTGACGTCGCCGACGATCTGCGGGATCGCCACGTCGTCGAATATCAAGGTCTCGAGGGACGCGACTACCGCGCCGCCTTGACTGAACTCGGCAACCGCGTCGCCTTGGATCGAATGCACACGTCGACCTATGCATCCACCGTTCCGGTCTCGCTCAAGGACTACACCGCGACGGTTCTCGGCCAGCGGGCGGCATCGGTCGTGAACCGCGAGTCGATCCGAGCTGCGTTCAGCGATCTCGTGATCGAAGACCACGTGCTCGATCAGCTCGGACCAGCGTTCATGAACGAGGGTGCGATCTTCCTCTATGGCCCTCCCGGGACAGGCAAGACCAGTCTCGCCGAGCGCCTCATTCGCATCCACCGCGATTCGATCCTCGTTCCCTGGGCAGTCACCGTCGATGGCTCGATCATCAGCGTGTTCGACCCGTCGGTCCACCAAGCACTCCCAGAGCAGCCCCCCGACATGGACCCTCGATGGGTGCTGTGCGAGCGGCCGATCGTCATCGTCGGCGGTGAAATGGACCTGAAAATGGTCGAACTCGAGTACGACACTGTCAGTGGCATCTACAACGCCCCCCTCCAGATGGTCGCGAACAATGGAATCCTCGTGGTCGACGACTTCGGTCGCCAGGGCTTCCGTCCCGATGCGCTCCTGAACCGCTGGATCATGCCGCTTGCCCGCGGCGTCGACTTCCTTCGCCTCGGCTCCGGCACGAAGATGACGATCCCGTTCGAGCTCAAGCTCGTGGCATCGACCAACCTCGATCCGAAGGCGCTCGGCGATGAAGCGTTCCTCCGTCGGCTCCGCAACAAGGTCTACATCGGGCCGATCTCGGAGAACGCATTCAACTGGATTCTCGTCAGAGTCGCGAAGGCCCGGGGCATCGATGTCAACGCCGACGACGCCGCGTATCTCCGATCAGTTGCGATCCAGTACATCGGCGAGCTTCGCCCCTATCTGGTGACGGACTTCTGCGAGCTTATGGAGGGCATCTGTGCGTACGAACAGGTGCCCAAGCGCCTCGATCGCGACATGATCGACCGGGTCGCCGCTGTCTACTTCGTCAACACCATGGACGGAGCCGGTGACGCGGCCGACTTCTGCGCCCCTCATCTCGCTCCGGAGCCGGTCAGCCACCTCGCCACCGTGCCGGCGTCCTTGCCGGCGTCGGCCTTGTCCTCGATCTGACGATTTGCGTCGCCCGGACCATTCGGTTCGAGCAACGGCAAGTCAGGCGAGCGACGCAGCGATACGTGGCTCCGGGCTGGACAGATCGATCACGGCCTGGCAGTTGCGGCAGCGTCGTGTCGTCGACGCTTCGTCGAGCGGCTGAAGCAGCCTGCGATCGTTGGTGCTGGCGTGCATCGAACACGAGGGACAGACCACGGTCGATCCGAGAGCGGTCGTCCGGGGAGCAGTGATTCGGTCGTCGATGAGATCATTCACACCCCTCTCATCGGCATCGAACCGAGAAACATGAGCCATTCGGCCCATGTCGGAACGACTACCGTCGAAGGCATGCGTGAGCCGGTGGTCGACCTCATCGACGAGTTCTTCTTGGCCCGCCAACCGAAGAAGCACTCAGAACACACCCTCTCTGCGTATCGACGCGATCTGTCGAGCGTGCTCGGTCACGCTGCCGAGGTCCTCGGCGTGCAGCCGTCCGACGTACGCATCGGTGATCTCGATGTCCGAACACTCCGCAGGGCCTTCGCCCGCATCTCCCACCAGTCAGCGGCCACGATCTCGCGGACCTGGTCGACCTGGAATCAGCTGTTCACCTTCCTGGTCGCCGACGGTATTCTCGCCGGAAATCCGATGGCGGCCGTAGAGAAGCCCCGCGTGCCGAAGTCGAGGCCGAAGTCGATCACGGGAGACGACAGCGTCGAGCGCCTGCTCAAGGTGGCGGCAACGGGCCGCAAGAACGCCCGCAATCCGTGGCCGGAGCGTGATCTGGCCATCATCGTCACTCTGGTGACGTGCGGTCTGCGGCTCGCCGAACTGCTCGACCTCACGATGCGATCGATCGATGGACCCGAGGACGAGCGCGTTCTCGCCGTCAAGGGCAAGGGCAACAAGGAACGAACGGTCCCGTTCGAGCCCGAGGTGGAGACCATCATCACGACCTACACGTTGTCGCGACTCCGCCGCTTCCCCGGGCGCATCGCCGCCGATGCCCCACTGTTCGTCAACAACCGGGGTGAGGCAATGCAGCGAGGCGCCCTCCAGTACATGGTCGAGCAGCTCTACCGCGAAGCCGGCATCCGCAGCAGGGTCCCCTCCGGCGCCTTGGTCCACGCGCTCCGTCACACCTTCGCCACGTCCCTGGCCAGGAACGGTGCATCCGGCACCGAACTCCAGCGCCTGCTCGGCCACGAGAGTCTCGCCACCACGCAACGTTACGTCGACGCGACTGCCCGCGAGGTTCGTCAAGCGGCCCGCTCCAACGACGCATACAAGCTGCTCGGCGATCTCATCTGAAGCACACTGGCCACCCGCGCTGAGGTTGGTTTCACACTGCGATTCCCGGCAACCTTGCCCGTCCGATAACAGTAGGAATGTCGCCATGTCACGCCGCATAGAAGTCGAACTCACCAGCAACACAGGTGATGGCACATGGACCTGGCGCGCCGCCGGTGCCAAACAGCCGAAGGGTGTCCTGGCTGAAAGCCTGTTGTACGCGGATGCCGCCGTGGGCGACATCTGCAAGGTCGAGGCCGACTTTCTCCTCGATGGCATCGAGATCACCGAGGTCTTCGTCCCGAAGGCCAAGAAGGCCCGCACCGATCTGTTGGAGATGAAGCCACGAGAGCTTCGCGACGACGAGCTCGTGAGCACCACTCGTGTCGCTCGTCCGGAGCGGAGTGGCCGAGACCGCGATCGCAAGGGTGGTCGCGACGGCCGCAAGAACGATCGCGGCGATCGCAATCGAGGCGGCCGCAGCGACAGCGAACGTCGCCCCCGTCAGCCCGAACCGGAGCCCAAGCCAAAGCCCAAGCGTTTGCGCCCGAAGCGAGTGCATCGCGATGAGGTCCTCGCCGCGGTGCCAGAGGAACACCGTCCGATCGCCGAGCAGGTCATGAAGGGTGGCATGCAAGCCGTGCGAGCGGCAATCGACGCCCAGAACGCCCAGGCCAAAGAGGCCGGTACGCCCGAGATCGCGGTGAAGCCGGTCGTGGCGATCGCTGAAGACCTCGTTCCGAAGCTCCGAGCCGCAGAGTGGCACGATCGTGCGGATGCCGCCATCGCCGATCTCGATGAGATCGATCTGCGAGACCTTCGCTCCGTCGTTGTTGCCGCTGACGGTGCTCGCGGCGACGAGGCCACCGCTTTGGCCGAGACGCTTCGAAACGGGCTCAACCGCCGGGTCGAGAGCGATCACGAGGCATGGCTCAACGAGCTGCGCGAGGCAGCGTCTTCCGGCCGTTCCGTGCGTGCCCTGCGTATGAGCTCGCGACCCGTCAAGGCGGGGGCACCCCTCCCACCCGATCTGGCGGCGAAACTCACCGAAATGGCGACCGCAGGCCTCACGGCCGACACCGGACAAGATCGTTGGGCGACCGTGATCGACGCGGTTGCATTCTCCCCGGTTCGCAACAGCGTGACGCCGCAGGGCATCCCGGCCGAACCCAAGGAAGAGTTGCTCGAGGCCGTTCGCCGGGTCGCTGATCGAGTTCCCGCCATCGCCGCTCTCTTCGGTATCGATCCGAGCGAAGCAGCAAAGGCCAAGCGCCGTCGCCCGCCGCGCAAGAAGAAGGCCGAGAAGGCCGAGAAGTCGGAGAAGTCGGAGAAACCGAGGCAGGCCAAGCCCAAGGTCGAGCGCCCGGTCCCCGGTGCAGAGAAGAAGTCAGAACCCGAGGCTGCTGCCGAACCCGTCGCCGCGCCGGCAGCCGACGGCGACGGGCCACGCCCCGAGGCGGCCACAGAGCCAGACGCCGCACCACAGGCGGCCACAGAGCCAGACGCCGCACCACAGGCGGCCACAGAGCCAGACGCCGCACCACAGGCGGCCACAGAGCCAGAGGTGGCCACAGAGGTACCCGCCGAACTCGAAGCACCCGAGGTACCCGCCGAACTCGAAGCACCCGAGGTACCCGCCGAACTCGAAGCAGTACATGAGGCAGCACCAGAGGCCGCCACGGAGCCTCAACGTGAGGTCGAGGTCGAGACCTCGACAGGTGAGGTCGTCGAAGAATCGACCAACGAGGACTGATCAGTCGAGGGCGCGGTGCACGACGAGCATCCGGGCCTTGAGCCCGAAGCTCTCGAAGAAGTTCTTGGTCTCGCGGTCCCCCGGAAGCGCTCGACTGTCGACCCCGAAGCAACCGCGGGCCCGAGCTTCGTCGAGTACGAGGTTCATCATCGCCTCACCGATGCCAGACGCTCTCGCTTCTGACTGCACAGCCAAGTCGTTGATGCGGGCCAGACGTCCTCCGTCATCGAGCGTCTCGATCTCTACGAGCGAATAGCCGAACGGAACGTCGTCGTAGCTGCCGATCACTGCAAAGCCTGCGCCAGAGCCGAGGAGTGCCAGAGCACGGGTCCGCGCCGCTCCCCCGCTCTCGCGGCGCAGGAACAGCGGGCCGCCCCGTTTCTCGGCCGTTTCTGTGGCGACGTCGCCGGAAATCCGATCGATCGAGTCGACGTCGTCGACCGTGGCCAGCCTCGCCGCTTCACCCGGCACGTCAGGTGGTCGCAGCCAGGACGTCGAGCTTCGCCAACACCGTCTTGCGGGCGCGGTGGGCCGACTCGTGGCTGCGGATTCGTTGACGTTGCGCCGGCGTCAGATCGCCGAGCAAGGCGATGATCTGCTTCGCGGTGAGATCGTCGTAGCCGGCTATCGGAATGGGCTCGGATGCGATCGAAGTCGGCTCGGCGTGGTGCGGCGTACTTCGAGCACCGTCCGGAGCAAGCCCGATCTTGGCTCCAACGTCGGTGATGCCCTGCGCAACCGTCGATGTCGCAACGTCGACGGCCCCGTCGAGGCGCTCGTTGACCGTGCGCTGCCCTTGTTTCGCTGCCATGGACCCGAGGAGCTTGGCCAACTGCACCTGGCTCTTTCCCCGCTTGATCAACTTCGGGAGCACGTCCCGATACTCATAGAGAAACCCGACGGGCGCGTAGACGAACAAGTCGACCAGCTGGTCGGCGGGGCTGCGATCCTCAGCGTCTGGCATCGTCGATCAGCCCAGGGGTCGACATGGCTCGACCCCGTCACCCATCGAGCAGGGTGGCAAATTCTTGGCTGTCGACGAGTCCCGGTTCACCACCAGGAAACACATCTCGCAGACGAACTCGTCCATCTTCTTCGCCGGCACAGCGGCGGGGGCATCTTCGTCGTCGTCTTCGTCGTCGTCTTCTTCGGTCGCGAGCCGATTCTTCAGGATCGCGTCGAGGTCCTCCTCGACGTCGTCGGGATCGGCGTCCTCGTCTTCGTCTTCGTCTTCCTCGACCACCTTGCGGGCCTTCGGACGAGGAGCGTCCTCGTCGTCATCGTCATCGTCTTCGTCTTCGTCTCCGTCGTCGCCAGCCACGACGGCAACAACATCGTCGTCCCCGAAGCCGTCGACCTCGAGATCATCCTCGTCGAGATCATCCTCGTCGAGATCTTCGTCTGTCTCTTCTTCTGTCTCTTCTTCTGTCTCTTCGAGATCGTCACTCATGGAAACTCTCTTCGTGGACCCGGGCGAACGTGGCGGACTCTACACAGTCCACCGGGTAGTGCGCGGCACCCATTCGGACTTCTCTGTGGCACTCGCCACGTCTCAGGACGGCGCAAAGAGGGGTCGGAGGGAGATCACGTTCGCGACGTACCGCTCGGTGTCGGTGTAGGAGATTCCTGCCCGCACCGCTCCGGGACCCTGGTAGTAGCCGGCCAGCGCCAGCTCTTCGGTTCCCAGATAGTCGATCAGCCAGCGCAGGTAGCGCGCACTGATCCGGATGTTGTCCTCGGAATTCGAGGTGTTCAACTCCGGCCGTCCGATGAGATCGGAGGCGACCCAGACACCGGTTGCCGGCATGATCTGGCCGATGCCGACCGCACCTTTGCTCGAGACGGCTGCATTGTTCCAGCCAGACTCCTGCCAAGCGACCGCCATGACGAGTTCGACCGGCAGGTTGTTTGCGCTGCTCCATCGTTCGAAGATCGGAATCAGAGCGAGCCGATCAGAATCGTTGGTGATGCGGTCGGGAATGGTCTGGTAGGAGCTCGTGGCCCGAGGCACGACTCCACCCTGCGGAACGGTGAGCTTCTGGCCGATGCGGATCCGATCCGGATTCGACAGGCCGTTGATCGAGATGAGGTCCGATCGCTTCACTCCGAGCCGAATGGCGATGTGTCCGAGCGTGTCCCCGGGGGCGACCGTGTACGTCCCCGGACTCGACGCCGGCGACGCCACTGATGTGACGGCCTGCGCAGCAGTCCCATGGGGAAGACGGAGCTGTTGTCCGATACGAATGCGATGCGGGTTCGCGAGACCGTTCTCCGCCATGATCGCCGAGACCGAGGTGCCGGAGCGCTGCGCCACCTCGGACAGGGTGTCACCTGGCCCGACCACGTAGGTCTCATGGGCGGAGGCAGGGACGACGAACGCGACGCCACCGAGCAGAGTTGCGAAGAGCGCAGCAGTGAACAAACGGCGAGGCAAGCCGGAGAAGATCATTCCGAGCCATCGGCCGGGCCAGGGTCCATATGAGGATTTCGGCCCATGGATGGCGAAGCCGTGTCGCGCTGTGGGCGACTAGCCGCTGCGCTTGGCCTCGGCCCGACGTTCGGCCTCCAACCGCTCCAGCTCGGTCTCGGTCGAGTGATTGACGAAGGTCATCATCTCGGCAATGGCGTGATGCCCCGCCTTCTCGGCGATGAGGCGGTGCATGTCCTGGACGACTGATCGGTAGGCCGGATGACCCTGCGGCGTGCTGCGCAGCTCGAGCATGTGCATCGCGGCGCGGGCGTTGAGGTTGAAATTGAACCTGACGTTGTAGGCGAGCGAGACCGCATAGGACGCCTGCGGTCCGAACGGAGGTTCCAGAACGTCGTACAACGACGCCGATCGCTCCATCGCCTCGTCGAACACCGAGGTCAGACCAGCATCGTCGATGAGTTCGGGGCGTGCGTAGCCGTGGTGAGGCGACAGCTGCTGCCACTCGATGGTGAGGAGCCGGTGGCGTTGGAGGTCGCGGAAGGCTCCGTAGTCGGCAAGGACGTCGAAGCGGTAGAAGGGACGCTCGAGTGCACGACCTGGTCGATGGCGCCGGTTACGACGGTCACCGGTGTAGGCCCGGATGACCCGCAGCCGATCTTCGACCGACATGGCGCGAACCTGTTGCTCGATCGTGCGCTCCGGCAGGTTGGATGCTGAGTACAGCATCGATGCAACCACCTTGACCTCGGCATCAGGATCGAAATCGAGCAAGTCAACGTGGGCCGACGTGTCCACCGGCTGCGTGGTATCGAGCAGGTCATCGGCCAGGTCCTCGATCGACAATCTGGCATCTGCCAGATACTCGCTCCAGTCGCCACCACGATCGGGGAGATCGACCCGCTTCACGAAGGACGGGATGACCTTCCGCAGTTCGCCAAGCATGAGATCGGCGTAGTGACGAGCCTCCGGCAGGGCGTGGGCTCGCATTCGAATGAGAAGTTGCTCGTACGCCTGCCCGCTGCCGTACATACCGACGTTCGATTGCGCAGCAGCCGGCAGGACGCCACGCACCGCATCGAGGGCCTTCGCCTTCACAGCGGTGCGATAAACGAAGTCGCTGTCACCGTCGGATTTGGGTGTCGTGGTCTTGACGTGTTCGACGACCTGGGGGAGCAACTGCGAGTAGGTGTCGAAGATGCGGTCGAGGTCGCCGATGTAGCGGGTTCCCAACTCACTCGACAGGATCTCGGGATCGCGGTGGTAGCGGTAGCGTCCCTCGGCGCGACTGTCGTAGGCGATGTAGCGAGTTGACTGCTCGAGGTAGGAGGCCAGCCGGCCCCACTCGAGCACCTTGGTGAGGAGGTTCGACGCCTGCTCACATGCGAGGTGCACGCCTCCCAACTGGGCCACCGAGTCATCGCCGTACTCGAAGAAGACCTTCTCGTAGAGCTCTTCGGCCCGATCGAGGCCGATCGTCGCATCCACCGTGGCATCCCCGGCGATGTCCAGCTCGCCGACGAACTCGTCGACGAACAATCGCCTCAGACTCTTCGACGAGCGCGAGTAGCGGGCGAACAGCGCGCCCTTGACCACCTCGGGCAGGTTGACGAGCGCGAAAACAGGCTGGTCGAGGTTGGTGAAGTACCGGCGCAGGATGTCTGCTTCGGCGGGAGTGAATTCTTCAACGACGTAGGCGCCCACGGTCTCAGAGGGTATTCACTCAACCACGCCGAGGGGCGGACCATCAGGTGATCGTGACAATCCAGCCTTCCGGCACCGTCCGACAGGGCTCGACCGACAGCTCATCCAACCGCGACGAACCAGTCCGGCTCGATCCGAAACTGGAGATGCCTTCCCCGACCGACCAGGCGGCGGTCGAGCCACACGAGACGCGATCGGTCGAACTCGTGCTCCCACGACTCGACTCGACGTACCTCGAGATCCGGATGCGGGAGGTGCGTGCCCGTCTTGGCCCGCTGGGCTGCAGCGAACAACTGACGAGGCGGCACCGATCCCACGGTGATGTCGAGCAGCCCGTCGTTTGGGTGCGCCCGCGGTCCGAGATATCGGTCGCCGAGCCAGGCGGCGTTCATCGCGATCGCGGCGGGCCCCAACCAGGTCCTCGATCGAGCAACGGCGTGAGCGACGAACGGTTGCTCCGCTCCCCCGTCGATCGACACGAGTCCGAGATCCATGGGGAACCACAACGGAGTCGATCGGGGTTCGCTGCCGAGCCCGAGCGTGCGATGGAGATCCCCACCACGCACCTCGATGACCGTGTCGCGCTCGAGCGCGACCCGGCGGGCGATCTCAGCATCATCAGACAGGACGGCGACCGGGTCAGGGCCCTCCGGCTCTCCCCACGGTTCACCCTTCGCGATGACCATCACGACCGCCGACAACGGCGTCCTCGGCCTCGCTGTCGACCATCGAGGAGGCGGCTACCAGGTCTCTCAGAATGGCCTCGGCCGCCTCTCCCGCTGCTCGACCGGTCTCGGCGGCCGGTGCGAGTTGGGCGATCTGGCGTAGGACGTCCACCAACAACTTGGCCGTTCTGACGAAATCGCCGGCCGTGATCTCCTCCGGTTCGAGCACGTCGTCGAGATCACCTCCGCTGGCCCAGCCGTGTGCGATCGCCATGAACCCCGGATCCGGCTGTCGAGTGAGGGGCAGGCGGGCGTCGCGTTCGCGTCTGGTCAATTCCTTGTGGAGTTTCGTGAGCACACCGAAACGGCGCCGGAGTTCTGCAGTCGGGTACCAGATCTGTGCATCGAGGGCCCCGCGCCGGTCCTCGAACGTGAATGTCGAGGCGAAGGCGGCGAGTTCGGGAGCGGAGAGACCGTCGAAGAGCCCTTGATCGAGGGCCTCGATGAGGAGGAGGTCGCACTCGTGATAGAAGCGAGCCAAGCGCGTGCCACTGTCGGTGAGCGACCAGCCGTCCAGGTGGCCGCGATCGGACAGCAGGTCGATCACGCGGTCGAACTGGAGGGCCAACGACTCCGTACTCTTTGCCATCGCCCGCCGCAGGGTGTCGATGTCGCTGTCGACCCGCTCGATGCGTCGCAGCGCCTTCCTGGCTTGCGGAGGTACGTCCTGGACCGACTGGAGCTCACCGGAGGGACCCAGCTTCTTGCGCCGCTTGTTGGACAGCAGCGGAGCCCGACGGAGCAGATCGGCCGCCTCGTGGATGAAGGAGACGCTCGACGGGAGGTAGGGCTGCGGCAGCTCGACCTTGCCGATCACCGTCGGTACCCCGTCGAGTCGATCGACGGTCACCTCATAGGTGTCGCTGTCGCCATCTGCGACGGCGACCTTGATCCTGCGACCCTTGCGATAAGCGACCGACAGCGTGACAACCGGGGACGGCAGATCAGGACCATCGACTTCGAGAATGTCGCCGGGTTGGATTCTGCTGAGGGCGAAGGCGACGTCCTGACTGTCGGCGTGTTCGTGCAGGGGCGTCGCGATCGCAGCAACCAGTTCGTCGAGCGGCCCGAAGTCGCGCTCGATGCGGCCGACGAGCTGTCGACGCCGGTCGACGAGGCGCTCGAGCCGCTGCTCACCCTTCACGACGTCAGCGTCGGCCCGGAACTGAGCGAACGACAGGTTCAACAGTTGCCTGGCCCGCTCCTGGTCGTACCGCCTCACCAGGTTGGCTGCCATGTTGTAGGTCGGACGGAACGCCGATGTGAGTACGAAGTCCTTGCTGGCGGCCAGCCCTGCGACCTGTTCGAATGGAACGAACGGCGACCAGAGCACGACCGCCTGGCCTTCGGTGTCGATCCCCCGACGACCGGCCCGCCCTGTCAGCTGTGTGAACTGTGCAGGTGTGAGCGACTCGTGGTGATCGCCGGTCCACTTCGTCAGCTTGTCGAGCACGACGGTCCGGGCCGGCATGTTGATGCCGAGGGCCAGCGTCTCGGTCGCGAACACGACTTTCGTGAGCCCGCGGACGAAGCAGGCCTCGACCGTTTCTTTCATCGGCGGGACCATCCCGGCGTGGTGCGGTGCGACACCCGCCTCGAGCCCCCGCATGAAATGATCGAACTCGAGGACCTTCCGATCGCTCTCGGTCAATGCTCCCAGGCGATCACTGGCGATGGCCCGGATGTGCTCGCGTTCGGCCGGGGTCGTCAGCACCATGCCGGCGTCGACCACTGCTCGAGCTGCATCCGTGCACGCAGCGCGGCTGAAGATGAAATGGATGGCGGGAAGCAGATCGTGCTTGCGCAGTGTCTCGACCGTGTCGATCCGGGTCGGGGTCCGCCACGGGCGAGCGGGGCGGCCCTTCGAGCGGTTGCCACCGCCTCGACCCCGGTTGAGGCGTAGGTCGGCGTCGAAGCGGAAGCCCTTCTGATTTGCCTTGCCGCCGATGAGCGTCTTCAGCAGGTGGAGTTTGTTGCTCTTCCGCTCACCGACGAGATAGAGATTCTCGAGCCTCACCGGGCGCTGATGTTCGACCACCAGAGACGTCTCGCCTCGTACGGTCGCCATCCACTCGGCCAGTTCCTCGGCGTTCGACACGGTGGCCGAGAGCGCCACCAGCTGGATCGCTCGCGGCAGGTGGATGATCACCTCTTCCCACACCGGGCCCCGATAACTGTCCTGGAGGTAGTGCACCTCGTCGAGCACCACCGCATCGAGCCGATCGAGGCGCCGCCCGGCGTACAGCATGTTGCGCAGGACCTCGGTGGTCATCACGACGACCGAGGCTTCACCGTTGATCACGTTGTCACCGGTGAGCAGTCCCACGTGCTCACGGCCGTAGTCGGCCACGAGATCGTGGTACTTCTGATTCGAGAGCGCCTTGATCGGCGTGGTGTAGAACACCCGTCGACCGACGCTGATCGCCCGGTCGACCGCGTAGGCCGCGACGAGTGTCTTTCCCGCCCCCGTCGGCGCGGCAACGATCACGTTGTGTCCGCCGTCGAGTGCGTCGAATGCGTCGGTCTGGAACCGATCAGGCTCGAACCCCAGGCCGGTGATGAACGAATCCCGTTGGCTCACCCTTGTGCGCACCAGACGGCGGTGGTCACGAGACGTCGAGACGGTTCTTGGTCATTCGACCACCCACGATCATGGAGATCTCGTAGAAGAGGTACATCGGCACCGAGAGCACCAGCAGCGTGAACGGGTCACCCGTTGGCGTGATGATGGCGCCGAGGATCACGACCACGACCACCGAGATCCGCCGATTCTTGCGCAGCGTCTCGGTCTGGACGACGCCTACCAACTGGAGGAACACCAGGATCAAGGGCAACTCGAACGCGAGACCGAACGCCAACAGCATCTTGGTGAAGAACCCGAGGTACTCCGTGGCATTGAAGAACGATTCGAAACGGTCACCGCCGGCGAACTCGCTGAGGACTTCGAGCGCGCGAGGCAGAAACAGGTAGGCGACTGTCATGCCGAGGAAGAGCAACACGATGGAGACCACGAAGAACGGGATCATCACCTTCTTCTCGTGCGGGTACAGGCCAGGGAGGACGAACCGCCCGATCTGGTAGAGGACCACAGGGAGAGCCAGGATCAGACCGCCATAGCCGGCAAGGCTCAATTGCACGGAGAACTGATCGAGCGGACCGGTGGCGAGGAACACGCAATCGTTGATCGGGCGGATGTCGCAGTAAGGCTCGGAGAGGAAATCGAAGATCGGGTTCGTGAAGAAGAAAACGCCGATGGCGCCGACCACGACAGCGACGATCGACTTGATCAGGCGCGAACGCAGCTCGGACAGGTGCCCCACGATCGAGAGGTCTTGAGGCTCCGGTGCGTCGCCCTTGCGGCCCATGCGGAACTTCATCATTCGGCGGTGGCGCTCTCGTCGACAGCGTCGGCCACGTCGTCCTCAGGCGTAGGCGTCGATTCCTCTTCCTGCGCCGCCGCGGCAGCAGCCACAGCTTCGGACTCTCGGGCCTGCTGTCGTTTCTTCCTTGCATGCTCCATCGCACGCCTGGCCTCGGCCTCGGCTTGCTCGGCTTCGGCCGTGGCCTCAGCCGCGGCTTCGTCCAGTGTCGCGTCGGCCATCTGCTGGGTCACAGGCTTCACCTTGAACGGATTGCCGTCCTCGCCGGCGGCCACGCGCTCGGCGTAGCCCTTGGGCACGATCGGCTTGCCCGGTTCGCCGGAACCTCGTTCGCCCTCCCACTTGGTCGGATCGAGTTCGTCGACGCCGGCCATGAACTCCTGACGGAGTCCGTTGGACATCGATCGCAGCTGGGAGGCGTACTTTCCAGCTTTCCGCAGGACCGATGGGAGCTGTTCTGGTCCGACGACCACCAGGGCGATCAGTGCGATGATGAGCACCTCGGGGCCGCCGACATTGAACATGGTCGACAGGGTAGCTCGCCGAAAATGGCTCGAACCGCCACCGATCCAGCACCGAAGTGCGAAGCCGGGGGCGGTTCGTGCCAGGCGAGCAGTGTCTCAGCCGGTGAATTCGGCGAGCGCTTGCTCCAGCGCTCGATCATCGCTGAGGAGATCGTGGAAGTCGAGCAGGTCATCGTGATCGATGGGCGCGCCTTCCTTGACCTCGCGGAGTTCAGCCGGCATCTGCCAAGTCGTGAACGCCACTCCGCTGGCCACGAGGAGATCGATCGTGCGCGGCTCAGCCGACTTGACGATCGTCATCTCACATGTTGGACAGCGGAACGAGTAGGTCCCCTGATTGTTGTCATCGCAAATTCGAACGGACACGTCGGCCGTGGTGAGCTCCACGTCCCCGCAATCTGAACAACTTGCCCGAATCGTCGCCATGAAGCGAACTCCCTTACCCCGCCGAACTAGGTCTCTAGATGGATCGGCAGGGCTTTGGGGACTCTTGAGCGTTTGGACAACGCAGGAGCAAAAGACCCACTGGTCCCTGCCCCGGCCACAGATCATGACGGCTCAACCACCGCCGGTGGTGGATACCGACGAATCTTGTTCCGGGGCTACGGGTGTGGCAGTCGCCGCCGGCTACCGGCAGGATGTCCGGATGGCTCCGCGGCTGTCGCCTCTCCTCCCCCGCCCGATCGGTTTCGCCCATCGCGGGGCCAGCGCGCACGCCCGCGAGAACACGCTCGAAGCGTTCGATCTCGCGCTCAAGCTGGGCGCAACCGGCTTGGAAAGCGACGTCTGGGTCACCGCTGACGGTCACGCCGTCCTCGATCACGACGGCGAGTTGGGCCGCTGGCCCCGGAAGCGACCGATTGCCGGCGCTGATCGTGATGAGCTCCCCGAGCACATCCCGACGCTCGCCGAGTTCTACGATCACCTCGGTACCGAACATCCGTTGTCGCTCGATGTGAAGGATTCGGCATCGTTCGCCGCCGTCGTCGATGCCGCCAGGAATGCCGGCGGTGAGGCCGAGTCGATGCTGTGGTTGTGCCACCCGGACTACACACAGTTACGGGAGTGGCGCGAGCACACGACAGCAAGACTCGTCGATTCCACCAGATTGGCCAAGATCAAGGAAGGCCCCGAGCGCCGAGCCAACGAATTGAGGAACCTCGGCATCGATGCGGTGAACCTACGTCTCACGGATTGGAGCGGCGGATTGGTGGCGATCTTCCATCGGTACGAACGGGTCGCGTTCGGCTGGGACGCCCAGCATCATCGCGAGATCGCGAGCCTCGTGGACTCCGGAATCGACGGAGTGTTCAGCGATCATTCCGATCGCCTGTCGGAGATCATCAACCAGTTCTTCCCCGAGGCCTGAGATGGCCACCATGAAGACCAACCTCATCGCCGGACTCGTCGCTGTCGTCGTGATGATCATCGCCGTCGTGGCCCTCTCCGGCGGGCCAGACGACGCGAATGATCTGGCGTCGGGGGGCAAGGATCCAACGGCGACGACGACAGCCACGCCAGAAGCGACGACGGCCACCCCAGAAGCGACGACCACGACGATCGTCGACGACGTGGTCGTCAGGTTCTCCGATCTCGAGACGATCGGGCGCGACGAGCTGACGGCCGAGGCGCTGTCCACCCTGACTCTGATCGACCAGGGAGGGCCCTACCCATACAGCCAGGACGACGGCACGTTTCAGAATCGCGAGGGCATCCTTCCTGATCGCGATCGCGAGCACTACCGGGAGTACACCGTCGACACCCCGGGATCGTCGGATCGTGGAGCGAGACGCATCGTGGCCGGAGCCGACGGCGAGCGCTACTACACCGGTGACCACTACGACTCGTTCCGGGAGATCGTCGAGTGAGCATGCTCGCCCTCCTCACCCATCGCCTTGCCCCCGGTGTCTGGCAGATCGATGGCAACGCCGACGACATCGTTTCGATCGAACGCCTCGCCGATGGTCTCGGTTGGGACGTCCAGACGTTCGCCACCGACGACGACAAGGCAGCGACCATCGAATCCGTGGGCCGAGCGGCCAGAGTGCCTCCCTACGTTCGGTCGAACTGGGACTCCCTCAACGACGGGTTACGCGACATCTCCAGACCCAGGAACAACCAGTTACTCCTGATCGCCGACGCGGCGGCGGTCACGGCCAACGACCACGTGCTGATCGAGATCCTCGACGACGCTGCCCAGTTCTGGGGCCGCCATGGCGTGCGGTTCTGCGTGGTGTGGGTCGGACCCGGCGCCGGCCCCCGTCTCGATGCCGTTGAACCGGTCAGAGCGAGCCGGCGCGGCTAAACGGCCAGAAGAGGAAGAACGCCCGACCGGTGAGGCGATCCTCCTCGATCGTTCCAAACAATCGACTGTCGCCGCTGTTGTCGCGATTGTCGCCCATCACGAAGAGTTGGCCATCGGGAATGGCAACCGGGCCGAAGTCGCCGATGATCTCGCCGGCGCTGAGATACGGCTCGATGAGGGCCTGGCCGTTGATGTAGATCGTGTTGTTGCGAGCCTCGATCGTCTCGCCCGGAAGTCCAATGACGCGCTTGATCAGGTCGCGGAACTCCCCCGGATCGTTCTCTGGCCGTCGGAAGACCACAACGTCGCCGCGGTTGACGTCGTGCAGGCGGTAGCTCAGTTTGTTGACCAACACACGATCGTTGATCAGGAGGGTCTCCTCCATCGATGCCGACGGGATGTAGAAGGCCTGGAAGAGAAACGCACGCAGGATGAGGGCAACGACGACGGCGGAACCGAGCACGATCAGCCATTCGACGGTGTTGCGGAACCTCGACCGCTCAGCTTGTTCGTCGAGTTGCATCTCGTCGGCCGGCCCGTCTGCCTCAGCCTGGATCATCGAGTCGACACCGGCGTCGTTCGTCGCATCGAATGCTGGACGCTCGAACAAACGGCTCGAGGACGCCGGGGCGGGCGCCATGACCGTTTCAGGATCATCGGCGGTCTCCACAGCGACCTCAGGCTCCACAGCGACCTCAGGCTCCACAGTCACCTCAGGCTCCACAGTCACCTCAGGCTCCACAGTGGGGACCGTCTTCGGCTCGTGCACCGGACCGCCGAGCATGGCTGCGGCCAGCGCCTGCTTGACCCAATCGTCGTCGCCGTCGGCGGGCGGAGCATCGGGGTCGGCCATGTCTCGGACCCTACTGCTCGTACCGAGCGAGAATGCTCGACGCAGCACTTACGGCCGAGGCGCTAGCTCCGGGAAACGATTCGGCCTCGACCACGGTTGCGTCGGTTCCGAGGCGGAGCAACAAGCGTTGCAGCCAGCGCTCGGCCGACACGGCGAGCGTGACGCTGATCGTCCCGTCGTCGTTGGTCACGACGTCCTCACACGGGTAGGCGCCGACGACCCACTGTGCACTTCGTTCGAGGCGAAGACGGATGCGATCAAGCGCAACGTTCGAGGTGAAGAGATTCGCCCCTTCCTCCGGAGGCAGCTCCCGACCGCTCGCCTCCTCCGTGGCTTCGAGCAAGGCGATGCGGTCGAGCCGGAAGATGCGTTCACCCTCGGCCAACGCGCACCATGCCTCCACGTACCACGCGCCACCGTTGGCGGTGATCCGATGGGGCACGATGCGCCTCTGGGTCACCTCGTCGCGCCCGTAGGAGAAGTATTCGATGTCGACCCAAGTCCGAGCATCGATTGCCGAACGCAACGGGGCGAGGTGCTCCGATCCGGCAGCACCCAGATCGATGTCGAGCGCCCCGTCGACATCGACGTCGAGGGCGAGGGCCAGCTTCTCGAGCGCGCGTGCGAGCGGGCCGGTCGGGTCAGTGCCCGGCATCGACAACAGCGCATCGGACGACGCCAGCATCGCAAGGCCCTGCGCCGGTGTGAGCCGGAGCGGCCGCGAGAAGAAGTCGGCGTAGTTGATCCAGACGCGCCCGTCCTCCATCGAGACCTCGACAAGGGCATCGGGGGTGTACGGCGGGAGGCCGACCATCCACACGACCTCGAGGTCGGCCACCACATCAGCCTCGGGAACACCGAATCGCTCAGCGACCTCTGCCACGGGAACACCAGGACGGGCCACGATCCAAGGGACCATGGCGAGCACTCGACGCAGCCGTTCACCCGCAGTGGCGCTCACGACGAAACCGCCGAGTGGACGACGAGCGCGCGCAGGTGATCGACGATGTCGGCCCGCAACTCGGGCGGAGAGAGCACTTCGGCGTGGTCAAGGAATTCGAATACGAGAGAGCGGAACGCGTCCCACATCACGACAGGCACGACAAAGACCGCAGCCCCTCCGTCGTCGCTGTGCATGTCGACGTCCGGTCCGAAGTGCTGTCTGGCCCACGCAACACGCGACGGATCGACCTTCAGCTCCACCAAGGTGGGTTCACTCTCGCCGATCTCCCAAGGCTGCAGGACCCGGTTCGAATCCGACCCGCCCGACACAGGAGCCGACGAGGCTCCCGGCTCACCGACCGCAGCAATGTCGCCTTCGATGCGATCGAGTCTGAAGTTCCGCTCGGCGTCACGATCACGATCGAACGCCATGAGGTACCAACGGCCACGTTGGAACTCGAGGCGCCACGGGTCCACGTTTCGAGTCGCGCCGTTGTAGGAGAACTGCACCACCTGGCGACGGGTGACCGCCTCGAACAGCGGCACGAGCGTCGGATTCGTCGGCATGGACACGACTGCCCCGGCGACGGCGCTGTCATCACCGTCGACAAGACCGCCCAGTTTCCAGAGTGCCTCCCGCTCGCCCAGGCCCTCGACCCGAACCGCCATCGAGGCGAGATGCAAGGCCGCGAGCTCATCAGCGTCGAGGTCGGGATCGGGGAGATAGTAGTCGTCTGGCGAGATGCGGTAGCCGTCGACGGGAGGGTCCAAACCGGGGACTCGTTCGATCCGCAGGGGAATACCCAGCGATCGAAGATCTTCCTTGTCCCGTTCGAACGAACGGCGGAAGCTGGCCAGCGCCTCCGGGTAGCCCTCGACCCTGGTGCGGATGGCGTCCGCAGACAACGGCCGATCGGTGTCGAGAAGGACTGCGGTGAGGTTCAAGAGGCGCTCGAGCTTGGACATCGACGCCCTGTCTAGCGTGGATCAGAGGCTCTCGATGAGCTTGTCCACCCGCTCGTCGCTGTTCTTGAACGGGTCCTTGCACAGAACCGTGCGCTGGGCCTGGTCGTTGAGCTTCAGATGGACCCAGTCGACGGTGTAGTCCCGCTTGCGTTCCTTCGCCCGACGAATGAAGTCGCCGCGCAGTTTCGCTCTGGTGGTCTGGGGCGGCGTGTCGATGGCGTCGATCATCTGATCGTCAGTGAGCGTGCGCTCGACCATGTCGCGATCCTGCAGTTTGTAGAACAGCCCGTGCGAACGCCTGACGTCGTGGTATTGCAGGTCGACCAGTTGCACCCTGGCGTCGCCGAGGGTGAGATCGTGCTTCTTCCGGTACGCCTCGATCAGGTTGTGCTTGATCACCCAGTCGAGCTCACGGTCGAGCTTGAACGGATCCATCTCGAGATGGGTCATCACGTGCTCCCACATGTGGAGCGCCTTCATCTCGTCCTCCGGCAGGCCCTTCTGATCGGCGTAGCGAAGGGCGCGGTTCAAGAACTCGGACTGGATTTCGAGGGCTGTCGCCTCGCGTCCGTTGGCGAGCCTCACCCGACGCTCGAAGGTGAGATCGTGACTGATTTCACGGATCGATCGAATTGGGTTCTCGAGCGTCATGTCGCGGAGCACACACGAGGGGTCCTCGACCATCCGGAGCAGGATCGCCATGGCCCCGACCTTGAGGTAGGTCGTGTATTCGCTCATGTTCGAGTCGCCGACGATCACATGCAGGCGTCGGAAGTGTTCGGCGTCGGCGTGAGGCTCGTCGCGGGTGTTGATGATCGGACGGCTTCGGGTGGTCGCCGAGCTCACGCCTTCCCAGATGTGTTCGGCTCGCTGCGACACTGCGAAGGTGGAGCCGCGGGCGGTCTGAAGGACCTTGCCGGCCCCGGCGTAGATCTGCCTGCTCACGAGGAACGGGATCAGCAGCTCGTTGTAGTGAGCGAGGTCGTCGTTCCTTGCGGTGAGGTAGTTTTCGTGGCAGCCGTAGGAGTTGCCGGCCGAGTCGGTGTTGTTCTTGAACAGATGGATGGTGCCCTGAATCCCCTCGTCACGGAGACGCTCCTCGGCCGAGTCGAGGAGCTGCTCGAGCACACGCTCTCCCGCTTTGTCGTGAATGACGACGTCACCGATCGAGTCGCACTCGGCCGTGGCGTATTCGGGGTGAGATCCGACATCGAGGTAGAGGCGAGCACCGTTGACGAGGAACACGTTCGAGCTGCGACCCCACGACACCACGCGACGAAACAGATACCTCGCCACCTCGTCCGGGCTGAGCCGGCGCTGTCCACGCAAGGTGCACGTGACGCCATATTCGGTCTCGATTCCATAGATCCGACGCTGGTGACTCATTGGTCGTCAACCTAGTCGAGGCGGCTCGGACGTAAACACACGGGCTCCTCAGGTTCATCCCATCGAGTGCCGATGATGTTGCTGTGGGCAGCTTGCATCGGATCAACACTCGCGGCCAAGCGGCGCGTGCATACGCAGCCGGAGCGGGCTCGGTCGTGGCAGCGGTCGCCATCGGCGTCGTTGCCGTCGCCGCGTTGTCGGTCGACCGGGTCGAGGCCGTCTGGGCCGTCAACGGCGAGGTCGGCGAGTCGAGCCAGGTGATACCGATCCGGGCTGCACATCCCGACTGCCCGTCCTGGTCCAGCCTCGGCGGTCTGGTCGTGACTGCGCTCGAGACCGACGACACAGTCACGCTCAGCGTGACGTTCCCGACCCACGGCGACGACGTGCCGTGCAACCGGATGGGTAACGCGATGCGGGCAACCGTGAAACTCGAACAGCCGCTCGGCAGCCGTCAGCTGATCGACGGAATCAACGGCCTCGACCCGGCCACGCCGGCTTCAATGGCGTTCCACACCGGACAAGCTCCTCGAAACTGATGAGGGGCCCCGGAGCCTTCCGAGTCGCGATCAGGCCAACAACTCCGTGATCTCGTCGTTTTCCAGCCGTCGGAAGCAACGGCCCTGCTCGAGTCGATCGAGAACCGCAACTTCGAGCTGATCACCTTCGATGGTTCGCTCGAGCCCGGACAATGCAGACGAGGAGAGCTTCAGCGCCGAGCCGAGATCGAGGTCAGCAGCAAAACCGGCTTCGAGGCGTTCGCGAATCTCCTCGGCCTCGCCGCCGAGCGCCGCAAAGTTGTCCTCGTCGGTGACCGATCCGTCGTAGCGGATGTGGAACAGACGGTTGCCGCCCGGCCCGAACCCGACGGAGGCCACCAGGATCTCCACCTCGAGTGGTTTCATCTCGTGGGTGAAGATCTGACCGAGCATCTGTGCGTACTGGTTGGCCAAGGCCTGCGAGTCGACGTCGTCTCGGCTGTAGGTGTAACCCTTGAGATCGGCGTGTCGGATGCCGGCGATTCGCAACTGGTCGTACTCGTTGTACTTACCCACCCCGGCGAACGCGATCCGGTCGTAGATCTCCGACACCTTGCGCAGGTTCCGCGATGGATTCTCGGCCGTCAGGATGATGCCGTCGACGAACTCGACCGCCACCAAGCTGCGACCACGGGCAATGCCCTTCTGGGCGTAGTCGGCCCGATCCTTCATCACCTGTTCTGGGGCGACATAGAACGGCATGTTCATCGGACGGCATCCTCGGGTCGGGTGTACTCGGCGATGATTGCCGCGAAGCGGCTGGCGATGTCGCCCTCGTCGAGCGCAACGAAGCCCTCCTCGCCGATGGTGGCGACGATCGGATAGATGCCGCGCATGTTGTCCGGACCGCCAGTCGCCGAGTCGTCGTCTGCTGCGGTGAACAGCGCCCGGATCAGCAGGTCGACCGTTTCGTCCCGACCGAGCGTTCCGCCGCGACCGAGCTTGATGACGGTGCGAGCGTGCAGGCTGCCCGAGCCCGTTGCCACGTAGTCCTCTTCTTCGTAACGACCGCCAGTGACGTCGTAGGCGAAGAGACGACCGCGGTCCCGTCGACGGTCGAAACCGGCGAAGATTGGCACGACAACCATGCCCTGCATCGCTGCGGGCAGGTGCTGGCGCACCATCATCGAGAGCTGGTTGGCCTTGCCTTCGAGCGAGAGCGAATGACCCTCGACCTTCTCGTAGTGCTCCAGCTGGAGCTGGAACATCTTGACCATCTCGATCGCCGGTCCGGCGGCACCGGCAATGGCCACACCGGACCATCGATCGGCAGCAAACACCTTCTGCATGTTGCGGTGGCTGATCAGGTTGCCTGACGTGGCGCGGCGATCACCGGCGATCACGACACCGTCGTCGCAACGGGCAGCCACCACGGTCGTTCCGTGTGTGATGTCGAGGTGTTGCTCGGCGGTCAGCGTTTCGGAGATGCGATACGAGGGGTCGATGCCCACCCTTCTGAGCAGTTCAGGGAAGTAGGGACCCGGATCATCGGAAGCGGAGAAGAGCGGAAGCGTCACGGCGGCCAACCGTAGCCCCCATGCCCGTTCTGCGGCACCCCAACTCCGTTCTCGCTTCCCCGCCGCCTGTCAGTTGGCGTGGAGATCCTCGTTGAGGCCTTGCCAGCTGGCTCCGGAGCGAGCAAGCGCTTCGACTTCGCCCGTCAACGAGTTGCGGCGGAACAGCAGTCCGCTCGCTCCGCTGATCTCTCGGGCCTTGCGAATCGAATTGTCCGGCATCGAGACCAGCGTGCCGGCAGTGACGTACAGACCGGCCTCGACGATGCAGTCGTCGCCGAGCGAGATGCCGATACCAGCATTAGCGCCGAGGAGACAGTTCTTGCCGAGGCTGATGGTTTCCTGGCCACCGCCGGAAAGCGTCCCCTGGATCGACGCACCACCGCCGACATCCGAGCCATCACCGACCAGCACACCGGCGGAGATCCTGCCCTCGACCATCGACACGCCGAGCGTGCCGGCGTTGAAGTTGCAGAAGCCTTCGTGCATCACGGTCGTGCCCTCGGCCAGGTGAGCGCCGAGCCGAACGCGGCCGCCTTCGGCTATGCGCACGCCGGATGGCACGACGTAGTCGAGCATTCGAGGAAACTTGTCGACACCGAACACGACGACGTGCTTCCCCTCTACCCGCATCGCCATTCGCGCTGTCTCGAAGCCGGGCACGGGGAACGGGCCGTGATTGGTCCATACGACGTTGGTCAGGACACCGAAGATGCCGTCCATGTTGAGCCCATGGGGCTCGACCGCTCGGTAGGAGAGCAGATGCAGCCGCAGATAGCCGTCGATGGCGTCAATCGGGGCATCGACCAGAGACCCGATGAATGAAACAACCAGCTGGCGGCGGCCGCCGGGTGCGGGAACACCGACGAGTGCCGCACAGGATCTCCAGGCCGCCGCGTTCGGATGCGGTATGTCGACGCTTTCGGCTGGCCCGACGATGGTGAGAGCCTCGCCGAGTTGGTCTGGGCTGATCTGGTAGGTGGCCGTGCCGCTGATGTGGCCGGCGACCTTGGCCAGGATTGCCGCCGGGAAGGAGTGCTCACCGACCTGCACGTGGGGGTAGGAGACATCGAGGATGTCGCCGTTGTCGGCAACCGTGGCCACGCCGAGACCGAAGGCAACGGGCGACGTGTATCCATCGATCGCGGCCTCGATGGCCTCTCGCGCCGTAGTGATCTGTTGTGTCGTGGTGTAGCCCTCAGTCATGCCGAGCAAGCTAGCGCCCCACACCTCCCCCTCGGCCCCTCCGTTCTCCGGCGCGGTCGAGGGGTGAGGGCTCAGTGCCGCAGAACGGAAAGAAAAGCGGGGCAGTGGGCTACTGGCCACCCTTTTGGATGTAGGACTTCACGAAATCCTCGGCGTTGGTCTCCAGGACGTCATCGATCTCGTCGAGGAGATCGTCGAGCTCCGCCTTCAGCTTTTCGCCGGACTCGCTGGCCGCCGGCGCCTCGCCGACCTCGCTCTCACCCGAGCGTGACGGCGTCTTCTTGATCTGCTCACGTTCTGCCATATCGCTCTCCTTCGGTCAGGCCCCGAGTTTGTCGAGGAGTTCAGACACTGTTGCACTCTCGTCGATCAGAGCACCAACGTGTTCCACCGTACCCCTCGTGGGTTCCAGCATGGGAACGCGGCGTAATGGATCGTCACCGACGTCGAAGACGATCGAATCCCAATTGGCGGCCACGACAGAATCGGCGAACTTCTGCAGACACTTTCCGCGGAAGTACGCCCGGGTGTTGGTCGGGGGTTCGCTCATCGCGACGCGAGCGTCCTCCTCGTCAACCAATGTCTCGAGACCCGCTCGTGCAGCCAGCGACTTCTCCGGACGGAGGTCGTGGTACTGCAGGTCGAGCGCTCGCAGCCTGGTGTCGTCCCAATCGCAGCCGTGTCGCTCCATGAACCCCTCGAGGATCCGCTTCTTCGCCAACCAATCGACCTGGTCTGCGACGGACGCTGGGTCGGATTCGAGCCCGACGAGAACCCGTTCCCAGCGATCGAGGATCATCGAGCCGACCTCATCGCCGCCGACCGACTCCAGACCATGGCGTTCCCGCCACTGCTTGGCCTGGGCCAGCAGGTCCATCTGGATCTCGAGCGCCGTTGCCATGGACCCGTCGGCCAGCCGCATCGGCTCCCGCAGGGTGAGATCGTGGCTCACGTGGTGCATGGCTCGCACCGGATCGTCGAGCGCCATCGACATGTCGAGTGCATGGTCCTCGAGCATGGCCAGCAGGATCGATGTCGTGCCGACCTTCAGGAAGGTGGCGACCTGGGACATGTTGGCGTCGCCGACGATGACGTGGAGCCGGCGGTATCGCTGACTGTCGGCGTGCGGTTCATCGCGGGTGTTGATGATCGGCCGCTTGAGCGTGGTCTCGAGCCCGACCTCTTCTTCGAAGTGTTCGGCCCGCTGCGTGATCTGGTACGGAATCGCCGCAGCTCCCACGCCCGGAAGCTCGCTGCCGACCTTGCCGGACCCGCTGAAGATCTGGCGGGTCACGAAATGGATCGTGGCTCCCGTGATGATCTGGCCAAAGGGCAATGATCGATCGACAAGGTAGTTCTCGTGTGTCCCGTAGGCGTTGCCCTTGCGGTCGGTGTTGTCCTTGTAGAGGATCACCTCCTGCCCGGGCGGCAGCAGTGCGTTGGCTGCCTTCATAGACTCGACAGCGATCAGCTCGGCAGCTCGGTCGAAAACCACGATCGCGAGGGCGTCGAGGCACTCGGGGGTCGAGACCTCGGGATGCGCGTGGTCGACGTAGTACCTGGCGCCGTTGGTGAGCACGGCATTGACGAGGTGTGTCTCGATCTCGGGTGGCATGGAGAACGACGGCGCCAGCCCCTGGCGGGCATCGGCGCCGGGCATTTCGTCGATGAAGTCCCACGCAATCGGGGACGCTCGATCGTCGATGCCACCCGGGTCAGTGCCGACGTAGGCGTTGATGAGCATCGACGACGCCGATACCGGATTCCACTCGGCGGCCCCGCGAACCATGATGCCCAGCTCGGTCTCGATGCCGACGACTTTTTTGATGGCCATGAGTTACAGGTACTGCCCCGTTGCCACTTGCTCGATGGCACGGCCGCCACCCTCGTCGCCGTCATCCTTCTTGATGAGCGTGCGGACATACACGATGCGCTCGCCTTTCTTGCCGGACACCTTCGCCCAGTCGTCCGGGTTCGTCGTGTTGGGGAGGTCTTCTTGCTCCTTGAACTCCTGGGTCACCGAAGCGTGGAGGTCCTCGGCCTTGATCCCCTTCTCGCCGATGTCGAGGAATCGCTTGATCGCAGCCTTCTTCGTGCGTCTGACGATGTTCTCGATCATGGCACCGCTGGAGAAGTCACGGAAGTACAGCACTTCCTTGTCGCCGTTTTGGTACGTGACCTCGAGGAAGCGTGTGTCGTCGTCCTCGCGGTACATGAACTCAGCGCCGGCGTCGATCATTGAGTCAACGGCCGCCTGCGAGCTGCCATGTTCGGTGATCTCATCGGCATGTATCGGTAGATCGATGGTGAGGTAGCGACGGAAGATCGAGCGAGCCGACTCCTCGGTCGGACGTTCGATCTTGATCTTCACATCGAGGCGTCCCGGCCGCAGGATGGCCGGATCGATGAGGTCCTCACGGTTCGATGCACCGATGACGATCGTGTTCTTGAGGGTTTCGACACCGTCGATCTCCGCCAGGAGCTGCGGCACGATCGTGCTCTCGATGTCGGAGCTGATTCCCGACCCACGGGTGCGGAACAGGCTCTCCATCTCGTCGAAGAAGATGATGACCGGCATGCCCTCTTCGGACTTCTCCCGAGCTCGCTGGAAGATCAGTCGGATCTGGCGCTCGGTTTCGCCGACGTACTTGTTGAGCAGCTCCGGGCCTTTGATGTTGAGGAAGAAGCTGCGGGCCTGATCATCGCCCGATACCTCGGCGACCTTCTTGGCGAGACTGGCGGCGACGGCCTTCGCAATGAGGGTCTTTCCGCAGCCAGGGGGGCCGTAGAGGAGAATGCCCTTGGGTGCGGGCAGATTGTGTTCGCTGAACAGATCGGCATGGAGGAATGGCAACTCGACCGCGTCGATGATCTCCTCGATCTGCGCATCGAGACCGCCGATGTCGTCGTAGCTGACATTGGGCACCTCCTCGAGGACGAGGTCTTCGACTTCGGCCTTCTCGATCTTCTCGATCAGAAGTCCGGCTCGAGGTTCGAGCACGAGGGAGTCGCCGGTGCGGATACGCGTTCCGACGAGGTGTTCTGCGAGGTCGGCCACGCGTTCCTCGTCAGCCCGTCCGACCACGACCGCACGCTTGCCATCGTCGAGCATCTCCTTGACCGTGACGACTTCGCCGCCCTGTTCGGGGACGCGCACCTTCACGATGTTCAGCGACTCGTTGAGAACGACTTCATCGCCCTTGCGCAGTTCGTCCACCGCGATCGCCGGGTGGATCTCGACTCGCATCTTGCGGCCGCTGGTGAAGATGTCAGCGGTCTCATCGTCGTTGTGGGCCAGGAATGTGCCGTATGCGGACGGCGGATGCGCCAGCTTGTCCACTTCTTCGCGCAAGGCGGCGATGTGTTCTCGCGCCTCGCGCAGGGTGTACGTGAGCTTTTCGTTCTGGCTCACGGCTTGAGCCAGCTGGCCCTTCGTGTCGAGCAGGCGTTCTTCGAGCGTGCGAACGCGCTTTGGCGCGTCCTGCAGACGACGGCGGAGGGTGATGACCTCTTCCTCCATCGTCTTCAGTTGGTTCTGCAGTTCCGCCATGCCCACTTCGTAGGAGCTGAGGCGACGTTCGTATTCAGCTTCGTTCACGGAAGACCTCCGGTCTGTCTCCGGACCCTAGCCGTCTCATCGGCCGCGTCGGGAACGGGGTGAGCGTCCCGCAGACATCGGTCACACGATCTTCACGGTGCTCCCACACCTGGTTGGCTGGGTGCGCCGAGCGTGTCGATCAAAAACGCCATCACCTTGGCCTCTTCTCGCCAGCTGTCATAGCGGCCAGACGGGCCTCCGTGACCGGCTCCGAGGTCGACGTGCAGCAGGATCGGTTTCGACCCCGTGGTGTGTTCGCGCAGCGCCAACACCCACTTGGCCGGCTCCCAGAAACCGACACGAGGATCGTTCAGACCAGCGGTGGCAAGGATCGCCGGATAGTCATCGGATCGGATGTTCTCGTATGGGGTGTAAGCCCGCATCTCGCGGTAGATCGCCTCGGACTCAGCCGGGTTCCCCCACTCCTCCCACTCGGTCACGGTGAGCGGCAAGGTGGGGTCGAGCATCGTGTTCAGCGCATCCACGAACGGAACCTGCGCGACCGCGGCGCCGAACAGCTCGGGGGCCAGGTTCAGCGCCGCCCCGACGAGCAGGCCGCCCGCCGACCCTCCGCGGAGGCCGAGCTGGTCCGGAGTGGTCCAGCCGCTGTCGATGAGGTGGCGGGCGCAGGCGACGGTGTCGGAGAACGTGTTCCGCTTCTTCTCGAACTTGCCGTCGAGATACCACCCCCGACCGAGTTCTCCGCCTCCACGAACATGGGCGATGGCGACGACGAACCCGCGGTCCAGCAATGAGAGGCGCATCGTGGAGAACGACGGATCGGAGGAGACCTCGTAGGCGCCATAGGCGCCGACCAGAGCGGGCCCCGGATGGTCGGGTCGATCGCGACGCCAGACGAGACTCATGGGGATGCGCACGCCATCGTCGGCGACCGCCCATTCTCGTTTCGTCTCGTAGGTCGCCGGGTCGAATCCACCGAGCACCTCGGTCGTCTTCAGCACCACGGTGGTTCGCTCGTCGAGGTCGTATCTGAGCACGGCAGGGGGCGTGACCATCGAGCTGTAGCCGTAGCGATAGGTGGTGGTGTCTGCGGTCGGGTTCGCCCCTGGCCAGACAGTCGACACGGCTTCGGCCTGAGCGATCACATGCTCCTCACCGGTGTCCCAGCGCTGCACCCGCATACGGGTCACAGCATCCACCCGTTCGAAGATCACGAGGTGCTCGCGTAATGCATCGAAGCCGGAGACATGAACGTCGATTCGATGCGGAACGAGGTCGACCCAACGAGCGGGATCAGTGTCGTCGACCGGCGTCTCGCAGATGCGAAAGTTCTCGGCACCGTCGTTCGTGAGCACGACGAACCGGCCCTCGTGATGCGACACGCCATACTCGATGCCGTTCCGCCGCTCCGCAAAACACCGAAGCGCAGCCTCTGGTTGGTCGGCGGGCAGCAGCCAGGTCTCGTCGGTGATGGCGGAGCTGAGACCGATCTGGATAAAGGAGTCGTCGCGTTCTCGGCCAACACCGACGAAGAAGCGTTCGTCGAGCTCTTCGAAGACGAGGTGGTCGTCTGCCACCGGGTCTCCGAGGCGATGCCGCCACACCTGGAATGGACGATGGGCATCGTCGACTCGCACGTAGAAGAACGTGCGATTGTCCATCGCCCAGGCAGATCCGTAGCTGACATCGGGAATGACATCATCGAGCTCGGTTCCGTCGTCGAGGTCCCGAATGCGGAGCTCGAACTTCTCGTCGCCGCTGCGATCGGCCGCCCACAGCATCAGGCGGTGGTCCGGCGACACATCGAAAACCCCGATCTCGAAGTACTCGCTGGCCTCTGCTTCGAGATTCTCGTCGAGGATGACCCTCTCAGGATTGGTCCCGGGATCGTCGCCCGCGAGCGACCGCCGGCAATGCACTCCGTATGGCTGCCCCTCCTCGGTTCGCGAGTAGTAGCTCCATCCGTCCTTCTCGACGGGAACGCTGAGATCGGTCTCCTTGATGCGGGCCTTGAATTCGGCAAACAACGCATTCCGGAGATCGGCGAGATGGGCAGTGGCCGCCTCTGTGTGAGCGTTCTCGGCCTCGAGGTGAGCGATCACCTCGGGATCATCGGCGTTGCGCAACCAGGCCCGGGGGTCATGACGCTGCTCGCCCCACAGATCGCGAGGCGGCGACGGACGGGGTTCGGGTGCCGGCGGGGCGAGGTCGGGTTGGGTCACGAGGGCAGGCTATGGCCGGGGGCACGGCCCCAACTACGGTGTCGCCGGTGACCGAGAGCAACGCCTCAGCAGAGACCCGGCAGTATCCGCAGACGTTCTTCCAGCCCGAGCCCGGTGCATGCCAGGTGTTGCTGGTGCGGCACGGCCAGTCGGCTCCGTTCATCGACGGGGAGCCGTTCCCGTTGGTCGACGGCCAGGGTGACCCGCCGCTGTCGCCGCTCGGCCTCTGGCAGGCCGAGCAGGTCGGCCGACGTCTTGCCACCGAGCCGATCGACGCGATCTACGCCACCTCGCTTCAGCGGACCGTGCAAACAGCGACGCCGCTGGCGGGAGCGCTCGGCCGCGAGGTGGCCATCGAAGCCGATCTACGCGAGGTGTTCCTCGGTGCGGGCGAGGGAGGTTTCTTCCGGAAGATGTCGGCTGACGGCCACCCCTCCATCGAGGCCATGCGAGCCAACCGAGAATGGGGCGAAGTCGAAGGGGCCGAGTCCAACACCCAGTTTGCAGCTCGCACCATTCCCGCGCTCCAAGGGCTGGCCGACGGCCACCCGGACCAGCTGATCGCCGTGTTCGTCCACGGGGGCACGATCGGCTCGTTGCTCGGCCACGCCCTCGGGATCAACATGTTCTCGATGATGGGGTCACGCAACAGCGCCATCAGCCATTTGGTCGTGAACGGTCCGCAGTGGATCGTGCGGTCGTTCAACGACGCCGGCCACGCGGGACCACTGACCGCCGACGCCGAGCCCCCCACCTGACCTCGGGCCCAGCCCCCTCTGCAAACCGCCCCGAGGTGGGCGTGGCCGACGGAGCGGGGACTCGGCCGCAGGCCGCCGCAGCGCAGTGGCCACGGCCACCTCGGGGCCGTCAGCCGAGTGCGGTCATGAAGTCGGCGATGAGCTCGGCGACCTCGTCGGCGTGGGATTCCTCGTGCATGGCGTGATCGCCGCCCTCGACCGACAAGAAACGTGCCGCCGGCATCTTGCGTTCGAGATACTGGCCGGCGCCCGAGTACTCGGGCCTATCCGCCGACCCGGCCAGAACCAGGGTCGGCACGGTCATCTCGGCCAGGTGATCCATGACGACGCTGTCGTCCTGGAGGTTCAGTTCTGCCGCCTGCAACGGCACGCCGAAGCGATGTGCGTTCCGGCGGGAGCGTTCGTTCCAGGCTTCCCGCTTCTCAGGATCCCGGAAACCGGGTCCGGTGTTGAGCACGACGATGCCACGAGCGACGTTCGGTCGGGTGGCAGCATGGGCGAGCGCCAGGTACCCACCGAGCGAATGGCCGACGAGGACCGCTGGGCCGTCGAGCGTCTCGAGGATCTCATCCAGATCCTCGAGAGCTCGGTCTCGGGTGTACTCGGCCGCTGCCTCGGGCACTGGAGATGCTCCGTGGCCCAACAGGTCGATTCGGACCGTCGTGTAGTCGGGCGAGAGCCGCTCTGTCACCGCAAACCAGGTCTCAGACGTGGAACCGATGCCGTGAAGGAACACGATCGGTGGTCCGGAGCCGCTGACGACGGTGGCGAGGCGCATTCGCGCGAGGCTAGCTGTTGAAGACTTCCACCTAGAGCCATCGCTTCCTGACGACGACCACCTACGGTACGGTTGGGCGCACGGAGTGTGGCTGTCTGCGGCGTCAACCGGGGCAGATCGGACAATCGCGGTCGTGGTCGGAGTGATGGCGGAGTTTTTCTGGGCAAAGACATATCGGTCGGCAGCGGCTGCCATGCTCTTCATCCTCGCCGTTCTGGCGTTGCTCGACCGCGCCACACGCCCTGGATTCGAGACCACTTCGACGGCGTCGACGGCGATGTCATGGGTCGCACTCTCGCTCGGCATTGCCGGCATCGTGTCGCTCGCGACGCCGCTCGAGCGGCTCAGCAAGCGTTGGCGACTCGCACCAGCCGTGGCCGGTATCGGCGGACTGCTGGTCGTTTCGATCCTGGGCGAGGTCTTCGCATCGGACGCCGCGACGCTCGGGCTCACCATCGCCGTGGTGGTGATCCTTGCGTACGTCGGGCTTGCGCTCCCGCCCGGATTTGCGCTCGTGGTGGCTCCCAGCCTCCTGCTCATCCTCCTCGTCGGTCGTGGGGTCGAAGATTCCTCTGTCAGCATCGCCCTGCCGCTGATCGCGGTCCCCGTCGCCTCCATGGTGGCCGAGTTGATCTCGCACCTCGCCCAGCAGTCCGATGCGGCGAGCGACCGTTCCAGTCGACGATTGCAGCAACTGGCCAGGCTCGAAGAGGTGCTCCGCCGCTTCCGTCGCCCCGGCTCACTCGCCCAGGCGGCTGACCAGGTGGCGCAGGCTGCCCGCGAGATCTTCCAGGTTGAACGATCAACCGTGGTCCTGCGTGACTCCACCGGCGACCTGATCTCGGTGACGTCCGGGCCGGCGATCCTACGCGAACCCTCGCCAGATACGGCCAGGATCGTGGCCGAGACCATCAGCGGAGACGAGCCACGGCTCGTGCCGACCGGCAGCAACGGCACCATGCTCATCCTGCCGCTCCCCGCTCCTGAGGCCCCCGCCGGAGCCGTGCTCGTCTATCCGGCGCCAACGGACGACCCGGCATTCACCCTCGACCTCGCCCGTCTGTTCGGGGTACAAGTTGGCATCGCGATCGAGCATCTGTTCGTGATCGACGAGTTGGCGCGAGCCAGCACTCGCGACGCACTCACGGGCATCGGCAACCGCAAACACGCCGATGCGCTGCTCCGCTCACTCCAGCCCGGGGACGCCCTCGTGCTCCTCGACCTGGACGGCTTCAAGCAGGTGAACGACACACTGGGCCACAGTGCGGGCGACCAAGTGCTCCAACAGTTGAGCGCCCACCTCCGCGACTGCCTTCGCGACTCCGACACGTCTGCACGGCTCGGTGGCGACGAGTTCCTGATCGTGGCCCGCCGCGCCCACGCCGACCCCTTGGCCGTGGCCAGCCGTGTCCTCGACGGCTGGGCCATGAAAGCAGGCAAGACCACGCTGAGCGCCGGTGTCGCCCTCCACCAGGTGGATCCCACCGACCCGACCACCCTCGACAGTCAGGTCACCTTCGAGCGGGCCGATCGAGCGCTCTACCAGGCGAAGGCGAAAGGCAAGAACCGGGCCCAGCTGTGGGTGCGGGCCGAGAACGAGTCGGCCTCGACCTGACGGATCACGCACCGGATTCTAAGCTCGCGTCCATGACCGATCTCGAAGCATCCCCGATGCAGCTTCCGCGTCCACCCGTGTTCGACTCGCTCGAGGACGAGCGCCAGCACCGCAAGGAGCGACTCGCCGCTGCGTTCCGGATCTTCGGCCGATTCGGCTTCGACGAGGGGGTGGCGGGGCACATCACGGCTCGAGACCCAGAACACCCCGACCACTTCTGGGTGAACCCGTTCGGCATGAGTTTCAAGCACATCTCGGTGTCTGACCTGATCTGCGTCGACCACGACGGCGACGTCGTCGTCGGCAACCGACCGGTCAACGGCGCGGCGTTCGCCATCCACTCTCGTGTCCACGCCGCTCGACCCGACGTGATCGCAGCCGCCCACTCGCATTCGATCCACGGCAAGACATGGTCGACATTCCGGCGCAAGCTCGATCCGCTCACCCAAGATTCGTGCATCTTCTACAACGACCACGCCGTTTTCGAGGACTACACGGGTGTCGTGCTCGACTTGGCCGAAGGCGATCGCATCGGCGAGGCCCTGGGCGATCGCAAAGCCGTGATCCTCAGCAACCACGGCAACCTCACGGTCGGTCACTCGGTCGACGAGGCAGCGTTCTGGTTCATCACGATGGAGCGCACGTGCCAGTCGCAACTGGCAACGATGCAGGTGCAGGGCATCGAACCCGTGCTCATCGACCCGGACATGGCAGCACACACGGCAACCCAGGTCGGGAGTCCCGCTGCCGGGTGGTTCAGCTTCCAGCCCCTCTGGGATTGGATCAGCCGCGAAGAACCAGACCTCTTCGACTGAGTCGTTACGGCCGACGCAGCCTCGCCGGTGAACCTGCTCAGATCGCCTTTGCTGTTCCCGGCTTGGAATCCGGGGTGGGCCGAAGCTCGATGATCGCGGCGTCGATCTGTTCCTTCACGCCGGCGAGCGGCAGGATGTTCAGCACTCCCTGACCATTCTGCAGGATGTCGATCAATTCCTGACCGCTGTGGGCCACGACCGATTTCGATCCGTTGATGACGAGATTGGCCGAGGCGATGTCTTCGCCCAGCTGCTCGCGAAGGAAACTGAACGCCTCACGAACCATTTCAAGACGAATACCCGCATCGAGCAGGGTCTTGATCACCTTGAGCTCGAGCAGATCCTGGTAGCCATACCTCCGACGTGATCCCGACCCGGTCGCATCGCTGATCGAGGGCCGCACGAGGTCGGTGCGGGCCCAGTAATCGAGCTGGCGATAGGTGATGCCGACGATCTCGGCGGTGCGCTTACCCGAAAAACTCTGGGCGAGCGCATGGGGGCTGTTCATGGTGGTTTCGTCCTCACGCTGCGAATGACTCGACCGTAATTCCCCGGAGGTAATTACGCCAAGAGGCGCCACAGTACGAAGCCTCGCGCAGGGAGTCAACGACTGCGCGCGCTGCGCGCGTCGTTTGTCACGGAATCGATACGTTCCGGATCGCTAGGAACCCAACCGCTCGGCTCGTAATGCTGAGCGGCGAACCTTTCCGGCATCGTCTCGAAGCGGCGCCGTCACGAACTCGAACGAACGCGGCACCTTGTACGACACCAATCGCTCGCCCAGGAACTCCTTCAACGCCTCTTCGTCCATGTCAGGGACGTCGTCGCCAAGATCGACGATTGCGTGCACACGGTTGCCTGGCTCCTCGTCTGGAAGACCGATCACTGCGCAGGACCGCACACGGGGATGCTCGCTGATCGCAGCTTCGACCTCGGCCGGATAGATGTTGGCACCACCCACGAGGATCATGTCGGACCGGCGATCGGCGAGATACAGATAGCCGTCCTCGTCCATCCAGCCCAGGTCGCCCAGGCAGTCCCAGCCGTTGTGGGAGTCCGCCTCGGCCCCGATGTAGCGGTACGTGGGCGTGTCGCGGCCGACGGCTCGCATCCAGACCTCGCCGACGGTTCCTGGCGGGACCTCATCGCCCTCGTCATCGAGGATCTTCATCTCGCCAGAGCTGGGGCGGCCCACCGAACCTCGCCGTTCCAACCACTCGACACCGCTGAGCACCGTGGCCGACTGCCCCTCGGTACCCCCGTACAACTCCCACAGCGCCTCGGCCCCGATCCACTCGATCCACACCTCTTTGAGCCACGCAGGGCAGGGCTCGCCCAGATGAAAGGCTCGTTCGAGCGAGCCGAGGTCGTAGGCGAACTTCACGTCGTCCGGCAGTTTCCAGATCCGCTGCATCATGGTGGGCACCAAATAGAGCGCCTCGGCGCGGTGCTCTGCGACGGCGGCCAGCGTGGCCTCGGCATCGAAGCGAGGAAGCAGCACTACGTGGCCGCCTTCGAGCAGCGTTGCGAACGTCCAGATGAAGGGGCCGTTGTGATAGAGCGGACCCGGCATCACGAGGGTCTTCTCCCCCGCCGTCCCGACCATCGCTGCGAGCCCCTGGATGGACTCGGTGTAGACGGACGGATCTCCTGAGACGATTAGTTTGGGCCGACCCGTCGATCCACCAGACGTCGGCGCTTTCCACGCCGGGGAGCTGACATCGGGCATCGGCCCGACGTCATGGTCGGCAGCCTCTGCCACCGCGGCCGACGGGTGCCCGTCGACGTCTGCGCCCACCACGACAGCCGATTCGGCGAGCTCCACGATTGCCTGCAACTCGCGTCCCGGCAGTCTGGCCGAGACGGGTTGTGGAATCGCTCCGATCTTCCAGCACGCAATCGTCGCGATGACGAAGTCCGGTCCGTTGGGGGCTGCCAACGTGACGAAGCTGCCGATTCCGGCACCACGGTCGGTGAGCAGGCGGGCGAACTGGTTGGCCCGGTCGTCGAGATCTCGGAACGACAGAACCTCGGACCCGAAGGTGAGCGCCGGGTGATCGACAGTGGCTGCGAGGTGGGCGAGTCGGCCGGCGAACGTCGGCGGCGGTTGGTCCATCGACCGACGATAGGTCCTGGCTCGGCGACGGTACAAACGTCCGAGAGCCCGAGGTGTCCCTCGATCCGTGGGCGCTGCGAGACTGCAGCGATGCATCCACGTGCTGACACGATCGACGCAGTCATCGAGCAGGTCTTTGGGCCCGGCCACAAGGTGCGCTCGATCGACGAGGTCGACCGCGGGCGGGGTGTGTTCAGCCATGTGCTGCGATGCACGATCGATGGCCATGAGGATCCGGTGGCCGTGAAGCTGCTTCGCTCCGATGCCAACGGTGCTGCGGCGATCGCCATGGGCGCCGCGGCACGCGAAGTGCTGGCCTACGAGACGATTCTGCCTGCGACGCCGACGGTCTGCGCCCCGCGCTGCTACGGCATCGCGTCCGACGCCTCTGGGCGGCCTGCCTTCGTACTCGAGGATCTCTCCGGCCATCGCTGGTCCGATCAGCTCGACGGTCTGGCTGATCTCGACGTCCGAGCCGTCGTGGCCGAACTGATCGCCCTCCACCTCAAGTGGACCGACCCGTCAACGCTGGCCACGATCGATGTCCGGCGATCGACGCCGTCGCTCCTGGCGGACGAGGGCGTCGACGCCGGCCTTCGCGCACTGGAAAGCTTGGCGGTCGAGCCGGCCCATCGAGATGCCCTCACACGTCTTGCGGATGTGCGACCTGCGGCCGTTCGATCATTCAACGAGGAGGGCGGAGCGACGCTTTGCCACGGCGATCCGAGAGCCGACAACGTTGCCTTCGCCACGGGTGGCCGCGCCGTGTTGTTCGACTGGCAACAGATGGCCATCCAGTTCGGCGAAGCCGACCTCGCCTGGCTCATGGCCACCAGCGTCACCCCTGCTGTGCGCTCGACCATCGAGAGCGACGTCGTGGCATCCTACGCAATCGCCCGAGGACAGGACGCAGCCACAACCTGGCGCCGATACGTCCTCGGCATGGTGCTTCCGGGTCTCTCCGTGCTGTTCCTCGCCCAGCGTTCCAGCTCCGACGACCGAACCCGGCACTTCATCGACCTGAGCATCCAACGGATCTCGACAGCAGTCGACGACCTCGACGTGGTGGGCCAGATCAGCTCTTGAAGTCCTCGGGGTTCACCTCGTCGAGGAACTTGCGGAGCTCCTCCACCATCTCCTCCTCGTCACCCTCGTCATCGTCGTCTGCCTCGATGCCGGCCTCGTCGACGAGCTCCTCGTCAGCGAAGATCGGTGTGCCCATGCGGACGGCAAGCGCGATTGCATCAGACGGACGGACACTCAGAGTCGTGACGGCGTCGGCGGCATCGCGGAGATAGAGGTCGGCGTAGAACGTGCCCTGCCGCAACTCGGTGATCACGATCTGTTCGAGCCGTGCATTGAGCTGTTCGAGGAGGTTCACGACGAGATCGTGAGTCATCGGACGAGCGGTCTTGGTCTCCGAAAGAGCGAGGTCGATCGCGTGAGCCTCGGGCCCGCCGATGTAGATCGGGAGCGTCCGCTTGCCGCCGCTGAGCTCCCGCAGCAGCAGGATCGGCGCATTTGTCGGCATCTGGACTCGGACACCAACCAACTCCATCTCAACGGCCATCAGCACACGCTAGTAGATCCGGCCAGGCGATGAAGATGCAGGGTCAACGACTCGGCAGTTGTTCCTCGGTGATGCGCCGCATGAGAATCGCGCGCAGGCTCGCCGCCAGGTCGGTCAGGTCTTCCATGGTCTCGACCGACTTGCGACGGGTCTCGGGATCACGGCGATGGCGGAGCGGTTCGACCACTTGTGCCAGCAGCGAGACCTCACGTTGTGCGCCGACGAGGAACGTCCGCAGATGGCGCGGATCGAGCCCGTAGGTGCGGAATTGGGCCGCGTGGCGAGCGATCGTGAGCGAGTCCACGTCGTAGAGGACTGCCGGTCCCGCGGAGCGGCCGGCGATGAGTCCGAAACGTTCGAGCTCGCGGATCATGGCGACATCACAGCCGGATGAATCGGCCATCTCGTCGATCGTGAGGGCCATGCCCTGATCCTCACCATCGGTCGACAGAACTCGGGCACCGGACCCATCATCGTCACTGTCCGGCGACGCCGGAGACGACGCCGACTTCTTTGCCGCCGAGTCTGCCTCGGCCGAGGCTTCCTCGACCGCGGTTTCCTCGACCGCGGCGGAGTCATCTGTGGTCGAGTCCGACGTCGAGGTGGTGTCGGCGGCCGACGCTACATCTGCGGACTCGTCGTCCTCCACTTGTTCGGACGTGTCGTCAGCGGAGTCGCCGGCGGGTGGAACCACAGCGGCTCCGGTGCCGATGTCGATCACGGGAGCCAGCAGGGTCATCTGACCGTCGCGGGGCGGTGCCGGCGGATGCTCCGGCGGCTCCCACTCCCCGGCGTCGAGCCGGTCGCGGATCACCTTGAGGGGCAGGTAGTGATCGCGCTGCTGCGTGAGAATCCACTGGAGTCGGTCGAAATCTCGCTGGTAGAACCGCCGGTAGCCGGATGCGGTTCGCTCTGGGTCGATCAGACCCTGACCCTCGAGAAAGCGGATCTTGGAAATGGTGACCTCGGGGAACTCGTCCTGGAGCAGCGACAGCACCTCACCGATCGACCAGAAGTTGTCGCGCTGGTCACTCATGCTGCTCCTCCGTCGTCAGCGTCGTGGCCGAGCGCGACATAGACGAGCTTGAACTTACCAACTTGCAGCTCGTCACCGTCAGCCAACGGCGAACGCTCGGCGAGCTCTCGATTGACGTAGGTGCCGTTGAGGCTCCCCGCGTCGAAGACGTCGTGTCCGTGCTCGGTCCGATGGATCTCGGCGTGACGGCGCGACACCGTGATGTCGTCGAGGAAAATATCGCTCTCTGGATGCCGCCCGATCGTGACGAGATCGGTGTCGAGCGCCATTCGGCTCCCTCGCTTGGGACCCTGCCGCACGATCAACATGCCAACTCCGGAGGGCACTGCTGTATCGGCCTCGACGAGCGGCGTGCTGACCGTTGGTTCAATGGCTTCGGTGTGGTGGTCGACGATCGTGCTGAGCTGCGCACCGCAAGAACTACAGAAGTTCGATCCGAGCGGATTGCGATACCCGCAGGATGGGCAGGGGCCGGCGTCGGTCATCCTTCGGTGAGCGCTCGGTAGGCAGCAGCATCCAGGAGCTCGGGCGGCGTCGCCCCGGCGTCGAGTTCGATCACGCAGATCCAGCCCTCGCCGTACGGGTCCTCGTTGAGTCGTTCCGGCGCATCGACCAGTTCGTTGTTCACCTCGACGACGGCGCCCGCAACCGGCGCATAGACGTCCGAAACCGACTTGGTCGACTCGACCTCACTCATCGGGCCACCGGGCGAAACGGTGGCTCCCACATCGGGGAGATCGACATAGACGACGTCGCCGAGCGCATCCTGTGCGTAGTCGGTGATTCCAATACGAACTCGCTGGTCACTCTCGAAACGCAACCACTCGTGATCGCTGGAGTAGGAGAGGTCATCTGGCACGTTCATGGTCGGCACGCTACCTCAGAATCGGGCACAGTCCAGCGCCACCGTCGACCTTCGGTTGACGGTGAGGGTGAAGGTGCAACCGTCGATCTCAGGTTCGCTCCTTCATTCGGGCTCGTAGTGTCGGCACGTACTGGAAAATCAACGAGTAGTAGCCGTAGGCGAGGCCGGGAACGGCGAACATCCAGGCCAACCAGCCGAGGAGCTCGGCGTAGGACAACGTGCTGTTCGCGCCGAGGAACATGGGCACAGCGAACATCAGGCAGAACGCGGCGGTCTTGCCCTCCCATGTGACGGCGAGTGTCCCCGCTCCGACGGCGACCGCAACGATTGCAGCACCAGCCACGAGCACTTCCCGAGCCAACGCGAGCACTGCCACCCACCACGGAATCGAGCCGTCGATGAGGATCGCCGGAATCGCCACGAAGAACATGAGACGGTCGACGGTCGGGTCGAACAACCGACCGAATTCGCTCGACATGTCATAGCGGCGAGCGATCCAGCCATCGACCCAGTCGGTCGAACCGAGCGCTGCGAGCAGCCAAGCAGCCAGGTCACGCCGTTCCGGCCCGAAAAGAAGCCAGACGAACACTGGGATGCACAGCAGACGGACGAACGTGAAGCCGTTCGGCCAGGTGAGCATCTCATCGCGGGTGAACACTGACCGGACCGGCGGTGGAACCGCACCTTCGACACTCCCGGAGCTCATGGCCGGAGGAACAGCGACACACCGTTGTCGCGATCGTCGACGACCAACTCGAATCCACCGAACGAAGACATTCGCATGGCGAACTCAGCGCGCCGTTCCGGCGTGCGCTCCGGGATGTCCCGATCGACAACCAGAATTGCTCGCACATCGAAGGCGTCGAACTGCACAGACGGTTCGCGGTCGGTCGCCAAGGTGTAGAGCCACGGACGCTCGGCCAGCGCCGGCAGGGCCGACGGCGACGCTCGTACGGCCACATCGGCTGGCAACTCCTCGGCCGCGGCGAGAATCGCCAGCTCGACGGCATCGGCGTCGCCCCACTCCCACGGTTTGTCGTAGAACGAGATCGGCGATGCGCTGATGAACGAGAGTGCTGCCGCCGCCGTGAGCGTGGCCAGCAGGCGAAAATCGACGAAAACTCGCTGCACGCCGAGCTGGCCGAGACGATTGAGTGCGTACGGGGCCGCAATGAAGGTGAAGGCGAGCAGGAGCGACGTGCGTTCGGCAAAGGCTCCACTTCCCTGGCTCCGAGCGATCAGGAACAAGCCAGTGAGGGGCACCGCAGGCAGGAGGTGTCGAATCGAGAGCAGCGGCAGAAAGAGAACGGGCGCGAAGAGGCTCACGACCAGGATCACGTTCGGCTGTGACGTGAGGTCGGCGAGGAGGTCGATCGGATTCCGGAGCCCATTGAGAACGACCTCGCCGAGCGAGTCGCCATAGTCGCCGTACTGGCCACCGGTGACGGCCGCCGAGCCGACCAGGGGTTGCACGACCAGCAAGAGGCCGAGACTCCACACCAGCCCGACGCCGAGGGTCCAGAGTCCTGCTCGACGCTCCCCATCGCCCAGCAGCACGAAGCCCCACAGGCCGATCGCAAGGCCGAGATCGGCTCGACATGCCAACACGATCGCCACACAGACCCAGTAGCCGAACCATCGCTTCTTTGCTCCGAAATAGGCCAACGCGAGGATGGCCGGGATGGCGAGGACCTCCGGGTGGAAGTCGTCTGTCGCGAGCCGATGGGTGGCCGGGTGGAGTGCGTAGGCGAGAATCAGCGCGGTCGAGGCGGCGATGCGCAGGTTCGCCACCCGACGGGCCAATCGCCAGAGCGGGAACACCGCCAGGCCGAGCGCGACCGCCTGCGTGACGACCAGCACCTTCGCTGTCGGAAACAACAAACCGAGCCCTGCCACCGGGTACAGAATGAACGACCAGTGCAGCTCGAGGATGTGGACTTCATCACCGAGGAGCGACGCCTCCGGCCGATACCCCTCACCCAACAACCAGACCGCCTGGGTGTAGGAGGCAAGATCGTCGCCACCGTCGAACGACGCAAGACGGGCCAGGCTGAGCGTCGACAGCACTCCGGCCAGAACGACGGCGGTGACCAACGGGATCACGCGGTCGCCGGTGCCGGCCTCGAGACGAGCCTGGATCTGGATCCAACGCCGACGAGTTCGTCGCTGGATCGACAGCTCGCTCACGAGAGCTCCAAGCGCTTCACTGGTTCGACGAGTTCGGACCCGTTGTTGCGCACGCTGTTGACGGCGGTGCTGACCGGATACATCGTGAGGAGCGACTCCGGGGCCGGCACCATCAAGCTCGAGATCAGGTCGACGTCCGAAGCGGGATCGAGCCAGTCGTCCCACACCCGAGGGGCCAACATGACCGGCATGCGATCGTGGACCGGCGCCATGGTTTCGTTGGCCGACGTCGTGAGAATCGTGCAGGAAACGACGAGCTCGGCGTCATCGAGGTCGTGACCGTCGGCGTCCTTCGGGTGCCAGAACTCGTACAGACCGGCGAACACCAGCGGTTCCTCGTCGGCCCGATGGATGAACCATGGCTGTTTGGCCTTCTGCCCGTCGAGTTTCTGCCACTCATAGAAGCCGTCGGCCGGAAGAAGGCAGCGGCGCTTCGCGAACGCCCGCCGAAACGCCGGTTTGTCGGCGACTGACTCGGAGCGGGCGTTGATCATCCGCGAGCCGATCTTGAGATCCTTGGCCCAGAAGGGAACGAGGCCCCATCGCATCGAGGTGAGCGAACGCTTCCCCTGATCGGCTCTGACGGCATAGACGTCAGTGGTCGGGGCGACGTTGAAATTGGCTTCGAGCACGTGTTCTGGGGTGGTCGCGCTGAAATATTTCGCCAGGTCCTCGACCGGGGCGGCAGACACATAGCGACCACACATGGATCGAACGGTAGCCCGGATGCCGACCACCCGGGTTTCCCTCAGTATCGCGCCGAGCGAAGCACGTGCCGAATGAAAAGCGTCCCGGGCCAGAGCGTTGCTCTGGCCCGGGAACCACGGTCGGGCTGAGCGTCAGCCGGTGTAGTTGATCCGTTGCACGACGTTGGCCAGCCCTCCAGGACCATCATCGAAGCTGGCAAAGGTATTGACGTGAGCCCATCCGTCGGCGGTCATGACCCTGGCAGTCAAGGTGTTCCGGACATGAACACCGTTCTGATCACCCGAAACCTTGAAACTGTGGCGACCTTCTCCCACAGCGATCGGCTCGACGGGCAGTGGTTCACCGTTGGCAAGTGCTTCGCAGCTGAGACCGATCAGGTCGAACACGTCGCCTTCCCACTCGAAAACCATGACGTCGATCTTCTTGATCCGCCAAGTCTCGGAGAAGCTGCCGTTGCCTCGATTCACCACCTGGGTCGTCGTCGTCGGGAATCCCTGCCCGAGGCAGCCCTCTGAGAACGGCGGCCCTGTGACGACGGCGTATTCCCCGTTGTCGTAGACGAGGCCCACCCCTTCAATCTCGAATCGTTCAACGTTGCCGGACTCGCCCGGCGGCCCGGCTGACGCCGGACCAGCAAACGCACTCAGAAAGAGAAGCATCGCCCCAAAAAGAGCGAGTGATTTCAGTGATTTCCTCATGACAGTTGACCCCTCCGCTTGCCTGTTTGGCGTGCGTTCCCAACTGCAGGACGATCCTGATGAGTTGGCGTCACCCGTGAACGCACACCCTCATATCGTTCGAACGTAGCAGTATCTGTCGCGCCCATCTGGAGAAGGCGTCAGGATCACGAATCCGTCACCCGCCCACCTTGGGTGTTCTGCGTTCCTGGCTGCCGTCTCGTCGACGGGTAGGGTTTGTTGAAAGGGCAGTTCGGCCGAGTATCTCGGGGAACTCAATCCGAAGCCGACCGCCTGGCGGTGAGGCTCAATCGATACCTGGAACGCACGGCCCGCTGGGGCCTCGGGTCACGAATCCCACAGGCACACCATCAACAAGAGTGATGTCGAAGTTGCCGGGGCCCTTGTACAGCAGGGTGCCGTCGACGCTCTCGACATGGCCGCTGCTGCGGATCGTGAACTTGGTCATCGTGCCGTCTGGGTCGAAGGCCAGATCTATTCTGATGGTGCCTGTGTTGTACAGGAACGGTTCACCAAGGGGAGCCTCGCCGTAGGCGACGTGATCAAACTTGACGATGATCTTCATGCGGGTGAAGCCCTGGCCGTCGGTATGTATCTGGGTCTTCTGAAGACCCGTCTGTTCATCGCGGTCCAAGGCCCAGTAATCGGTGACGACTCCATCGCCGTCGAAATCGCAGGTCGCGGTGTTCTCGTCCATTTCCTCGAGTGTGAGTTCCTCGAACCCGTCGGCGCTGGCAGGCCCGGCCAAGATTCCGATGAGTACGAGTGCGGTGATGGCCGCTGCGAGTATTCGCCGTGATGTCATCTCAAACCTCCTGGTAGCTATGACTCAGATGCTGGCCGTGACCTCCGGAGGGGCACAGAGCCATAGGTCCCTGGCCGACCGACACGAGTGAAGCGAAACCGGCACTTCTGGTCGATCTCCTGACGCGGGTGGCGGGGACGATCTGACTCATTCCCAAAATGAGGATCGCGATGCCGCCCAGCCCCATGGCTAAGTGTGACGTGGGCCGATCGGGTTGTGCGAACGAGACGGTTCGCCCGTGCCATGACTCAACGGGGCAGACATGCTTGAGTCGTGGAGTTGGTAGTGGGTCTGGGCGTCCCGTTTTGCGTTCCCCAGGCCAGAGCTACAAGGTGCTCTGACCTGAGGAAACCACGGTCGGGCTGGCGAGATTCGAACTCACGACCCCCTCACCCCCAGTGAGGTGCGCTACCAGGCTGCGCCACAGCCCGTGGCGGCGGTCAGGTTAGCGCCGTGAACGTCGAAGTGGTCGGGAAAAGTCGGCCGGTTGCTCCCCGAAATCCGGGATCAGAACTTGTCGATCATCCAGATCACGCCCTCGATCAGCCGCCATCCGAGATACACGGTGAGCGCTGCGACCATCAGCCAGAAGTGCCACGGCGCCTTGACCGGTCCCTGTTCTTTCAGATCGGCCGTATCGACCTCGGAATCACACGTGGCGCAGTGACCGTCGGCCTTCAGCGAGTTCGGCGCTCGATAGGCATCACACGTGTCACACCAGGGCATGGCCCCATCACACCCGACGCAACACCAGAACCGCAACGTCGTCGCTGATCGGACCGCCGGCGAAATCTCGAGCTGCCTCGACGAGCACCTTGGTCAGCACATCTGGCGAAGCGGTTGGATCGCGCCGGATCATGTTGGCGACACCATCCTCGCCGAACAGTGCGTTGCCGTTTCTCGCCTCTGCGAGGCCGTCGGTGTACAGCACAGCCACGTCATCTTGATCCCAGGCCATCTCCCTGGAATGGTACGGAGCAGTCGGGTCGAGCATCAGCAATGGCCCGGTGGCACCGAGCGGCCGCACCTCGTTCGAATGCCAGACGAAGGCTGCGGGGTGGCCGGCGGAGGAAAAACGGAGCGTGCCGGCCTCGTTGTCGAACACCATGACGCACAGCGAGATGAACTCATCACCGCGAACGAGCTCGGACATCTGGGCGTTCAGCTGTTCAAGAGCCTGCCCCGGATCTCGGAACTGGATCAGGAAGGTGCGCAGCAGGTACTTGGCCTGCAGCGCCGTGATCGACGGTTCGATGCCGTGGCCGGTGACGTCGCCGATGACGGCCCCGATGCGATGCTCGTCGATCTTGAAGACGTCGTAGAAATCGCCGGCCATTGCGCCGCTGCCCGGCTGGTACGCCTGACCGATCTCGAATCCGGAGAGGTCGGGGAATGACGACGGAGCAAGGCGCGCAGCCCACTGGAGCGGCGCCAACTCCTCCTGGGTGAGCACTTCTCGTGCCCGCTTCTCGATTTCTGATCGGGCAGCTGCGATACGAGCGGCCTCACTCAGGCGCGTACGGCGTAGCAGCGTGATGGCCGGCGATATCGCCAGCGTGCTCGCGATGCTTGCAACGAAGAGATCGACACCGACAACAGCAAGCACGACCAGGGCAACGGTTGCCGCGATGGCGAAGATCGACGACTGGAGATCGCGCTTGTACTCCTCGTCGGCGAGACGCCAGAGATCTGGATCGATCGATTCGGTACTCAGCCGGCTGGCGACCTTCTGCCGACTGATCGTCGACCGAATCCACACAACCGCCGCGCCTGCGCACACGAGTGCAGCGAGGGCGGGGAGGATCCGTTCCATCGGGCGAGGCTACCCCGGATCTGCGACCAGCCTGGTCAGGCCTACCGAGCCTGCATCATGACCGAGAGAACAACACCACGGACGAGAGCGTGCCGGCATGGTCATCAGCATCACCGGCGGCGTACCGATCGGCGTCGTATATCGGAGTGGAGACGATCTCGACGTCGTGGATGCTCTCGCCCTCGACAGCCCGATCGATCCACGATGCGAACCCGGCCTCCACGAAGTGATCTGCGTTGACGGCGATGGCGAAGACCGCGTTCGACTCGGCGATGCGCAACAGCTCGCTCAGCGGTTCGGGCCCCAAGTGCCCATGTGTGAATGCTCCAGCGCTGACGACTCCGGCAAACGTCGAGTCATCGATCGAGAGCGGCTGAGTGAGGTCAGCGGCGATGAGATCGCGATACACCGGGCGACCATCGTCGGCGGTCTTGGTTGCTGCGATTTCCAACATCTCGGCGCTCAGGTCGATCCCGTCGACCAACCCGACACCCCGTCGCCGCAGCTCGATGCCAACGACTCCCGTGCCACAGCCGACATCGAGCACGCTGCCATCGGCACGGGGCCGGCGCAGGAATGCATCGACCACCGCCTCGTGGATCACGTAGCCATGTCGTGCGACGAAACCCTCGTCGTAGCTGGCTGCCCACTCGGCGTACAGGCGTCGATTGTCTTCCGGAGTCTGCACGGCGTAGGCGCGATCGAGGTCGAACTCGTCATGACACCCTCCGCCGATGCTCATCGTCGCAGTCTTGTCGACCCTGGTCAGGAGCGCTTGCGTATGCGCATTTTGACCGGCGTCGGTCCGAGCTCGAGGTCCTCGCGGAGGCGACGTTCGAGGTAACGCATGTAGTGATCCGGGATGTCGCGGTTGGTGAAGAGGGTGAACGTCGGCGGGTCAGTCGCACCCTGCGTTGCATAGAGCACGCGAGCTCCGTGAGGAGCCGGCTGCTGCTGTTGGGCGATCTTGATGACCTCGTTGACCTTCCGGGTGGGAGCCCGGGACTGATAGGCATCGATGGCAATGTTGAGCGACGGCAGGAGCCGTTCGACCCCGCGGCCGGTGAGGGCGGAGATCCGGTGGAGCGGAACGTCGGGGAGGAAGTTGAGCTTGCGCTCGACCTGGAGAGTCAGTGCCTCCCGACGCTCCGTGGAGAGCAGCTCCCACTTGTTGAACACCAGCACGATTGGGCAGCCGGCGGCGTCGACTCGCTCAGCCAGGCGCTGATCCTGATGGGTGACACCCTCTGTGGCGTCCATCACGAGAAGTGCGACATCTGCGGTGTCGACGGCCTTGAGCGCCCGGACGACCGAGTAGTACTCGGTGTCTTCGTCGATGCGGCTCCGGCGACGCATGCCGGCGGTGTCGAGGAAGCGCACAGGACCGGTCGAGGTGTCGACGACGGTGTCGACGGTGTCGCGGGTGGTGCCCGGCATGTCATGTGTGATCGAACGCTCCTCACCGATGAGACGGTTGAAGAGTGTGGACTTGCCGACGTTGGGTCGCCCGACGAGCGCAATGGAGAAGATTCTGTCCGGCTCTTCCACGACCGCTTCAGGGATGGCTTCCGGGAGTTTGGCACAGACCTCGTCGAGAAGATCTCCGATGCCACGACCGTGGAGCGAACTGACCGGGTGGGCCGGCCCGAGCCCGAGGGACACGAGACCCCAGAGGCTCTGCTCGTGACGGGAGTCGTCGATCTTGTTGGCGACGAGAAGCACCGGAACACCGAGCTTGCGGACCCTCTTGACGGCCTGGTCGTCCTCCTCGGTGATTCCGACAGCAGCGTCGACCACGAAGAGTACGACGTCGGCCTGGCTCATCGCCTCCTCGGCCTGTTTGCTCACCTTCTCGTCCATCGCGGTGCCCTTGGCCATCCAACCACCGGTGTCGATCAGCAGGAAGTCTCGGCCCTGCCACTCGGCCTCGACCTCTTTCCGGTCGCGTGTGATGCCAGGACTCTCCTCGACGATGGCCTCCCTGCGGCCGAGGATCCGATTCATCAGGGTGGACTTGCCGACATTCGGACGGCCGACGATCACCACCGTTGGCAGGGCAGAAGGAACCGACGTCATGACGTGACCAGGGCTTTCTTGGGGGCGCGGCCGAGAGCGTCGCGTAGAGCGATGCCATCGGTGCTGATGATCTCGACGGGGCGGGGAAGATCATCGACGGACGTGCCATCGAGGAACACACCTCCCGAGAGGCAGACGTCTGGCAGGAGGTAGCGGTGGCCCTGCGGCTGATCGGCGAGGACGCGAGCAAGGTCGACACCGACCATCAGTCCGGTGACGGCGATGTTGCCGCCGAAGAACTCGTTGTCGACGGGGATCACTCGGATGTCGTCGCGATCGAGTTCGTCGATCAGTGGGCGGAGGATTTCGGCCCCGTAACGGCCGGTGAGGATGCCGATCGGCGCACTCCGGGAGGGCATGAGTTGGATGAGCCCGTCGCCAATGCCGGTACCACCGGCCAGGCGTGGTGCTCGATAGCCCTCTGCCGGCGCGCCCTCGACCCAGGCAAAGAATCCGGACTTGGTCCCAGTGGCGTCGTCGACCTCACCCTTGAATTCGAGTTCGAAGGTGCGGGCCATCCCGATCCCGTCCTCGTGCATCGGGAAACCTTCGTAGACGTCGGGTTCGGGGAAGGGGCGCTTGGCCAGAAGGTAGTACTCGTCGGCAGCGAAGACGAGGCGATGACCGAGCAGATCAGCGTAGATCTGCTGCCAGCGTTCCACGAGATCGACCACAGCCGCGGCTTCGTCGATCGTGTGGAATCGCATCTCCGGTTCGTTCGAGTGATCGCTCACGCCGAGCGGGACCACAGCGAGCGAAGCGAGCTCGGGATACTCGTCGAGAACGCCGGCGAGGGTCTGCTCGAATGCACTCGCGTCGTTGACGCCCGGGCACACGACGATCTGGCCGTGGACCTCGATCCCGTGGTCGAGCAACGCTCGCAGCCAGCGAAGGCTGGTGGCACCGCGCCGGTTGCGAAGCATGTGATTGCGGAGATCTGGATCGGTGGCATGGATGCTCACGTAGAGCGGTGACAAGCCTTCGGTGACCACTCGTTCGAGATCCGCCTCGGTGAAACGGGTGAGCGTGGTGAAGTTGCCGTAGAGGAACGACAGCCGGAAGTCGTCGTCTTTGAGAGAGAGGCTCTTCCGCATGCCCTCGGGCAGCTGATAGATGAAGCAGAACGCGCAGTGGTTGTCACACGTGCGGACCTGGTCGAAGAGCGACGACTGCACCTCGATGCCGAGGGGTGCGCCATCGGCCTTCTCGATCTCGATGACGCGTTCGAAACCTGCTCGCTCGATGTCGAGGACGACGGAAGCCTCGTCGACCAACAGTTGATATTGGATGACGTCACGGGGTTGCTCGCCGTTCACCGTGCGCAGGACATCGCCGACGAACACCCCGGCCTGAGCGGCGGGCGAGTCCGGAACGACGGCGATCACGGTGGGAAGAGCCACCGCAGGAGTCTACGGCGATGCCGGTGGGTCCAGCTGAGCCGTTCGTCTCCGCCCCAACGCGCCCAACCGCGTCGCGTATGCGTCGCTTTCCGAGCAAAACGCGACGCAGTTGCGCAGATGGCGGGGTTGAGTGCCGGATCGATGGGTACGGCATCTCGATGCAGAGCATCCAAACGGCGTTCGGCGACGAACACCTAGCCATGCGCATCGCCATCGTCGGGTCCGGGATCGCCGGACTCACCTGCGCCCACGTGTTGGGTCCGCACCACGAGGTCACGTTGTTCGAGGCTTCGCCCCGTCTCGGCGGGCACTCGAACACTGTCACCGTCAATGACCCAACAGCTGGCGAACTCGCCATCGACACCGGCTTCATCGTGCACAACGATCGCAACTATCCGAACCTCGTTCGCCTCTTCGAGGAGCTCGGTGTGCCGGTGCAGGACACCGAGATGAGCTTCGGCGTGACCGATCGAGGGGCCGACTTCACCTACCGAGCCACGAACCTGCGCACGTTGTTCGCCGACAAGCGGAACATCGTCCGTCCGACGATGTGGCGCATGCTCGCCGACATCGCCCGCTTCTACCGGTCCGCCAAGCGGTTGCTGGAGGCCGCAGACGGTGGCGACAACGCTGGCGACGAGACGCAGAGCATCGGCGACTTCCTCGACGCTGGTCGATACTCGAAGGCTTTCCGGGAACAACACCTCATCCCGATGGGGTCGTCTGTCTGGTCCGCCGACCCCGCCACGTTCGACGAGTTCCCGGCGATCAGCCTGTTGCGGTTTCTTGCGAATCACGGACTCCTTGGCGTCGGTGACCGCCCGCAGTGGCGGACGATCACCGGCGGCAGCAGGGTGTACGTCGATGCGATCTCCGATCGGTTCGGCGGTGAGATTCGCCTCGCAACACCCGTGCGGTCGGTCGAGAGATCAGACGGCGTCGTGACCGTCCTCACCGACCGAGACACGGACTCGTTCGATCGGGCTGAGACATTCGACAAGATCATCTTTGCCTGCCATTCGGACCAAACGCTCGGGATCCTCGCCGATGCGTCGCCGGACGAGAAGGAGGTCCTCGGAGCGATCGGCTACCAGCCCAATCGAGCGACCCTTCACACCGACACTTCGGTGCTCTCTCCGGTCCGGGCCGCATGGTCGGCCTGGAATTACGACCGGCCCCAGCCAGGCGAGGACCCCGAGCGGGTCAGCACACTCACGTACGACATGACCGACCTTCAGCGCTTGGACGGCAGCCTGCGCTACCTCGTGAGCCTCAACAGCGATCACCGAATCGACCCCGGCGCAGTGCTCGCGAGCTTCGAGTATGCCCACCCCGTGTTCGACGGCCCTGCCATCGAGGCGCAGGCCCGGTTCGACGACATTGACGGGAGCCGCGGCACGCACTTTGCCGGCGCCTATTGGGGCTACGGATTCCACGAGGACGGCATCACCTCCGGTCTACGGGTGTGCCGCCGACTCGGGGTCGACTGGTGAGGCCGGGCCCGCCTGCGATCTGCGAGGGCTCGGTGGTGCACCGTCGGGAGGCCACGGCCTTCCATCAGTTCACGTCGCCAGTGAGCCAGGTCTGGATCGACCCTGACCGACCGGACGACCTCTGCTCGCTCCACCCTGCGTTCTCGTCCCACCGAGTCGCTCCTGCCCGCTTTCACCGCAAAGACTACGGGGTCACAGTAAGTGGCTCACTCGGTGACGCCGCTCGCTCTGAGGTCACTGCGGTGATCGGTCGACCCGTCGAGGGACCGGTTCGGATGGTGACCCAGATCCGACGTTGGGGGTGGCTCTTCAACCCGATCACCGTCTACCTCGTGTGGGACTCGATCGAGCCCACCACCGCGGTCGACGACGTTCATCCCGTCGGCGCTGTCCTCGAGGTGACAAACACGCCGTGGAAGGAACGACACCGCTATCCACTGGCCCTCGATGCGACCGATGGGTGGCTGCATTCAAGCTTCGACAAGACCCTGCACGTCTCGCCGTTCCTCGGCATGGACCATCGCTACGAGCTGCGCGTCGCCGATCGCGACGACCGAGTGGCCATCGACATCGACGTGCTGAACCCAGCCGACGAGCTCGTCCTCCACACGGCATTGCGAACGCATCGAGTCCCGGCCACCCGCGAACTGCTCGCTCGATCCCTCCGATCCACTCCCCTGCCGACCCATCGCGTGAGCGCCGGCATCCACGCCCAGGCCTCCCGGCTGTGGCGCAAGGGCGTTCCGTTCGTCTCCCATCCCAAACGATCATCAACTGAGGTTTCCGCATGACCGACCAGCACACCGCAACGATCAACGGCTCCGTCGGCCCCGTCCAGCCGGGGCGACTCCTCCGGCGAGCCGGCCACACCCCGGAGGCTGCGCCCAGCATCGCTGCGAGGGCTGCACGATCGGCCGTGTTGCGTCTGCTCGACCGCATCGAGCGTGATCGGGTCGTCATCATCGAACGGGGCGGCGCCGAGCTCGATGCCCCTGTCGGCGAGTCGGAGGTTCGTGCCGGCGACCGGATAACGACCGTCGGGGCGCCTCTCGACCTCGATGGAGACCAGTTGATCGCGACGCTCGAAGTGCTCGACTCGCGAGCATGGACATCGCTGGTGAAGGAGGGGTCGATCGGTCTCGGCCGTGGCTATTTCGAAGGATGGTGGGACAGCGATGACCCAGTGACGGTGGTCCGATCGATCATCCGCAGCCTCGAGCCCATCGACGAACTCCGCAATCGGATCTCCAACGCAACGGGTTGGGCAACCGATCGAATCAGAGCGGCGCTCCCCACGCCGAGCCGGTCGCGAAATCGCGAGGACATCGCGAGCCACTACGACCTCGGAAACGACTTCTTCCGGATCTTCCTCGACGAGACGCTCACCTACTCGTCCGCCATCTTCCCCTCCGCCGAGGCTGCGCTCGCCGAGGGTTCACGCCACAAGTACGACCGCTTGCTGAACAAGCTCGGAGTCTCGTCTGACCACTCGCTGCTCGAGATCGGGACCGGCTGGGGAGGGTTCGCCCTGCGCGCCGTTGACACCACGGGGTGCAGAGTGACCACCACGACCATCTCGAAGGAACAACTGAAGGAAGCAACGCACCGAGTCGGGCTGGCCGGTCGATCGGACGACGTCACCCTGCTCGACAGCGACTGGCGCGATCTCGAAGGTCGGTACGACCGAGTCGTATCGATCGAGATGATCGAAGCGGTCGATTGGCGGGACTACGACAACTATTTCGCGACCATCGAGCGCTGTCTCGAAGCCGACGGCCTCGTTGCCATCCAAGCCATCTGTGTCCCCGATCGCCGCTACGAACGAACCAAGAACACCGAGGACTTCATCCGGCGGTTCATCTTCCCCGGTGGATTCCTTCCGTCGATCGGGGCGATCACCAAGTCGGTCAGTTCGGCGACGCGAATGCAGGTCATCGACGTGGAAGATTTGTCTGCTCACTACGCCGAGACCCTCCGCCAGTGGCGCGAGGCGTTCGACGCCAGGATCGACGAGGTGTACGCACTCGGTCTCGATGAGCGATTCACCAGGCTGTGGCGCTTCTATCTCGCCTATTGCGAGGCCGGCTTCCTCGAGCGTCATTGCACGGTGAACCAGTTCGTGTTCGCCGGTCGCCACTGGCGGCCAGAAGGACTCGAACTCCGACCGAGCTGACCTCGATCTACGATCTCGGGCGTGGTTGATTCTGAACACATCAGACGAACAGCCGACGCCTGCGTCGGTTTCCTCAGAGACCATCTCGGTGGGGACTGGAGCGCGCCCATCCCCGAGCTCGACATGTCGGTGGTCGAGGTGGTCGGCCACACCGCAGAGGGCTGCATCTGGTACGGAATCGACCTGGCCGCTGGAGGAGCCGATCTTCAGCCGGTGGAACACCGAGTCAAAACCGACGAAGCGGTGGCAGACGTCATCGAGACGCTGCGGACCTACGCCGCAGTCCTGGCTGCGGTGGTCGATACCTCGCCCCCAACCGCTCGCGGCTTCCACCCGATGGGTATGGCCGACCCGTCTGGCTTCGCAGCCATGGCGTGTGACGAGATGCTCATCCACACCGACGACGCGGCCCGTGGGCTCGGATCCGTGTTCGATCCGGCGCCGAACCTCGTCGAGCCGGTTCTTCACCGACTCTTCCCTTGGGTGACCGGCGATGCCGATCCATGGAGCCAATTGCGCTGGGCCAACGGCCGGATCGCCCTCCCCGATCAACCTCGCCTCAGCGGGTGGGCCTGGCACTGCGCACCATTGTCAGAATGGGACGGCTCTGTTGCCCGACGTCCACCAGGGCTGGCCTGATGTCGATTCCATCGCTGGAGACCGAACGTCTCCGCCTGCGGCGTTGGAAGCCCGATGACCGAGCGTCGTTTGCGGCGATGAACGCCGACGCGGAGGTCATGGAGTTCTTTCATGCTCCGCTGACCAGCGCCGAGAGCGACGCGTTCGTCGATCGAATCGAACAACACTTCGAGGACAGCGGGTTCGGACTCTGGGCCGTCGAGACCCAGGAACCGAGTGCCGGACGATTCGCCGGCTTCGTCGGGCTCTGGACGGCGACCTTCGATGCCCCGTTCACACCGGCGGTCGAGGTGGGTTGGCGGCTGGACTCGTGGGCCTGGGGTCGCGGCTACGCCACCGAGGCGGCCGAGCGGGTGCTGGCCGATGGGTTCGAGCGACTCGACCTCCCCGAGATCGTGTCGTTCACAGCCGCGATCAACCTCGGGTCCCGAAGGGTGATGGAAAAGCTCGGTATGACCACCGACGCGGGCGAAGATTTCGACCATCCGCGGGTGCCCGCCGGCAGTCCGCTGGTCCACCACGTGCTCTACCGGCTGACCCGAGCGAATTGGAAGAAGTCGATCCAGCCGTCCCATTGACAACGTCGGAACTCAGTCCGACGTCGGCTGCATCGAGATCGGCCCCGATGGGGCATGATCGCCGCATGGACGAGTTCCTCGAATCAACGATCAATGACTTGGGTCAGCCAGTTGGCCTGGCGATCACCGTTCCGCTCCCAGACAGCCCGCCGCCCGGAGACGCGATGGAAGGAGTGTTCTGTCGTCTCGTTCCACTCGCCGAAGCTCACGGCGACGAACTCTGGGCCGCCTTCTCGGCTGCGGACGACATTTCCTGGACGTACCTGCCCTATGGCCCGTTCGCCACTCGAGATGCCTTTGATACGTGGCTCGGTGCCTGGACCGAGCAGCCAGACCAGGACGCGCGAGATCCCATGTTCTTCACGATCATCGATCTCATCTCCGGTCGTTGCACCGGACTCGCGGCCTATCTGCGGATCGACCCTCGGAGCGCCTCTGTCGAAGTAGGACACATCCACTTCAGCCCATCGCTGCAGCGAACGGCGGCTGCGACCGAGGCGATGTATCTCATGATGAAACGGGCGTTCGAGGCCAACTACCGACGCTACGAGTGGAAATGCGACGCCCTGAACGCACCGTCGATCGCTGCTGCCCACCGCCTTGGTTTCGCCTACGAAGGGACGTTCCGTCATGCCACTCACTACAAGGGTCGCAACCGCGACACTGCGTGGTTCGCCATGATCGAGAGTGACTGGCCGAGGATCGACCGCATGTTCCAGCAGTGGCTCGCCGCCGACAATTTCGACGGTGCTGGACAGCAACGTGCTCGGCTCTCGACTACTTTTGCCTTTTGATGCGTCTATTTCTTACCTTATCTTCTTGTATTTGATCGACATGTATTGACAGTCGAACCTGTGTTCGATATCATGATGGGAGAGGAGGAGCCATGGCTGACCTGTCGAACACACTGCAAGCACTCGCAGCCGACACCGCCGCCATCGTGGTGTCCGAGCTCGACACGGCCCACACCCGGGCCCTCCTCGACGACATCACCAGAGCCGATCGCGTTCTCACCGCACTCAAGGTCCGAGCCGGCCAACACTGCGACCATCTGTCGAGCCGCAACAGGGGCCCAGACGCCAACGACGCCTTTCATGACAACAGCGACGTCAGCAGTGCCACGGCTCGCCGCAACGCTGCCCGCTCCAGAATCGTCGACGACATCCCGGACCTCGGCCCAGCACTCGACAACGGAACCATCAGCGGCGAACACCTCGACGCCATCGCCAGAGCCGCCAACAACCTCGAACTCGAGTCCCGCCCGCTCTTCGACGCTGCGGCCGCCGACCTCGTCAACCGAACCAACAACCAACCCGTCGACACCTTCGCCAAGAACGTTCGCCGCATCGCCAACCGCATCGCCGACGATCACGGCCGAGCCAAAGCCGTCGGCCAACGTCAAGCTTCCAGCCTGTCGTTGTGGACCGACCGAAACGGCATGGGTCACATCAGGGGCTCCTTCGACCCGGAATGGTTTGCCTCAGTCAAGAACGGGATCGAACGGGAAGCCTCCGCCATGGCGGCCAGCGCCAGTAACGCCGGCGAACCCATCACCAAAGGTCGACACCTCGACGCCGCCGCCCTCGTCGAACTGATCCAGCATGGGAACGGTGCCAAGGGGCGGCCAGAAATCCTCGTCATCATCGACGCCGACTCGGCGACCAGCGGGCCTCACGAACACGCCACGAGAGAAACACGTGATGGCAGCGAGCTGTCCCACGACACGATCACCCGCCTCGGCTGCGACGCGCTCATCCGCCGAGTCGTACTCGATGCCGATGGCGTCGTGATCGACGTCGGGCGCCAACACCGCACCGCCACCAAAACTCAGTGGGTGGCACTCAACGCCATGTATGCCGCCTGCGCTTGGCAAGGCTGCGATCGGCCTGTCTCCTGGTGTCAGGCCCACCACATCCATGAATGGAACCAGGGCGGCGCTACCAATCTCGACAACCTCGTGCCGCTCTGCTCCACACATCACCACCGTGTCCACGAGGGCCAGTGGGCCATCAAACTCCTCCCCGACCGCACGCTCAGGATCTTCCGCCCTGACGGCACCCACCACGGCAACACTCGGCCTGACCGGTTCGACCCAAGCGACGAGCGAAAACCGTGCACCAACTGAGGTCAGGCGAGAGCGGGGGTTCCGCCGCGTCCAGTCTCAGGATTCCCGGACTCGGCCTACGATTCGACCATGACCTCGACCTCCATCTTCCGAGCGATCCACCAGGACGGCACCTTCGTGATGCCCAATCCATGGGATCGCGGATCGGCGAAGATCATGCAGGACGCTGGTTTCCTTGCCTTGGCCACCACCAGCGCCGGCCACGCCCGATCCATCGGCAAGGACGACCAGGAACTCACCCGAGATGAGCTCATCGCCCACGTGGCCGACCTCACCGACTTCATCACCGTTCCACTCAACGTCGACTCCGAGCGCCTGTTCGCCGATGACCCCGGCGGGATCGAACAGACCGTCCGGCTCCTGGCCGACGCCGGGGCGGCCGGCTGCTCGATCGAGGACTACGACCCTGTTTCCGGCGCGATCGACTCAATCGAGCAGGCCACCGAGGCTGTGGCTCGAGCAGTTGCTGCTTGCGCGGAGCACGGATTGGTTCTGACTGCTCGGGCGGAGAACCACTTGTACCGCTCCGACCCCGATCTGCTGGCCGACACCATCATCCGGCTCCAGGCGTACGAGGCCGCAGGGGCCGAGGTGCTCTACGCCCCGGGCCTCACGACTGCGGCCGACATCGCGGCGATCGTTTCTGCCGTCAAGCAGCCGATCAACGTCTTGGCCATGCCGTCGTCTCCATCGGTTCCAGAACTCGAGGCACTCGGTGTCCGCCGTGTGTCGATCGGGAGTTCGATGTACAACACAACGGTCAAGGCCCTGAAGACGGCAGTCAACGAGATGATCGAGCACGGCACCTCGCTCTACGCCCGCTGAGTAGCCTGAGCCCGTGTCCACGACCTCCGAGCAGAACACGACCGTCGACCAGGTGCTCCTCTGCGCACCTCGTGGATTCTGCGCAGGGGTCGAGATGGCGATCAAGGCGCTGAGCTGGATGGTGCGGGCATTCGAGCCACCCGTCTACTGCTACCACGAGATCGTCCACAACAAATTGGTCGTCGATCGGTTCGTGGAGTTGGGCGTCGTCTTCGTCGACGACATCGACGAGGTGCCGAAGGGCAAGCCCATCATGCTCTCAGCTCACGGCTCGGCTCCCGAGGTCGTCAGCGCCGCCAAAGAACGCGGCAGCTACGTCGTCGACGCGGTCTGCCCGCTGGTCACCAAGGTCCATCACGAGGTCAAGGTCAGGGCCAAGAAGGGATATCGGGTCATCTACGTCGGCCACGATGGCCACGAGGAGGCGGTCGGCACCATGGCGGTCGCCCCGGACTCCATCAGCAGGGTCGAATCGATCGAGGAAGTCGCCGCCCTCCCCCACTTCGAGGAACCGACGGCACTGTTGGCGCAGACGACCCTGTCGCATCGTGATTGGAGCCAAGTCGCTGATGCAGCCAAGGAGCGCTTCCCCGACCTCTGGCAGCCCGGACGCAGCGATCTCTGCTTCGCCACCACCAACCGGCAGTCAGCCCTGATGTCGATCGCCGACCGCTGTGATGCCGTCGTGGTGATCGGCTCGGCCAACAGCTCGAACACCAACGCCTTGGCGAAACTGGCAACCGAGGCCGGCTGCCCTCAGGTGTTTCGGGTGAACGGGCCGGACGAATTGCCGGACGGGCTCAGCGGCACCATCGGAGTCACGGCGGGTGCTTCCGCTCCTGAAGACGTGGTCCAAGCCGTGATCGACTACCTGGCCCCGACCAACGGCGTCGAAGAGATTCGCATCACCGACGAGGACGAGTACTTCCCCCCTCCTCGGAATCTGCGGGAACTCCTCGCCGCCATCGACATCGTCGCCACGGTCGGGCTCGGCGGGAGTTTCGAAGCTCGTCCAGAGCTCAACGATCGCCACATCGGGGCATCAGACGTGCTGGTGACGCTGTGAACAGCCTCCCGGAAATGCAGCGGTCGGCGGACGAACCGACCACGCTCGGCGAGATGCTCGACTACTACCGGGCCGTCCTCCTCCGCAAGGCCGATGGCCTCGATGATGCTCAGCTGGCGCAGGCCTGCGCGCCCTCGGACCTCACCATCGGCGGGCTCCTCATGCACATGGCACTCGTGGAGGACTCGTGGTTCGACAACCAGTTCGCCGGTCGCGACGAAATCGAGCCATGGGCATCGATACCGTGGGATGACGATCACGATTGGGAGTTCCATCACGCCAAGGAACGGCCCGGAGATGAGCTTCGCGATCTCTTCAACGAGGCCGTCGCTCGAAGCCGGGTGACCACGGCTGCCGCATCGTCGCTCGACCAGCTCTCCGAGCGGGTGAGGAAGGTCGATGACAGGCCTTGGAACCTTCGCTGGATCATGGTCCACATGATCGAGGAGTACGCCAGGCATTGCGGCCACGCCGACTACATCCGCCAGTCGATCGACGGCGCCACCGGCGACTGACCCGCCCCACAACCAATCCAACCCGAGCTCGGTGCGGACTTGGGGCTCAGCGGTGAGTCTGGGAAGCTGCGGCATGGCAAGCGCACCGACGCAGCACGGAGTCACCGGATCGCTGACCAAACGACAGACGCATTCGATCTTCATCGGGATGCTCGTGTCGACATTCCTCGCCTCCCTCGATGGCACCGCCGTCTCCACCGCCCTTCCGACGATCGCCGGCGACCTCGGTGGGATCGATCAGTTGCCCTGGGTTCTCACCGCCTACCTCCTCGGTTCCGTTGCGGCCACACCGCTCTACGGCAAGCTCAGCGACCTCTACGGACGGCGCGCACTCACCGAGGCTGCCCTCTCGATCTTCGTCGTGACCTCTGTCATGGCCGCGGCCTCACAAACGATGTGGCAACTGATCGTGTCGAGAGGCCTGCAAGGCATCGGTGGCGGCGGCCTGATGGCGATGGGGTTCATCGTGATCGGGGACATCTTCTCGCCGAGAGAACGTGGTCGGTACATGGCGTACTACACGATGAACTTCACCTTCTCGGCGCTGGTCGGTCCGGTGATCGGCGGCGTCTTCGTCGACGTCGCATCGTGGCGCTGGATCTTCCTGATCAACATTCCTCTCGGCCTGATCGCGGCCATCGTCATCCACCGCAACCTGACCTTCCAGTTGCCGCCTCGCGAGCACATACTCGACATCGGCGGCGCAGCAATCCTGGTTGCGGCCGTGACATCGTTGATCTTCGGCCTCGCCCTCGGGGGTGGCACCTATCCCTGGAACTCGCCGCAGATCATCGGCCTCTTCATCGTTGCTGGCGTCGGCTCCGTCGGCTTCGTGCTGTGGGAGCAGCGAGCACCTGAGCCGCTCCTGCCGATGAGACTGTTCGGCAACCCGACGTTCCGCATCATGATCGCCGGCAATGCGGTGTACGGAATTGCCGGCATGGGAGTGCTGGCCTTCTTCCCACTCTTCTTTCAGGTGTCGCTCGGGGAGTCAGCCACCAGAGCCGGTCTGATTCTGGCGTCGATGAGCGTGGCCGTCAGCATCGGCTCGTACCTGGCCGGGCGCGTCACCACCGGGACCGGCCGCTACCTCAGACTGGTGCAGATCGCGCCCGTGCTGACTCTGGCATCGCTGATCTCGTTCACCTTCCTCGATGCCGACAGCGTTGCGGCATCGGCGATCCCGTGGCTGATCGTCATGGGATTCTCGATGGGTGTTGCGTTCCCGACCATGACGACGGCCACCCAGAACTCCCTCGATCTTCCCGATCTCGGGACGGGCACCGCCGCCATCAACTTCTTTCGCACACTGGGCCAGACATTGGGAGTCGGTGCGTTCGGTGCATTGCTGACCGGACGAATCACGAGCCAATTGTCGGGACTCGACTCCTCGGTCGATGTTGACGAGCTGCTGTCGACTCCAGACGACATCGCCGCCCTCGAACCGTCGTTACGCCGTGCCGTCGAGGAAGCCGTCGCCGTCGGTTCGAACGCCGTGTTCTGGTCGGCCATTCCCGTGATGGCGATTCTCGTCGTCATCGTCTGGTTCCTGCCCGAACTCGAACTCAGAACGACCACGGCGTTGGCGGCTCACGACGACGCCGACGCGGCTACACCGGCCGGCGAGCACTGACCACCACGAACTTCGGAGTCGACGCAACAACTTCTGCCGCTCCGAACCGTCGGCCAAGCTGGCGGTGATAACCGAGGTGTCGGTTCCCGATCACCCGCACTTCTCCCCCTGGCCGCAGCACTCGTTCAGCTTCGGCGAACATGCGCCGGGCCGTCTCGTCGCCAATCACGTGTTGATCGTGGAACGGTGGGTTGATGACCACGACGTCCATCGATCGATCGGCGACGCCCGCCGCCAGATCGGTGACGAGAAAACGAGCGCGGGAATCAACGTCACCGAGATTGGCAACATACGTGTCCGTGGCCGACGCGACCGCAGCGTGTGAAACGTCGGTGAAGGTGACGGAGCCTCCGCTGAATGTCAGCGCGAGGGAAACACCGAGAACGCCATTGCCGCAGCCGAGGTCGAGCGCAGCTCCGCCATCGGGCACCGTTGGAAGATGCGCCAGCAGTAGGCGAGTCCCGATGTCGAGCTTCGACTGGGAGAAGACGTTGGCCCGACTGACCACCTCGACGCTCCGGCCCTTGCCATCGGGCTCGGTTCGATAGCGGGTCGGATCCGGGGAGTCCGGTCGGCGATCGGGGTCGAAGGTCGCATGGATCAACCGCGCCTTCCTGGTCGCCAGCGAGGTGATCGTTGGCCCGATGATCGCTTCGAACGCAGCGACGGTGCTGGTGTGAATGTGTTTCACCATCCCTGCCCCGATCACCCGAGTGTCCTCTGACAACACCGATCGGAGGCCGAGGAGCTGCGCCTCCAGGAGCGCAGACGTCTTCGGGACCTTGATCAGTACGGCGTCGAATCGTCCAGCAGGAGAGCCGGTGGATGCCACGAATTGCACGGCGCCGGAATTGAGGCCGTTGTTCGCGAGATTGCGAGTGATGGCCTCTTCGGCGAGCACCGAGTCACCCCAAGCGACGACTTCGGCTCCGACGCCAACCAACGGGATCGACAGTGCGCCGAAACCGTCGTTGACCACTATCACCCGGCCGAGCGAGGTTGCTCCGACCTCAGCGAGAGCGAGGGCATCCGCTGCGTCGTGAGCCTGGAGCGAACGATTCGTCGTCGGCGGGTGCCGAACCAGCTTCCAGTCGGCCGGGTTCACGTGCCGGCGCGCTCCTGCGCCTCGTCGAACAGTTCTTGAAGCCGCTCGTGGAGCTGATCGCTGAATGCTCGCACGGACGAGCGTTTGACCCGACGACCGTCCTCCGGCACCGGGGGAATCATCGGTTCGCCGACGACGAGGGCCACCTTGGTCGGACGAATGAATCGACCGCCCTTCGGCCAAGCCCGTTCTGTGCCACCGAGCCCCACCGGCACGATCGGCACCTGTGCCCGGCACGCGAGGAACGCCGCCCCCTGCTGCAGCGGCTGCACCATGGGTCCGCTGAATCGGGTGCCTTCGGGATAGATCACGAGCGGTTCACCGCTGCGCAAGACTTCTTCGCTCAGACGAAGCGCGTCGCGATCGGTCGCATCTCTTTGCACCGGGAAGCCGCCCACGGAACGAAGGAACCACGACAGACCCGGCACCTCGAAGTACTTCTCGGCTCCCATGTAGCGAAGGATGCGTCCGGTGGTGCCGGCGACGACCGGCGTGTCGAGGATCGATCGGTGCCCTCCCGCGGCCAGGATGAACCCACCGGTGGCCGGCACTCGGTCGCTCCCGATCACCGTCATCCGGCACCAGGTGCGGAAGAACGTCATGAACAACACCCGGGTGCTGCGATAGAACCAGCGGGATGGCCGGCTCAGCGGTCCGCTGAAACCGCGATCGGCGAGACCGTTTCCGGAGCTCTCGCTCAATGGCCGTGGATCCGGTCGGCGAGGAGCGCCACCACGTCGTCGATCGTCAGGTCGCTGGTGTCGATCTCGATCGCCCCATCGGCGCGCATCAGCGGGTCGGCGGTCCGTCCGCTGTCATAGGCGTCGCGACGAGCCAGATCGGCAGCGACGGTGTCGTAGTCGAGATCGGTGACTTCTCCGGCCCGCCTGGCGGCCCGCACCTCGGGTGAGGCGTTCAGATAGACCTTCAACTGGGCGTCGGGGAAGACGACCGAACCGATGTCGCGACCCTCGAGGACGCCGCCATTGCGTCGGCGAGCCCACTCACGTTGGCGGCTCACCAACTCGGCCCTGACTGCAGGGATGGATGCCACGGCCGACACGGCTCGGGTGACTTCGGGGCCGCGGATCTGGGTGGTGACGTCGATGCCGTCGACGCGAACGGTGCCGTCTGCTCGAACGTCGATGTCTGACATGCGAGCGACCTCGGCGATACGTTCGGCGTCGCTGTCCGGGTCGATACCGCGGGCGAGCGCAGCGAACGTCACCGATCGATACATCGCGCCGGTGTCGAGGTAGTCGAGTTCGAGCGCAACGGCCAGCCGTTTGGCAACCGTCGACTTGCCCGAACCCGCAGGGCCGTCGATCGCGACGACCACGAAATCGTCCGCTTCGTCAGTGGCGGAGGGAGGATCGCTCGGTGTGCTCTGCTCGGGCTGCCCGGTCACGGCGCTCAACCTACCTCCCCGCGGTCCGATCGTCCTCCGCCATCTGGCCATACCGGCAACTCGGTGGTAGCCGTCATGCGAGGTTGTGGCTCGTCGGTCGGTAACCGCGGGCGATCAGACCTCCGAGCAGCCGCTCGACCTGCTCCTGGTCGACGACCATCATCATCACTCCGCGGCGGCCCTCGCCTGAGTGGGTGATCTCGAGATCGAAGATGTTGACGTCGAGGTCGGATGCAAGCGTCGCAATCGTTGCGATCTCGCCCGGCCGGTCAGGGATCGGCACAGCCACCTCGGCCATGTGGTCGGCGGCGGCAACGCCGGCGGGAAGATTGACGCGGGCCGATCGGGCGCGCGTCAACAAGTCGAGAATCCCGTCTCGGTCCTGGGCTTCCACCCGACCGCGGATGTCGCCCAGCTGTGAGATCAGGCCGTCGAGGCCCTTCACGATGGCCGTCTTGTTGGCGATGCAGATGTCCGGCCAGATCGTCGGCCGACCGGCCGAGATCCTCGTCATGTCCCGGAACCCACCGGCGGCGAGCCGGAAGAGGGCTCGATGCTCGATCGACATCTCATCGGCGAGACACATCAGAGATGCGGCGGTCAGGTGGGGTACGTGGCTCACCTGCGCCACCATCTGGTCGTGAGTCCTTGGCAGCAACGTGGTCGACTCGGCACCGAGCGAACGCACGATCGCCCGAACGGACGAGAAGCTCGCCTCATCGGTCTCCTCTGTGGGGGTCAGCACCCACATCGCTCCCTCGAAGAGGTTGGATCGAGCCCCGGCGATCCCGTCCTGTTCTGAGCCGGCCATTGGATGTCCGCCCACGAACCGCGGATCGGCTACATCGCGGACGATGTCGAGCTTCGTCGAACCGACGTCGGTGACGGGACCCCTCGTGCGGGCGAGCGCGTCGATCGCCAGCTCGGCTATCGAGCCGACCGGTGTCGCGATGAACGTGATCTCGGCTGCCGAAGCGAAGCCGATCTCGTCGGCCGCGCCGATCGCCACGGCCTCCTCGGCAACCTCGCGATGCACGTCATCGATCGACACCTGCCAACCCCGCTGACGCAAGGCAAGGCCGACGGAACCGCCGATGAGCCCGGCCCCGACCACATTGGCGATGCGGTTGGTCATTGATCGTCGCCCGGTTCAGCCAACTCGGGACGAAGCGCCGTGGCACCCCTGAGGAAGGCGTGCCGCAACTCGGACTTCGGTCGATCGGTCTCGACATGGAGCATCAAACGGATACAGAGAGGCAATGAACCGATGACCGGCATCTCCTGAGCGCACAGCAAGGGGACGTCGACAAGGCCGAACGACCGTGCCGCCGCCGCTGGTGGGGCGCTGGCCAGATCCTGTGTGGCGGTGAAAAGGATGCTGATGACGTCGTCGTGCACGAGGTTGTTTCGTTCATAGAGCGCCGCCAGCAGGGCAGTCGTGCGCTCGAAGATCTCTTCCCGAGTGTCGGCGTTCACTGTGATGGCGCCGCGGATGGCTCGAATCGGCATGGCGGCCGAGGCTATCGGCTGGTGACGGCTCGCTGGAGGTCGAGCACTTCCTCGCGGGTGAGCTCGCGCCACGCACCCGGTTCGAGCCCCGGATCGCTGATTGGCCCGATCCTCGTGCGGACCAGACGGATCACCTCGCTGCCGATGGCCTCGAACATCCTCCTCACCTGGCGATTGCGCCCCTCGTGAATCGTGATCCGAATCATGTCCGGCGCAACGGCGACGACCTGCGCCGGAGCGGTGATCCCGTCGTCGAGTTCGATGCCTTCGCGAAGCCGACGGAGATCGGCTCGGCTCGGCTCGCCGGTGACGTGCGCCAGATACTCCTTCTCCACGCCGAAACTGGGATGCGTGAGCCGGTGCGCCATGGTGCCGTCGTTCGTGAGCAGTAGGAGCCCTTCGGTGTCGAAGTCGAGACGGCCCACGCTGAACACCCGGGGCTCATCGGGTACCAGCGCCAAGACGGTGGGGCGGCCCTGTGGGTCGCTGGCCGTCGTGATCACCTTGGCCGGTTTGTTGAGCAGGTACGTGATCGAGTCGGGCAATGAACTGAAGACGGCGCCGTCGACCGCGATCTCGTCGCTCTCGACATGCACACGGCGACCGAGCACGGCGACCTCGCCGTTGACAGTGACCCGCCCCTCGGCGATCAGATCTTCGTTGACCCGACGGCTGCCGATACCGATCCTCGCCATCACTTTCTGGAGGCGTTCGCCGTCTGGATGCGGAGCATCCATGGGCGGGACTTCGACGGGCGGGACGTCGCTCACGACGTGGACGGCAAGTCAGAGGTTGCTGCGTCGAGGGGCAGTTGTGGATCCTCGGGGGCGACTCGCAGCGTCATTTCGAGCGCCTCGACGACGCTGGCATCCGGAACGAACTCCCCCAACGGCGGAAGGTCGCCGATCTTGGCGAGCCCGAGCCGTTCGAGGAAGAGCTCGGTCGTGCCGAAGAGCGTGGCCTGGCCCGGCCCGGAATCCCTGCCGATCTCTTCGATGTAACCCTTCTGCACCAGCGTGCGAAGGACACCGTCGACGTTGACGCCGCGGATGGCCGACATCTGGGCACGCGACAGCGGCTGTTTGTAGGCAACGATCGACAGCGTCTCGAGCGCAGCACTGCTGAGTCGAGCCGTCTGGCCCTCCAGCACGTACTTCTCGATGTAGGGGGCCAGGTCTGGATGTGTCTGGTATCGCCAACCACCGGCGACCTCGACGAATTGAAATCCGCGCCGCTCACCGGCGTAGCTCTCGGCGAGTTCGGCGCACAAGCGGCGGACGGTCGGCATCGGCAGCTCGATCACCTGTGCGAGCAGTTGATCCGGGATCGGGTCGGTGGCCACCAACACGATGGCCTCGATCGCCCGTTTGGCTGCGACGAGCGCATCAGCAGACGGCGGACCCGCAGGCTCGGTCCCTGCACTGTTGTCGGCAACGCTCGTTTCAGACGTTCCAGTTTCGGGCGTGCCCGTCTCGTCAGTGCTGTCGTTGATCATGATCAGCCTTCGTACAGATCGGCGCCGGAGAGGGCCAGCTGACCGTCCACGTCGTTGACACCGAGCCAGGTGACCGTGAGGTCACCGAACGACGAGAGCTGGTCGAGTTCGACATATCCCTGCTTGAAGAGTTCGAGGACGGCGAGGAACCGGACGACGACTTCGAGCTTCTCACCGAGGCCGGCGGTGAGCGAACGGAAGGAAGCAGAACCCATGCGCGGTAACTCGTCGATGAGTTCCTCGATGGCGTCGGCAACACTGATCCGGACATCTGAGACGTGCGCGAGGCTGACCTCCGGAACGGGCTTGGGAGCGACGACTTTCAGAAACGCCCGCCGGAGGTGTTCCGGTTGCACACCGGTGAGGAGGTCTGGCGTGAGATCGAGGAACTGTTCCTCGAGGCCGACTCGGCGTGGAGCGACCATTGCTGCCAGCGCCGCCAAGTGATCGAGCACCTTCGCTGCGTCCTTGAAAGTCTTGCATTCGAGGAGGCGGGACAGGAGGAGGTCTCGCTCCTCCCAGAGCCCGAGCTCGTCGTCGAGATCGAAGTCGTCGTCGACGGGGAGCAGACGGCGGCACTTGAGCTCGACGAGCGTGGCTGCGATCAGGAGGAACTCAGTGGCCAGCTCGAGATCACACGCATCGATCCGCTCGATCTCGGCCAGGTAGGCGTCGACGATCTCGAACAACGAGACCTCGTAGAGATCGACCTCGTCACGCAGGATCAGATGCAGGAGGAGATCGAATGGGCCCTCGAACACGTCGGTGCGCACACGGACCGATGAGCTGTCGGAGAACTCGTTGGACGGGCCCGTGGCGTCGGATGACGGGGCCTCGACCGGCGAAGCCGGCAGCGGGGGCTCGAGAGGAGGAGCTGGTTGGAGAAATGACACGGCTGTCATTCTAAATGATCGAATGCACTTCTGCTGTCGCCCCTACGATGTGCGCCCATGTCAACGCAGTCCGCCTCGCCCGATGCCGGCAATCGCCGCCTCCGAGTCTTCAGCGGCATCCAGCCGACCGGGTCCACCCATCTCGGAAACTACCTCGGCGCACTTCGCAACTGGGAGCGACTCCAGCACGAGAACGACGCCATCTACTGCATCGTGGATCTGCATGCGTTGACCGTTCCGAAGGAGCCGGGCGAGATTCTCCGAGGCACCATCGACATCGCCAAGATGCTGCTGGCCGCCGGCATCGAGCCCGAGCGTTCGACGCTGTTCGTCCAGTCCCATGTTCGGGAACACTCCGAACTCGGCTGGCTCATGGAATGCGTGACCTCGTTCGGCGAACTCAGCCGAATGACCCAGTTCAAGGACAAGTCGGAACGATCGACCGGGTTCACAGCGGCCGCGCTGTTCACCTATCCGGCGTTGCAGGCGGCTGACATCCTCCTGTACGACACCGATGTCGTCCCTGTCGGTGACGACCAGCGTCAGCATCTCGAGCTCAGCCGCGACGTGGCGATCCGATTCAACTCGCGCTACGGCGACACCTTCGTCGTTCCGGAGCATCGCATCCCCGAGTCAGGGGCCCGGGTGATGGATCTGCAGCATCCTGAGAACAAGATGTCGAAGTCGATCGACTCGCCGGGCGGCACGATTGGCATGAACGACACGCCGAAGGAAATCGAGAAGAAGATCAAACGGGCGGTCACCGACAACGACGGCGAAGTTCGCTATGATCCGACCAACAAGCCCGGCGTCTCCAATCTGCTCGAGATCCTGGCTGCGGCGACCAACGGCGACGCCGCCGAGCTCGCCGGCGCTTACACCCAATACGGCCCGCTCAAAGCAGATGCTGCGGCTGCGGTGATCGCACTCCTCGAGCCCATCCAGGCGAGGCTCGCCGAATTCGACGACGAAACCGTCATCGAGGTCCTCCATGCCGGGGCCGACAAAGCCCGCGCGATCGCGAGTCCCATCATGGACCGAGCCCGGGTCGCAGCCGGCCTGCTTCCCTGATCACAGTCGGACGACCGGCGACCTTCAATCGTCGTCGCAGGACTTGAGCACATCACCGATCTCGGGGTCGGCCCGCCAACGAGAACGTGGCTTGTGATGGTCAGCTGCCCACGCGGAGGTGAACGGATCAGACCCCGCCTCGATCAACAGTTGTTCACCGATCCCAGGATGGCGGCGGTACTGAGCGATTCGTCGACGGAACCCGGCCTCGTCGAGCCACTGATCGGCCAACTCGTCGTCGGCGACAGCCCAGAAAATCGTTGCAACGACCCTGGCCGGCGTCCGGAATCCGCTCTCGACCTTGCCAACGTCGTGGAGCAGCGCAGCGGCCATCACCGGACCGGCCGCATCGGTCAGTTCGGCGCGCACATCTCGGGCAACGGCGACCGCGTGGCGGCGATCAGGGTTCGTCATGCGCTGGAACAGCAACCACTCATCGTCGTCCAGCAGGTTACGAACCCACTCGAGGTCGTCTGTCGACGGCGGGCCGGGTCGAACCGATCCGAAGAACCGCCGAGCCAGGTGCAACACGTCGGCGGCACTCACGGTGGTCCTAGACGCCGAGCTTTCGGGCTGCAGCCAGGATGCCGATGATCGATTTCCCGTCGGTGATCGTGCCGTCGAGGGCGTATCGGACGGCGTCGGTGAGCGGAACCCTCTCGACCAACATGTGAGCCTCTTCAGCTCCGTCGACCTCACGACCGACATCGGTGAGCCCGGTTGCCAGGAAGATGTTCTGCAGCTCGTCACAGAACCCAGGCGAGTGGTAGAGGTCGATCAGGTGCTCCATGTCATCGGCGACCATGCCCACCTCTTCGCGAAGCTCCCGGGCGGCGCACACCATGGGTTCCTCGCCGATCACGTCCTTCTTGCCGGCCGGGATCTCCCAGAGATCGGCATCGATCGGCGCCCGATACTGACGGACGAGAAAGATCCGTTGTTCCTCGTCGACGGCCACCACCGAGACCGCTCCTGGATGGCGGATGATGTCTCGCCGCAACTCGGCCCCGTCAGGGCCCTCGAAGTGCCCGTCGTACATGGCGACAACCTGGCCCTGATGGACCAGATCCTCGCCGACGTGGGTGAACACCGACGTGCCGGTCGGGAGCGTCATACGGTTTCCATGCCATCGGCGTTACCTTCGGTCACTGTTTCACCGAGACCGAGGATGCAGCGTCGTTCAGGTCGATGCGACGAAACCTCGACGGATCACGCTGTTCGGCCCTTTCCAAAGATGCTGCGATGAACGCGTGGAACAGCGGCGCCGGTCGATCCGGTCGACTCTTCAGTTCCGGATGAGCCTGGGTTCCGATCCAGAACGGGTGACCGGCGAGCTCGATGAACTCGACCAACCGTCCGTCCGGAGACATTCCCGAGCACCGGAATTCGCCGCTCTCCTCGAACCGGGAGACGTACTTCGGGTTGAACTCGAAACGATGACGATGGCGCTCCTTGACCACGGTCTGGCCATAGATCTCGGCTACCTGCGATCCTTCGGCCAGGACGGCGACGTAGGCGCCGAGACGCATCGTTCCGCCCTTCTCGGTGACGTCTCGTTGCGAATCCATCAAATCGATCACCGGATGCGGCGTTTCGTGATCCTGGCGGTCGAACTCCGACGAGTTCGCCCCGGTCAGGCCTAACACGTTCCGTGCGTACTCGATGGTCATGGCCTGCATGCCCAAACACAGCCCGAGTGCCGGCACCCCCTGCTCTCGGGCATACCGGGCGGACTCGATCTTGCCCTGCACACCACGTTCGCCGAACCCGCCGGGGAGGACCATTCCGTCGAGTTGACCGAGCTTCTCCTCGACGAGCATGCCCTCGACGTGATCAGACATGATCCACTCGATCTCGAGATCGACCTGGTGAGCGATCGCTGCGTGACGCAACGACTCGGCCACCGACAGATACGCATCCGGGAGCGACACGTACTTGCCGACGATCCCGATCTTCAATGGCTTCCACGCCGTCTCGACACGCTTCACCAAATCGCGCCAGGACGCGAGATCCGGCTCGCGATCTTCGAGCCCGAGAATCTTGCATGCGTACGTGTCGAGACCGGCCTCGTGCATCGTCAACGGGATCTCGTAGAGGCTGCTCGCGTCTGGTGCGTTGATGATCCCCTCGATGGGAACGTCGCAGAGGTTCGAGATCTTGCGGCTCAGCGATTCACTGATCACACGATCGGAACGAGCCACGATGATGTCCGGCTGGATACCGCGACTGCGTAGCTCGGTGACCGAGTGCTGCGTCGGCTTGGTCTTCTGCTCGCCGGCCGGGCCGATGAAAGGCACCAAGGTGACATGGACGTAGCAGACGTTCTGTCGACCGACATCGAGACGGAACTGACGAATGGCCTCGAGGAATGGCAGGATCTCGATGTCGCCGACCGTGCCACCGACTTCGGTGATCACGATGTCGAGATCGTCGTTGACGAGCGAGCTGATTCGCCGCTTGATCTCGTCGGTGATGTGGGGAATCACCTGGACGGTCTTGCCCAGGTAGTCGCCTCGGCGCTCCTTGTCGATGACCGCCTGGTAGATCGACCCGGTCGTGGCGTTGGACGCCCGGGTGAGCGATTCGTCGATGAAGCGTTCGTAGTGACCCAGATCGAGGTCGGTCTCGCCGCCGTCGTCGGTGACGTAGACCTCCCCGTGTTCGAACGGATTCATCGTCCCCGGATCCACATTGAGATATGGATCGAGTTTCTGGATCGTGACGCGGTACCCGCGCGCTTTGAGCAATCGCCCCAGCGAGGAGGCTGTGAGCCCCTTGCCGAGTGAACTCACCACGCCGCCCGTCACGAAGATGTGCTTGGTCATGTAGGCCCCTTCGCTCTCCGCTGGGCCAACCTAGCGGAGAGCGCTACGTTGCGGAACCATGTTCACCGCACTTCTCCTGGAACAGACCGATGACGGGATCGCTTCGAGCGTCACCGAACTGGACGAGGCACGCCTTCCCGAGGCCAATGTCTCGATCGACGTCGCCTACTCATCGCTCAACTACAAGGACGGCATGGTCATCAACGGGATCGGTCGCCTCGTGCGTGAGTATCCCCATGTTCCGGGTGTGGATCTCGCCGGCACCGTCACCGAGTCGACAGACGAGCGCTTCTCCCCCGGCGACCAGGTGATCTGTACCGGCTGGCGGGTCGGTGAGATCTGGTGGGGCGGCTATGCGACGAAGGCCCGCGTCCAGGCTGACTGGCTGGTGAAGGTCCCAGAAGGGATGACGACCCGCCAGGCCATGAGTGTCGGCACCGCCGGCTTCACCGCCATGCAGGCCCTCGTCGCGCTCGAGCGCCACGGACTCACGCCGGGCGAGCCGTTGCTGGTCACCGGCGCCTCCGGTGGTGTCGGTTCGTCTGCCGTGCTGTGGGCCGGTCTCGCCGGGCATCACGTCGTGGCGTCGACCGGTCGTCCCGAGAACGGCGACGAGCTGCGGGAACTGGGAGCGACCGAGATCGTTGATCGGGCCGAGTTCGCCGAGAATCCGAGCCGTCCGCTGCTGAGCGAACGCTGGGCCGGCTGCATCGACGCCGTCGGTGGAGATCCGTTGGCTCACGTACTCGCCGAGATGCGGTCCGGCGGCTCGGTCGCTGCGTGTGGCCTCGTGGCAGGCAACGCGCTCAACACCACGGTCATCCCGTTCTTGTTACGCGGCGTGAATCTGCTCGGCATCGACTCCGTGATGGCCAGCTTCGACGAGCGCCAGCAAGTGTGGAGCCGAATCGCAGAAGTGATGAACGCCGACAAGCTCGAGTCGTTGACCACCGAGATCGGCCTCGGCGACCTCAGCGACGCCGCCACCGCGATTCTCGCCGGCAAGACCAAAGGCCGTTTCGTCGTCAACCCCAACCGCTGACGAGCATCGTGCCGACATTGGCGTTGACAGCAGCATCGAACACGACCCGAGCCGCAGCGATGTCCTGTACGGCGTGCCCTGTGCTCTTGTAGACCGTTACCGCCCGCTCGTCCAGGCGACCCAACGACGGGTCGGTGAGCAAGGCGCCCAGCTCGACCACATCGGTGACCTCCATACCCTGGAGTTCGACCGCTCCCGCTGGTGGTGGCGCCGTGACGGCACCAGGCTGATCCACGACGAGCCCGCGTCTGACCAGTCCCTCGGGCAGCTCGGCCAGGGACCCGACCGAGCTCACGTGTGCGCCCTCCCCCACCCATGACGGGTGAATCACCGGATCATCGGCATGAGTGCACAGAGCAACGACATCCGCTCCCCGGACCGCCTCTTCGAATCCATCGAACTCGTTGATCGTCACCTCTGGTCCGAACGTGAAACGGGCCTCAGCGGCAAGGACGGTGGCCGAATTGCGAGTTCGCGACACGACTCTGACCTCCCGCCACGGCCGCAGCGCACCAAACGCCTGGACGTGGGCATGGCCCTGCGCGCCGGCACCGACGATCACGAGCACCTCGGCGTCGTGGCGAGCCAGCAGGTCGGCAGCGATCGCAGCGGTCATCGCCGTCCGCCGCTCGGTGATCACCTCGGCGTCCATGATCGAAAGCGGCCCGCCGGTTGCGATGTCGGCCAGCATCACGAGGCCCTGGTGCGAGGGTTGGCTCCCCGGGAAGACGGTGACGATCTTGGCAGCCAAACCGACCCCTTCGAGATACCCCGGCATGGTCGCCAAGAGCCCATCGGGTGCCATTGCTGCGATTCTCGGCGGCACATCGGATCGCCCCTCCGCCTGCGCAATCAGGGCAGATTCCAGCGCCGGCCGAAGCCGATCGGGGGTGAGCAGTTCGGCCACCTGGGCACGATCGAGGAAACGCAGATCCGACATGGCCGACAGTCAAGCACGCTCCGTCCGTCCTGCCGTCTGGTTCGCCGCACATCGATCGGGCAGGATGTCGGCCATGACGAACACGGGAATGGACAGCAGCCGCCTGTCCGCCATCGACGGATTCATCGCTGAGCAGTACCTCGACACCAAGCGGTATCCGGGCTACTCCCTGCTGATCAGCCGCAACGGCGAGATCGCCCACCGATCGGATCAGGGCTACGCCGAGGATGCGATGTTCCGCATCTATTCCATGTCGAAGCCGATCACCAGCATCGCACTCATGCAGCTCTACGAGCAGGGCCGCTTCCAGCTCAACGATCCGGTCCATCGATTCATCCCGTCGTGGAAGGGCCTCGAGGTCTGGGTCGACGGGACGCCGGCGAACTACCAAACGACACCGCCCGCTCGTCCGATGGAGGTGCGGGACCTCCTGACCCACACTTCTGGACTCACCTATGGCTGGATGCACCGCACGCCCATCGATGCGATGTACCGCCGCCGCGGCGTCGACCGCCTCGCCGGCAACACCCTCCAGGAGATGTGCGAGAAACTCGCCGAGGTTCCGTTGATGTACTCGCCGGGCACCCGCTGGGCGTACAGCGTCGCCACCGATGTCTGCGGCCGATTGGTCGAGATCATCAGCGGCCAACCCTTCGATCAGTACCTCGCCGAGAACATCTTCGAACCACTGGGAATGACCGACACGGGGTTCTGGGTCGATGACTCGAAGGCCGATCGACTGACCGACTGCTACACGTTGCCCGAATTGGCACCCTTCGGCGTACCCGAAGGTGCCTCCGGCGACGACATGGTGCTCATCGACGGCAACTCCGAGCGAAGCGGCTACCGATCCAACCCGACCTTCCTGTCCGGGGGAGGAGGCCTGGTGTCGACGATGCACGATTATCACCGCTTCTGCTCAGCGCTGCTCAACGGCGGTGAATTCGACGGAGCCCGGATCATCGGTCCTCGAACGCTCGCCTTCATGACGCAGAATCACCTCTCGACCGGCAGCGACCTCGCCTCGATGGGGCAGCCCACCTTCAGCGAGTCGAACTACGAGGGCATCGGATTCGGCCTCGGATTCTCAGTGGTGCTCGACACCTCACGAGCCGCCGTCATCGGCTCTCCGGGTGCGTACGCCTGGGGCGGCGCCGCCAGCACGCTGTTCTGGATCGACCCGGCCGAACAGCTGATCGTCATCGGCATGACGCAGCTCCTCCCGTCGTCGGCCTATCCGATCAGGGACGAACTCAAGCCGATGGTTTACGGCGCCATCGTCGGCTGAGTCGACGATCGGTCGGCGAGGATCAGATGAGGAGCCTTCGGTGAACATCGCCGGACACGTCGCCGTGGCCGTGCGCCTGGCCCCCGCGTCGCCGCGTGTGTGGCTCGGCGCCGCACTGCCAGACCTCGGGGCGATGGGAAGGTTCCGGCTCATGGGTAACACCTCCGACCCCGAGGTGACTGCCGGGATCGCACTGCACCACGCCACCGACGATGCGTTCCATCGTCATCCCACGTTCACTAAGGCCATGGCCAGACTGCGCTCCGACCTTGCCTCTGATGGGGTCGGACGTGGCCCCGCCCGGGCCGTGGCTCACGTCGGACCAGAACTTCTGATCGATGGACACCTGCTGGCCGTTCCGGAAGTGGCGGATGCCGTGGAAGCAGCGTTCACCGAGATCACCATTCTCGGCTCGACACTGTCCTCGCTGGTCGACGGCGACTCCGAAGCATGGGACCGTCACCTGTCACGGGTTCCGCTGTGGGGTCTCCCGACCGACTACGCCGACCCCCACGCGGTCGCCGACCGGCTCCACCGCATCCTGTCTCGGCGTCCACGATTGGCCTTCGAACCAGATCAGATCCGTTCGATCGGCCATCGACTGGCCGCCGAGCAACCCGGCATCGACGAACGGGTCCCTGAACTCATCGACGACCTCGAAGGAACGCTGGCGTCGCTCAGCTGATCCTGGCCGGCGGATGTAGCGCATCGCCGCAGCGGTGGTTGAGCGCTCGAACAACCCGATCCTCTCGATGGTGCCCGAGCAAACTGACCGTGGCCGTCGCCAATGCGAATCGTCGACCCTCGACCGCTGGGAGCCCGCACCATCGGGCGATCAAGATCGCCAGCAGGTGACCATGGGCGAACACGGCGACCCGACGGGCATCGGCTGCTTCAGCCCGCGCAAGAAACTGATCGGCTCGGTCGCCCACCGTCTCGACTGATTCACCATCGAGAATGGGGTGGGTCCAGACTGACCAGTCGGGAATCTCGACCCGGGTCTCGGACGTTCGCACTCCCTCGTAGCGGCCGTAGTCCCACTCGACCAGATCCTCGTCGAGCGTGATCGGCGGAGCCAGCCCGACGAGCTCGGCGGTCTCCATGGCTCGCAGCAGCGGACTCGAGTAGACGGCGTCGATGGTCCAATCGTGGAGGGTTCGGGCCGCCGATTTGGCCTCGTCGCGACCCTGCTCGGTCAGCGGGAGATCGGTACGGCCCGTGTGGCGGCCGGACCGCGACCAATCGGTTTCACCGTGGCGGATGACCAGCAGTTCGTCGATCATCGTTTCTGAGACGCCGCTTCGGCCATCAGCTCACGGGCGTGTTTGCGTGCCGTGGCAGACTCAGGCTGCCCGGAGAGCATCCTCGCCAACTCATAGACCCGCTCCTTGCCGTTCAACAGTCGAATCTGCGACACCGTCACATCAGTGTCCTGGATCTTTTCGACTGCGAGGTGGGCGTCGGCGAACGAGGCGACCTGCGGCAGGTGAGTGACCACCAGGACCTGATGGCGATCTCCGAGATCACTCAACGATCGGCCGACGGCGAACCCGGCCTCACCACCGATACCGGCATCGACCTCGTCGAACACCAGGATCGGCGGTGCCTCGGACAACACACTGCGGAGCGCCAACATCGTGCGGGCCAACTCACCACCGGACGCCACCTTGGCCAGTGGCTGAAGGGGCGAACCCGGGTTGGCAGACAGTTGGAACACGACGTGGGCACCGTCGACACCGGACACGTCGATGCCGATGGTCGCCTTCGGCATTGCGAGATCCGGCAGCCTCGCCTCGATCGCGGCCGCAAGCGTCGGGGCCGCTACCTGTCGCGCTGCCAGTACCTCGGCCGCTGCAGCGGCGAACTCGGCCGCCGCCGCCGCCTTGTCGGAGTCGAGCCGCATTGCTCTGGCGTCGTGGTCGAGGAGCTCGGCGAGCCGTTCAGCAAGATCCCGGTGCTCGGCCATGACGGCGCCGAGATCATCGCCGTACTTCCGACGAAGCTGCTGAAGCTGCTGGAGACGATCCTGGACCTCGGCCAACGCCTCGGGATCATGCTGCAGCCCGCCGGCGAGATCTCGAATCGCATCGGCGAGATCGTCCACCTCTGCCAGGACGTCCCGGAGACGTGACGCCACGGGAGCGAATACCGAGCTGTCACCCAGGTGCTTCAGGGCCATCGCCAGTTGATCGCGAGCACCGTCGTCCTCCACGAGCGCCTCGATCGACCGTCCGGCCGCCTCCTCGAGGCCAACCGCGTTCCCGAGCATGTCTTCGCGACGGCGAAGGTTCGTCTCTTCATCGGAATCATCGATCCCGGCCGCGTCGAGCTCGTCGACCTGGTAGCGCAAGAGATCGATTTCCCGGGCCCGGGACCGTTCGTCACCACCCAACTGCAAGAGGAGCGCCTCGAGCTCGGAGATGCGAGCTTTGGCTGCGTTGATTCGTTGCAGATCGACATGACCGAACGCATCGAGTGCCACCCGCTGAGCATCGACACCGAGCAACGACTGGTGGGCATGCTGCCCATGGAGATCGACGAGGCGCTCGCCCAGCTCGGTCAGTGCACCTGCCGTGGCGGGTCGACCATTGATGTACGCCCGTGAACGGCCCTCGGCGGGAACGACGCGGGCCAGCACGTGTTCGACCTCGTCACCGTCATCGTCGATCGTCAAGAACCGGCCGTCGACCCGCGCCTCGGTGGCCCCGGCCCGCACCAACCCCGGATCGGAACGGCCGCCCATCAACAAGCTGATCGCGTCGACGAGCAACGTCTTGCCTGCGCCCGTCTCACCGGTCAGGGCGATCAGGCCCGGTGGTAGCGTGAGCGACACCTCGTCGATCACACCGAGATCGGACACCACCAACTCAACCAGCATCAGCGATCCTCAAGTCGGAACTTCTCCTTCAGGATGCCGTGGAAGTTCCGCTCGGCCCGGGTCAGGAATCGAACTCGTAGGTCCGACGCACGACACACGAGCGTCTCCCCTGGTTCGAGTTCGGTGACCACACGCCCGTCGACAGTGACCTTGCCGTTCCGATATCCACTGACCGTGAGCTCCACGACAGTCGAAGGCTTGAGGATCAACGATCGGTCGAAGACCATGTGCGGCGCCACCGGCGTGACCACGAGTGCCTCGAAGTCCGGTTCGACGATGGGCCCGCCTGCAGAGAGTGAGTACGCCGTCGAACCGGTCGGCGTGGCCACGATCACGCCGTCGGCGAGGTATCTGGTGAAGTGGACACCACCGATCGACGCATCGACCGTCACCGAATGACCGTTGTCGGCGCGCTCGAGCACGGTCTCGTTGAGGGCAAGGGCTGCCGGATGACGTCGATCGCCACGGACCGTGACCTCCAACAGCATCCGGTGTTCCTCGATCAGCTCGCCGGCGTTCCACGCATCGAGGGCATCGGTGAGTTCGGACGGAGCGAATTGGGTGAGGTAACCGAGTTGTCCGGCGTTGACCCCCAGGATGGGTACCTCGCTCGGGGCCGCGAACTGGACTGCCCGCAGCATTGTGCCGTCGCCTCCGAGACTCAGGATCAGATCGAGCTCGTCGGCGAACGCTTCGGCGTCGACGGCGAGGTCAGCCATGCCGATGAGCGCTGCATCTCCGCTCGGAAGCGACGCCGACGCACCATTGGCTTCGCACCACTTCACTGCGCTGCGGGCGAATCCGATCACCTCGGGCCGGTGGCGGTGCACGACGATGCCGATGCGTCTACTCACTCACGACTCCTGACTGGTCACCGGACGCTGCGGCCGCAGCGTCGGCGCGAAAGTACCCCACGAACTCGACATTGCCTGCATGGCCGGTGATCGGCGACCGCATGTGATCGACCATGACCGCACCGTGTGACAGTGCCGCCGCCTCGACTTCGGCCAGGACCCGCTGGTGAATCGCTGGATCGGTGATGATTCCGCGGCCTTTCGCTGCTTCCTCGCGGCCGGCCTCGAACTGCGGTTTGACCAGTAGCAGCATCGGGGCCCCGGGACGGGCAACGCCCACCAACGCCGGCAATACCAGTTTGAGCGAGATGAACGAAAGGTCACCGACCACGAGATCGACCGGCCCGCCGATCGAAGCTTGGTCGACGGTTCGTACATCGGTCTGTTCCCGTACGTCGACACGCTCGTCGGCTCGGATCTTCTCGTGCATCTGGTGGGTGCCGACATCAATCGCCACCACTCGTGCCGCTCCCCGCTGCAACAGGCAGTCGGTGAAACCACCCGTCGACGAACCGGCGTCGAGCACCGTCCAACCGGACGGGTCGACGCCGAAGCGATCGAGCGCCGCCTCCAGCTTCTGCCCGGCACGGCTCACGAACTTCGGTGGCGGCCCGAGCACTCGCACATCGTCGCCGGCCAAAACGAGACGAGCCGACTTGGTGGCGGGAGCTCCTCCCACGACCACCCGGCCGGCTTCGATCTCTCGTTTTGCTGCGTCGCGACTGGGGACGAGTCCCCGCCGGACGAGTTCGGCATCCAGCCGGCGACGAGCAGCCATCAGGCCACGGTAGCGGCCCGACTGCGCGTCATCCGGCTGTGCCAGCCTGAGTGGCTGATCAGGCCTTCTTGGCGGCGGGCTTGCGGGCCCGAGCCTTCTTGGCCGGGGTCTTCTTGGCGGCCTTCTCGGCAGCGACGATGCGCTTTTCGAGATCGGCGAGTTCCTTGCGGGTCACCGGAGCGAGATCGGCAGCGTTGTCGACGACGTTCTTGATGATCGATTCGAAACTCGAGCGGACGTCGTCGAACTGGCTGACGACATCACCGGGGCTGCTGGGCATGGTGAACTCGACACGGTCGGCGTCGACGATGGCCTTGCGCAGGCCGAGGACGTCGAAACGGTCGAGGGTCTCGAGCTCGAACTCGGGGAGATCGAGCTTGTTGAAGAGTTCACGGAGGCCGAGCACGTCGAGGCGCTCGAGGTCGAACTCGGGAAGATCGAGGTCCTTGACGGCCTTCTCGATGGCGTTGCGGAGTTCGAAGATGTCGAGGGTTTCAGGGTTCCGCACGTCGATCTTGCGGATCCGGTCGGTGAGAGTGGAGGTGGTGGTCATGAGAGAAAGAATACTCCTGCTCGCACGCGCTTGCAACAGTTAGCACTCAGAAATCGGTCGTTTGTGACCAACGCAACACGGGCTCGACTGAGCTCCGCAAGGCGCCGAGAATCGGCAGATTCAACGCCCGATGTGGGCCGACACCAGCGACCGCAGATCGGGTGCCACCAACTGGGGAACAGGCACAACGCCCTCGGCCGACGAGGTGACGCCGGACAACACGAGCCCGAAGTCGTAGCCGAGGGCCACGGCGAACGCTCCGTCGGTCTCGGGCCTGTCCCCCACCATGACGCCCTCAGAACCGAACCGAGACCTCACCAGGTCTGCAGCCGGACGTTCCGGCTTTCCGGCCACCACGGGGGAACAGCCCGTAGCGGTGGCTACCGCGGCAACCAATGCGCCGGCGCCGGGAAGCAACCCGCGCTCGCTCGGGTAGGTCGGATCGGTGTTGGTCGCCAAGAATCGAGCTCCGCCGAGCACTGCCTGCACCGCAGCCGCCAGCCGGTGGTAGTCGAGGGCCCAGTCCAGACCGACGACCACGACGTCGATGGAAGCCTTCTCGACCGCGTGCTCGCCGTCAGCCACCTGTGCATGGTCGACCACAGCGGCGCCTCGAGCCTCGACCGCCTCGATCACCCCGGGACCGCCCAACACCAGAACCCGCTCGTTGGGCTCGATCAATGAGGCGGCGGCCTGCGCCGAAGTGATCACCGAGCCAGATGCATTGATTCCGAACGACCCGAGTTTGGCCTCCTGCTGCGCAATCGTCGAGAAGGAGTTGTTCGTGACGAACACGACCTCGTGTCCCGATGCTCGAATGTCGCTGACGGCCTCGGCCGACCCGGGGATGGGCATCGTTCCGTGCCAGATCACGCCGTCGAGATCGAGTGCCCAGGTCGTCATGGCCGCGAACCGTAGCCCCATCGAGAAGTCGCGAGAGGTTTCCGCAGACACCGAACAGTGTTGGTAGCGTCAGACGCATGTCACGCGCCGAATTTGCCCCGGGTGTCCTCACAGGCGACGCCGTTTCCGAACTCTTTGCCCACGCCAAGGCGAACAACTTCGCCCTTCCGGCGGCCAACTGCATCGGCACCAACACCATGAACGGCGTGATGGAGACCGCGGCAAAGGTGAATGCGCCCGCGATCATCCAGTTCTCCAACAGCGGCGGCGCTTTCGTCGCCGGCAAGGGCTACGGCAGCGGGACCGAGGCGTCGGTCGCCGGCAGCATCTCGGGCGCCCTCCACGTGCGCAACATGGCGGAGCGCTACGGAGCCCGCATCATCCTCCACACCGACCACGCCGCCAAGAAGCTCCTCCCCTGGATCGACGGACTCCTGGATGCAGGCGAGCAGTACTACGAGGCCAACGGCGTTCCGCTGTTCAGCTCTCACATGCTCGACCTCTCCGAAGAGACGATGGAGGAGAACATCGACCTCTGTGTCGCCTATCTCCAGCGGATGTCGAAGATGGGCATGACCCTCGAGATCGAACTCGGCATCACCGGCGGTGAGGAAGACGGCGTCGACAACTCCGACGTCAAGCCCGAAGACCTCTACTCCAAGCCGGAGGAGGTGGCATACGCCTACGAGCGCCTCTCCGAGGTCAGCGACCGATTCACGATCGCTGCGGCCTTCGGCAACGTCCACGGCGTCTACAAGCCCGGCAACGTCAAGCTGACGCCGTCGATCCTCGATGCTTCCCAGAAACACATCGCGGAAAAGCACGGGACCGCCCCGAAGCCCGTCAATTTCGTGTTCCACGGTGGATCAGGCTCGACGGCGGCCGAGATCGCCGAAGCGATCTCCTACGGCGTGATCAAGATGAACATCGACACCGATCTCCAGTGGGCGTTCTGGGACGGCATCCGAGCCTACGAGGCTGCCAACCACGACTACCTGCAAGGCCAGATCGGCAACCCCGATGGCCCGGATGCTCCGAACAAGAAGAAATACGATCCGCGGGCGTGGCTCCGGGCCGGCGAAGAGACCTTCGTGACCCGTCTCGAGCAGGCATTCACCGAACTCGGCAACATCAACACGCTCGCCTGAGCGATCAGCGAGTCGCGGCCGCCGTCTCCGCCCGCTCGAACGCAGTGGCAACCGCTGCTCGAGCTCGCTTCCCTGCGCCCCGCACGATCCGTTCGGCACGCACGTCGGTTCGACTCGAGGTGGCACTGCCACTCCGATAGAACCGTCGGTGGACCGACCCGATCACGGTGAGGATTTGTCCCTCGGTGATCGCCGTCGGTCTTGCTGCAGCATCACCGACCCATGTGATCGGCACCTGCGTTCGCGGCGAACCATCGATCACGAGATCGAAGCTCACCAACAACGATCCGTCCCGAGCCTCACGGCAATCTGGTTCGGTTCGGACACTTCCCTGAACAACGGCGATGTTCATCGCTCCACCTTTCTCGGTGGTTGAGTGTTGTGTGGGGGAAGTTCGATCGATTGAGCGAAGACGATCAGCGCTGTCGCAACACTATCGCAACGAGCGGGCACGCTCACCGGCATCACCGAAAGAGGGCTCGAGCGTGTTCACCTCGGCGAAGAGCCGACGAGCTTTCGGCAGATCGCCCGCCCGTTCGTACAGGTCAGCGAGCGCATACCAGCGCCGTAGATGCTGGACCTTGGGCTTCCTCGGTGCACGTGGAGCCTTTTCGAGTACTCGGATGCCATCGCGTAGCTTGCCCTGATCGGCCAGGGCGCAGGCGTAGACGATCCGTCCTTCCTCGATCAGTTCAGCGTTGGGTGACGCGTTGCCGAGCTCGTCCCAGTAGCGCTCGACCTCACGCCACTGCCCGAGAGCCCTGGCGCAGTCGGCAAGCACATGATGCTGTTCGACACTGTCCGTAGCCGCTTCGAACGCCAGGAGGTCGTTCACTGCCTGCTTCCACTTGCCCAATCGATAGCTCGACAGACCACGAAGTTCCAGAACCTCTGGGACCCCGGGAGCCAGACTTTCGATCGAGCTCAGAAGTTTGTGGGCGTCGCCATACCGTTCGGCTTCGAAGGCGCCGGCCGCCTCGATGAGACGGCGGCGGAGCTTGACCTTGGTGTCATTGGCGACGCCTGTGAACTCGACCTCTGATACGTCGATCGTCGAACCACGCCTCCGCCGCTTGGTCTGGACCGCGTCCTGCGACGCAGTGTCATCGTCGACACGCTCGACCGTGACCTTGTCTCGGACTACGGGAGGGGGCGGGACGCGCTTCTTTGCCACGGACCGAGGCTAGAGGCCCTGACCGATCTTGCGGGCCGAAAGCTCGGGCCGCAGGCCAAAAAGCAAGAAGACCCACTGCCGAAGCAGTGGGTCTTCTCTAAGAAATCCGGCAGCGACCTACTCTCCCAGGACGTCTCCGTCCAAGTACCATCGGCGCAGGAGGGCTTAACTTCCGTGTTCGGAATGGGAACGGGTGTGACCCCTCCGCTATCGCCACCGAAACCTTGCCTGGAGGCCCTCCGTCTCACGACAGACGGCCTTCGACAGGTCGGCGTTCTAGAATTTCAAAGAGAATACTGAGGCGTTGCCTCAAGAATTCCACAGCGAGCACGAGCTGTAATAACACAAGCCCTCGGTCTATTAGTACCGGTCGGCTGAACACATTGCTGTGCTTACACGTCCGGCCTATCAACGTGGTGACCTACCACGGACCTTACCCGGTTGACCCGGTGGGTGATCTCATCTTAGAACGGGTTTCCCACTTAGATGCTTTCAGCGGTTATCCCTTCCGCAGGTCGCTAACCAGCCATGCTCCTGGCGGAACAACTGGCACACGAGAGC
>RCMY010000041.1_pt1 | contig 106011 bp, 97 predicted proteins | sample 2041341 | NCBI WGS metagenome assembly RCMY01 (sample SAMN09708234, study PRJNA481090) | Marine sediment metagenome, whole genome shotgun sequencing project. | reverse complement strand
GGGGGATACTCCATATGGGTTTTCATTTACAGATCCAACTATTTTTTCTAGTTTATCAGACACATTTCCTTCTACTGCATTGGTTTCTCTGTCAAACCAAGAGTTACCGATTATACCATGATAAGAAGGGGTAGTTCCGGTATAAATTGAAGCATGGCCTGGTGCGGTTTCCGAAGGAATATAATTGACATTTGCGTTTTTATAATTGAATCCATTATTTATTAATCTTTTGAATCCATCTTCGCCATACCTTTCCTGATACTTATAAAGATAATCTGCTCTCATTTGATCAATAATAACTCCAACCACCAATTTAGGGTTTGAATCATCTTGTGCTTTGCTTTGAAAAAAAGACAAAGAAACCAATAGAATTGTGGATATCGATAAAAGTTTAAATGAATTGTTTTGCATAAGATTTATTGTTTCTAGTTAATTTGTCCCCAATCTCTTCAAAAACTTTCTATATCTAATTATTTAGATGATATTAGAGCGTAATCGTTTTCTAAATGCCGAAGGATTCTCACCTGTAACTTTCTTAAATGTTCTGTTGAAATAGGAAAGACTTTCAAAACCGCATTCAAAGCATGTTTCACTCACGCTTTTCCCGGTAAGCAGCATACGTTTAGACTGACTAATGCGATATTGATTTAAGAATTCTATAAATGTGCTACCTGTCGCTTTTTTGAAATACCGGCAAAAAGCTGGTTTTGTTAAGTTACAGAATTTTGCTACTTCATCAACCGATATTTTACCCTGATATCGTTCATCGATTAAGGCATAAATATCACGAATTCGGCTTTGCTCTTTTTTGCTATACCTATTTTTATAAGGCTTTTTATGTAAGAGTTCAAACTCATTACTTTGAGACAATCTTTTAAGAATACTCATGATGGCCATGAAATATTCAAAAGGTTTTAGAGCGTGAAGTTCTTTTAATAATTTGCCAACAACTCTTTTCGTTTCTCCATGAAAAGCAAGTCCATATCTCGAGAGGTCTAGTAAACGATTCAGGCTTTGCAATTCTGGTATTGGGTCAACAAATGTATTTTTAAATGAAGGTTTAATATGTAAGACTTCTTCCCTGTAAGTAGTCTTTACTCCGTAGTCAAAATTTAAGTGAGGTATGTTAGAACCTATAAGAACAAGGTCGGTTTCTTCATATTCAGAAATGTGATCTCCAACATGTCTTGTGCCATTTGCACCTTCAATATAAACCAACTCATATTCAGGATGAAAATGCCAATAAAATAGATGGCTCAATTTTGGGTCGTGCAAAAGCCTAAATGGGCTTTTACTTGCTGGGTCAATTGTTTCTAGTTCAATTTTCATATCTAAATGTAACAAAATTGCATATAATTCAACATAATCGACCTTATTAAATCAATATAGTTCAAATTATGGTCAATATTGCGGTAGTTTGAATTTTAAATGCTATGTAGTTTTATAAAATGCTTTAAACTTAAATTTCAGACAAAATGCAACGAACAAATAACAAAGTAGAGCAGGGAAATAAAGCCCATAAAGAAATTCCGGGTAACCCATCTACTGCAACCAGCAGTAGTCAAAACCTGAACGATCGTTCTAATGGTCAACCCCTTCGCGTTCTATCTGAAGAAGATTGGCAATATTGGATGCATAATGGTTACATAGTTATTAAGAATGCAGTATCAAAAGAACAAGCAAAACAAACAGCTGATTTTCTTTGGGAATTTGATGAAAAGAATCCTACCGATTCTTCAACATGGTATGCGCCACCACGTGCTGAAATGAAAATGAAAGAATTGACAGGCACAGGAATGGTTGAGGTATATAACCATCAACATTTATGGAATAACAGGCAAACACAAAAAGTATATGATGCTTTTGTAGATGTTTGGGGAACAGAAAAATTATGGGTCACTATTGATCGAGCTAATCTCAATTTTCCCTTACCAGATGGGGTAAAAAAGAAGGGGTTTATTCATTGGGATTATGATCCAGAAACCAAGCCACAAAATGTGCAAGGTGTGTTGGCACTTGCAGATCAAGATGATGTGAATATGGGTGGTTTTCAATGCATACCTTGGTTATACCGTAACTATGACACTTGGAAACTTACACAGCCAGAAGATAGAGACCGTTTTCAGCCAAGTTTAGATGGTTTGGAAGAAAAAATTGTAAAGGTAAAAATGGAAGCTGGTGATTTGCTAATCTTCAACAGTATTGAACCGCATGGTATTCGGCCAAATAGATCTAAAGATAAGGTGCGTATAGCGCAATACATTTCTATGATGCCGGCAGAACCAGAAAACGAAGCATTAAAGAATTGGAGAATTAATTCTTGGAAGAATAGAATAGCACCAGAAGGCTATGCATTTCCTGGAGATCCACGTAATTGGGAGCAGACTAAATATGAAGCTGCTAAATTATCATTGTTAGGAGAGCAATTATTAGGATTAAAAGATTGGTAAACAGATAATTTGGTAATAATCAGCATGTTTGTGGTGAGGCGGGTAAATATTACTATTTTTGCGCCCTTTAAAAGCAAAGGTACATGGCGAAGATTTTTAATTTATTTAATTTTAAACAAAAAGTAGATTATAAGACAGAAATTCTATCTGGACTTACAGTAGCCTTGGCTTTGGTGCCAGAGGCAATTGCGTTTGCCCTTATCCCCGGTTTTTCTCCATTAACAGGGCTATATGCGGCTTTTGTGCTTGCCCTAATCACTTCAATTTTTGGAGGTAGACCAGGAATGATTTCTGGAGCAACTGGTGCTGTAGCGGTAATATTTATTGGTTTAATATTAGAATTGAAACGTAATTTTCCGGGTATAGAGCCAGAAACAATTTTAAATTATGTTTTTGCTACGGTCATAATTGCTGGAGTATTACAAATATTAGCCGGAGTCTTACGATTAGGGAAGTTTATACGACTTGTACCGCATCCGGTAATGTTCGGTTTTGTAAATGGGCTGGCCATTATTATTTTCATGGCTCAATTTCCTAATTTCTATCAAAAAGGGACTGACAATTTATTAACAGGTTCAAACATGGCAATGATGCTTGGTCTAACCCTTCTTACGATGCTTATTATTTGGGGATTACCTAAGTTGACTAAAGCAATACCATCATCATTGGTTGCTATTGTCGTAGTATCTGCCGTTGTAATAGGTTTTGGAATTGATACGTTAACTGTTGCCGATACGATGAGTGAAGGCGAATCTATAAAAGGTGGATTCCCACCATTATCCATCCCACAAATACCATTTACATTCGAAACATTTAAAATTATATTTCCGTTTGCAGCCATAGTTGCAGGTGTTGGTTTAATTGAGAGTTTATTGACATTGAATATTATAGATGAGATAACCGAAACAAGAGGTAATAGTAATAGGGAATGTATAGCACAGGGATCGGCCAATATACTATCTGGATTTTTATCAGGTATGGGTGGTTGTGCAATGATCGGTCAAAGTTTAATTAATACATCTTCTGGTGCTAGAGCTAGATTGTCTGGTATAACTGCAGCAGTAATGTTGTTGGTGTTTATTATGTTCGGGTCTAGTGTAATCGAACGTTTACCTATGGCTGCATTGGTAGGGTTAATGTTTATGGTTGCTATAGGTACATTTGAATGGGCCAGTTTTAAGACATTTCGTAAAATGCCAAATTCAGATGTAGTTGTAATGATTTTGGTAACCTTAATTACAGCGATTACACACAATTTGGCTGTTGCTGTATTGTTAGGTGTTGTTATATCTGCACTAGCATATTCTTGGGAGAATGCGAAGAGAATACGGGCAAGAAAGCATATCGACGAAAATGGAGTAAAACATTACGAGATCTACGGACCTTTATTTTTTGGCTCTACGACACTTTTTAGTGAAAAATTCGACGTTGTAAATGATCCAAATGAAATAATAATAGATTTTAAGGAAAGTAGGGTTGCAGATATGAGTGGTATTGAGGCCTTAAATAAGATTACGGAAAGATATGCCAAAGTGGGCAAGAAGGTTCATTTACGCCATTTAAGTAATGATTGTATTCGTTTATTAGAGAATGCAGAAGAAATAATTGATGTAAACGTCATGGAAGATCCAACGTATAAAGTATTGGCAGATAAAATTTAACCAGATTTCATCTTTTTAAATTATTGCTTTACTGCAAAACTGATTTTTGTTTATTAAATTCTCTATTCAATGTGTTAAAGAATAGAATTGGAGTAATTGATAATAAGCAGTGATAAAAGTAAAAATAGTAGTGCGGGCATTGATTTTATAAAATCATCTTTTATACGAAGGTGCATAATAATTGCACCAACCATCAAAATGGCCATAACTGCCGCCGCAGGTAGTGCCAATTGTGGAAACCATATTGAAAGTATTAACCCTAAGGCACTTAAAACTTTAAGTCCTCCGATAATGTAAACCATTGATTCAGATAGTCCGTAATTCGCAAATTCGGCTTTCATCGAAGAAGCATCTCCTCCTCTATATTTCGTTTTTTTATTGAATCGAAAGAACCAAACATTAATGATGGCTAAGAAAATAATTACTTTGACAAAAATGATTATAAAATTCATATTGTTTAATATATTTGAACTAAAATTAAACAAAATATTTTAAAGTGAATATGATTTTCTCTGATTTTAAGGAATATTTGTGGGTTACCAAGGTGGTAATTGTTTTTTCCGGACTTTCGTTTCTTTTTTTTGGGATTAGCTGTTTATTTTCAAATTTCATGGTGATCGAATTTAAACGTTACGATTTGGCAAAATTTAGAATTATAGTTGGGGTATTACAATTATTGGGCTCAGTAGGGCTTTTTATAGGGCTATTTTCTAAAAACTGGGCAATACTAGCAAGTTTAGGTTTAGCTATTTTAATGGCTTTAGGGTTTATGGTAAGAATTAAAATCAAGGACGCATTTATATTAGCATTCCCATCATTATTCTACGCGCTACTTAATATGATATTGTTCATCATTTTAATTCGATTCGAGAATAAGTAGTCAACAAATCACTGTATTAAAAGATAAAACTGATTGGGTCTTTAGTTATTTGCTAAATTGTATCAATAGATTGAAAATAGAGTATCAGCAGAACTTTTACATAAATAAGTATGTTATTATCTTGATTTTAAAAATAAAAAATTATGCTCCTTAATGTTTTAGGTACAAATTTGATTTCTTGTTGTTATGAGCCATTAACGGGCTTTTATAGAGATGGCTTCTGCAAAACCGATGCAGAGGATTCTGGCACCCATACGGTTTGTGCCGTAATGACAGCAGAATTTCTAGAATACTCTAAAGCACAAGGTAATGACTTAAGTACGGCAAAGCCATTGTATAATTTTCCCGGACTTAAAGCGGGTGATAAGTGGTGCCTTTGCGCCTTACGTTGGAAACAAGCTGCTGAAGCCGGTGTTGCGCCTCCTGTAATTTTAGAAGCCACTCATAAGAAAACATTAGACCTTATAGATTTTACACTTCTTTTAGAAGCTAAGCATTAATTTGTTTGGTTATTATTAAGTAAGAGTATTCAATAACATTTGGCTAGATATATTATTTTGCGTTTAGTATTAGACAGAATTAATTTGTGCTTATTTTTAGAGTATGAAATACAAATCGTTGGTTGCTGTTTTGTTATTAGGAATAGTATTAAGCCTGGTAAATAGTTGTAAGATGAAGGAGATACAAAATAAAGAAGTTCTTTTCGTTGGTACGTATACCAATAATGGGAGTGAAGGTATATATAAATATAATTTCAATCTTGAAACCGGACAATTGGAGAATAAAACCTTAGCTGCGACTATTAAAAACCCTTCATATTTAACCTTGTCTCCTGATAAGAATACCATGTATGCAGTTAGCGAGGTTGATAATTTTAAAAAAGATGATGGCTCAATTACCACGTTTAGGGTAAAAGATACAGTGCTTATAGAAGTAGATGTAAAGTCTACTTATGGAGCAAACCCTTGTTATGTTGGCGTTAATGAACGCGGCGATCTGGTCGCAGTGGCGAATTATACAGGAGGAAATGTTGCAGTTTATAGTGCAGCGGATAATGGTAACCTTGATCCTTCACCTCAAATTATAGACCATAAGTTTTTAGATACGACCAAGACAGCTCATGCGCATATGACTAAATTTATAAATGGAGAATTATTTGTGTCTGATTTAGGATTAGATAGAATTGAGAAATACCGTAAAAGGGATGGAAAATTCTCAACCAGCGAGCAGAAAGAATTAGTTGTAGCGGAAGGTGCAGGGCCTAGACATTTTGTGACTTCTATAGATGAAAAATTCATTTACGTAATAAATGAATTGAATTCAACCATTACAGTTTTTGGGTTGGATGATGAAAAGTATTATGCTATTGAAACTCAAGAAACCACAGCCTCTAATTTTGAGGGTGAGAGTTTTTGTGCGGATATTCATTTATCTTCAGACGGTAAGTTTCTTTATGGTACAAATAGGGGAGAAAATACCATAGTTATCTTTGAGGTTAATCAAGTGACCGGTAAATTGAATTTATTAGGTAGAGAATCTGTAAAAGGCGATTGGCCTCGAAATTTTTCAATTGATCCTAGCGGAAACTTTATACTGGTAGCAAATCAACGAAGCAATAATATCGTTGTCTTTAAACGAAATATTGAACTCGGTACTTTGAGTTTCGTTAGCCAAGTTGATTTACCTAGCCCAGTTTGTTTAAAATTTTATTAAGACGTTTTAATAACCTGTAAAAGGTCATGTTTAGGCACTACGCCCGATTGTCTCCAAACTTGTTTGCCGTTTTTAAACAAAATCATAGTAGGCACTCCTCTTACCTGATATTGCGTGGCTAATGCCTGGTTCTTATCAACGTCTATTTTAATGACTTTTATTGAATCGCCTAAGTCACTTTTTACGTCTTTAAGTATTGGAGCCAATGATTTACATGGCCCGCACCAGTCAGCAAAAAAATCAACGAGCACAGGTGTTTCTCCTTTTATTATTTCAGAAAATGATGATTTCATAGTTCTTTGTTTTTAATATTAAAATTTAATATCGAATAACTTATACTCTTTCTAGAGTAAATTTAACAAACCCCAGTTGCCGGATCACAACTATCACCTTCACTTATTATTTTTAATGGTGATACTTGTTGAAATGCTTCTAAAAATACTGATGCTGGCTGTGCGCCACTAATACCATACGTATCATTAATTATGAAAAAAGGCACACTATTGACACCACGCTGTTGATAATGAGCAATCTCTTGTTTTACAGCATAGGCGATACTGTCATCATCTAAAACTTGTTTTGTTTTTTCGGTAGACCAATCATATTCAGCCATTATTGAGCTTAATACATCAAGGGTATTCAAGTGAAGGTTTTCATCAAAATAAGCTTTCATAAAACGCTCTTTCAAGGCATCTTTAAATCCTTCTTCACCAGCTACATGCAATAATTGATGCAGTTGTAGTGTGTTGACAGCAAGCCATTCTTGTCCGAAGTTAAAGGTAATGCCTTCTTCCTTCCCACTTTCTTTTAAACGTTTTGTCATTTCTAACGGGCCTTCTAAACTTCCGAATTTATTGGTTAAATAAGTATCTCTATCCAAACCTTTTTTTGGGATATTAGGATCTAATTGAAATGGATGCCATTCTATTTCGATTGGAACACCATCCCACTGTTTAATTGCTTTTTCTAATCTTTTTTTACCAACATAACACCAAGGGCATGCAACATCAGAAACTATATCAATTTTTATTTTATCGTTTTGCATTAGATTTTTCATTTCAAATTATATCTTCTTGGTCGTAAAAACAAGGTAAAACCTACATTACATAATTTGTTTAATTATATGATTTCATTTAATAATTAAACGATTGGTTTTAAGTATTAAATCAAAAAATAGAAATGTGCTACTAACCAAAAAACCCTTTCAATAGCTTGAAAAGGTTTTTTATAAAGTGTATAATTACCTTAAAGCGTTCGTAAGTATTCTGCTATATTACGAGCGTCTTCTTCTTTTAAATTCTGATTTAGCATTATGGCATTATTGTATTCTTTCAATAATGCTTTTGCTATAGGATCTTCTTTCAACATTTTATCTGGGTTGATAATCATATTCATAACCCATTCAGGACTTCTACGTTCGTAGACACCTTTTAATGCTGGCCCGATCATCCGTTGCTCTGCCATATGACATGCAGTACATATTGCTTGAAATTTTTCTTTACCTGCCGCTGCCATTCCTTCATTAACCGCATCGTCAAATTTAACACTGGTTATTGGACCTACTCCTTTATTATCAAGGTCAACAGGAACACCTTCACTTACTGTTTCAGCTTTAACTTCTTTTTTGGCTCTGTTCATTTCAAAACCTTCTTTTTTCTCTTCTTTCTTCTCGCCACAGCTGATAATAATGGTGCTAAGAGCTAATAAAGTAAATAATTTACGCATCGTTTTATATAATTTAAATGTTGTGAGTCAATTGAACTACTAAGATAGGAATTTTTATGTGTAGCTCTATCTTTTAATAAAGTACAATTTAACTTTAGGGTAATTTTTAACAATAGTATTGTGATATTTTGTTTTTAAAATGATGAACTGAGATTAATGGCAATTCGAAATAAATTCTATAGTACGACGTTCAGAATATGTAAAATTGTCGGGACCATAAAAACCTACATGCCCTCCATATTTAGGAACTTCTAAAAACAAGGTTTTATGTTTTTTGGCAATATCTATTGGATAGCAAGCTTCTCCTAAAAACGAATCGTTCTTAGCGTTAATCAATAAGATAGGTATTTCAATAGTGTTTAAAAATTGAAGACTACTACACTGGGCATAATAGTCCATAGCATCTTTAAACCCATGTGCTCTGCTCGTATAAATATCGTCAAAATCTTTCAATGTTTTTATTTGTTCGATGTCCGAATCTGATATCATGTCTGGAAATGATTGTTTTTTTAGCTTAAGTTTTTCAACCAAATTACCTTTAAATCTTCTTGCGTATAGAAAATTTTTAAGTTGTAATAACTGATGAAGTGAATCTGCCAATTGACAGGGTACCGAAATAGCTACAGCACCTTTAATTTCTTTAGGTAATATTCGCTTTTCACCTAAATACTTTAATAACAGATTACCACCGAGACTAAATCCGTGTAAAAATATTGAGGAGTATTTATCTAGTTGGAGTACATGGTCTATGACAGATTGTAAATCTTCAGTAGCGCCAGAATGGTAAGATTGATACAAATTATTCATTGAGCCGCTGCAACCCCTAAGATTAATTGCGCATACATCGAAGCCCGATTCGGTTAATGCTTTTGCGCTACCTTGTATATAAGCGCGTTTAGAGCTTCCTTCAAGGCCATGAATAATAAGCACTAGTTTTTTAGATGGAGTTTTTGAATAACTCCAATCCAAATCTAAAAAATCGGTATCGGGTAAAGTTAGTCGTATTCTTATTTGTTCTAGATGCCCAATTTTTCGAATTAATCCGGAATATATCGTCGACAAATGTCCGTTTTTAAAAAATAGTGGCGGATTGTATGACGAATTAAGTAGGGGCATTACAATTTTTAAGAGATTTTTTAAAATAGTGAATAATCAATCTACATTTTACAATAAACCAAAGGCTCTATAACCGTATTATAAATTTTATTTTGGATAGTTTTCAAGCACTTTAATTTGTTCTTCTACAGCAACTTTAAATTCTGATTTTAAATGTGATACCAATTCAGCTACAGGTAAGCTATCTGTAATAAGTGCAGAACCTTGGCCTGCCGACCAAATAGTTTTCCATGCCTTTGCTTCGGTATCCAGCTCTTTGCCAAAATCAATTTTTCGGTCTTTTTTAAGGTCTTCTTCGGTTATTCCGGCAGCTTTTAAACTAGCCCCTAGAAAATTCGCATGAACCCCAGAAATTGCAGCAGTGTATACAACATCGCTAGCGCCAGCATCAATAATCATCTGGCGATATTCTGGAGTAGCTTTACTTTCAATTGTATTAATGAATCGGGTACCCATGTAAGCTAGGTCTGCACCCATTTGCATTGCCGATGCAATGTCTCTACCAGTACTGATGCATCCAGATAGCAAAATAGTTTTATGAAAGAATTGCTTTATTTCAGCAACAAAGGGCATTGGGTTTATTGTGCCTGCGTGACCACCAGCCCCTGCAGCTACTAGAATTAACCCATCAACACCTGCTTCAGAAGCTTTTTCTGCGTGACGCTTTTTAATAACATCATGAAAAACTAGTCCACCATAACTATGAATAGCATCGACAACTTCAGATACAGCACCTAATGAGGTAATTATTAATGGAACTTTATGTTTTACGCATAATTTAACATCTGCCTCTAGCCTTGGGTTTGTAGGGTGAACAATTAAATTAACACCAAATGGTGCCACTTTTTTACCAGTCTGCTCTTCAAATTCTTTTAAAGTAGATTTAATTTCAATCAACCACTCTTCAAAACCTTCACTTGTGCGTTGGTTTAAAGCGGGAAAAGTGCCAACAATACCATTTTTACAACATTCTATTACCAATTGCGGACCTGATATTAAAAACATGGGCGCAGCAACTATCGGTAATGATAATTCTTTAATGAAAGCAGGTTTGTTTGACATACTGAAATAAATTTTTTGACTAGAATTAAAAATAAGTATAAAAAACCATGATCTTAATTCCTTAGGTTTCAAAACTATGTTATTTTTATCGAGTATTATGCATGCATAACAAAAAAAGCAGAAGATGTACTTGAAAGATTTTGAAATAAGATGGAGTGACGTGGATGCAAATCGTCATCTGGCAAATTCAGCATATATTAATTTTATGGGTCATACACGTATTTCATATTTGATGGAATTAGGTTTTGACTATAAAACAAAGGCAATTCATGAGATAGGACCTGTTGCGTTTTATGAGCATTTGTATTATTTTAAGGAAGCATTTATTGGTAAACCTATTAAAGTGTCTTTGGAAATAATGGGAATGAGTGAGGATTGTAAATTTTTTGAATTTCATCATAATTTTTATAATCATAAAGGAGAGAATATTGCCCATTGTGAAATGTTGGGTGCATGGATGGATTTAAAGACTAGAAAGCTGACAAGCTTAACGAATGAATTTCTAAAATCTTTTAGTGGAGTGGAAAAAGCGGAGGGTTTTAGAGTTCTTACTAAAGAGCATTCACGCAAATTTGCTAGATTTCCTAAAAATCTATAAGTCTACTATTGTAATTCGATAACTGAAATGTGATTGATTCCTTAATAGTATTTTAATTATTTGTTGATAACGCTATTTTAGTATATTTACGATATGGTCAGCTTACCAGAAGAACTATTTCAAGAGACATACGGGAAAGTGAAGAAATTGATTGTTACCAAGAAATTGGCACCAGGTCAGTTAATTACTCAGCATAGATTATCGCATACACTTAACATTAAAGATGATACCATACCAGTGGTATTGCTACAATTACAAGAAGAATCTTTATTGGTTGGTACGCTTACTAATGGCCTAACGGTTCGTGAGCTTTGTGAACAGGATATTTCTGAAATGTTCGATTGCAGAATTGCCTTAGAGACAATGACCGTAAAACTATTTACACGCAATACCTCGCAGTCGAGAATTGACGATTTGCGAAATCTTTTAGTTCCGTTCGAGAATGGACCACAGAACGCATATGTTTTCCATAAAATAGATAGATATTTTCACGAATATATTGCCAAAAATTGTGGGAATAGAATGTTGTATGAATTGTTTAAGACTGCCAAAATATTACCGTTCATGGACCTTGTAGGCCTTGTAAGGCCACTGAAATTAATATTGCAAGAGCATTTAGATTTGGTCTCTGCAATGCATCATAGAGATGAAGAAATGGCCGTTAAAGCAATACAGACACATCTTGAGAACGCTAGAAAATCACATATTTAAATTATCTGGATTTAACCTTTTATGTTGTGCTATTTTGTTTTTGTATAAAACCTCTTTGGTTGTCTACTGGCGAGATATACGCCTACTAACACGAAACATGCTGCAACTATTTTCACTAAGGTGAGGTTGTCTTGGCCGGTAAAAATGGCATAACCAATTCCAACCAATGGTTGAACATATACAAAGGCACTTAGTGTCGAAGCCTTTAGCTGGGTTAATGCAAAAATGTTAAAAAGATAGGTGCAGAATGTAGTACCCAATATTACAAAGGCAATTCCCCAATATGCTTCATAAGGAAGTGTAGCCCATGATATCTGCATAAATTCTTCATATCCAAAGGGTAAACAAATAAGTACACCTAATGAAAATAGCCACTTCATAAATGTAAATGGGTGATATTTAGTAATTAGTGATTTTACAACTACTAAATAGGAGCCATAAAACATAGAATTAAGTAAAATAAGGAAATTTCCCATCGGTATATTTGGTGCGTCTTGGCGCACTTCTGACCCGTATAGAATAAGGCCTAAAGCACCTAACAGACCTATTCCGATACCCAATATCATTCTGCTTGAAATTTTTTCCTTTAGAATTACTGCAGATAAAACAAGAACAATAATAGGAGTGGTAGTTATTAAAACGGCGCTATTAATAGGTGTAGATAATGACAGTCCTTTAAAGAAAACGAGCATATTTAAACCCATGCCTAAAAAGGCGCAAACAATCATTCTTAAATAATCTTTGCGATCGATTTTTTCTTTTGGCCCAAAAGGGGATATAAGCCAAAATAAAATTGCGGCACCCAGAACCCTTAAAATAATAAAACCAAAAGGTTGCACAAAATGTGGCATTATACCTTTTGCAATGGTATGGTTTATACCATAAATAGTAGTGGCCCCAATTGCAGCGATAATTGCTAGTAGACGTTTATTCACGAATGAATCGCCTTATTAGCCGCCTCTACAACCTTTTTACTATTGCCAATAAATATTTGGTCGTCCACTATTATAACCGGACGCTTTAAAAAAGTATACTGTTCTAAAATCAAAGCTTTAAAATCCTCTTCGGTAAGATTTTCCTCTTTTAAATTTCGCTCTCGATATAATATAGCTCTTTTGCTAAACAATGCCTCGTAACTATTAGATAGAGAATACATTTGTTCTAACTGAGATTGCGTAATGGGTTCAGATTTTATATCCTGTAATTTAAAATTATTAAGTGGTTGCAATTCCTTAATAATTCGTTGGCAAGTAGAACAAGTGTTTAGGTGATATATTTTTTTCATGCTTTACGATGTTGCTTTAATTAATTTTTAAACCTAAAAATGGTGTAAATCATTTATTTCATATAGGCCTTATGGTTTACAAAGAAACTTATTTCCCATTAATTGTACTATTTTTATGCTCCTTTAAATGTGAAATTATGTCCAAGAATTTATTTGAAATCACCTTACAGAATCGAAGAAACTTACACTCGATACTTACAAAAACTCCAAAAGAAAAACTTCTTAAGATACCAGAAGGTTTCAATAATAATATATTTTGGAATATAGCTCATACCATAGTGACTCAGCAAATTTTACAATATAAATTCAGCGGACTTCAAATGCGTGTGCCCGATGAATTGGTGGCTAAGTTTATGAAAGGGACAACCCCAGATGGTACAGCGACTGATGAAGAGATTATGATGGTGGCAGATTTTTTAATCTCTACAGTAGAATGGTTAAAAGAAGATTATTTTACAGACTTATTTCAAAATTATCAAGAGTATACTACAAGTGCGCGCGTAACGCTTAAAAATATTGATGATGCGATTGCATTTAATTTATTTCATGAAGGGCTACATATTGGGGCAATTATTCTATTGTTAAGGAAGGTAGGTTAAGGCTTTATAGAAATTTTTAAAAAATTATTGACATCCTTATAAGGTATGTTCAATATTATTGGTCCATCGGCAAAAGAGGCAATTTCGTAAGGCTCGTAAAATAGTAATAGACCTTTATCTGTATATCCGATATTTTCTGGCAAATAGAAACTTTCCGTTTCAAACATAAAGCCTGTACTATTTATGGTAGCGTCTTCTGGTACATTTTCTTGTTTTCGAAATATAGTTTCGGTAAATGCTTTGAATTCATCTTCATTTTTGAATAATTCTTGGCGGTCTAATTCCACTTCATTGGTTTTGTCAAAATTCAAAAATCGATTGGTACCATAGCCATGTGCGCCACCTGTGTACATGTATGATTCTAGTTTAATGGTTAATACATCCTTATTTTCAAAAATTATTGTGCCATTTATTTTAGCCTCCCAAGGCATGGATTCTTCCGGAAATTTACCATTCAGTTCTTCATAATCCTTTACAAATGCTTCAGTAGCTCCCTCAATAGTTTGGGCATTACTTTCTTCGTCAAAATTTAGCAATGCAATTATCTCTTCTTGTAGGGCGATATTAATGGTCTCACTTAATTTAATTTGACCTAATGCTTTTGGAATTTCAATAGATACTGAAGTACAATTCTCACATGCATCATTAGATATAGCTAATGTCTCAAAAGTGAGAGATTTTTCAGTATTACAAGCAATAAGAAAAATAAATATTAGTAGGTAGAGTAGGTTTGATTTCATAAAAAAATTAGATTTAGTGTAAAAGTACACCTTCATTGTATTCCCCAAAAGATAACGATACATTTGTATGACAAATACTTGAAAATGGCTGCTAAAGACTTGAAGTTTAATACCAAGACCATACATGGTGGTCAACAACTAGATGAAGCTTACGGGGCGGTTATGCCACCTATTTATCAAACTTCAACCTATGCGCAGACAACCCCTGGAGGACATAAAGGGTATGAATATTCAAGAAGTGCGAACCCAACCCGTACTGCATTAGAAAATGCTTTGGCAAGTATTGAAAATGGTGAATATGGTTTAGCGTTTGGTAGTGGTCTTGCAGCGATAGATGCAGTCATAAAGTTATTAGAACCGGGTGATGAGGTAATTTCTACAAATGACATTTACGGAGGTTCTTATAGAATATTTAAAAAGATATTTGAGAAATTTGGTATCGTTTTTCATTTTGTGGGCATGCAAGGCACCGATGCTATACGTGACACAATGAATTCAAAGACCAAATTGATTTGGGTCGAAACGCCAACAAACCCTATGATGAACATCATAGATATAAAAGCAGTTGCTAAGTTAATTAAGGATAAGGATATTCTTTTAGCGGTTGATAATACTTTCGCAACCCCATATTTACAATTGCCATTACAATTAGGGGCAGATATTGTAATGCACTCAGCAACCAAATATCTTGGCGGTCATAGTGATACCGTGGTGGGAGCTTTAGTGGTAAGCGATAAGAATCTTGCAGATAGGCTTTATTTTATACAAAATGCAAGTGGAGCAGTTTGTGGGCCAATGGATAGCTTTTTGGTGTTAAGAGGAATAAAAACGCTGCATATAAGAATGCAACGTCATTGTGAAAATGGAAGAGCAATTGCTGAATATCTTAAAAATAATGCAAAAGTTGAAAAAGTTTTTTGGCCTGGTTTCAGTGATCATCCAAATCATTCTGTAGCAAAAGAACAAATGAAAGATTTTGGTGGAATGATTTCATTTGTACCAAAAGGGAGTAACTACGAAGACGCTATTAAGATTATAGAGCGTTTAAAAGTTTTTACTCTAGCAGAGTCATTAGGTGGTGTTGAAAGTTTAGCTGGTCACCCAGCGAGTATGACTCATGCGAGTATACCTAAAATTGAACGAGAAAAAAGTGGAGTGGTAGATGCGCTAATAAGACTTAGTGTTGGTATAGAAGATTCGGAAGATTTAATAGCAGATTTAGAACAAGCCATAGGATAAATCGTAATTCGTTAATTTTCACACTTTAAGAGTAGGTAATTTGTTGCTAAAACAACAAATTTTATCGATTTTTAAAAAATTAAGCAAACAAATTACATAAATAGCATAATTTTGCCGTTATATTTTGAAATCAATAATTTAACTAAGTGTAAATAGCTTTATGGACGATAAAATAAAAGTATTTATGGATGAGGTTACCGCCAGAAACGGTCACGAACCAGAATTCATACAAGCGGTACAAGAAGTAGCAGAAACAGTAATACCTTATATCGCAAAACAAGAGATATATAATGGTAAGAACATTCTTTTAAGAATGGTTGAGCCAGAGCGTTTAATTTCTTTTAGAGTAGCCTGGGTAGATGATGATGGGGATATACATGTTAACCGTGGGTATAGAATACAAATGAATTCTGCAATTGGTCCTTACAAAGGTGGTTTGCGTTTTCACCCAACTGTAAATGCAAGTATTCTTAAGTTCTTGGCTTTCGAACAAGTATTTAAAAATAGTCTTACCACACTGCCAATGGGTGGTGGTAAAGGTGGTTCTGATTTTGACCCTAAAGGTAAATCAGATGATGAGGTAATGCGTTTTTGCCATGCCTTTATGTTAGAATTAAATAGACATATTGGTCCGAATACAGATGTGCCTGCTGGAGATATTGGGGTTGGTGCTCGTGAAATAGGTTTCCTATTTGGTATGTATAAAAAGATACGTAATGAGTTTACTGGTGTACTAACAGGAAAAGGTCTGTCATGGGGTGGTTCTAAAATTAGACCAGAAGCAACAGGTTATGGTACTGTATATTTTGCCGAAAGTATGTTAAAGACCAAAAATGAAACTTTCGACGGTAAAACCGTTGTAATTTCTGGTTCAGGAAATGTTGCTCAGTACGCTGCAGAAAAAGCAATTTTACTAGGAGCTAAAGTGGTAACCCTATCAGATTCTAGTGGATATATCTATGATAAAGATGGTTTAAATGATGAAAAACTAGCCTTTGTCATGAACCTTAAGAATAATAAAAGAGGACGTATATCTGAGTATGCAGATAAATATGCTTCTGCAGAATTTCATGAAGGTAAAACTCCTTGGAATGTTAAATGTAATATCGCATTACCTTGTGCAACTCAAAATGAGTTGAATAGAGAAGATGCTAAAAATCTATTGAAAAATGGATGTATGTGTGTTGCAGAAGGTGCAAACATGCCTTGTAATGCAGATGCTGTTCATGAATTTAATAATGCAAAAATACTTTTTGCGCCAGGAAAAGCATCTAATGCTGGTGGTGTTGCAACGTCAGGTTTAGAAATGTCACAGAATTCATTACGTATCAGTTGGACTCGTGAAGAGGTTGATGAACGTCTTAAAGATATTATGGAAGATATACATGCTTCATGTATCGAATACGGTAAAGAAGAGGATGGTTTCTGTAACTATGTTAAAGGAGCGAATATTGCAGGTTTCGTAAAAGTTGCCGATGCAATGCTAGCCCAAGGGGTTATTTAATTCTAAATACAATTAGTATATAATTTGTAATGCGAGGTTCTATTTTAGAGTCTCGCATTTTTCGTTCGTTATATCGTCACCAGTGTGCAAACTATTATATTTGTTGAAATAGATGGTTCATTATGCAGGTAACAACAAAGGCAATAGTATTTTCTGCAATAAAATATGGTGATACAAGTCTTATCGTTAAAGTATTTACAGCCTCAGACGGTATAAAATCCTATTTGTTACGAGGCGTGTTAATATCTAAAAAAGGAAAATTAAAGACAGCTTATTTTCAGCCTTTAACACAATTAGAAATTGTCGCAAACCATAGAAATAAAGGAACGTTAGAAACACTACGCGAAGCTAAGGTATACTATCATTATCAATCCCTTTACGCTGATATGGCCAAAAATGCTATGACCTTATTTTTGGCAGAGCTATTGGTTAATAGCATACGGGAAGAAGAGCGAAACGAAGAATTATTCGAATTTTTAGAAGCATCATTACAGTGGTTGGATATGCATAAAGATATAGCAAATTTTCATCTATTTTTTATGCTATCAATTACGAAATTTTTAGGGTTTTATCCTGATGTGTATCACATAGATAAACCATATTTTGATTTGTTAGAAGGTGAGTTTGTTTCGGTTGAATCATTAAATCCGATGCTTAGAGGTGAAAATATTTATTATTTCAAGACCTTCTTGGGCATAAATTTTGATGCTATACACCACGTAAAGATGAAAAAAACCAACCGCCAAGAATTGTTAAAATCCCTGATACTTTATTTTGAATTACACCTACAGGGTTTCAGGAAACCAAAATCACTTGCCGTGTTAAATGAAGTTTTCAACACATATGTATAAATTTCTGTTTGTTGTATTTTTTCTTATTGGCATGTTTGGTCATGCCCAAGAAATAACTGTTTTAGATGCGGATAGTGGTGAGGTGATTTCAAACGTTGCCGTTTTTAATAAAGATAAGTCGAAGATAGCATTGTCAAATTTTGACGGAGTAATCGATGGTTCGATTTTCACTGATAAAGAACGCATTATTCTAAGACACATAGGTTACGAAGAGTATAAATCAACCAAGCAGCAAATTAGTAGGCAAGGTCAAAAGGTATATTTGATTATGAAGGCCCAGCAATTAGATGAAGTTGTAATGTCAGTTTCTAAATGGGAGCAACAAAAAAGAGATATTCCTAATAGAATTATTTCATTAGATGCTAGGTCAATTGCGTTTTCATCGCCACAAACATCTGCAGACTTACTTCAAAATAGTGGTAAGGTTTTTGTGCAAAAAAGTCAACTAGGTGGTGGAAGTCCAATGATTAGGGGTTTTGCAACCAATAGGCTATTACTTTCTGTAGATGGTGTTCGAATGAATAATGCGATTTTTAGAGGAGGAAATATTCAAAATATAATATCGATAGATCCTTTTACTATAAAAAATACGGAGGTGATATTTGGCCCTGGTTCGGTTATTTATGGTAGTGATGCTATTGGTGGGGTAATGAATTTTTATACCAAGAAGCCTAATTTAAGTCAGAACGATAGCCTTTTAATACAAGGTAATGGCAATTATAGATTTGCGTCTGCAAATCTGGAAAACACAGTGCACGCTGATGTAAATATTGGTAAAAAGTATTGGTCCTCTTTAACAAGTATTACCTATAATAATTTTCAAGATTTAAGAATGGGGTCGCACGGACCTGATTCATACTTGCGAAATACGTTTGTCCGAACTAAAAATGGTGTTGATGAGTTGGTAGAAAACAATTCGCCAAAAAAACAAGTGCCAACGGGTTACGATCAAATAAATTTAATGCAGAAATTTTTGTTCAAACCAAATGCGAAATGGGATTTAAATTTGGGAGTGTATTTTTCTGAAACTTCAGATTATTCTAGATATGACAGGTTGATAAGACCAACAAGTAACGGTTTGGGCTTACGTTCTGCAGAATGGTATTACGGACCACAAAAGTGGTTTATGGGTAATGCACAACTTCAAAAAAAAGGAAATGGAAAGTTTTATGATGGATTAAAATTGGGGCTTGCCTATCAACATTTTGAAGAAAGTAGGAGTAATCGAGATTTTCAAGATGCGGTCTTAAATGCAACGATGGAAAAAGTTGATGCTTTGAATATGAATATTGACCTTGAGAATAAGAAGATGGGTGATTTTAGACTCTATTATGGTACAGAGTATATATATAATAAAGTAAGATCTAATGGATTCGGTTTAAATATCGATACTGATGAAAAAACCGATGCTGCATCTAGGTATCCAGATGGTTCTACTTGGCAAAGCTTGGCAGGTTATGTAAATGGTGAATATAAAGCAAAACCAAATTTCACGATTATGTCTGGTTTGCGTTACAGCCACGTCTGGGTAAATGCCGTTTTCGATGATACCTTTTATGACTTTCCTTTTGAAACTGCAGATTTAAGTACTGGTGCTTTAACCGGCAGTCTTGGTTTTAGTTGGTTCCCAAGAGCAAACCTTCAATTTACCTTAAATGGGTCTACAGGTTTTAGAGCCCCAAATATTGATGATGTTGGTAAGATTTTTGATTCGGAGCCAGGATCGGTAGTAGTGCCAAATCCTGATTTAGAGCCTGAATATGCATATAATGCTGAAATAGGTGTCCAACGAAATATTAACGATAAGTTTATTTTGAAAGGAACGGCTTACTACACGTATTTGGTAGATGCTTTGGTGCGGCGAGATTTTAGTTACAATGGTGTTTCTGAAATTGAATATGGAGGCGAGCTTAGTAATGTACAGGCAATACAAAATGCGGCTAAGGCTTATGTTTATGGCTTTGAAATTGGTTTAGAGGCATACCTTCACGAGCAATGGTCTTTGTCGTCTAACCTTACGATAACTGAAGGTGTAGAAGAGGAAGATGATGGCACTGAAACACCTGCTCGTCACGCGGCACCGACTTTTGGAGATTTTCATATTGTATGGAAAAACCAAAGACTGCGAACAGATTTGTTTGTGAATTATAATGGCGAAATTGAGTATAAGGATCTTGCAATGTCAGAACAATCTAAAGAATATATCTATGCTTTAGATGAAAACAGTGACCCGTATGCACCCTCTTGGTACTCCTTAAACTTTCGGTCGCAATACGATATTACCAATCGCTTAAAAGTTACCGCTAGTTTAGAGAATATAACAGACCAACGGTATAGAACATACTCATCTGGTATTGTGGCTCCAGGACAAAATTTAATATTAGGAATAGGGTATCATTTTTAAACAAAAAAAAGACCCGTTGTAAACGGGTCTTTTAAATTTATAGAGTAGTTAAATTTAGTTTTTAACTGCCTTTTCTATTTCGTTAGCTTTTTTAGCCGCTTTATCAGCTGCTTCGTTAGCTGCCTTTTTTACATCGTCACCAGTTTTTTTAGCAGCATCGATTGTGTTTTCACCCGCTTCTTTTACTGACTCTGCCGCACTTTCAGCAGCTTCCATTGCATTTTCGCTTGCTTCTTTAGCAGCTTCCATTGCGCCTTCGCCAGCTTCTTCTAAATCTTTTCCAGCTTCTTTCAAATCATCACCAGCCTCTTCTAATGCAGCGCCAGCTTCTTCAGTTGCAGATTTAGCTTTGTCAACAGTATCTCTACAAGAAAATGACATACTTAATGCTAAAATTGTTAATGACCCTAAAATTACTTTTTTCATCGTGTTACGTTAAAATGGTTATTGTTTAAAGTTATATACGCTTCAAGCAACACTTTAGACGTTAAACTTGCTATTATTTAATCTAATCAGATAGTTAGGTGTATATCAGTACGGTGAATTCACTCAAATTAAATCTAAATTTTATAATTTTGCAGCCTTAAAAATCCAGTACCATAAGCATTTCGTATGAAGTTCGCAGAATATAAAGGTTTGAATTTACCAAAGGTCGCAGAAGAGATACTTGACTACTGGTCTAAGCATGACATTTTTGAAAAAAGTATTTCTACCCGTGAGGGTAAGGATAGTTATGTATTCTATGAAGGTCCACCATCAGCAAACGGTATGCCTGGTATACATCACGTAATGGCACGTACCATAAAGGATATATTTCCTAGGTACAAAACCATGAAAGGTTTTCAGGTTAAGCGAAAAGCCGGTTGGGATACACACGGACTACCAATTGAGTTAGGGGTTGAAAAAGAGTTGGGTATTACAAAAGAGGATATTGGAGTTAAAATATCGGTTGAGGAGTATAATGCTGCCTGTAAGAAAGCAGTGATGAGGTACACCGATGTCTGGAATTCCATGACTGAAAAAGTGGGATATTGGGTAGATATGGAAGATCCATATATCACCTACAAATCCAAATACATGGAAACCGTATGGTGGTTGCTTAAAGAAATCTATTCGAAAGGATTAATTTATAAGGGCTATACGATACAACCTTATTCACCAAAAGCGGGTACCGGTCTTAGTTCACATGAGCTGAATCAGCCAGGTACATACCAAGATGTGACTGATACAACCGTAACGGCACAATTTAAGGCTGTAGAGGAAAGTTTGCCGGAGTTTTTACAGAACGAAGGAACAATATACTTTTTAGCATGGACGACTACACCTTGGACATTGCCATCGAACACAGCGTTGACAGTAGGGTCTAAAATAGACTATGTATTAGTTGAGTCTTATAACCAATATACTTTTGAACCTATGAATGTTATACTTGCCAAGAGTTTGGTAGGTAAACAGTTCTCAGGAAAGTTCATGGAGGTTTCAGAGAAGTCTGAATTATTGGATTACACATCTGGAGATAAGAAAATTCCTTTTTACGTAGTAAAAGAAAAAGAATTTAAAGGAAAAGACTTGTTAGGTATTCAATACGAACAGCTGTTAGACTATGTATTACCTTATGAAAATGCCGAGAATGCTTTTAGAATAATTGCTGGCGATTTCGTTACTACTGAAGATGGTACTGGTATAGTGCATACGGCACCGACCTTTGGTTCTGATGATGCTTTTGTTGCCAAACAAGCTGTGCCTGAAATTCCGCCAATGTTAGTATTGGATGAAAATGGAAACTTGGTGCCTCTTGTTGATTTACAAGGTAAATTCAGACCTGAATTAAAGGAGTTGGGTGGCAAGTACGTCAAGAATGAATATTATGAGGATGGTGAGGCTCCAGAACGTTCAGTAGATGTTGATATTGCCATTAAATTAAAAGAAGAAAATAAAGCCTTTAAGGTTGAAAAGTATGTTCACAGTTATCCTAACTGTTGGCGTACCGATAAGCCAATCTTATATTATCCATTAGATTCTTGGTTTATAAAAGTAACCGATATAAAGGAGCGTATGTTCGAGTTGAACCAAACAATCAACTGGAAGCCAAAAGCTACAGGCGAAGGTAGATTTGGTAATTGGTTGGCAAATGCAAATGACTGGAATTTATCTCGATCAAGATATTGGGGTATTCCATTACCAATATGGAGAACAGAAGATGGTAAAGAAGAAATAATCATAGGTTCGGTTGCTGAATTGAAATCTGAAATGGCCAAAGCTGTTGAGGCAGGTGTTTTAGAAAAGGATATTTACGCTGATTTTGTTGTTGACGACATGTCTGAAGCTAATTATGATAAAATTGATTTACATAAAAATATAGTTGACCAAATTACTTTGGTTTCTACTTCTGGAAAACCAATGATGCGCGAAAGTGATTTAATAGATGTTTGGTTCGATAGTGGTTCTATGCCGTATGCACAATGGCATTATCCATTTGAAAACAAAGATTTAATAGATGAAGGAAAGACATTTCCGGCAGATTTTATTGCCGAAGGCGTAGATCAAACACGTGGATGGTTCTATACGTTGCATGCTATTGCAACGATGGTATTTGACTCTGTTGCTTATAAAAATGTAGTTTCTAACGGGCTAGTTTTGGACAAGGAAGGTAAAAAGATGTCTAAACGATTGGGCAATGCGGTGGATCCTTTTGAGACTATGAACGAGCATGGAGCTGACGCTACAAGATGGTATATGATAAGCAATGCCAACCCTTGGGATAACCTTAAATTTGATACTGAAGGTATCGCTGAAGTTAAACGGAAATTTTTTGGTACACTTTATAATACCTATTCCTTTTTTGGCCTATATGCCAATTTAGATAATTTTACATATGCGGAAGACGATATACCTATGTCTGACCGCACAGAGATAGATCGTTGGATATTATCTGAATTGAATTCATTGATAAAGGTTGTGGATACCGCATATGATGAGTATGAGCCAACACGTGCAGCGAGAGCCATATCAGATTTTGTTCAAGAGAACTTAAGTAACTGGTATGTTCGTTTGTGTAGAAGACGCTTTTGGAAAGGCGAATATGCTCAAGATAAAATTGCGGCATATCAAACCTTGTATACATGTTTAGATGTTGTGGCCAAATTATCTGCTCCAATCGCTCCATTTTTCATGGATCGTTTATATTTAGATTTAAATAAGGCAACAGTAAAGAAAGGTTTTGAAAGCGTACATTTGGCAGATTTTCCGGTTGCTAACGAATCACTTATCGATAAAAGCTTAGAGGTAAAAATGCAGAAAGCGCAGATTATATCTTCTTTAGTGTTATCTATCCGTCAGAAAGAGAAAATAAAAGTGCGTCAACCATTACAGAAAATAATGATTCCTGTATTGGACAATAAGGATAGAGAAGAAATAGAAGCAGTTTCAGAATTAATTAAATCTGAAGTGAATGTAAAGGAAATTCAATTACTTGATGATGCTTCTGGTATTCTTGTGAAACGTATTAAACCGAATTTCAAGACGTTAGGTCCAAAATTTGGTAAGGAAATGAAAGAGATTGCTCAGAAAGTAGGCGCTTTTACTCAGAATGATATCCAAAAAATTGAGCAGGATGGCGAATTATCAATACAATTAGGAAATAAAAGCATTAATTTACAGTTACAAGATGTAGAAATCACTTCTCAAGATATTGAAGGTTGGATGGTAGCAACATCTGGTAAGTTAACAGTTGCATTAGATGTTACGATTAATGAGGATTTGAGAAATGAAGGTATCGCAAGAGAATTGATAAATAGAATTCAAAATATCAGAAAAGATTCTGGTTTTGAAGTAACGGATAAAATTGATATTAAAATTTTAAATGACGGGTTTGTTGAATTTGCTGTTAAGGGTAATTTAGATTATATTAAAACAGAAACTTTAACAGCTTTATTAAGTTTTGAAGAAGAATTAAACGAAGGCATCGAAATTGCTTTTGACGAAGTGAACACTAAATTGTTTATTGAAAAACATTAAAAGATGGCAGAAGATTTAAAAGTAAGGTATTCTGACAAAGATTTGGCAGAATTTAAAGTATTGATCGAGGAGAAAATAGTAAAAGCTAAAAGTCATTTAGAACTTTTAAAAAGCGCCTATATGAACGATGGCAATAATGGTACGGATGACACTTCACCTACTTTTAAAGCCTTTGAAGAAGGATCTGAGACGATGAGTAAAGAGGCTAACACACAATTGGCTATTAGGCAAGAGAAGTTTATTCGTGACCTTAAGAATGCAATGCTACGTATTGAAAACAAAACATACGGTCTTTGTCGTGTTACAGGGAAACTAATTAATAAGGAACGGTTAAAACTGGTTCCTCATGCTACACTTAGCATTGAAGCTAAGAATATGCAATCATAATTAAAACGCCTTTAGGGGCGTTTTTTAATACCATTATGTTGAGAACTTGTTTTGTCTGTTGTCTGTTATTGATTTCGTTTGGCTTAAGGGCACAAAAGAAATTGCAAAGAATGATCTTGGCACAAGATATTAGTTTGATTCAAGTGAATTCGGCTAATTGTTTTAAGGTTGAATTTCATACAAGTGAAGGCAATGAAATTGCTATTGAAGCTGAAATGGAAGGTGAGTATAGTCAAGATCTAGATTTAGAAGTTAATACGAATGGCACCACAGTTTTAATTGAGGCTGGGTTTGCACCAAGTTTTGAAAACCCTAATGATAAATTAAGCGCTCATAAAGTTGTTTCAATTCTTTTGAAGCTTACTATTCCCTACTTCAGGAAGGTAGAAGTGTACGGCACTAATTCAAGAGTTGTATTAGAAGGAAAATATAAAGAATTAAATGTGTCCTTATCCGACGGGGAATGTGAGTTACATAATATTGTGGGTAATGCAAATGTAAAGACGCAAAGTGGATCTATCAGTGTATTCGCAAAGTCTGCACAAATAAATGCAAACAGCAAATATGGTAAAGTCTCATTTAATCCAATTCCTGAAGGATTATTTATTTATAAACTACAAACGGTGACTGGAAATATAGAATTAAATAAAACCGAATAATATTTATATTTTTGCCATCGTTGATTTACACCTATGAATATTAAAAAATCTGTACTATTTATTATATTGATACTTATAATCGATCAATGGAGTAAAATATATATAAAGACCCATTTTGTGTTGGGCGAATCTGTAGATGTATTTAGCTGGTTTAAAATCCTTTTCATAGAGAATGAAGGCGCTGCTTGGGGAGCCAAGTTGAGTGATATTTTACCAATTTCCGATAATATCGGAAAATTAGTACTTACAATTTTTAGATTGTTTGCGATTTTTGGAATAGGCTATTGGCTTTTTGATGTGATCAAGAAAAAAGCTTCCTCAACATTAATTTGGGCCGTGTCTTTGATTTTTGCTGGCGCATTAGGTAATATTTTAGATTCTTTATTTTACGGTATCATTTTTAATGATAGCTACAATGTGGTTGCCACTCTTTTTTCTGAGGAACCTTATGGTAAATTGTTTTATGGTAAGGTGGTAGATATGTTATATTTCCCTATGGTAGATACCACATGGCCTAGTTGGATGCCAGGAGTTGGTGGTCAAAATTTTAGATTTTTCGAGCCAGTATTCAATATAGCGGATACTGCTATAAGTACAGGTGTTGGTATTTTATTGGTATTTAATAAAAAGGCTTTTCACAAGGAAGAAGAAAATTTGGCGATAGTAGAGAATGATTCCTCTCAGAATCAAAATAATCAAAACGTATAAGTTTTAGTCGGAGTTACGCAATAATCTAACGGAATATCGGTAGGTAAGATGTCTTGGATTAAATCTTCTGGCTCAAAAAGAGATAAACCTATTTTTACCACATCGGCCTTACATTGACTTAAAAATCGATCATAGTATCCTTTGCCATATCCAATTCTATTGCCAAATTTATCGAACGCTAATAGCGGTATAAATACAACATCAAGGTTATTGGGAGGTACTGTAATACCATCAACGGGTTCTGGTATATTTAATGAATTAGTTATGAATTTTGTATTATCGGTAAGTAAGTAGTGTTCTAACTCTGTATTTGAAATTACTTTTGGTACAATAACATTTTTATCGAATCCAAGAAGTATAGAAATAATACCTTCTGTGTCTATTTCAATTTTTTTTTCAATAGGAAGAAATATATGGAAATATTGATTTTCCCATATAGGTAATTGCAAAATAGAATTTGCAATAGCAATACTTTGGTGGCCTAAAAGCGTGGGGGTAATTGAGTTGCGTAATCTTGAATATTTTAAGCGTAAATCCTTCTTCAGCATAGTGAAGTAGTGTTAGCTCTAGATTTTTTTAATTTATTCTTTACTTGCAACAGCAAAAAACACTTTAAAAAATAACATTAATATAAGATATGTTCCTAGAGTGATTATATAGCTTTCCATGATATTCTCGGGTTATAAATGAACTAACTTGTGTTGTTATCGAGTTAAAAATAAGTAAAATAATTAATACAAATCTATGAAAAGCACTTTTTTATCGTTTAACTGCACGATTTTTTTAAAAAATTAACATACTAGTAAATATCTAAATAGTAATTTTTTTATAAATAATTGAAAACCAAATACTTGCGATAATGACGAAATTTTTAACTTGGCAATGCCCTAAAATACGGGTTAATAATTTTAAGATTTAGCAGTATTTAATTAAAATAATAGCATATTCACAATTTTGGCGACAAGTGTATTTTACAGAATTTTGTTTTTTGATTATTGTACTGTAGTGTAATTTAAACTGATTTTTATAGACTAAATTAGTAGTGTATAATTATGTCTGAAATCCCCTTAAACATACAATTAAGTTCATTGCCTTCTAGCCCAGGGGTCTATCAATTCTATGATAGTAATGAAGATATTTTATACGTTGGCAAGGCAAAGAATTTAAAGAAAAGGGTTTCCTCTTATTTTAATAAAAACCATGAGTATGGTAAGACTCGGGTATTGGTTAAGAAAATAAGGGCTATCAAGCATATTGTTGTTCCAACAGAGTCAGATGCCTTATTGCTAGAGAATAATTTGATAAAAGAATTAAGGCCTCGGTATAATGTTTTACTAAAGGATGACAAATCGTACCCTTGGCTTTGTTTAAAGAATGAGCGTTTCCCAAGATTTTTTCCTACCAGAAGAGTTATAAAAGATGGATCAGAATATTACGGTCCGTATACTAGCATGAAAACGGTTAGAATTCTTTTAGATTTAATAAAGAGTGTTTACCCTTTGCGAACGTGTAATTATGATTTGTCTGCAGAAAAAATAAACACAGGTAAATATAAGGTTTGCTTAGAATATCATTTAGGTAATTGTAAAGGACCATGTGAGGGTCATCAAACTATTGCGGAATATGACCGACAAATAGAAGACATACGTCAAATTGTAAAAGGAAATTTTAAGTCGTCAATTACCTACTTTAAAGGCCAGATGAAGATGTTGGCCTCCGAAATGAGATTTGAAGAGGCTCAAAAAATTAAAGACAAAATAGATGTACTGGAAAACTATCAGGTAAAATCAACTATAGTTAATCCTAAGATTAGTAATGTTGATGTATTCAGTATTATTTCAGACAATTCTTTCGCTTATGTAAACTTTCTTCAATTAGCACATGGCTCCATTATTCGGTCGCACACGATGGAAATAAAAAAGAAGCTAGAAGAACAAGATGAAGATTTGCTAGAGCTTGCTATTGTAGAAATAAGAGAGCGGTTTAATTCAGATTCTAAAGAATTATATGTTCCTTTTAAAATAGCGGTTTCTCCGGGGTTGAAAGTTACTGTACCGAAATTAGGAGATAAAAAGCGTATTCTAGATTTGTCTGAACGTAATGCCAAATTCTTTAGGCAAGAACGTTTTAATCAGATTAAGATAATTGATCCTGATCGTCATACGAATAGAATTATGGCTCAGATGAAGAAAGATATAAGGTTATCTGCAGAGCCAAGGCATATAGAATGTTTCGATAACAGTAATATACAAGGGAGCAATCCGGTAGCGGCATGTGTTGTTTTTAAAGATGGTAAGCCTTCTAAAAAAGAGTACAGACATTATAATATAAAAACGGTAACTGGGCCAGACGACTTTGCTTCAATGGAAGAAGTTGTTTATCGCAGGTATAAGAGGTTACAAGAAGAAATGCAGCCACTTCCACAGCTTATTGTGATTGATGGTGGAAAAGGACAATTATCATCAGCGTTAAAAAGTCTTGATATTTTAGGATTAAGAGGAAAAATTGCTATTATAGGAATTGCGAAACGGTTAGAGGAAATCTATTTTCCAGAAGATCCGATTCCGCTTTATTTAGATAAAAAGTCCGAAAGTTTAAAGATTATACAATTTTTAAGGAATGAAGCGCATAGGTTTGGTATAACCTTTCATAGAAATAAAAGAAGTAAAGGGGCTATTAATTCTGAGTTAGAAGGTATAGACGGGGTAGGTGAAAAAACAGCACAACAATTATTGAAAAAATTTAAATCTGTTAAACGCATAAAAGAAGCTACTATAGAAAGCCTAAGCCAAGAAGTTGGAGTGTCAAAAGCAAAGAAGATATATGAGTCTTTTCGTAAAGAATAGTTTCGATTTGAACAAAGTAATGATGGTAGTGACGGTATTGTTGCTTAACTCTTTGTGTCTAATAGCGCAGACAGATTCAGATAAAAAAAGGCCAAAGATAGGTTTAGTGTTAAGCGGAGGTGGAGCAAAAGGAATGGCGCACATTGGTGCTTTAAAGGTAATTGAGGAGGCGGGTATAGAATTAGATTATATAGGAGGATCAAGTATGGGTGCAATAGTTGGTGCTTTATATGCTGCAGGTTACACGGCTACAGAGTTAGATTCCATGTTTAACGCAACTAATTTCGGATCCCTTATTCAAGATAACCTTCCAAGAAGTGCTAAAACATTTTATGAAAAAGATGACTCTGAGCGGTATTCTTTAACCTTGCCTTTCAATAATTTTAAGGTTTCCGTTCCACCCGCATATTCAGGTGGGCAAAATATATATAATGAATTGGTTAGGCTTTTGTATCACGTGAAAGATATTGAAGACTTTGATAAATTACCTACTCCGTTTGTTTGTGTGGCTACAGATATAGAAACAGGTAAACAGGTTATTTTAGATTCTGGTTATTTGCCAGAAGCAATTTTGGCCAGTGGTACATTACCGTCACTGTTTGAGCCTTCAATAATAAACGATAAGGTTTTAATAGATGGTGGCGTTGTCAATAACTATCCTATCGATGAGGTTCTGGCAATGGGTGCAGATATTATTATAGGTGTAGATGTACAGCATGACTTATCTGATAGAGAAGCGCTTTTGTCTGCGACAGAAATCTTATTGCAGATTAATAATTATAGAACGGTGGCAGATATGAAAATAAAATCTGCAAAAACCGATATCTATATAAAGCCACAAATAGAAAAATACTCAGTAATTGAATTCAATAAACTAAATGCGATTATTCAAACAGGGGTGGATGCTGCAAATTTAAAGATAGATGAACTTAGAGCATTGGGAACAAAGACTAAGAAAGATAAAAACCAAATGGCTGCTGTTGATTCGGATCAGCAGCTAACCGTAAACAGATTGTTAATTGATGGTAACACAAGCCACACAAGAGGATACATAAAAGGGAAGCTAAGGTTTAATTTAGATGAACCTATAAGTTTTAAGAGATTGCAGCAAGGCATCGGGAATTTAGCTGCTACAGGTAACTTTAGAACTATTAGATATAAATTACTAAACAATGTAAATGATGGTGAAGATTTAATTTTACCCTTAGATGAAACACCCAACACCTCTTTTTTAAGATTAGGAGCTCATTTTGATGATTTATATAAAAGTGCAGCTATAATTAATCTTACTAAGCGTAGAATATTATCTAAGGATGATGTAGCGTCTTTTGATTTAATTCTAGGTGATAATATTCGGTACAATTTTGAATATTATGTAGATAAAGGTTCGTATTGGAGTTTTGGTATTAATTCTAGATTTAATGATTTTGAACAGGAAATTGATTTTGACCTTATAGGAGACAATTTCGATATTACCCCAAGTTCGAGAATTAATACAATTAACCTTGCTGTATCTGATTTTACCAATCAGTTATATATTCAAACTGTTATAAAAGAGGAGTTTGCTTTTACTTTAGGTGCTGAATTTAAGTATTTGCAATACAGTACTAGAACATTTGGTGATATACCCGATGCTGACCTTACCATAAATACTACCACAGACAATGGACGAACGTATTTTGAAAAAAGTAATTATGTAAGTGCATTTGGGGTTTTAAAGTTAGATACTTATGATGATAAATATTTTCCATCAAGAGGCTTGTATTTTAGTGGTGATATGCATTATTATGTTTTATCCTCAGATTTCAATAATAACTTTAAAGATTTTTCTATTTCCAAAGCTAGAATGGGTATGGCCTTTCCTTTAGTTAAAAATCTATCCTTGAATCTAGAAACTGAAGGGGGTTTTAAATTGGGAACTTCTAATGTTACCACATATGATTTCGTTCTAGGGGGTTATGGTACAGATTTAATAAATAATTTCACCCCCTTCGTTGGTTATGATTTTCTAAGCATACCAGGTAATAGTTTTGTTAAAGCATATGCACGATTAGATTTTGAGTTGGCTAAAAAAAATCACGTATTGTTAACCGCTAATTTTGCCAATGTGGCTGATGACCTTTTTAGAACGGGTGATTGGTTCAAAGCACCAACATATTCGGGCTATGGAATTGGGTGTGGTTGGGAATCATTTTTAGGTCCGGTGAATCTTTTGTATTCTTGGTCACCAGAAACTGAAAGATCACAGTTTTTCGTGAGTGTAGGCTATTGGTTCTAGGCTGAAAATAGATTTGGACCCAATTTATAGTTTTCCAAAACCCCCTTAATTCTTAATAATTTCCCAAATATTAAAGTGAAGTGTGAATAATTGTTAAGATTATCATTAAAGTAAGTTAAACCGTACGTTATGTATGATATTGTGACTTAAATTTACATCAGCTAAGGGGTGGTTCCCTTACAACTTTAAGTAGTGGTTTTTCATAATTTAAAGTTTGGTTGGTTATTTAGGAAAAGCCCAGTTTTTAGACTGGGCTTTTTTTGTGCAATACTTTGGAATAAATTTTGTTTAAGATAGTGTAACAATAGTATTTGAAAACTATCAATTACTACTTTTACTTTAAATTGAAGACTATGCGAAAATCTATAATACTAATCTTTCTTTTTTCTTTTTTCATTGCTCAAAGTCAAAATGAAAATTCGGCATTTAGCGTTGGAGAGTGGTTGAAATTTAGAATGCATTATGGGTTTTTAAACGCTAGTTATGCTACGTTGCAAGTTAATTCTGCAACTATTAATGAGAAGCCTGTTTACCATGTGGTTGGGCATGGAGAAACAACCGGTGTTGCTAGCTGGTTTTTTAAGGTAGATGACACCTATGAGAGCTATTTTGATAAGAATGATGGAAAACCATATCGATTTGTTCGAAAAATAAACGAAGGTGGTTATACAAAAGACGTTGAAATAAACTTTGATTATAAGGAATCGAAAGCTGAACTTAATGATAGAAAAAACAAGAAAAAGCTTAATTTTACATTACAGGACAATATACAAGATTTAATATCTGCTTTTTACTTCTTAAGGAATAACTATAAAACGGAAGACCTTGAAGTGGGGAAGTCAATTACCCTAAAAATGCTTTATGACGATGATGGTGTTTTTAACTTTAAACTTAAGTATTTAGGCAAGGAGATTGTCAATACAAAATACGGAAAGGTAGAATGCTTAAAATTTAGGCCTTTAGTTCAATCTGGTCGTGTATTTAAAGAACAAGAAAGTTTGTCGTTATGGGTTTCTAATGACGAAAATAGAATACCAATTAGGATTAAGGCAGATTTAGCAGTAGGGGCAATAAAAGCTGATATAGATGGGTATAACGGACTTAAGCATCAGTTTAAAATAATAATGGATTAGACGATAAATGGAAGATAAAGAGAAGATTAAATCCCAAATATCTAAACTTGAAGAAAAATATAAGGATTCTGGGCAAGATCTTAGCTCTTATTTAGATGGCTTATTACATCAACGTTATTTAACGTATTGGGACTATATTCATTTGGATACTCTTTTAAGCTTACAAGTACCTCGAACACATTTTCCCGATGAAGAGATCTTCATCATGTACCACCAAATTACCGAACTCTATTTTAAATTGATTCTACATGAGCAGAAGCAATTGGTAGATGATAAAAGTGGTAATCTTGATTTTTTTATTGAAAAATTAAGAAGAATAAATAGTTACTATACCGTGCTGATATCTTCCTTTAGTGTTATGATAAAAGGGATGGAGCGTGAACAGTTTTTGCAATATCGTATGGCTTTGCTTCCTGCAAGCGGCTTTCAATCTGCACAGTTTAGAATGATTGAAATTTATGCTACACCTTTAGAAAATTTGGTTCATGTGTCTGAACGAGCTCAATACACTTCAGATAATACAGTAGAAGAATTGTATGAGCATATATACTGGAAAAAAGGAGCTACTGATGTTAGAACAGGTGAAAAGACACTCACCTTAAAACAATTTGAGTATAGGTATACACCTAGGTTGATTAGAATAGCAAAGCAAATAAAAAACGCAACTATTTATCACAAATATTTAAGTTTGCCTAGTGATTTAAAGAAAAATGAGTCATTGGTTGAGGCGCTAAAAATCTTAGATGTAAATGCTAATATTAATTGGCAATTAATGCATATGGGTTCTGCTCATAGATATCTAAGAAGAGAGTCTGGTGATATTGAAGCAACTGGGGGCACAAATTGGAAAGAATATTTGCCACCTAGTTTTCAGAAAATTGTATTCTTTCCAGAATTATATACAGATCAAGAATTAAATAATTGGGGTAAGCAGTGGGTAGACCATTTGCTAAATCCAGATAAATCAAAAATGAAGTAATGCAGAAATATTGGGGCATAATATTGGCGTTAACTGTTTTGGCATCTTGTAAAGATGATGTAAAGCAGAATAATGACCTTGCACAAGAAATTAGTGTACCAAAGGTTGATGTTATAAATGAACAATTTGGCTTTAATTTAGATGAATTTAATGTTCAGGTAGATACTATTAAATATGGAGATAGCTTTGGGGAATTAATGATGCAAAACAAAGTTGCCTACCCAAAAATAGCAGCTATTTCCGAGAATTATAGAGACACATTTGATGTTCGTAAAATTCGAGTAGGTAAACCATATGTCATTTTAAAATCTAAGGATACTATTGCGCAGGCTCAAATATTCATTTATGAAAACGACCCTATAAACTATACGGTTATAGATATGAGAGATAGCGTAAAGGTGTATACAGATAAGAGAAAGGTGAAGTACGTACGCCGAGAAGTTTCTGGTATTATTGAAACCAGTTTGTCAGAAGCAATTTTAGATCAAGGTATAGATTATAACGTAACTCATAATCTAGCCAATGTATATGCTTGGACAATAGATTTTTCAAGACTACAAAAGAAAGATAAATTCAAGGTAATCTACAATGAAAAGTACATTAACGATACAATTTATGCGGGAGCAGAACCAATAGAAGCGGCATTTTTTGAGCATAATGGAAAGCCGATTTATGCATTTGCGTACGAGAATGATTCGCTAAAAAGTATTATAGATTATTTTGATGAAGATGCGAATAATTTAAGAAGAACATTTTTAAGAATGCCTGTTGAATATGGTAGACTCTCTTCTAGATATAATCTTAAAAGAAGAATAAAGCATTACGGCTTCAAAATAAGACCACATAAAGGAACAGATTATGCAGCACCCATAGGTACACCTATAATGGCTACTGCAGACGGCACGGTTATAGAATCAACTCGACGGGGTGGTAATGGTAAGTATGTTAAAATTAGGCATAATGGAACTTTTGCAACACAATACTTGCATATGAAAGCTCAGAAGGTTAAAAAAGGTGAGTTTGTTCGCCAAGGTGATGTTATTGGTTGGATTGGGATGACCGGCAGTACAGCAGGGCCGCATGTTTGTTACCGTTTTTGGAAAAATGGGAAACAAGTAGATCCTTTAAGAGAAGAACTACCACAGGCAGAACCTTTGCATGAAACTTTAAGACCAGAATATTTCGCTTATATATCCCCTTTAAAAGAACAGTTAGATTGTATTATATATCCTAAAATTTTTTTAGTAGAGGACGAAGATTTACTAACACTTAACCAAGAAGATGGCATTAAACAAAATTAGTCCAACACAAACTGAGGTTTGGAAAAAGCTAACCACTCATTATAAAGAAACAAAAGATGTTCATTTAAGGGGTCTTTTTTCTTCGGATGCAAAAAGGGCGGAAAAGTTTACGTTGCAATGGAACGATTTTCTTTTTGATTATTCTAAGAATAGAATCTCTACAGAAACTATGCAGTTGTTACTTCAATTGGCAGAAGAGGTGAATTTAAAAGGTGCTTTTGAAGCATATTATGATGGTGAAATCATAAATGAAACAGAAGGTAGGGCAGTATTACATACGGCATTACGGGCTAAAAAATCCGACAAAGTGTTGGTAGATGGTGTTAATGTTATGCCAGAGGTGTATGAAGTTAAGCAACATATTAAAGAATTTACCGAGAAGGTTATAAATGGTAAATTGAAAGGATATACAGGTAAAACATTTACCGATGTAGTAAATATAGGCATTGGTGGTTCGGATCTTGGGCCGGCTATGGTGACCGAGGCTTTAAAGTTTTATAAAAATCATCTATCAATTCATTTTGTAAGTAATGTAGATGGTGATCATGTTCATGAAATTCTAAAAACCTTAGATCCAGAAACAACCTTATTTGTTGTAGTATCGAAAACGTTTACAACGCAAGAAACTTTAAGTAATGCTACCACTATTAAGAAGTGGTTTTTAAAGCATGCGACTCAAGAAGATATTGCAAAGCATTTTGCTGCGGTATCAACTAATAGTGAAAAAATAGCTGAATTCGGTATTGATGCGGCCAATGTATTTCCTATGTGGGATTGGGTTGGAGGTAGATTTTCTTTATGGAGCGCTGTAGGTCTAACAATTGCTTTGGCGGTCGGTTATAATAATTTTGATGCCTTATTACAAGGTGCGAATGAGGCTGATGTTCATTTCAAAGAAACAGAGTTTTCTAAGAATATTCCTGTTGTTATGGCATTGTTAAGTGTGTGGTATAATAATTTTTATGGTGCAGAGACTGAAGCAATAATTCCTTACGCACAGTACTTAAGTAGATTCTCTGCCTATTTGCAACAAGGTATAATGGAAAGCAATGGTAAAAGTGTAGATCGTGCTGGTAATGTTGTTGGTTATGAAACGGGCACTATTATATGGGGAGAGCCAGGTACAAATTCGCAACATGCTTTTTTTCAACTTATACATCAAGGCACCAAATTAATACCTACAGACTTTATTGGCTTTAAGCACTCATTACATGGCGATAAGGACCATCATAATAAATTGATGGCAAATTATTTTGCGCAGACAGAAGCGCTAATGAATGGAAAAACTAAAGCAGAAGTGATTTCTGAACTAGAAGCTAAAAACGTAGCTCAAAAAGATATTGATAAACTTGCGCCGTTTAAGGTCTTTGCTGGTAATAAACCAACGAATACAATCCTTATTAATAAATTAACACCAAAAAGTTTAGGCTCATTGATTGCCTTTTATGAACATAAAATCTTTGTACAAGGTGTAATTTGGAACATTTTCAGTTATGATCAATGGGGGGTAGAGTTAGGTAAGCAACTAGCGGGCACTATACTTAATGATATTGAAAATTCAGAAATTTCAGCACATGATAGCTCTACATTAAGACTTCTTCAATATTTTAAGAAATAATTTAGAGTTTTAATAAGATCTATAAAAAGCGGATAACTATTTCATTTACAGTTCTATTATATTATTTTTTCAAGTATTTTTGCAATGCTGATTTAACGTTATCTTAACGTTAGAGGACAAAAATTAGAAGACTTTTGCAGCAAGTTAAAAACTAACAAATACTTGAAAAAATGAAAAAAATGTACTTTGCAATTGCGGTATTTTTAATGACCGTAACTGCTTTTTCACAAGGGACTATTACCGGTACTGTGCTAGATGGTGATTCTAACTCACCTTTACCTGGTGCAACCGTAATGGTAAAAGGTACCACAAATGGTACTTCATCTGATTTTGATGGAAATTTCACAATTAATGTAAGTTCAGCAACTGGAACTTTAGTAGTGTCTTACATTGGGTTTAATTCAAAACAAATTTCTTTTACTGCTTCAGGTAATATCGGTTCAATTGTTTTAGAGCCTAATGCTGAAGAGTTAGAAGGTGTTATTGTAACTGGTGTACAAGATATTGCCAAGGATCGTAAAACTCCTGTTGCAGTTTCTACCATTAAAGCAGAAGAGATTCAATTAAAATTAGGTTCTCAAGAATTTCCAGAGTTATTAAATACAACGCCATCTATATATGCTACGAAATCAGGTGGTGGTTTTGGTGATGCACGTGTAAATATTCGTGGTTTTGATACCAATAACTCAGCGGTAATGATAAATGGTGTTCCAGTAAATGACATGGAAAACGGTCAAGTATACTGGAGTAACTGGGCGGGTCTTTCTGATGTAACATCTGCGATTCAAGTTCAAAGAGGTTTAGGGTCCTCTAAATTGGCAGTATCATCTGTTGGTGGTACAATTAATGTAGTTACTAAAACATCATTGAATGCTCAAGGTGGTGCCATTGGCGCAACAGTAGGAAACGATGGTTATGTTAAAACATTAGCTTCTTATTCTTCTGGACTTTTAGATAATGGATTTTCTGCTTCTATGTTGATTAGTAGAACAGGTGGTAGTATGTATGCTGATGGTACTGAATTTGAAGGATACAACTTCTTTATGGGATTGGGTTATACTGCTGGTGATCATAGTTTAGAGTTTATGGTTACAGGTGCTCCTCAATGGCACAACCAAAGAAGTAGAGCTACATCAATTGGCACTCAAATTCTTTATGGTGACGGCGATGGTGAGCCAAATAGAAAATATAATGAAGATTGGGGTTATAGAAATGGTGAGGAATATAGCTTTCGCCGAAATTTCTACCATAAGCCTGTTATCAGTTTAAACTGGAACTGGAAGCTGAGTGAGAAAACTACTTTAGAAACATCTACGTATGCCTCTTTTGGCCGTGGTGGTGGTACTGGAGAAATTGGTGAGATTAATGGAAGAAGACAATTTGCGCTTCCAAGAACTGCTGATGGTTTAATCAGAGTAGATGATATAGTAGCATATAACAGTGGCCAGTTGGTGTCAGATTTTAGTGATACCCCTAGAGAGCAAATTAATGGTCAATACGTAAATAATAGTGATCAAAATGCTAACGAAAATAACACTAACGGTATTTCAAGAAGAGCTTCTGTAAATTCTCATAACTGGTATGGAATTTTGGCTAACTTCAATAACCGTATATCTAGTGATTTAACTATTGATTTTGGTGTTGATCTTAGAAAATATAAAGGGTATCACTATAGAAGAGTGAATGATCGTTTAGGCGGAGATGTTTATCAAGAAACAGATAATAGAAACAATCCAAATCAGTTATTCTCTGAAACCTATAATGCAAACCAACCTTGGTGGGTATTTGGTAACATTGATGATGAGGAAAAAATAGATTACTACAATACCGGATTAGTAAATTGGTTAGGTCTTTTTGGTCAAGTTGAATATAACTTTACTGAAGATATTACAGGTTTCGTTCAAGGTGCTTTATCTAACCAAGGTTTTGCTAGAGAAGAGTTCTTTAATGAAGTGCCAGCTGCAAAAACTGATTTCGAAAACATTCTTGGTGGAAACGTTAAGGGTGGGGTAAACTGGAACGTAGACGCAAGAAATAACTTTTTTGCTAATGCAGGATATTATTCTAAACAACCATTATTTGATGCGGTTTATATCAATTTTGGTAATAATTTGAATCCTAATTTGACTAATGAAAAAATCACTGGCTTTGAATTAGGATATGGTTATAGAAGCTCAAAATTTAGAGCAAATATAAACTTGTATTATACAAGCTGGAAGGATAGATTTGAATCTACTGGTGCAACCTTTAATGCAGGTCAGCCGGATGAGATTCGTGGTACAGCTAATATTTTAGGTATTACTCAGGTTCACACAGGTATTGAGTTTGATGGTAGATTCCAAGCTAGTGATAAGTTTGCACTAACTGGTATGATGTCAATTGGTAACTGGGAATATAAAGATGATGTTACTGCTACTTATTTTGATAACGATCAAGCACCTATTATTATAGGTGGTGTAGAGCAGGTTGAAACGTTGGCCTTAGATGGTGTTAAAGTTGGTGATGCTGCACAGTTCACTGCATTCATAGGTGCTGATTATAATGTAGTTAATAATTTAAACGTTGATTTTGGATATCGTTTTGCGGGTAATCTATATGCCCAATTCGACGCCACTGATGTAGGTCCTGATGGTGCTTTAAAATTGCCTTCTTTTGGTCTTGCCGATGCAGGTGCAACATATAGCATTCCATTCGATGATAAAAAGTTAAGCTTCAGAGTAAATGTTAACAACCTGTTTGATACAACTTATATAGCAGAATCTGATACTAATATTTTTGCACAGCCAGGTGATGATACCTATGATGGTATTAATACTAGTAACCGTGTATTCTTTGGTTTCGGTACTACTTGGAACTTAAGTGCTAGATTTAACTTCTAAACTAATTCTTAGAAATTATTTAAAACCCTGCCAATTGGCAGGGTTTTTTTATGCTCAAAATTCACTATTTTTAAATTTTAATAAATGAAATTATGGAAGAAGCAGGATTAGCGTATAGTTGGGTACATACTTTACACTCTTATTTAGCATATATCGCATTAGCAGTATTGATTTTAGCTGTTGCAAATGCAATATCTGGTTTAATGAGTAAAAGAATTTTTAATATGGATAAAGATTTAAGGCTAAGTCTTTTTGCCTTGATTTTGTGCCATATACAGTTGTTGGTTGGTTTATTGCTTTATTTTGTTTCGCCAAATGGTTTAAGCGCTATTCAAGAATTTGGAATGGGAGGTTTAACCTCGGCAGCTCGTTTACTAGCAGTAGAGCATCCATTTATTAATATTTTAGCAATCGTTTCAATAACTATTGGTTGGTCTCGTCACAAAAAATTTGTCGAGGGAGACAAAAAATTCAAAAGTATCGCTATTTTCTACGGAATTGGGTTACTACTTATCTTAAGTAGAATACCGTGGGGACAATGGTTTAATTAATCAATAAATATTTATCAATGAATAAAATTACATCTACACTATTGGTGCTATTATTTAGTGCTTCATTATTAGCTCAAAAACAAGAATTATTTAATGGTGAAAGCTTAGAGGGTTGGTCTGTTTATGGTACTGAAAAGTGGTATGTTGAAGATGGGCTTTTAATTTGTGAAAGCGGTCCTGACGCAGAATATGGATATTTAGGTACCGATAAGCATTATAAAAATTTCATTCTTGACCTAGATTTTAAACAAGAAGCAGATGGTAATAGTGGGGTTTTTATTAGGTCAACAGTAGATGGTACGACTGTTAGTGGTTGGCAGGTAGAAGTTGCTCCTCCTGGCGCGTTTACCGGTGGCATTTATGAATCTTATGGTAGAAAATGGTTGATTAAACCGACGTTAGAAAAGGACAAAGCTTTAAAATTTGGTGAATGGAACCATATGAAAATTAAAGTCGACGGCAAAGTAGTAACCTCTTGGTTAAATGGCGTAGAAATGGTTTCCATAAAAGATAGAATTATCGGTAGAGGAAAGGGGTCTATTTTATTACAAATTCATTCTGGTGGTGGTATAAAGGTGAAATGGAAAAATATTGAAATAGTAGAATTAGATTAATTTACTTTTTTAATCAGGTGAAGAAATACGGGAAAATGGTCGCTATATCCACCAATATAGCTGCCTCCCGCATAGGTGCGTATTGGGTATCCTTTATATTTTCCTTTTGGGTCCATTAAATAGCTGGGCGTAAATATGCCTGCTTTCCAATAACTATACGTTTGTTTTTCCTTATCTAAAAGACTAGAGGTCATATATAATTGATCAAAAAGATTCCATTTATCTCTATATGCCAAAGAACCTTTTCCCTTTTTAAAAAGTTTTTCCATAGGTCCGTAAAGGCTTAGAGAATCTAGATTTTTATAGTTCTTTTGCACGTTTAATATTTTTTTAAAACTAGGGTCTACAGGGTCATCATTAAAATCACCCATACTTATTATCTTAGCATTGATATCTTGCCTTCTTACAGAGTCTATTATGCGTTTGTTTAGTTTAGCGGCCTCTAACCTATAAGGTCTGCTTCTGGCCTCACCACCACTTCTAGATGGCCAGTGATTCACTATAAAATATATCTTTTCGTTATCTATCAATCCTTCCACGATAAGTTGATCTCTAGTGTAGTTTCGTTTTCCATTTAAATCGAAAAGTAATAACCTATGACTATTAAAATTTACAGGAATAAATGCATCCTTTTTATATAGCAACGCTACATCTATACCACGTTCATCTGGCGAATCGAAATGAATAATTCCATAATTTTCTTGTGAAAGATTATTGTGGTGTATCAAATCTTGTAAGACTCTTAAGTTTTCTACTTCACAAACACCAATAATATCAGGAGCAGTTTTATTTTCTGCAGAACCAATTTCAGAAATAACTTTAGACATCTGAGCAATTTTTTCAATGTAGCGTTCTTCCGTCCAATGATCTTTACCTGTAGGCGTTCGGTCATCATCGAAAATTAACGAATCTTTTTTCGTATCAAAAAGATTCTCCAAATTGTAAAAAGCAACGGTTCTAATCTGATAGGTAGCGGCCTCTTGTGCAATTAAATCTATTTGAGAAATAAGTAAGAAATAGAATAGATATAGCTTCATCGAAGGCATTATGTCTTAATAATTAGCTAGTATACGTAATTTTCACGTTAATTATTTCATAAAATGTATCTTAATGGCTTAGTAACAATACGTTGAGTTTTTAAATGATAAAACATTTACTGTTTTTATTAGTAGTGTTTAAAATTAGCACCCTACAATCTCAGGCCAATTCTACTATTACAGGAGTTGTTGAAGAGTCTATCAATGGGGAGAAAATTACGAATGCACAAGTAATGGTTGAGGGGAGCGTCTTGTCGATTGGCACTAATGATATAGGAGAGTTTAGCATAACTACTTCGAGGAAAGGACAATTTATTTTAAATATCACTGCACCAGATTATGTTATTAAGCGAATACCTATTTTTCTTGATGGTGTTGATTTAGACTTAGGAAAAATATATTTAGAACGTGATATAACTTTTGAGAAAACTATTAATCTGGTAAACATTACTGATGATGAGTTACTAGATGATGAAGTAAACTCTAATGCATTGGCATTGCTTCAATCTACTAAAGACATTTTTCTAAATAGGGCCGCATTTGATTTCGGACAAGCATTCTTTCGGGTACGGGGTTATGACTCACAATATGGTGAAGTACTTCTGAATGGAATGCCGATGAACAAAATGTATGACGGCAGACCTCAATGGAATAATTGGGGAGGATTAAATGATGTAATTAGAAATCAACAATATACTAATGGCTTAAGTGCTTCAGATTTCACCTTTGGAGGAATTCTAGGAAATACAAATATAGATTTACGGCCATCAGGGTTACGACCTGGTACTAGGCTATCATCATCTTTATCGAACAGAACATATAGTGGTAGGCTTATGGCAACCTACAATTCTGGACTTAAAAAGGAAAAATATGCCTATATAATTTCGGCTTCTAGAAGATGGGCTAAGGAAGGTTATATCACTGGAACTTTATATGATTCATATTCTGTATATGGCTCTTTTGAATATCTACTAAATGAGCAAAATACACTATCTGCAACTGCTATTGTAGCTTCTAACAGAAGAGGTCGTTCTTCGGCAATTACCGAAGAAGTGTATGATATTAAAGGAAATAGTTACAATCCATATTGGGGTTTTCAGAATGGTAAGATTCGAAATTCTAGAGAGCGAAATATAAGGGAGCCACTTTTCTTATTAAACTATAATCATGAATCTAAAGGATTAATAATAAATGCAGGTTTGGCATACCAAACCGGTATTTATAAAAGAAGTAGGTTGGGTTATTTTAATGCTCCGAATCCTGATCCTACATATTACAGATATTTACCGAGTTTCTATTTAAACAGTTCCATAGGTGCGAATTTTGAAAGTGCTGTTTTGGCTGAAGAGGGTTTTACTGAAAATTCACAAGTCAATTGGAATAATATATACAAAGCAAATACCAGTTTAAGTCAAGCGGGTGAAGCCGCATATGTATTATATGATGACACAACAAAAGATAATCAGCTTACGGCAAGAATCAACTCGAACATAGAAATGAATAGCCATTTAAGGATAGATTTTGGACTGACTTTTAAGGGATTATCATCTAAAAACTATGCTAAAATTAATGATTTGCTAGGAGCAGAATTTCATCATGATATTGATACATTTTCTGAAACACTTAACGATATTAGTACAGAAGTTAATAAGCAGAATGGCGATATTTTCAATTATAAATATGATTTAAAGGGAAATATGGCAGACCTGTATACACAAGTAAATCTAAATTATAATAAGGTTGGCGCATTTATATCTGGCAAATACAGTAATGTGGAATATCAGAGAATTGGGTTGTTTCAGAATGAACGATTTATGGATAACTCACGTGGTGAAAGTGAACGAATACGTTTTTCAAATTGGTCATTTAAATCAGGAGTCACCTATAATATAACAGGAAGACACTGGCTTACTGCCAATACAGCATATATTAATAGGGCTCCTGTGCTTCAAAATGTTTTTATAAATCCAAGAGAGAATAATGCAATAGTTCCAAATCTGCAAAGTGAAAAGATTACAAGTGTAGATGCTAATTATTTTTTGAGAATGCCAAAACTAACAGGAAGGCTAACAGGTTTTTATACCCGCTTTCAAGATGGCACTGATGTAAATTTCTTTTTTGTCGATTCTGGTATAGGATCTGATTTTGTAGAAGAGGTATTGACCGATTTAGATAAGTTGCATTTAGGTACTGAACTTGGCTTAGAGTATCAACTATCAAGCGCGGTAAAATTGTCATTGGTGGCAACGGTAGCGAAGTATCTATATGCTAGTGACCCTTTCGTAACAATTAACTTTGATACTGCGGGTGCGACCGAAGATTTAATCGATGTTTCTGGTTCAAAATTCTTAGGCCAATCCGCTATTAAAGGATATAAATTGGCTCAAGGGCCACAGAAAGCTATTGCTGCAGGTATTGAATATAGAGACCCAAAATATTGGTGGGTAAGCGTGACCGCGAATTACTTGGCCAATAATTATGCAAACATCTCTACTATAACCAGAACTCAAAGTTTTTTAATTGACCCAGAAACAGAGCAAAGATTTCCTGATGCTACAGATGAAAATATTCAAAAACTCTTACAACAAAAACCATTAGACAACTTTTATCTTTTAAATCTAGTTGGTGGTAAGTCTTGGTTAAAGAAAGGAAAATATATTAGTGTCTTTGCAAGTGTCAACAATGTTTTTGATACCAATTTTAGAACTGGCGGATATGAACAAAGTAGAAATGGCAATTATGGTCAATTAAAACAAGATAATTTTAGTGGTAACCCTTCTTTTGCTCCAAAATATTGGTACGGATTTGGTCGAACCTATTTTTTAAATATGGCGTTTAGTTTCTAATTATGATGTAATTAAGATGATTTTCGAAAGCAATAATTTATTTATAATTTATGTTTTAAGCATCATGCTATTATTTAACGCGTGTGTAAAAAATAGTGATTTTGAAGAACCTGAATTAGTTTGTTCTGATGAGGATTTTAATGTCGTAAGTATTTCTGAACTTAAAAGATTGTATAATGGCGAAACAGCACAGATACAAGAAGATTGGGTCATTAAAGGTTATGTTGTTTCTTCAGATAGGTCAGGTAATTTTTTTAATATTCTTCATTTTCAAAATGAGTCAAGCAATCCTACAGAAGGGTTACAAATAGAGTTAGAATTAAGAGATTCACATTTGTTTTTTGATATTGGCCAGCCTGTTTTTATAAAATTGAAAGGACTGTATTTAGGCCAGTCGAACAGTGTGTTTAAAATTGGAGGGGTATTTACTTCTTTCGGTAATCGTAGTGTGGGCAGGCTGCCCAACAGTGTAATTTTTGAACATATTTTAGTGCCATGTAATTCGGTTACAGAAATTCAACCTAAATCAGTTTCTATTTCAGATTTAAATGAAACAATGATTAATACATTAGTGCGTATAGAAAATGTAGAATTTAGTGAGAATGAATTAGGACAATCTTATGCCATAGAAAAAGAAGAGACACAGAGAACGTTAGTTAATTGTAATGATAATGAGTTGACATTGCTAAATAGTGGCTATTCTGATTTTCAAGCGCAAATTATTCCAGATAAAATGGGTGCGGCAACAGGTGTCTTAACGATGGATAAAAATGAGTTTCAATTAATCATTAGAACGGTAGATGATTTAGATTTTAATTTAAAACGCTGTGAAGAGTTAATAAATGAATTTACATCAACCTCTATTTTTATTTCTGAAATCGCAGATCCTGACAATAATGCTGGCGCAAGGTTTTTAGAATTATATAACTCTTCAAATGAAGCTTTATCATTAAATGGTTGGACCTTGGTTAGATATACGAATTCAAGTATCGAGGTGAGCTCAATAATTGATTTGTCTGAGTATAGCATTGACGCAAATGGACTTATAGTAATTTCTCCAAATACTTTAGAGTTTAAAAATGTATATGGGTTTTTGCCAACAATTTCTGTAGGTACAAATTCACCAGCAGATTCTAATGGCGATGATAATATTGCATTAATAGATCCTTTCGGAACTGTTATAGATATGTTTGGCGTTATAGGAGAAGATGGTAGCGATACAAACCATGAATTTGAAGATGGTAAAGCAGAAAGAAAAATAGAGGTAATATCAGGAAACTCGGTTTTCACAGAAAGTGAATGGATTATATATAATGATACTGGTAATAATGGCACTGTAAATCTACCACAAAATGCTCCTTTTGACTTTACGCCTGGTGTAAGATAGAACTACTCCGATTCTTGCGAATCAATTATTTTTTTAACAGCATTTTCGGTTAAGGGTTTAACGATATAATCTGTAACCAAGCTGTAGCTTTTCGCCTTTTCCATCAGTTCTGGGCTTATGAAAGAACTGGTAATATAAATTTGAACATGAGCTATTTTATCTTCAGGTAGGTCTTGAAATTCTTCTAGAAATGACCATCCATCTCTTCGAGGCATATTTAAATCAAGAAAAATTATAGTGGGTAATGGTATATTTTCGACTACTAGGCCAATTAAACCATTAAGTGCTTCTTGACTACCTGTATAATATAAGATGTTGTCAGAAAAGTCAAATTGTTTTAAAATTCTTTTACTGCTTATAGAAAAAAACTCGTCATCATCAATGATACAACAGCTATGAAATTTGCTCATTTGTGATAAATTCTTAATTAAATCTTATCGCGATTTAGGTTTGTTAAAAGTAAAAAAAATAAAGGGCGAAGATAAGGAAATAGAAAGGTGTGAAGGGTATTTATAGAATAATTTGCAATAACTTTTATTAACAAAAAAAATGATGTAATTATAACATTTTTAAGGTGTTAGACCTACATTTAATAATATTGCACTGCAAAAAGGGCAAAATAAGTCATACTGTAGTCGAGCCTAAAATTTTACCTAAGTCATCGGGTGTAATTGGTTTTAAAATGTAAGTATCAACTTGGTTATAGTGCTTAACACGCTCCAAATCTCTAGGATCTACCGAAGAACTAATGATATAGATAATGGTATTTTTCGATTCATCATGTTGACAATTTTTATATTCCTCTAAAAATTCCCATCCGTTCATAATAGGCATGTTTAAATCTAAAAATATCACATCAGGTAGAAGGCCTCCCTCATTAATGATTTTTTTAAGCCCGTCTACCGCATCTTGGCCGTTATTATAAACTATTATATTTTCAGCAAATTCAACTTCTTTCATGATTCTTTTAGTACCGTATATGAATATGGGGTCGTCATCTATAATACAGCATAGTTGTACATTCTTCATAATAAATTTGGTTTTAGCTTTGTTTTAATTCTATGAAAATGGTGGTGCCCTGGTCTACGACACTTTCTATTTTAATGCTACCACTCATAGCTTCTATTTGATTTTTTGTGATGAATAAACCGATACCTTTCGCGTCTTTATGTTTATGGAATGTTTTGTACATGCCAAATATTTTATCGCCATGCCGTTTTAAATCGATTCCTTGACCATTATCTTTAAACGAAATAAGCACAGTTTCTTTTTTAAGCTTCGATTTTATTTCAATAATAGGGGTACGGTCTAGGGAACTATATTTTAATGCATTGGTTAGAATATTTAAAAATATACTTTCTAAATATGCAGGAACGGCATTTACAACATGCGTTTTTGATACGTCAATTTTTAATACTGCATCTTGTTCATCTAACAAGCCACGAATACTTTTTTCTATTTGATGTATGGTGTTTAAAACACTTATATTTTTTAAATTTTCTAAAGTTCCGGTCTTAACCTGTACAACATCATTTAGATGTGCAATAGTTTCTGCTAAACTTTCGGCCGCATTGGTAATCATGCTGTTAAGGTTTTTACGTTCTTCTTCGTCCTCTTCGGTAGATAAGAACTTGGCCAGCATAGTCATGTTAGTGGAATGCGAACGCAGGTTGTGAGAAACTATGTGAGCGAAATTCGTTAAGCTTTCATTTTGGCCTTTTGTTACTTCTACCAAGGTATTTAATTTTTTTTCAGATTCTATTCTATTTGTAATATCTAATATTTGTGATATAAAATGTGAAATATCACCATTAATTTCTCTAACAACCGTTACGGTCAATATAGCGTAGACCAGTTGACTATTTTTATGAAAATACCGTTTCTCTAATTGGTAGCTTTCTCTATTACCCTCGATTACCTCGGTTAGAAGTTTTAAATCGGTATTAAGATCTTCTGGATGGGTTATATCTTGAAACGATAACTGTAAAAATTCTTTTTCAGTGTACCCTAAACTTTTGCACAAGCTGCTATTTACTTTTATCCATGTACCTTTCAGTGACACCAAAGCCATGCCAATTGCAGCGTTATTGAAAGAGTCGGTAAATGAATCTTTACTTTTTTCTAATTGAAGCTCAGTACTGCGCAATTCGGTAATATCCCAATTTGCACCGGTCATCTTAATGGCTGTCCCATTTAAATTTCTTATAGTTTTAGAAAGGCCTTTTATATATTTTATCTGCCCGTTTGGCAATTTGACTCTAAACTCTTCGTCAAAATCTTTAACACCTATAATAGCATCGTTTGTGGCTTTTAAGGCTTTTTCTTTATCATCGGGGTGTATGGTAGCTTCCCAAGCTTCAAAAACCCCGGCAAATTGGTTTTCATCAACGCCAAAGATGTTGTACATAGCATTATCCCAAATTAATTTATTTTCTAATAGGTCATACTCCCATATACCAATGTGGGCGGTTTGTGTGGCAAGCTTTAAACGTTCAGAAATTTCCTCATGTGCTAACTCGATTTTTTTTCTTTCATCAATATCTTGAAAAGTACCAATAATTCGTATCACCTTATTGTTAAGCATCTCAGGTTCACCTATTGCCCTCACCCATAAATCGTTGCCTTTGGCGGTAACAATTATTAATTCGGTATCCCAAGGTTTGCCTTTTTCAACTGAAGTACTAAATAATTCGGTTATTTTATCTCTATGATACCCTTCTTTGTAAAAATTAATACCTTGTTCTAGGTTTGGCACAAAATCTTTGTCTACCTCATGGATATCTTTTGTGGTCTTAGTCCAATATACTGTCTGTTTCTGAAAATCTACTTCCCAACCTCCTATTCTTGCTACAGTTTCCGCCTTTTGTAGTAGTTCTAGCTCTCTTTTATCATCGGTAATATCTTCTAAGTAAATAATTAACCCTTCTAAAATATTAATATCGTTTCTAATTGGAGCAATCTTCCATTTAAGCCATTGTACTTTTCCGCTTGGTAAAATGAATTTTTGCCCAGCATTGATGTTTTCCTTGTCGGTTAATCCTATTTTTATTGCGTTATTGAATAAAATTGGCATTTCTGAAATGGCATCAAAAAGATGCTTACCAATTATGTCTGTTTTGTTTAGTGTAAAATCGCTTTGCCATTGGTTTGAGTAGTTAATAAAGTTTAACTTAGTGTCGACTATAGCAATTGCATTGGGAGACTTTTTTAAGAGAAAATCAGTGGCTAACGTTTTCAATATAATTCTGTTTAAAATTTTTTAAAGGTACTTATTTCTAATAAAGTAGGAAAAATAGTTTTTAAGTAAGAAAATACTTTAGCTTTAATTCTTGCAGGTATTTTTACAAATTCATGAGGTTTAATAATAATTAACAACTATGAACGAATTCTTTTTTAAAGCAATTAGAGAGGGTAATTTAAACGAGGTTAAGCCTATGTTAGAAAAGAACCCGGTACTTATTAATAGTAAAGATGTTCGAGGATCTACTCCATTGATTCTGGCTACTTATTATGATGAAATGGAGATAGCCACCTTGTTATTAGATAAAGGAGCTAAAATAGACGCTGTAGATGCTTCTGGAAATACGGCCTTAATGGGTGTTTGTTTTAAAGGTTTTACAGATATAGCTAAACTTTTAATTGAGAAAAAAGCTCAATTAAATGAGAGAAATACCATGGGAGCAACATGTCTTATCTATGCCGCTCAGTTTAATCGTTTTGAGATAGCCAAATTATTAATAGCCAATGGCGCCGATAAAACCATAAAAGATAATAGAGGTAATACAGCCTTAGATCATGCCAAAACCCAAGGTTTAAATGCTTTCATTGATTTACTTGAATAAGACGTGGTATGAAAATTGAGAATAATACTTTAAAAATAGCACTCGTTCAATCTGTTTTACATTGGGAAGATCCAATTGCCAATAGAGCAATGTTTAATGACAAAATTGAACAAATTGAAGAAGATATTGATGTAATTGTTTTGCCAGAAATGTTTACTACTGGTTTTACTATGTCACCGCAAAACATAGCAAGTGAAGAAGGTACTATAACCTTAAGTTGGATGAAAGATATAGCTGCGAGAAAAAACAGTGCAATTATTGGTAGTATAGTTTATAATGAAAAAGAGACTTATTTTAATCGTCTTTTTTTTGTAAAACCTGATGGTGAAACCTTAACATACGATAAGAGACATACGTTTACCTTGGCAGGGGAACATAAAAAATATCAATCTGGTAAACAAAGATTGGTGGTGAACTATAAAGGCTTTAATTTTTGTCCTTTGATTTGTTACGATCTCCGATTTCCTGTTTGGAGTAGAAATACCGAAAACATTGATATTTTGCTTTATTCAGCTAATTGGCCAGCGCCAAGAATTAATGCTTGGGACGCTCTTTTGAAAGCACGTGCCATAGAAAATATGGTATTTTGTATTGGAGTCAATAGAATTGGAGAGGATAATGAAGGGCATGAATATCCTGGTCATACAAGTATATACTCTCCGCTCGGACATGAATTGGCACTCTCCAGAAAAGAAGAGATATTAATCGTTGAGGTAACCAAAAATGAGATTGAAGAACTACGTAATAAACTTGCATTTTTAGAAGACCGAGACCAATTTAATTTATTAGATTAAAGGTTTCTATTTTTTCCCAATTGGCTCGCAACTCTATTAAGTTCGGGTAATAACTTATCTTTTCTGGTTGTATTTTCTTTAAAAAATTACCGGTATCCCATTTTCTATTTTTATTGGAATCAAATATGACTCTAGCCATATACTTGCCAGGGTTTAAATTATTGAATGTATAGGTTTGCGGTTGGTTGGCATAAATTTCTCTTTGTAAATCACCCTTTTCATTCGTAAGTTGAACGATGATAGGGTATTTGATGTTATTGCCATTTAGTTCTAAACTAAGATTACCATAATCTGCAACGCTTTTTGTTCTTAGATTATATACTACGGTATCATTTGTATTTTCGAAAAAATCGGTAATCGCTCCGGGTAATAGTTCAATTTTATAGCTTTGATTAGGTAGAATTTTAAAATCAAAATTTAACTGATTTTCGAGAGTGTCTAACTTTAAATTATTGGCTACAAGTAGCGTGTCTTTGTCGGTAAGTTTAATTTTAGTAGAGTCAAAACTAACCAGTGGTGTATTGACTAAAATGTTAATTGGTTTATCAAATTCAATATTGCCCTGCTGGTTCAATGATATTCGTAAAGAATCAAAAGCAACTTTGCGGCTTTTAACATTAAAGGTGTCAGAAATCTTTAAATTTTCATTCGTAATAGCAAAAAGGATAGAATCCATTGCATATGGAGTAAACCAAAAGTTTAAGGTATCCTTTTCTCTTTCTTTAGTGAGTATTGAACTAATGGTATCGGGTAATTTAGTTACGGTTTCAATGTTTATTGCTGAACCATCGCCATAATATCCAAAACTAATTTTATTACTTGCCTCCATGCTAGGAACAGCAACACCATAATCAGGAATCTCTTTAAAAAGATTTAATAAGTATATAGAATCTGTAGGTAGATTTATGGTGTCTTCTATAAAGCCAATTTTATCTGACTTCTGGTCAAATATATTATTGCCAGCATTATCTTTAAGGGCAAATAACGCATATTTACCTTCTTTTAAATTTTTAAGCTTAAATATTACCGCACTGTCTAGAGTATTAGTGATATAATTTGGGGGTTTTTTATAAAGGGTAGAATCGGTGTAGCTCGAGTCTATTTTATAAAGCATAACGCTCACAAACTCATCAACCTTTTTGTTAAATGCATCTGTAATAACTCCTGTTAATTCTAAAGAGTCAATATAATTACCTGTGGAAAACACGTAAGTAAAGAATGGAAGCGGATTTTCTTCATTGTTATCTACAATACCTTGTCCAAAATTTAAAGTGTATGTGGTGTTAGGCTCTAAAGTATCCTTAATCGTAATATCTACATATTTATTGGCGTTGCCCTGCGGGGAAAGTACTGGTGTGTATTTTAAAGGTGGAGATATAATAAGTTGCTTTTGAATATCTTTTAATTTCACCAATTCATTAAAATAAAGTCTAATTTTTTGGTCCTTAAAATTAATGGACATGTTGGGTGGTTCTGCCCGTACTAATTTTGGTGGTGCAATATCTTTTGGGCCACCAGTAGGGGTGCCTCTTTGAGCGCATTGGTATGAGGTCAATATAATGATAAAAACAAATATAAATCCAAGAATTTTTTTACTCATAAGTGCGATTATCAATCACAAAGAAACAACATATTTTATAGAAAACTAACCCTTTGGTACAACGGCCATACTCGAAATATAAATAGTAATACCTTCTATGTCTTTGAGGGTATTTGCACAAATCTCCATGGTAGCACCTGTAGTAATTACATCATCGACTAATAAAATGTTTTTGTTTTTAAGTATTTGTTTATTATTTATCTCATAAAGAGAACGGTTATCATGCCATCTACTTAGCCTGTTCTTTTTGGTCTGCGTTTTCGTATTAGCTGTTTTTATTAGTATATCATCAGCATAACTGGCGTTAATGTGTAAAGCAATCTGTTTAGCAAAAAGGGCAACTTGGTTATAACCGCGTTGTCTCAATTTTTTTCTATGTAAAGGAACAGGAATTACAAAATCAATGTCTGTTAAATGGCCTTGTTGCTTTAAAATCTGTCCATGCCAATCACCCAAAAATTGTCCAATACTTTCCTGATTCTTGTATTTTAAGAAGTGAATCAGGTTTTTTACTATCCCAATTTCGGTAAAGAATAAGAATGAATTTGCCTTTTTAATGTTAATTCGACCATAAAAAATACGGTCAACGGCATTTTCTTCGTTAAAGTTATACTCGGTGAGAGGTAATTGATGTCGGCAAGATGTGCATAGAAAGACCTCTCCTCTATATAATCGTGCATTACAACCAAAACATGATATGGGTAACAGTATGTTGGTAACATCCTTTAGTATATTTGAAATTCTGTTTTGTGTCAAATCTTACAGATTAAATTAACCTACAGCCCACCTATTAAATGGACAGTCAAGATAACAAATTCAATTATAAAATAATACTCGCTGCATTTGTGGCGGTTATTATAGCACTATTAATTGCATTTTATTATAGTTACGCTCAATCAAACGCTCAGATAAGTTTTTTGGAAGATGAGAAAGCGATTTTGATAAAGGACCTTACCATCATGAAAGCTGATGTAGATCGTTTGTCTGCAAAAAGCGAAATGAATGAAATTGAACTTCAAGGTTCTAAATATAGGGTTCAAGAGCTTTTAGATTCAGTAGGACGATTAAATTTTACCGTTCAGAAACTTCGAGAGTTTAAAACTGAACTTCGCAGATTAGAATCTAAGAATGATAGTTTATTATTAAAAAATAACTTTCTACGATATAACAATATGCTTCTTACCGATAAATACGATGAATCGCGTAAGCAAATAGAACAATTGAGGGCTAACTCAAATTCTTTGGCTGAGGCAGAAGCACTACAAAGAAGAAAGATTCTTGAATTAAACCAGAAATTAAAAACAAAGAGCTATCTAAAGATGGCCAATGCAGAAGGCAGTGGTTTTAGACTAATTCGAAACACAAGGCCTACTAAGACCAACAAGGCTTCTATAATTGAAAAACTAAGAGGATGTGTCACTATTTTGGCCGATGAAAGCGAAGCAAATAATGAGAAAATTATTTATTTACAATTTTTAAATCCTAACAAACAAATTATAGAGGACAATGCGAATACTATTACCGTAAACGGAAACGTATATAGTAAAAGAGTAGAGTTCATTTTCACAGGTATCGATACCTATGTATGTGAGTCTATTACGATACCAGAAGGCTCATTAATGGAAGGTAATTATACCTTAAACGTCTTTGAAGATGAACGATTGATTACTTCTTCAGAATTTCAATTGAAATAATTATTCTTTTTTTGGGCTAATATTCTATTTTTGCCGCATGGCAAAGCAAGAAGATGATTTTAAGCGTGTAATATCTCACGCAAAGGAATATGGTTACGTATTTCAATCAAGCGAAATTTACGATGGTTTAAGTGCTGTGTATGACTATGGTCAGAATGGTGTTGAACTAAAAAAGAATATTCGCGAATATTGGTGGAAAGCCATGGTACAACTCAATGACAATATTGTTGGGTTAGATGCAGCGATTTTTATGCATCCAACTACATGGCAAGCCTCTGGTCATATTGATGCATTTAATGATCCATTAATAGATAATAAGGATTCTAAAAAAAGATATAGAGCTGATGTTTTGGTCGAAGATTATGTAGCCAAAATAGATGCTAAAATTGAAAAAGAGGTTAGCAATGCTCAAAAACGTTTTGGTGATGCTTTTGATAAAAAGACATTCATAGAAACGAATCAACGTGTAGTTGATTATCAAGAACAGGGGAAAACCATTTTAACTAGATTGGGTAAATCTTTGCAGAAAGAAGATTTGGCAGATGTAAAAGCACTGATTGAGGAATTGGATATAGCTTGCCCAATGTCTGGTTCTAAAAATTGGACAGACGTTAAGCAATTCAACCTTATGTTTGGTACTAAATTGGGTGCCAATGCAGAAAGTGCGATGGACTTATTTCTTAGGCCGGAAACCGCTCAAGGTATTTTTGTTAATTTTTTAAATGTTCAAAAATCTGGTCGTATGAAGATTCCTTTCGGGATTGCGCAGACCGGTAAGGCTTTTAGAAATGAAATTGTTGCTAGACAATTTATTTTTAGAATGCGTGAATTTGAGCAAATGGAAATGCAATTCTTTATACAGCCTGGCACCCAAAAAGAATGGTATGAAATCTGGAAAGAGAAAAGAATGAAATGGCATTTATCTTTAGGTTTAGGGCAAGATAATTACCGTTTTCATGATCATGAGAAATTGGCGCATTATGCTGACGCAGCTGCAGATATAGAATTTCGTTTTCCTTTTGGATTTAAAGAATTGGAAGGAATACATTCACGTACCGATTTTGACTTAAGTAGTCACGAAAAATTTTCAGGAAAGAAACTTCAATACTTCGATCATGAGGTAAATAAAAACTATGTGCCTTATGTTCTAGAAACCTCAATAGGTTTAGATAGAATGTTCTTAGCGGTATTTTCAAATTCTCTAAAAGAGGAGGTATTGGAGAATGATACGACCAGAACTGTTCTTAAGTTACCAGCCGTTTTAGCACCAGTTAAAGCAGCTATTTTGCCATTACTTAAGAAAGATGGTTTGCCAGAGGTAGCGCATAGTATCGTAGATGACCTTAAATGGGATTTTAACGTTACTTACGATGAAAAAGATGCGGTAGGTAGAAGATACAGAAGACAAGATGCTAATGGTACGCCATTTTGCATTACTGTAGATCATCAAACTTTAGAGGATCAAACAGTAACTATTAGACATAGAGATTCGATGGAGCAAGAGCGTGTAGCAATTTCTGATTTAAACGGTATCATACATGCAGCTGTTGACATGAAGACTTGGTTGAAAAAAATGGTATAAGCTAAAGCGTATAGCTAAGTTTTAAACTTCCATAATAATTTATATTGTTCCCAGGGTAGAAATACCTTGGGGCATTTCCCCCAAAACTACTAGCATTTATCAACACTGATTGTGCGTACTTGGTATCTGTTAAATTGTTGATACCGAAATCTAATCCGAGTAATAACTTCTCTAAAATCTGTTTCTTGTACCCTAATTTTACATTGAGTAAATTAAACGATTTACTATAAAGAATGTTGCCATCTGTCAACGGAATCTCATCTATAAATTGATGTGTAATATTTGCATATAGGCCGTTACCGAATGTAGTCTTTAGTCCGGTATTTAATTTATGTTTAGGAACACCTGTTAATGAATTTCCACTATAATCTTCATTAGCTTCTTCATCAATAAATTCAACAAAAGAATGATTGTTGAATGTATAGCTTATAAATGGGGTAAGTAATATTTTATTTGAAATATTAAATTTATAATTCCAATCTAAATCAATTCCTTGATGCTTTGTCTTACCGGCATTACGACCAATATACTGGTCATCACCAACCCTTTTCGCAACAAGTAAATTCTTTATAGGCATTAAATAGAAAGCAATATCTAGTTTCATCCTTTCATCTTTGCTTTTATGTTCAATACCGACTTCATAGTTTGTTCCCGTTTCTTGTGCTATATCAGGGTTTATGATTCCATCGGGAGTTAGGGTTTCTTCCAAACTAGGATTTGAAAAACCACGACTAATATTCGCATATAATTGACTAGTTGCTGTAACTGAATAATTGACATCTAAACTAGGTAAGAGAAGTGTTTTAAAATCTCTATTTGCGCTAGTGTCCATTCCTCCTGAATTAAATAAGTCTCTAAAATCGTATTGTGTTTTATTGACGTTTATACCCAATTGTGCAGTCAGTTTTGTTGTAAAGGGATATGAGATGGTAGCGAAACTATTTACTTGACTTCGAAATTCTTTGTTTTTAGATAACCTATCACCTTGTAAACTACCGTTTCCATTATTTTCTTCATAAAGATTTTGAAAGGTTCCCCATGCATATTCATCTTTATATAATTCACCACCAATGGTATAGGAAAGTAAATTTTCAGAAATATTTAAATTACCAGAAAACAATGTTCGTAGACCAAATCCGTTTGTGTATTCATCTAAAATATTAAATGGGCGAGGTTCATAATGGTCTAAGTATGTGTAGAATAAACTTGTAGTGTTTTTTAGTTTTGTGCTAGCGTTATAAGTGTGTGATAGGCCAATAAGGCTGTAATTGTTGTCTTCGAAACCTTTTGATGCTTTCCATGTGAATGCAGCTTGTGTTGGGTCTTCATCAAAATCTGCTTGACTAATTGAGCTGGCTATTTGAGCTGAGTAATCAATATGGTTTACTAAAAGACCTAACTCGCTTTTTTCGGATAGTTTAAAAATTGAGTTTAATAGAAATCCGTCACGTTCAAATCTATTGTTTTCGCGGTATCCATCAATTTCCATATGCCCGTATTGTAAGGTTATATAAAAATCATCTTGCGAATGCGTAAATCCTAAACTATTTTTAAATAAGCCATAAGAGCCAAGGGTAGAACTATTAGTAAGTTTTGTAGGTTGGTTGCTGAGTTGTTTGGTGTTTAAAATTATCGAACCGCCTAAATTTGTGCCGAAGCCAGTTCCTTTGGGGCCTTTAATGATTTCCACTGAGGTTAAGTTTTCTAAATCATAAGCTTCAATAGTAGAAAACCCCGTTCCATTTGTTACGGGTATATTATTGAAGTAAAGTCTAAGTTTGTCGGTACCAAATGGTGTTCTTGAACCTACCCCTCTTATGGTAATTCTATTGGTATTCAAGGCACCAGATAATGCGTAAACGCCAGATACTTGATTGATGGAGCTGATGAAATCAACCGGACTATAGTTTTTAAAAACGTTTGCTCCAATTATTTGTGATGGAATAATACCAATAGCGTTTTTTGCCGTAAGTGTGTCAATTAAAATAACTTCATCCAAAATGGTGACACTGTCTTTTTCAGATTTTGTTTGTGCTCTTGCATTAAAAGCGAATACTAATAAAAGAATAAATAAAATTGAATTTTTCATAGGGAATTAAAACCTCAAAAATACCTATTAAAAACGAAAACCTATAGAAAGACCACCCCTGAACATAAAGTCATTTTGAAAATCTTCAGGATTAATATTTCTTCCTACACCACCATTTATCTCAATGATAAATCGCTGGCTTCTGGTAGTCCATTTTGAACCCGCCCCTAAACCAATAGCGGTTGTTGAGTAATCATAATTTCTGCTACCCAATTCTAGTGAAACTTCATCGTCCTCACCAGTATAGTAAAGCCCAAATACCTCGGCAAAGAAACCACTACGAGGCTCATAGCCGAAATAAGCTCTAAAATTAGGGCCAATTCCAAAGTTTCCATTGTATTTAGTTGCATCACCATTAAAATAAATGAATCCCCCTATACTAGTATCCTCATTTAAATAGTATTCATAAGAGCCTTCAACAGCAGTGGTGACCAAAAACTGACCAATATTGAATTTTATCTCATGGTTATTAAGGTTATTTGGATAGGCTTGCGCATAGGAATATGTTGAAAATATAAATAATAGAACTGAAAGTATAATTTTGTTCATGAAATTATTTTTAGTAATGGTACTAGCAAAACAAATAATGTTCCAAAGCTATGAAATTTGGATATTAATAGTTTGTATGCCTACATAATCTATTACACTTTTCTATTTTTAACCTAAAAATAAAGGATGAAAATCATTTCCTACAATGTTAATGGAATAAGAGCAGCTGTTAAAAAAGGGTTTGTAGACTGGCTGGCTACGGTATCACCAGATGTTGTTTGTCTACAAGAAATAAAGGCACACGAGGATCAATTGGATCTTACTTTATTTGAAGAAGCTGGATACACATATAATTACTGGTTTAGTGCTCAAAAAAAGGGGTATAGTGGTGTTGCAATACTTTCTAAATCTAAACCCGATGCTATAGTTTTTGGCACTGGTATTGAATATATGGATTTTGAAGGTAGAAATATTAGGGCAGATTTTGGAGATGTATCAATCATGAGCATGTATTTGCCTTCAGGTACAAATATTCAGCGACTAAATCATAAACTGATGTATATGGCAGATTTTCAAGAGTATATAAATGAATTGCGCAAAACCAATCCGAACCTTATTATTCTTGGTGATTATAATATTTGTCATGAAGCAATAGATATTCATAACCCAGTTGGATTAAAAAATGTATCAGGATTTTTACCTGTTGAACGAGAATGGATTGGAGATTTTATCGAAAGTGGTTTTATAGACAGTTTTCGTGAGTTTAATTCAGAGCCAGATAATTATACTTGGTGGAGTTATAGGGCGAATGCCAGAAATAATAATAAAGGGTGGCGATTAGATTATGGTATGGTATCAAAATCCTTAAAAAATCGATTATCTCGTTCGGTAATTTTATCTGGTGCTAAGCATAGTGATCACTGCCCTATTTTGATAGAGATAGATTGTTAGGAATATGAGACATAAGTACCCTTAATATATTTAGTAGTTTTGCATTTTAATAAGGGAAAAATTAATATTTAATGATTTATACCAATTTACCACATACCGATATTGAAGTAAGTAAATTATGCTTGGGTACAATGACCTGGGGAAACCAAAACACGGAAGCCGAAGGTCATGAGCAAATCAATTTTGCAGTGGATAAGGGGATAAATTTCTTAGATACAGCAGAATTATATCCAATACCTGCCCATAAAGATAGATATGCTGCAACAGAAAAGATTATAGGTAGTTGGATAAAGAAGAATGGAAATAGGGAAGACTTGGTTCTTGCATCGAAAATAGCAGGAAAGGCAGAGATGTCTAAATTCATTCGTACAACAGGTTTTAAACGCGAATCTATTATTGAAGCTGTTGAGGGTAGTTTGGAAAGATTACAAACTGATTATTTAGATTTGTACCAATTACATTGGCCAGATCGTAGTACCAATTATTTCGGACAGAGAGGATTTAAACACGATATTACAGATTATTGGGAAGATAATATTCATCAGGTTTTAGAGACACTACGAGATTTAATTCGAGAAGGTAAAATTAGACATGCAGGTGTATCTAATGAAACCCCTTGGGGGATGATGCGTTTTTTAGAGGAAAGTAAAGTTCATGGTACTTTACCTAGAACGATAACCGTTCAAAACCCATATAGTCTTTTAAATAGATTGTTTGAAGTGGGTATGGCAGAAATATCAGCTAGAGAGCAAGTCGGCTTGTTGGCATATTCTCCATTAGGCTTCGGTACTTTAAGTGGTAAATATTTAGGAAATCGTATGCCAGAGGGTTCGCGGTTAAACCTATTTCCTCAATACAATAGATATGTAGGTACCACAGCGGTTGAGGCTACAAAAAAGTATTATGAGTTGGCGCAAGCAAATGGTCTTACCTTGGCGCAGATGGCGTTAGCTTTTGTAAATTCAAGACCTTTTGTGATTAGCACGATTATTGGAGCGACCACAATGCGTCAATTAGAAGAAAATATTGGGAGTATAGATGTTGACTTGTCGGATGATATACTTCAAAAAATTGAGGCGATACATAATTTAATACCTAATCCTGCACCGTAATATGGAAAGTCTTGTTTTTTTAAAGGTTGGTTTTTGGCAAATAGTAGTTATACTAGCCGTAGTAATAGTTATTATGGTATTTGCAAGGATAATGCGGGATAAGCGTTAACCGAATAGGTTGCGGGCAACTTCTTCAATTTTAGAGGCTAATAAAATTTTTATCTTTGTTGATTTGAGACCTATCTTATTGTTTCTAGACACTATAATTGTAGTGTAGCCTAATTTTTCTGCTTCTAATATACGTTGCTCTACACGTTGAACTGGTCTAATTTCACCAGCCAAACCAACTTCTGCGGCAAAACAAATGCCTTTATCAATTGGTATGTCTTCATTACTTGAAAGTATTGCAGCAATTACCGCCAAATCAATAGCTGGGTCATCGACCGAAATTCCGCCTGTAATATTTAAGAAAACATCTTTTGCACCTAATTTAAAACCAGCACGTTTTTCTAAAACAGCCAATAGCATATTTAAACGTTTAGCATTGTAGCCCGTAGTGGAACGTTGAGGTGTGCCGTATACCGCAGTACTAACCAGTGCTTGAATCTCAATAAGTAGTGGGCGCATACCCTCAACGGTAGAGGCAATTGCCGTACCACTTAAGCCATCATCATTTTTAGAAATAAGTACTTCTGAAGGATTATTGACTTCTCTTAAACCACTGCCTTGCATTTCATAAATACCAAGTTCTGCAGTAGAGCCAAATCTATTCTTTAATGATCTTAGAATGCGATACACATAATTACGGTCACCTTCAAACTGTAAAACAGTATCGACCATGTGCTCCAAAATTTTGGGTCCTGCAATAGAGCCATCTTTGGTAATATGACCAATGAGAATTACAGGTGTATTGGTTTCTTTGGCAAATTTTATAAGTTCAGCGGTACATTCACGTATTTGTGAAATACTACCTGCAGCAGATTCGATATAATCTGAATGTAAGGTCTGAATTGAATCGATAACTACAATATCTGGTTCTGTGGCCTCAATCTGCTTAAAGATATTTTGAGTCTTTGTCTCTGTTAGGATAAGGCAGGTTTCACTATTTGGGTGAATTCTATCGGCCCGCATTTTAATCTGTTGCTGACTTTCCTCGCCAGAAACGTATAAAGTTTTATAAGGCAGTTTTAAGGCAATCTGAAGCAAAAGGGTACTTTTTCCCACACCAGGTTCTCCGCCTAATAACACTAATGCACCAGGCACTAATCCGCCGCCTAAAACCCTATTGAATTCAAGGTCGAAGGTATTTAAGCGAACTTCTTTTTCAATACTAATCTCATTAACCAAAAGTGGTTTAGAGACTCTTTTTGAAGTTTGTGAAGGTAATTTCCAATTTAACTTCTCCTCTTTTTGTACAACTTCTTCAACAACGGTATTCCATTGTTTACAGGCAGAGCATTGTCCTACCCATTTAGCATACTGTGTTCCGCAATTTTGACAAAAAAATGCAGTTTTTGTTTTGGCCATCTTTAGCTTTTACTGAAAGAGCTAAAGGTAGCAAGAAGTTTGAAATGAGCGGATGTAGCTTAGTAATTAAGCGTTAATTATCTTATGTACTTTCTTTTTTGTGAGCGCTAAATGCTAAGAAAAAGGATGCCCAAGCCATAAATAGGGCAATACCACTATAGGGAATAATAAAATCTCCTTTCAATCCGAAATAGGTAAACAGTACTCCGGAAAACACGAAATACATTGCGTTAATTTTTATCATAATAAGTAGGTTGGGCTAATTTGGGAACTAGCTGTTTAAATATGTTAAAATCCGAAATCGGCTTTTAATGCGTCCATTTTTTCAAGGGCCATTTCTTTAGTTAAAAAATCTATTTCTTCCATTTGAAAAGCTTTTTCAAATGTTTTAAGCGCTTTTTTAGGTTCTCCTAATTGTTCATAATATTCAGCTTCAAAATAAAAGCCGAGCATAGTTTCAGGATATTCTTTTTTGCAAAGATCAGAAAGCGGTTTTAATGATTCAAAATCTTCTTTTTTTCTTGATGCTGCGTATATCGCCATGATATCATTCAGAGCTACAGGCTTACTAAAGCCAAATATGTCTACAATACCTTGGTATTTACTTTCCAAATAATTGAAAACAGGTTCTTCACTAGTAAGTATCTGTGTTTTATATTCTTTGGGACTAATAGGTTTAAACATGCCGAAAATATTATCAAATGCTTTACCTATACCATAAGTAGCTATTGAAATGTGGTCGGCATTTTTATATTCATCAAAATAGTAATGTAATGATTCTTTTTCCAAAGCTTTAATGCCTTGGTTCATAGCTGCTATTCTTTGAGTATCCTTGTTTTGCTCACCTTCCACTATAACTTGATAGAATATTTGATTTTCAAAAGCATTAAGTCTCATTGGCACTCTAGTCTCCATTTCTGGAGCGAGAGTAGGGGAAATACTTATATATGCATCAAAAATTGAATTATCCTTAAATAACCAGTAATTCATGAAATTAGCTGTTATGTCGTAACCAACAATCATTTTGAAAGGAGCCGTACTAAAGTTTAAATCTAAATACGGAATAAGTTCCATGCCTATAAACTCATAAAAGCTTTTACCTTTCTCGGAAGGTAAACCGCTTTCAGCATCAAATGCACAATCTTCATATCTTAAATCATTCTTGCTTTGATCTATACCAATTACGATGCTTTGAGGCATGCCATGAAAACGACTATAGAATTTTGATGAGGCAACAACTTGTTCAAATAGATATTCTCCATCAAGAACTATAATAAGAGGATACTTTTTATCCTCATCCATATTCTCAGGAAAATAGTAATGTACATCTCGTCTTTCTTGAAGTTTAAAAGACTCAAAAATTTCTTGAGTTGTTTGAGAATAAGATATTACGCCAAATAAAAGTGCGAATATTAGGGATACAAAACGCATATATGGTAATTGTAAATAGTATGGAAACTATTTGATTCTGTTCAATAACGGTAATAAAATAAAAGATATTGCACCAAAAACAACTATCATTAATGTTTGGGCAATCCAAATAATCCATCCGAAGGCATCACCAGAAACAGTACTGATGCCGAAAATAGTTAAAGCACTACTAACTGCTATGGGGTAAAGACCTATGCCACCATTGGTAGTTGCCATAGCAAAAGAGCCAGCTACAAAGGCTACAAGCAATTGACTAAAAGTAAGAGAAATTGTTTCGGGTACTGTAAATTTTATAATCCAAAGCATACCTATATAGCATCCCCAAATAAACAGAGTATGAAAAATAAACAGCCATTTATGTTTCATTTTAAAAATACTGAAAACACCATCAAGCAATCCCTTTACAAAGGTTTTAATTTTCTTGGCAAATTCGTTTTTAGATTTTTTAATCAGAACAACGAATAAGATAAATAACATAATTCCTAAACTAGCAAGTAAAAGAAGGCCATTTAAATTATAGCCGCGTTCTTGTAGCATGTTCATAATAACATCTGTCTGTAGTAGAAATGTTATCATAACAATTGAAAGTAACATTATTACATCTATGACCCTTTCGGTAACTATAGTGCCAAATCCTTTTTCAAATGGTACATTTTCATAGGTGGTAAGTGCTGTGGCTCTCAAAACTTCACCAGTTCTAGGTATACCAAGATTGGCGAAATAGGAAATTAAAATTATTAGTATATTATTACCAATACGAGGTTTGTAGCCTAAAGGTTCTAAGAGATAATTCCATCGAACTGCCCTAGAAATATGACCTAAAATACCTAAAAGAACAGAAAGTAAAACGTAAAGGGGGTCTGCTTCTTTAATATAAAAGATTATTTCTTTTCTATTTTCTGGTGTGGTAGAAGTATAAGAATACCAAACTAAAAAAACTCCCAATGCAATTGGGAGTATAATCTTAAGATTTTTTTTTAGAGTACTCGTCAAGATTAAGTCAATAAATTATTTTCTTCGTTTGGAAATACCAATGACGGATTAAATTTTTTTGCTTCTTCAATATTCATCCAAGTATACGAAATTAAAATAAGCACATCACCTACCGAAACCTTTCTTGCAGCCGCGCCGTTTAAAGTGATTTCTCCACTTTTTCTTGGCCCTGGAATAATATAGGTTTCAAGGCGCTCTCCGTTATTGTTGTTTACAATCTGTACTTTTTCGCCACGTACAAAATTTGCAGCATCCATAAGTTCTTCATCAATAGTGATGCTTCCTACGTAATTTAGGTCTGCGCCGGTAACTTTTACTCGATGTATTTTTGATTTAACTACTTCTACTTGCATAATGCAAAATTAATTAATTGAGGGCAATGTTATCTATAAGTCTTACATCTTCTACATAAACAGCGATAAAGGCCCTATATTTTATATTAATATTTTTATTCTTTGTTGGGGTCAAAGTTTCAACATCGGTAATTTCAAAATATTCTAGTTTAAAATCTGGATTGTTCTTAAATTGCTTCGCCACCCAATTTTTAACATTTAATACACTTTCCATGCCAAATTTATGTTTGGCAGTTTTCAAGGTTTCGTAAATGAATGCAGCATTTTGTCGTATTGTTGTGCTCAACCTTTCATTTCTAGAGCTCATGGCTAGGCCGAGATTTTCACGTACTATTTCGCAGCCAATAACCTCAACAGGTATTTTCTGTATCTCTACCAGCTTTTGGATAATACGTAATTGTTGAAAATCTTTTTCGCCGAAATAGGCTCTATTCGGCTTTACAAGATTAAAAAGTGCTTCAACAATTGTACCGACTCCGTTGAAGTGATTATCTCTAAATTCGCCTTCCATAACTTTATCAAGCCCGGCAAAATCATAAATTTTGGTTTTCACATGGTTTTTGTAGATTTCGGTAACTGAAGGTGCAAAAACGATTATTTCATTTGAAATAGTGGAAATTAAATTAACATCGTTTTCTAAAGTTTTTGGATATTTTTCAAGATCCTCCGTATTATTGAATTGGGTTGGGTTAACGAAAATGCTAACAACTACTTTTTTATTTTCTGACAAGGCTTTTTCTAAAAGAGACATGTGACCTTGATGTAGCGCTCCCATTGTGGGTACTAGGCCAACATCATATGAGTCATCGATTCTATTTAGTTCGCTCCTAAGTTCATTTATGGTCTTAATTACCAGCATTGAAAAGTTCATTAGCGAGCAAACTTACTATAATTACGGCTAATCTCTATATTTTTTGTAATTTTGCATTTACGTTCCAGTGAAAAATAAAATATAACCTTTATGAATGGTAAAAAGATATTGTTTGTATCTTCTGAATTAGTTCCTTACTTACCCGAAAACGAAGTTTCTTTAATGTCTTATGAAGCGCCTAGAATGGTCAACAGCAATGGTGGTCAAATCAGGATATTCATGCCAAGATATGGAAACATCAATGAAAGAAGGCATCAATTACATGAAGTAATTCGGCTTTCCGGAATGAATTTGGTAATTAATGATATGGACATGCCATTAATCATTAAGGTAGCATCTATTCCAAAAGAAAGAATACAAGTTTACTTTATAGATAACGAAGAGTACTTTAAGCGTAAAGCAACATTTACTGATAAGCAAGGAAATCTTTTTCCAGATAATGATCAACGTGCAATTTTCTTTGCAAAAGGTGTTATGGAAACTGTGAAGAAATTGAATTGGTCGCCTGATATTATTCATGTACATGGATGGATGGCTAGCTTGTTGCCCTTGTATTTGAAAAAATTCTATGCTGATGAGCCACTTTTTGCTGACAGTAAAATTGTATTGTCTGTTTATGGTAAAACCTTTGAGGGTTCTCTGGATAAGGATATGATCAAAAAAATTGCATTTGATGGTATACCAGATGAGGCAATAGCATCTCTAGCAGATCCTACCTATAATAATTTGTTAAAGATAGCTGTGGATTATTCAGATGCCATTATTTTAGCTTCTGAAGATATTCCAGAAGAATTAGAAAACCATATTTCCAACCAAGAAAAACCAGTGTTACCATATGTACCCGTTCAAGAATTTGAAGAGGCATATGCTAATTTTTATAACACAGAAGTTTTAAAATAATCTGAATGAATTTTTTTGATAATTCCGCTACTCCCAAATTTTTGGGAATGATATTGATATTTTGTTTTTTGGTATCATGTGAACAAGATTTAACCACTGTTGGTGCTGGTGTTGTAGGCAATGAGCCTTTTACTACAGGTCAAGAAACATATGATGTTTTTGTTTATAATAAGAATATTGAGGCGGTTCAAACTAATAAGTTGCCAATTTATCAACTAGGTGTTTTCAATGACCCCATATATGGTCAAACTAATGCATCGGTAACATCTCAATTTTTTCTTAGTACAGTTAAGCCAACTTTCGGGGCTTTGTCTCAAGAGAAAGAAGATAAAGCTGGTAACTCAGGTGAGTCCATAACCACCATTGAGGAAAATGAAACTGTAAAGGAAGTATATCTTTATATTCCGTTTTTAACTAAAAGTATAATGACAGATACTGATGGCGATGGGGTAGTTGATGAATTTGATAAGGTGCCAGATAGTGATGATGATTATGATGGGGATGGAGTTTTGAATTCAGTTGAAATTGCATCAGGTACTGACCCTTTGGATATTAATAGCGTTGATGAAGATAGAGATGGATTAAATGATGGAGATAATGCTCCTATTTTTACTAATAACTTTGCGAAAAAGATTGAATTAGATAGCATTTATGTTAATGGTGCCAATTATGACATTGTTTCAAAATCAGCGATTCCTTCATTTGGTCTTAAAGTAGAGAGATCAACTTTTTTTCTTCGTGATTTAGATCCGAACACTAATTTTCAAGAATCGCAAGAGTATTTTTCAAATCAAGAATTTTCTCCTGCTTTCGTTTCAGATTTGTTGTTTGAAGGTGTTGTTGAAATCAACGATGAAGAAATATTAATTGCAAATGAAGATGATTCAGCAACTGAAGATGTAGATGAATCATTAACTTTTAGCAAACTTAGTCCAGGCATTCGAATTCCTTTGAATAATGAATTTTTTCAACAGAATATTTTAGATAAAGAAGGAAGTTCTGAGTTGTTAAGTCAATCGAACTTTAATGATTTTATAAGAGGTTTGCATTTTTCTATTGAAGATGGAACGGGTGATGACGTGATGTTACTTTTTGATTTGAAAAGTACAAATATTACCATGACATACACGTATAGTAGTTATGATACTAATGGTACTACGGATGAAACTAGTGATGATAATCCTAATGAAATTAAGGAAAAAGATTTTGTTTTTTCATTCTTGTCACAACTTCAAAATGGTTCTGTAACTGGAAATGCAGTAAATTCAATTATCACTGAAAATTATGGGCCTCAGATTATACAAGCTTTGAATGACACAGAAAACGCTTCAAGAATTTATTTAAAGGGTGGGCCTGGTACTTATGCTGAAATTAATTTATTTGAAGAAAATGGAAGTGAAAATATTGTTGAACAAATACGAAATGAGAATTGGGTGATTAATGAGGCCAATCTCGTTTTTTATATTGACAGAAACCAATTAGATGCCAGTGGTAGTGAATTAGATCCTCCTAGGCTTTATTTATATAATGCAGAAAATAATTTTCCATTGATAAACCCTAATACGGAGCAGACTGATCTTACGGTAAACGCGTTGTTTGGAACGTATTTAAATTATGATGGTATTATTGAGAAATCGAATGGAAAAGGTGTAAAATATTCAGTAAAAATAACTGATCACATCAATAACTTAGTGGTTCGAGATTCTGTAAACGCAACATTAGCTTTAACGTTGTCAACGAATATTCAAAATTGGAATGTTACTGAGGCTAAGGTTGGCGGTGTTGAAAAAAGTATTGCTACAACTTCTAATTTAACTCCTTTGGGTACTATTTTATATGGTAGCAATCTTCAGGTTACTGACCCAAATTATGATAAGCGATTAAAGCTGGAAATATTTTATACAAAAGCCAATTAGGTAAAATTTTATTGTGGATTTTGGTATTTTTGTAGATAAACATATCATTTTAAAGAATATTCGCGTTATACATCATGAATGGGTTAATTTCTAATCACGTTAACATAATTTCGTTGAAATAAATTTGCTTAAAATCATCAAACTAAAGTATTATGTGTGGAATTGTAGGTTATATAGGATATAGGGATGCTTTTCCTATTATAATAAAAGGTCTTCAGCGTTTAGAATATCGTGGATACGATAGTGCTGGGATTGCGTTGTTCGATGGTAATCAGATTAACCTTGCTAAAACTAAGGGCAAAGTAGAAGATTTAAAGAAGAAGGCTGAGGGTATTTCTCAAAAAGGAAGTATTGGGATCGGACATACACGTTGGGCTACACATGGTGTTCCAAATGATGTAAATTCTCATCCACATTATTCGAATTCTGGCGAATTAGTAATTATCCATAATGGAATCATAGAAAACTATGAGGCTATTAAGCAAGAATTAACTAAAAGAGGATATACGTTTCAGTCAGATACTGATACTGAGGTTTTGGTCAATCTTATTGAAGAGGTTAAGAAAACAGAAGACGTAAAATTAGGTAAGGCTATACAAATTGCTTTAAATCAAGTTGTTGGTGCATATGCTATTGCAGTATTTGATAAACAAAAACCAGATGAAATCGTAGTGGCTAAGTTAGGTAGTCCTTTAGCGATTGGTATAGGTGAAAAAGAATTTTTCATAGCTTCAGATGCTTCTCCTTTTATAGAGTTTACAAATAATGCTGTTTATCTTGAAGATGAGGAAATGGCTATTATTAGATTGGGTAAAGAAATTAAATTAAGAAAAATAAAAGATGATTCAGTTGCGTATCCTAGGATATTAGAATTGCAAATGAATTTAGAGGAAATTGAAAAAGGTGGTTATGACCACTTTATGTTGAAAGAGATTTACGAACAACCAAGAGCAATAAAGGATACTTATAGAGGTCGTTTGTTAGCGGATCAGGGTTTAATAAGAATGGCGGGAATTGACCAGAATATGGAAAAATTTCTAAATGCTAATAGAATTATTATTGTTGCTTGTGGTACTTCGTGGCATGCAGGTTTAGTTGCTGAATATATATTTGAAGATTTAGCGAGAATTCCTGTAGAAGTTGAATATGCTTCAGAGTTTAGATACAGAAATCCTGTAATTACAGATAAAGATGTTCTTATAGCTATTTCGCAATCAGGCGAAACAGCAGATACCTTAGCCGCAATTAAACTTGCTAAAGAAAATGGTGCTTTTGTTTTCGGAGTTTGTAATGTGGTTGGCTCGTCAATTGCTAGGGAAACTGATGCAGGAGCATATACTCACGCTGGTCCAGAGATAGGTGTTGCTTCTACTAAAGCTTTTACGACGCAAATTACTGTTCTTACATTAATTGCCTTAAAATTGGCAAAAGCAAAAGGTGTTTTCTCAGAAACTAGATATCATGAGTATTTAACTGAATTAGAGACTATACCTAGTAAAGTGGAAAAGGCATTACAGTCAAATACATTAATTGAAATCATTGCCGATGTATATAAGGATTCAACAAATTGTCTTTATTTAGGAAGAGGATATAATTTTCCGGTTGCTTTAGAAGGTGCCCTTAAATTAAAAGAGATAAGTTACATTCATGCAGAAGGTTATCCAGCGGCAGAAATGAAGCATGGTCCGATAGCGTTAATTGATGAGCATATGCCAGTTTTTGTAATAGCGACCAAAAAAGGGCATTATGAAAAGGTGGTAAGTAACATACAGGAAATTAAATCAAGAAAAGGTAAAATTATAGCTATTGTTACTGAAGGTGATGAACAGGTAAGAGATTTGGCAGATCATGTAATTGAGGTGCCAGAAACTTTAGAAAGTTTAACGCCATTGTTGACTACTATACCATTACAATTACTTTCTTACCATATTGCGGTAATGAGAGGTTGTAATGTAGATCAACCAAGAAACCTTGCAAAATCGGTAACGGTAGAATAAGCTTTAACTAATTATATATAAAGGTGCATGAAATAATTCATGCCCCTTTTTTATTGCATATATGTGAATTAAACAGGGGTATAATTATCATAATAATACTATGCATGCATAATTTTTTTCAAATTACTATTATTCGCATAAAATAATCTGTATCTTGAGCCCCAACTAATTTTAAACTTTAATTAAGAATGAGAGCAATACTATTTATAGCATTGATGGCTATTGGTACATTTGGGTTTTCCCAGACCAATATCAATGGTAATGTTGTTGATCAAAACAACGAGCCTATCCCCGGGGCCAATATTGTAATTGTTGGCACGACCATTGGAACAGTAACTGATTTTGATGGTAATTTTAATTTGGCTACTTCTGAAGTTCCGCCATTTAAAATAGAAATTTCCAGTATTGGTTACACTAGTGCTACTGAGGCTATTACTGGTAATAATCAAACATTGACTATTTCTTTAAATGAGTCACAAACTTTTTTAGATGAAGTTGTAATATCAGCATCTAGAACACCTGAACGTATCTTTGAATCACCTGTAACCGTTGAACGTATGGGGCTCGAGACTATAAAGAGTACCACAGCTGCAGATTTTTATGGCGGTCTCGAAAATTTAAAGGGTGTAGATGTCAATACAAACAGCTTAACCTTTAAATCAGTTAATACAAGAGGTTTTGCATCATTTGCGAACACACGTTTTATGCAGTTGGTTGATGGGATGGATAATTCTACACCAGCCTTGAACTTCCCTATCGGTAACTTGGTAGGTATGGTAGAAACAGATGTTTTAAGTGTGGAATTGTTACCTGGTGCTTCATCTGCATTATATGGTGCAAATGCTTTTAATGGAATTTTGTTTATGCGCAGTAAAAGTCCATTTGATTATGAGGGTATAAGTGTATCCATCAAGCGTGGCATCACCTCTCAGGAAGCATCTGGTGACAATGCCTATACTGATTTTGGAATTCGGGCGGCCCATAAATTCAGTGATAAGTTCGCTGCTAAAGTCAACTTTGGATATCTTAAAGGTACCGATTGGGCTGCGAACAATATAGCAGGAAAGGATGATAATAACTTTATCACTACTGATAGAACTCGAGCCAATGATTTAAACTATAATGGAGTCAATGTGTATGGGGATGATTACGCGGGTAATATCAAAAATGTAGCACTCTTACTAGAAGCCCGTGGTCTTATACCCGCGGGTGCAAATGCTCTAATTCCTTCAGTAGAAGTTAGTAGAACAGGGTATAATGAAAGCGATCTTACTAATTATAATGCAGAAAGCATTAAAGCTGATTGGGGTTTATATTATAGACCTATAGAGGATAATAGTTTAGAGCTTTCGTATGTAGGTAAAGTAGGTACAGGTAATACCATTTATCAAGGTACCAACAGATATAATATTAAAGGTTTCTTTCAAGAACAGCATAAGTTGGAAATTAAGAATGACAACTTTTTTGTAAGAGGGTATTTGGTAGGCGATAAATCGGGTGACTCGTATGATATGGGTTTTACAGGAATCCAAATCAATAGATCTTGGAAAGATGATAGCACATGGTTTGGCCAATATACAGGAGCTTACCTTCAAGCGACTCTAGCTGGCGCAACAGATGAAGCTGCTCATGCGGCGGGTCGTGCAACAGCAGAAACTGGGCGTTTTCTTCCCGGAACTCCTGAATTTCAAGCAGCGTTTGATAGAAGCGTCAACGATCCAAATTTGCTTACAGGTTCAAAATTTCAAGATGCCTCAAAATATTATCATGCAGATGCTAATTATAATTTTAGTCATCTGATTGATTTTGCGGATATTCAAGTTGGAGGTTCCTTTAGGGAATACAGTTTAAATTCTTCAGGAACTATTTATACAGATGCTGACGGACCAATTAATTATTCAGAATATGGTATTTATTCACAGGTTCAAAAGAATTTGCCTTTGGCTGGCGAAAAAAGTTTAAAATTGACTGGATCAGTACGTTATGACAAATCTGAATTCTTTGATGGATTTTTCTCTCCAAGGTTATCAGCTGGTTTAACCTTAAATAGAAATCATAATATTAGGGCATCGGCCCAAACTGGGTTTAGAAACCCCACAACGCAAGACCTTTTTATTGGTTTAGCTACCGGAGGACCTAATTTGGTAGGTTCAGCTCCAGATAATTTAGATAGGTATACTGCACGTCCAGCTAACGTAAGTGCCGCAGGTCAACTTTTAGGACAGCCAGCAACCATTGCGCAATCAGGAAGAGCCGCTTACGAAAATTCGTATACTAGAAGTTCAGTAAATAGATTTAATGAAACTGGAATCGTTGCTGATTTAGAGATAGGAAACCCAGATATTATAAAACCAGAACAAGTAGCATCGTTTGAAATTGGGTATAGAGGAAAGATAGATAAATTAATAGTTGATTTTAGCACCTATTATAATAGTTATTCAGACTTCATTTCGCAAGAAGTCGTAATCACGCCTTATTACGGTACTGTTGGTGATGGATCACTTTCGGTAGATGCAATTTTAAATGGGGATGAACAAGAATTTAGCGCCTATACGAATAGCGATGCTGACGTAAATTCATATGGTGCCTCATTAGGTTTGAGTATGAAAGTATTAGGTAATTATGATTTAGAGGGAAGTTACACCTATACCAAATTGGACTTTGATCGCGAAGCGAATCCAAACTTACAGTTAAATTTCAACACGCCAGAACATAAATTCAAGGCTTCTTTTGGAAATACAGAATTATTTGAAAACTTTGGTTTTAATGTGTCCTATAGGTTTAGTGATGATTATTTTTGGGAGGCAACCTTTGCTCAAGGGGTAGTACCTGAATTCCATAATGTCGATGCACAAATAAATTATTCCGTTCCAAGCATAAAATCTACATTTAAGGTAGGGGGTACAAACATCTTAGGCGATGAGTACTATACAGCCGTTGGTACTGGTTTTATAGGCTCTATGTACTACTTATCTTGGACAATAAACAACTAATTAAAATAAAGTTTGAAATGAAAAACTTAAAATATATATATCTTTCTCTTGGTATCTTCGCTTTTACTGCTTGTAGTGATCCTGAAGACGTGGACATTGCTCCAGAAGTGTTAGTTGAAGAGTCGGTTGAATTAACAGCCGGGTCCGCAGATTTTTCTAACTATGTTTCTTTAGGAAATTCTTTAACTGCTGGTTTCACTGATGGTGCTTTATTTCAAGCAAGTCAGACTTTGTCTTTGCCAAATTTGTTATCACAAAAATTCAGTTTAGTAGGTGGCGGTAGTTTTACACAACCACTTACAAATGATAACTTAGGTGGACTTGCTGCTGGTGGTGCTAGAATACAGAATCCAAGATTAGTTTTTGGTGGTGCTGGCCCAGTAGGTTTAGAGACCTTAATTGGTCCTGTAACGGTTACTACAGATATTGCTTTGAACAATCCTACAGGCCCTTTCAATAATTTAGGTGTACCTGGTGCAAAAAGTTTTCATCTTTTGGCGCCTGGTTATGGTAATTTAGCTAATGTGTCTTTAGGTCTTGCAAATCCTTATTTTGTAAGAATGACAGGTACTACACCAAATGCTAGTGTATTAGAATTAGCAGTTGCTCAAGCGCCTAGTTTTTTCACTCTTTGGATAGGAAATAATGATGTTTTAGGTTACGCAACTACTGGTGGTGATGGAACAAATCCTATCACTTCTGTATCAGGTGTGCCTGGTGTTGGTTTTGATGGTAGTTACGGTGCATTAATTGCAACATTAACTGCTGGTGGAGCACAAGGGGTTGTAGCTAACATACCTAATGTTACTGATGTTCCTCATTTTACAACGGTACCTCATAATCCTTTAGATCCTACTAATCCAGATTTTGGACCACAGATCGCTACGTTAAATGGAATCTTCGGACAATTAAATCAAGTTTATGCCTTTTTAGGTGTTCCTGAACGTTCTATAGAATTTTCAACAACTGCTGCGAGTGAAGTAGTTATTAGAGATGAAACTTTAACTGATTTATCAGCTCAAATTGCGGGAGTATTAGGTGCTAGTCCTACTTTCCCAGCATTTGTAGAATCTTTTGGTTTGCCCGCACAGGCAGCGCCTCTTGTTGCAGGTTTGTTAGGATCTACTTATGGTCAAACAAGAGAAGCAACTGCAGAAGATTTATTTGTTTTGCCAAGTGCTTCAGTAATAGGTACAGTTAATATGGAGTCTGTAGGAGCTTTGGTTCTAGCGGGTTTACCCCAAGCTTTAGCTGGTCAGTTCTCGGTTGAGGGAATATCACTTCCTTTAGAGGATAAGTGGGTTTTGATTCCAAGTGAGCAAGAAGAAATAGCAATTGCAACCGCAGCATTTAATCAAATAATAGCTGCCGCAGCAAGTCAAGCTGGCTTGGCATTAGTAGATGCAAATTCATTGCTGAATCAATTGGCCAATGGCGGGATAACAAGTGGAGATTTCACTTTGACATCAAGTTTAGTTACTGGTAGCGCATTTTCTTTAGATGGAATTCATCCAACTGCAAGAGGTTATGCATTATTGGCTAATGAATTTATGAAAGCTATAGATGTAACATACGGTTCAAGTTTTGAAGCTTCAGGTAATTTATTGAACGTTGGTGATTACCCAACCAATTACCCTGCAACACTTCAATAATCAGACATATAATAGTAAGATTTAAAAGGTGCCTCTTCGGCACCTTTTAACTTTTGTAAAAAAAGTAAAAAACAGTTTTTGTTTAAAACTGAATACTATATCTTTGCAGCCTGAAAATGAGAGCATTTTTAAGGTTATATTAAACGTAATACATAAACATAAAAGTAATGTCAAAAGTTACAGGTAAAGTTTCGCAAATCATTGGACCCGTGGTTGATGTAGAATTTCAATCAGGTGATGTTCTGCCTAGAATATATGATTCCTTGGAGATAATAAAGAAGGATAAGTCTATTTTGGTATTGGAAGTTCAATCTCATGTTGGCGAAAATACGGTAAGAACTATTTCTATGGATTCTACCGATGGTCTTAGTAGAGGTGTTGATGTTGTAGCTACAGGAAGCGCGATTCAAATGCCTGTTGGCGATGATGTATATGGTCGTTTGTTCAATGTAATCGGTGATGCTATCGACGGTTTAGGAAACTTACCTAAATCAGGTAAAGATGGTCTTCCTATTCACAGAGAAGCTCCAAAATTTGAAGATCTTACAACTACTACAGAGGTTTTATTCACTGGTATTAAAGTTATCGATTTAATTGAACCTTATGCAAAAGGTGGTAAAATTGGTTTGTTTGGTGGTGCTGGTGTAGGTAAAACGGTATTAATTCAGGAATTGATTAACAATATTGCCAAAGGGCATGGTGGTCTTTCAGTTTTTGCAGGAGTAGGTGAAAGAACTCGTGAAGGAAATGATTTACTTCGTGAGATGTTAGAATCTGGTATTATAAAGTATGGTGATGATTTCATGCATTCTATGGAAGAAGGCGGATGGGATTTATCCAAAGTAGATAAAAAGGTAATGAAAGATTCAAAAGCGACTTTCGTTTTTGGACAAATGAATGAACCACCGGGAGCACGTGCAAGAGTTGCTCTTTCAGGTTTAACAATAGCGGAATACTTTCGTGATGGTGCAGGTGAAGGTCAAGGAAAAGATGTACTTTTCTTCGTAGATAATATTTTCCGTTTTACACAAGCAGGTTCTGAGGTTTCGGCGTTATTAGGTCGTATGCCTTCTGCAGTAGGATACCAACCAACTTTGGCAACAGAGATGGGTGCTATGCAAGAACGTATTACATCAACAAAGAGAGGTTCTATTACTTCTGTACAGGCGGTTTATGTACCTGCAGATGATTTAACGGATCCAGCACCAGCAACAACTTTTGCTCACTTAGATGCAACAACGGTATTGTCTCGTAAAATTGCAGAGCTTGGTATTTACCCTGCGGTAGATCCACTAGATTCTACTTCAAGGATTTTAACTGCTGAAATTTTAGGAAAAGACCATTATGCATGTGCGCAAAGAGTAAAAGAACTTTTGCAACGTTATAAAGAGCTTCAAGATATTATTGCCATCTTAGGTATGGAAGAATTATCTGAAGAAGATAAATTAGCTGTAGGTAGAGCAAGACGTGTACAACGTTTCTTATCTCAACCTTTTCACGTTGCAGAACAGTTTACAGGTCTTAAAGGAGTTTTAGTAGATATTAAAGAAACCATTAAAGGCTTTAATATGATAATGGATGGTGAATTAGATCACTTACCAGAATCTGCTTTTAACCTTAAAGGTACTATTGAAGAGGCTATTGAAGCAGGTGAGAAAATGTTGTCTGAGGCTTAAAACTAGTAAGCGGTTTACAGTACCGGTTTTGCTACTAAGTACTGAATACTGAATACTGAATACTGAAAAATTATGTATTTAGAAATTGTATCACCAGAAGCTACATTGTTTGCAGGGGAAGTTACTTCAGTAACTGTTCCAGGAATTAATGGACAGTTTCAAATGTTGAAAGATCACGCCCCAATTGTTTCTTTATTGCAAGAGGGTAAGGTAAAGTTTGAAGGGAATGTTACTTTGGATAAGGACTATGCCTCAAAGTTCAGTAAAGATGCTGATGGAAATACGGTATTATCAATTTCGAGCGGTACTATTGAGTTGAAGAACAATAAGGTTATTGTACTAGCAGATTAGTACAATACATTAAAAATATAAATGGCTATACTTTACTGTATAGCCTTTTTTTTATTCCTCTTTATAGGCTAAAATATCTGCCGGTTGACAATCTAAAGCTTTACAAATTGCTTCTAGTGTAGAAAAACGAATAGCCTTAGCTTTTCCTGATTTAAGTATAGAAAGGTTGGCTTCTGTAATACCAATCATTTCAGCAAGCTCCTTACTTTTTAAATTTCGTTCTGATAATACGTTATCTAGATTTACGACTATACTCATAGTTATATGGTTAGGTCGTTTTCCTTTTTCAGGTTGTTTGAGAGTTTTAAAATGTCACTTTGAATAATAAAAAACAATCCAGTTATGGTCAATATAATTTGCAAAAGAATGTTATTGTCAAATATGACTTGAACTTCACCATCTATAATTAATTGTTTTATAAATATTAAAGCAAAAGTCAAGTAATTGAGGAGTGAGCTTATAATTAAATATTTACCTGATTGTTTAAGATTATATTGAATAGAGAGGCCAAAGCTACCTAGGTGGCTCATTTCTTTTGCCATATTTTTTAAATATTTCACACCAATAATAAGAAAAACATAGGCGATAGCAGAAATAGATAAAAGTAACCAAGAAATAAAGTCCCATTGCTGAACCTCTCTGTTTTCCTGTGCTATGGAATTAAATCCGAGAGGTCCGTAAAAAAGAATAACTAAAAACCCTAAACAGAGGATATAAAATAAAAAGCTTATGAGATTTTTAAACAGTTTAGTATGTTTCATATTGTTAAGTCATTTTCGTTTGTCAAGTGATAACCTTCATTGATTAATTGCGCAACAATTAAAAGAAAAAATGCTATAACTAAAAGAGGAATCCTATCACTTAAGGTTGCTCCAATATTTCTTCCAAAATTGTATGCAACAGATTCTCCTACAACAACAACTTCACCTAAAGTGTTTTCAATTACTCTAATAATAAATATACCAATAGAATAAAAAATAAGACCCCTGCCTACTGTTTTGAAGATTCCACTGTTTTTCTCAGAGAAAATGGAGTTTGTTTCTAAACTGTAGATTACTCTTCTAAATTTTATAAGAAGCCATAGCACATAACTAAGTAAAAACAGATTGGTTATAATTAGTAACCAGCTAGTGTTAGAAGTTTCTATTTCAACCGATGACTGGATAAGGTTAAAAGCATTTAGTATAAGCTTAGATACTGATGCTATTTTTTCCAAAATAACTATAACTATACTAAATATTAAAAAATTTACAAGAAATTTAAATGTGATAGAAAGATTTTTCATAATTATTGTTTAACGATAACAAATATATAAAAATTATCGAAAAACAATAATAAATTTAAAAAATATTTTGATTATGAAGTCTTTAAAGCAATTAATTCCCAGTCTTGACCTAAGCTGTGGTATGTGCATAGTTTTTCAAATCCTGCTGCCAAATGAGCGTTTAAAGAACGTGTATTTGTTGCATCAACTTCTGTAATAATATATTCATATTTAGGATAAGAGAATTTTTTCATTGCACCATATAAACCTTTAAAAACACCCAACTTTCTGTGAGTTTTAGCAATGCAAATTTGACCCATGGTTAGAAAGTTTTGAATATGGTTGGCATCCAATTCATTAAACATAGGCCTTAAAACTGATATTTCATCTTTAAAATCTTCTGTCATACTAAGTGCATAACCAATAACTTTTTCTTCATCCTTTGCTATGATATGTGGGCATAAATCGTTCATGCGTTTCAATAGCTTTAGATCATGTTCAACGGTTACAAACCCTTCTTGTTTCATCTCTTCGCTTGAAACTGCAGATTTTAAATTCATCTGTTGTAGAGAAAGAATTTGTAGTAATTCTTCTGTCGTACTTGCTGTGGTGTAGATGATATTCATTTATTCAACTTTTAACCAATCTTGGCGTGCCTTTAAAACTTTTTTCGAAAGCTTCTTGCCAATTTTATCTTGTAAACTAATGGAATACCTTGGGTCTGACTCAAGAATCACTTCTGTATTTCTTTCTTGACCGTCTCTTAAAAATGTAACCGAAAGCTTGTCATTCGGGTTAAACTCTTTAATAAACACATTAAATTGAACTCCGTTCGGAAATGGTTTTCCATTAATTGACGTGATGATATCATCTTTATCTAAGCCTGCTTTATATGCCGGACTACCAATTTTTGTATTGTCTTGAATTTTACCGTTTAAATCGTCTGTAATAGATACTGCCGCACCAAAATAGGATGAACTAAGCTCTTGTGAGAGATTAACGCCAACCGAGCTTAAAAGTTCGGCATACTTGGGCATATCACTTTTGTAGATGAAGTTATTGAAGAAGTTATTCCCAAATTCCTCACCAGCATAGGAGTTCAATGATTTGTTTAAATTTTCTATAGAATATGGAATTTCTGTCTTTCCATAGGTGTTCCAAACCTGCTTCATAAAATCATCTAAATTCAAGTTTTTCTCTCTTAAAGATAAATCTAAAGCTAGACCAAGAACGCTACCATAAGAATAATAAGATATAAACGTATTCTCTCGGTTTACAGGATCCACTGAAGTAGATGCATCTACAAAAGGTGCCTGAAAACTCATTTCGATAGGATTGAAAAACTGTCTTGCTGGAGAATTCCAAACATAATTAAAAGTGCTTGTTAATCCCTCTACGTATTTTTTTGGCGAAATTAACTGTGCTCTACAAAGAATTAGATTAGTGTAGTAACTAGTAAAGCCCTCTGCAAACCAGAGTTCTCCACTCATATTAGCTTCTTCAAAATTAAATGGCTCTAATGTTTTTGGTCGAATACGTTCCACATTCCAACTATGAAAAAATTCATGGGAGACTGTTCCTATATTTCCTTCCATACCACCGTTTGCCAAAGTTCTTGTGCTAGTTAATACAGTAGAGTTTCTATGCTCCATGCCATCACCGGAGGCGTTTGGTATGTAGCATGCTAAAAAAGTATAGGAACCATAATCAAAAGTAGGCAGTACTCCGAAAACTTCTTTTTCAGCGATGACTACTTTTTTAACTTTCTCAAAATAGATGTCTGCTTCTTCTTCAGTGCCAGGATCGTGAAGTGCAAGTTTTACGGTACGGTTGTCAATAATGAACTCCCTAACCTTATGATTACTTAATTCTGTGGGACTATCCATAAAATAATTAAGGTTTGGGGCACTATAGGTGTTATCCTTTACAAATGGTAGTTGGGTAGCAACTTTCCAATTTAAATCTTCTCGAAGGTTAAAGTCCACTAAAATCTTACGCTTTGCAAGTGAAGGAGCATACATAAATGTTGCCGGTATATTTAAATGAGCATGACTCTCATCAATCTGAGAATAGGTGCCATCACCTCTATTTGCAAATAAGGTGTACTTTATATTTACCTGCCCATCATGACCTGAAACCTTCCATTCATATGGGTTCTCTCTTGTTATTTTTAAAGGATTCCCTTTACCGTCATTCGCTGTAAAATTGTAAATATTTTTAGCAAATTCATGTAATGCGTAGCGCCCTGGTGAGGTTCTGCTCATTCTTAACGCTAAAGTGTCTGTAGTAATTTCTTTGAAAGATGCGACTACAGTAGCCTCATGATGAACTGCATTTTCAAAAGAAATAGAATAATTGTTGGTCTGCGCAGATAATTGAATTGATTTAAAACCAAATAGAAAAATTAGGAGTAAGTATCGCATTTGATGATTTTTAGCTAAGATAATGAAGGTTGTCTTACTTTGTAAAAAAATTAATACGTATAAAAAGGATGTATAAAATAGGTGATTGTTATTAATTATAACACACCACATTTTCAAACATTTTTTTTCAATGGTTAACGAATTATCTCAATAATTGGTTTGCCACTAAATGGCTTTCCTCTTAAATTTTATAAATCTAAATTTTCGGTTTTGAAATATGTAAAAAAAGATTCCTTAAATGATGTATCAAAGGATATAAACTTTATTAGTTCATTTTAAAATTGTCTATTCTTAAATACTAATGAAATAAAGAAATTTGTTGTGATGAAGAGAGTAGTTACAAAATCGATGTAAGTGTTAAATAGGATTTTACTCCTTAAATTCATAGTTCCATAAGTACAAATGGTTTGTAATCTTTATCTAAATAATATGTTACTCCCTCAGTTTTTAATTCAAGTATAATGGTAGGATGACCACTAACTAATTGCAACTTTATTTTAATTTTTCTTCAATTTAAATTTTACTTGCGTTTCATTTCTTAGAAAAGCTATTTTTGTTGAATGAGCCAAATACCCAGCAAATTGCTTAATATTTTAGCAAGCCGTAAAAAGGAAGAGACTTTTCGGCAATTAAATTCTATAAATGGTTTAATTGATTTTTTATCAAATGACTATTTAGGTTTTGCAACAAATGAAACCTTGTTTTCAAAAACGTTTCAGTTGCTATTAAATGAAAATGTTGCATCAAATGGGTCAGGAGGGTCAAGGCTATTATCGGGTAACCATAAGTTATACATTATTCTAGAACCTTTATTGGCAACATTTTATAAATCAAATGCCGCGCTTGTCTTTAATTCTGGTTATGATGCCAATATGGGGTTGTTCAGTGCTATACCACAACGTGGAGATTTAATTTTTTATGATGAGTTCGTTCATGCAAGTATTCGAGAAGGTATACGAATGAGCAATGCAAAGGCCTATAGTTTTTCACATAATAATCTAAATAGTTTAAAAGAGAAGGTAGATTTAAATTCCGCTAGAAATGAAAATGATGAACTCGTAATTTATGTAGTTACAGAAAGTGTTTTTTCTATGGATGGTGACACTCCTGATTTAAAAGCATTTGCAAAGTACACCAAAGCGAATGGTTTTAATTTAATAGTAGATGAGGCTCATGCAGTTGCAGTTTTGGGGAAGAACGGTGAAGGTTTAATTACATCGCTTGGCCTTGAAAATGAAGTATTTGCCAGAACGGTTACTTTTGGCAAAGGGTTTGGTTGCCATGGTGCAGCGATATTGGGTTCTCAAGATTTGAAAGATTATTTGGTCAATTTCGCAAAACCTTTTATATATACTACAGCACTAACACCACATACATTAGCAACCATAATAACAGCGCATACGTTTTTTAAAGAACTAAGTGAGGAGCCAAAGCTCAAATTAAAGGAGAACATTGAGTTTTTTAAAAAACAAATTAATTCTCAAAAGATTAATCAACTTTTTACACCTAGTGATACTGCCATACAAGGCTGTATTATTCCTGGTTCAAAAAAAGCAAAACTAGTTTCTAAAAAACTCATTGATAAAGGCTTTAATGTAAAAGCAATTCTTGCGCCAACAGTACCAGAAGGGCAAGAAAGACTTAGAATTTGTTTACACAGTTTTAATTCAAAAGAAGAAATAGGTCTTTTGGTTAAATTATTGGCTAGTTTTATTTAGATTGATATAGATATATGGAAGATAAATTTTACCAACTTGCTTCTTTTGAATATGTAGCAGATGTACAGATTGTTAAAGGAAAACTTGAATCTGAAGGGATACCGGTATTTCTTAGGGATGAAAATACGTTGAATTCAGACCCTTTAATTAGCAACGCTATTGGTGGTGTTAAATTACAAGTATATTCTAAAGATAAAGAAAGAGCCATATCTATATACAATGAAATTAGGGCTTATGCTATTGATAATGATGACGAACCAATTGTTTGCCCAAATTGTAAAGCTCAAAAATCAGAAGCCTATTATAACAGGAAAGGAGTTTTTTATAAACTTTTTCCTTTTTTCGAAAAAAGAAAATATAAGTGCCTAAATTGTGGTATGATCACTAACTCAAAGTAAGAACAGAATGCAGAAGATTTTTGTAACCGGAATTTCAACAGGAGTAGGGAAAACTATTGCTTCGGCCATTTTTACTGAAGCCTTACAGGCAGATTATTGGAAACCTGTTCAAGCAGGAGATTTAGACAATTCAGATACAGACAAGGTCAAAAGCCTAATCTCGAATAATAAAACCAAGTTTCACCCTTGTAGTTATGAGTTGACATCTCCTTTGAGTCCGCATGCTGCTGCTGAAATCGACGGTATTCGAATAGATAGATTTCATATCAATGAACCTGAAACAGAAAACAATTTAATAATAGAAGGCTCTGGCGGAATTTTGGTGCCCTTAAATGAAGAAGACACCTTATTCGATATTATTATGCCAGATTATAAAGTTGTCGTTGTGTCTAGAAATTATTTAGGCAGTATTAATCATTCTTTATTGACTATAAATTGGTTACAGCATAAAGGCTATGATGTTTCTGTTTTGTTTAGTGGAGAAGCTAATCCACAAACAGAAAATATTATTCTGCTAAAAACTGGTGTGTCATCATTAGGTAGAATTGATGAAGAGGAGAAATTTGATAAAGAGATTGTTAAAAAATATGCCGATAAGTTTGTAGGCGTATTAAGGTCACTCTAAACGTTGTAGAATCTCTGCATTTTCAACGGTAGCAAATTTGCGATAATGTTTGACTAAATACGCGTCAATATATTCATTTTCTTCAATTTCTTTCTTGTCCAAAATTCGTCTGCCTTTGCGTATGACAACCGTTTTTGGTTGTAATTCCTCCATAATAAATTTTAGTTCGTCTAAAGAATTTTTTCTTGGGTTGTCAAAGAAAGTAAAAAGTTCATCTCTACAAATGTTACTAGGATGTGTCGAAGCAATTGTTGGGGGTAAGGTGTCTAAATTCCAATAACCGATATGGTATTCAAAAAACAATATGTTTTTGGTTTCTAAGTTGTTGTTTTTTATGTAAGAAGGTACAGAAAATCCTTCTCCATTAAAGAAGGTATTGCGTTCATATTTGTTCTTTATAATATTGATATATTCCAAATAACTTTCCGCAGGTATTAATAAAACTAGGAGCAGTACATATTTCGGCACTTTAGGTTTATAATCTATGGTTAGTTTCTGAATTACTATTGCGGCCAAAATCAATAGCATAGGGTGTAATTGTATAAGGTAATGGCCATTAATTCTTCCGCCTTTTACAAATGACACCAATACACCCACAATAGCAACTAGTAATATTTGTACCGTCCTACTCTTGAAATTAAGACTGTTGCTTTTATAAGCGTAAAAAAGGAAAAGGCCTGTAATGACAAATATGGGGGCTAGTTTAAAAATTGAATACCTTCTAGCTTCTGTGTATTCTAACGGGGCTAAAACTACAGATTCCCACCAAACTATGGTTTGGTCAGAAAGGTAGTATGGTAGAATTGTAGTAAAAATAATAGCTAAAACACCAGTTCCGAATAATATTACATGAAGCACATTGATATGCTTTTTCGAGAAAAATGATTCGTAAATAAGATAAAGGCCGATAAAGAATATAGGAAAAGCCATATTCAATTTAACCATAACCGTAGCTCCCATTAATATGCCTGCTAGAAAGGTATAACCTAATGTCTTTTTACTTTGTAAAAAATAGAGGGCAGGTATAAAAAACGCAATACAAATATGTTCTGACATTACACCTTGTAGGCTTCCGAAAAGACTTAAAAGAAAAATGCAAAGCACGCCTACTATTATCGAGGCTATTTTAGATAGTACTGATAATGCAATTTTATACGTGAAGTAAGCAGTAATGACAACTAAAAAAACGCCTGCCAATCGTATGGCAATAAAGCTTTTGCCGAAAACAGATATAATTGCTGCAAAAAAGGCAAAAGTTAACGGTGGTTTTAAATCCCATAATTGGGTATAGGGCAGAAAGCCATTTGCCCACGATTGGCCTAAGAGAATAAAAGTACTTTCATCTCGATCAATATAATCTCGAAAGAAAAAGGGGAAGCGAATAAAAAAGGTAATTATAAAAAAGATTAGGAATACCAAGCTATTCTTGATTTCGGAAAAATCTAAAAATGCTTTTTTGTTTCTTTTTGAGGGCATCTCTTTGTTGCGGTTTATTTCCCGATCTTTGCAAGATAGATAAAATGACGAATTATAAATTCTATGACCGTGGAAAATCTATCTACTCGAGATAAAAAACATTTATGGCATCCGCTAACGCAACATAAGTTGAATAAACGCCAATTACCTATTGTTAGCGCCAAAGGTGCACTATTATTTGATGAGGACGGAAAAGAATATATTGATGGTATAGCTTCTTGGTACACGGTAATGTATGGTCATTCTAACAAGCATATTGTTTCGTCAATGATCAAGCAAATGAACAAGTTAGATTTTGTAATGTTCAGCGGTCTAACACACGAACCGGCAATTGAATTATCTGAGAAATTGATGGAGATTTTGCCGACAAATCAGGCAAAGATATTTTTTAATGATAATGGTTCTACGGCAATTGAGGCGGCAATAAAAATGGCGCTGCAATTTTATCATAATAATGGTGAATTAAGAGATACGCTTATAGCATTTGAAGATGGATTTCATGGCGATACGTTTGGTGCAATGAGCGCGTCAGGACTTTCATCCTACAACGGTCCTTTTGAAGATTTTCTTTTGAAGGTTGTGCGAATACCTACACCACAAGACAATAATATTCATGAAGTAAAAGAAAGACTAGCTCAAATTCTTAAAGAAAATAAATGTGCTGCTTTCATCTTTGAGCCATTAGTGCAGGGCGCTGCTGGTATGAAGTTTCACACTGCTAAAGGTCTTGATGAATTAATTAACCTGTGTCAAGAAAATAATGTTTTAAGTATCGCCGATGAAATAATGACTGGTTTCGGTAAAACAGGAAAGAATTTTGCTTCAGATTATCTTGAAAACAAACCTGATATTATTTGTTTAAGTAAAGCGCTCACGGCAGGCATGTTTCCTTTAAGTATTACAAGTTGTTCACAAGCAGTTTTTAATCGATTTTTAAGCGACCAGGTTCATAAGGGTTTCTTTCATGCGCATACATTTAGTGCACATCCTATTGGTTGTGCCGCTGCCTTAGCGGGTATTGAACTTTTAAATTCACCTGAAATCGGAGAAAGAAGAAAATATATTGAGAGCGCCCACAACTTTTTTGCTACAAGAATTGAAAAGCATGAAAAAGTTGGTAATGTAAGAGCGATGGGAGTTATTCTGGCCATAGACTTAAACATACAAATGGAGCGCTATGGTAATTTACGTGATGACTTATATGATTTCTTTTTAGAGAGAGGGGTTTTATTAAGACCACTTGGTAATACAATTTATGTGTTACCACCTTATGTAATTACAAATTCCCAACTTCAAAAAATTTACGAAACTATTACAGCGGCACTAGAAACTATTTAGATTACGATTTTGAAAGAGAAAATATCCATAACTGCAATAGCTTCACTATCACCTTTAGGTAGCACATTAGAAGAAACTTGGCAGTCTTATCAAAATAAAGAACATTGTTTTTCATTGGTAGACAATAATGGCGAAAAGTCTTGGGTTGCGCCAATGTCTAAATCGGGGAGAGTTCTTGTAGAGAAGCTTCGTGTATCTAATACCAAGTACAGAAAATTAGACGATAGTGTTTTATATGCAATGGTAGCTTCAAGATTAGCTGTAAGAAATTCTGGATGGGAAAGCGATGCAGAATTCGGAATCAATTTAGGTTCCTCTAGAGGGGCAACAAAGTTATTCGAACAATATCATACAGAGTTTTTAGAAACAGGCTTAGCATCTACTTTAAGTTCTCCCACTACCACGTTGGGTAATATTTCTTCATGGGTATCACATGATTTAGGAGCTACCGGTCCTGAAATTTCCCATTCCATTACCTGTTCCACAGGTTTGCATTCTGTATTAAATGGTGTTGCTTGGATTAATAGTGGTATGGCCAATAAGTTTTTGGTAGGCGCAAGTGAAGCACCATTAACGGATTTTACCATAGCCCAAATGAAGGCTTTAAAAATCTATGCAAAATATGACGAGTCTGGCTCGACTTCGATTGATAATTTATCAACGGTAATAGAGCGCAATCAAAACTACCCTTGCCAAGCATTGAATATAGAAAAGGAGAATAATAGTATGATTCTAGGCGAAGGCGCATCGGTAGCGTGTTTAGAAAAAGGAATTGTGAAAAATGCTTTGGCTATAATTGACGGAGTGGGTTATGCAACTGAAATTTTAAAACACAATACCTCTATTTCTGCAAATGCCGATTGCTTTCAAAAATCGATGAAAATGGCCTTGGGCAATTTAGACCCTTCTGAGGTTGATGCTATAGTAATGCATGCTCCAGGCACTATAAAAGGTGATTTATCAGAATATAATGCTATTCAAAAAGTCTTTGGCAGCAAAACACCTTTATTAACAACCAATAAATGGAAATTAGGTCACACATTCGCAACATCGGGCATGCTCAACTTAGAGATGGCGGTATTAATGCTTAAATATGATAAATTGATATCTGCACCGTTTTTAATTCAAAAACCAGCGGTAAGAGAAATCAAAAAAGTAATGGTAAATGCGGTAGGTTTTGGCGGCAATGCGGTAAGTATTTTATTGTATAGGCCTAATTGAGGCGTCTATTATAAGAATTAGTTTTTGGTAATCTTATTATTTTAAAACCCAGCAATTATATATTCTATTCTAATTCAGTTATTTTTGAAGTCTGGTAACAACCTAAGATTATATGAGCGAAGCAAGACATGATTGGTCAAAAGAAGAAATTCTAGAAATATATAATAAACCTTTAATGGAGCTTCTTTATGAGGCTGCAACTGTACATAGAAAGAATCATGACCCCAATACGGTACAAGTTTCTACCTTACTTTCAATAAAGACCGGTGGTTGTCCTGAAGACTGTGGGTATTGCCCTCAGGCAGCTCGTTACCAAACGGATATTAAAGGTAATGATCTTATGGCTGTTTCTCAAGTTAAAGCTCAGGCACTGCGTGCGAAAGCATCTGGGAGCTCAAGAGTATGTATGGGTGCAGCATGGAGAAATGTTAAAGATGGCCCTGAGTTCGACCAGGTTTTAGAAATGGTTCGAACTATTAATAAATTAGATATGGAGGTATGTTGCACATTGGGCATGATTACCGAAAACCAAGCAAAACGTTTGGCAGAAGCCGGACTTTATGCTTATAACCATAATTTAGACACTTCTGAAGATTATTATAAAGATGTAATTTCTACACGTGCATTTGAAGATCGTTTAGATACTATAGAGAATGTTCGTAAAAGTAATGTAACTGTTTGTAGTGGTGGTATTATTGGTATGGGTGAGGCTTTAGAAGATAGAGCAGGCATGTTAGTTGCTTTAACATCTTTAAATCCACAACCAGAATCTGTTCCAATTAATGCATTAGTTGCTGTTGAAGGAACTCCAATGGAAGATATTGAGCCAATATCTATCTGGGAAATGATTCGTATGGTAGCTACCACAAGAATTGTAATGCCCGAGACTCAAGTTCGTTTATCTGCAGGTCGTACCCAAATGAGTAGAGAGGGTCAGGCAATGTGCTTCTTCGCTGGTGCAAACTCAATTTTTGCTGGGGATAAATTACTGACTACGCCAAATCCAGATGTAAATGAAGATATGGCCATGTTTAAAATGTTAGGGTTGAATCCTCAAAAACCATTTACGAAAGTATCTCAGCCAAAAACAGTGGAAGCAACAGATTCACAATTACAGGGAATGGGGGAAAAACCAAAATGGACACGACCAGGTCATTCTATCGAACGTAATGAAACTGCTAAGCAAAAGGCTAAAATTATCGACTAGTATTACATTAATACATTTTTAAGAAAATCTTTTCTATTCGTTAATTACCTTTGGCTTCCCTAAAAAATCATGAGTAATTGAAGTTAGCAGAAATTCCAAGGGTAAATAATATTACCAAGGAAGATTTTATCGAGAACTACTATAAGCCTCAAAAACCAGTTGTTTTAGAAAAGGCTATAGAAGATTGGCCTGCTTTTGACAAGTGGAATCTTGCTTATATGAAAAAAGTTGCAGGGGATAAAATTGTTCCGTTGTATGACAATCGACCTGTGCAGCACAAAGATGGTTTCAATGAGCCACATGCCAAGATGCAAATGGCAGATTATGTTGATTTATTAAAAAAGGAGCCTACCAAGTATAGAATATTTCTTTGGAATATTCTAAAAGAAGTTCCTGCGCTACAAAAGGACTACACGTTTCCAGATTTCGGATTAAGGTTATTAAAGGGATTGCCTATGTTGTTTTTTGGCGGTAAAGATTCATACACCTTCATGCATTACGATATTGACTTGGCAAACATATTTCATTTTCATTTTGATGGAGAAAAAGACGTCATTCTATTCCCGCAAGCAGAAACAAAGAATCTTTATAAAGTACCGCATTCGTTAATAACACACGAAAGTATAGATTTTTCAAATCCCGATTATGAAAAATGGCCGGTATTAGAAAAAGCTTCTGGATTTAAAACAACACTTTCTCATGGTGAAGTTTTATATATGCCAGAAGGTTATTGGCACTATATGAAGTATAACTCTCCTGGTTTTTCAATGAGTCTTCGAGCTATGGCGCGCAATCCAAAAAACTTGGCTAAGGCCTCTTATAACATATTGATTATGCGTTATTACGACGTGCTGATGCGCAAATTTAAAGGGCAAGATTGGATAGATTGGAAAAATAAAAAAGCGATTTCTAGAACAAACAAAAGACTGAATGGGTTTGTTGAGAATTAGACTTATCTTGATTTTATAAGCTCCTGTAATTTTTCATAAACCAAGTGACTTTCCCATCCTCTATAAAGTAGATAATCAGCAAGTTTTTTTCGTCTCTTTTGAATATTAGACTCAGAAATTTGTCCTAATCGTTTAATTGCAAGAGCATCTAATGTAGTTAAGTACTCCTGTGGGTCTATTTCTTTCAAGGCACTAGTAATTATGTATTTAGAAATGTTTCTAAATTTTAATTCATTGACAATTCTATTCTTTCCCCACTTTTTAATATTGAATTTACCTCTAGCAAAACTCTTGGCAAAACGTTCCTCGTTCAAAAATCTATCTTCAATAAGCTGACCGATTATAGTATCAATAGCTAGCGGAATCATACCCATTTCTTTAAGTTTGCTATTAACCTCTTTATGGCAACGATCTTGATAGGCGCAATAATTCTCTATTTTTTTGGTGGCTTCTTGAATGGTGTAACCTTTTGTTTTTTGGTTCATATTTCTCAAAAGTACTAAACAAAAAAAGCGACTCCGTTAGGAAGTCGCTTTTTTTACTTAATATATTGTTTTACCGTCTTTATTCTTAAAACGGTATTCAAGATACGTATACGCATCACGTGGTTGTATTTTGATCCATCTTTTGTATTCTAAGAACCATTTTGTTCTCATTGATGGAAATCCTTTAGTTATATAAGCCGCTATAAAAGGATGTATATTTAGTGTTATACTGTTGTCCTTTGCTGGCCCTTTTAAGAGTTTTTCAAGATCCACTATAATTTTATCTATTAAAACAATAGGTGCTTCAACCTCTTTCCCTGAATTATTAGGGTCCTCTTCGGTTGTTTTAATATTCATTTCAGGTCGTACCCTTTGTCGGGTAATCTGAATCAAACCAAATTTACTAGGGGGTAGTATTTTGTGTTTGGCACGATCATCTTTCATCTCGTCTCTAAGATGTTCAAAAAGCCTTTTTCTGTGCTGTGGTTTTACCATGTCGATAAAATCTACGACAATGATGCCTCCCATATCACGCAGGCGCAATTGCCTTGCGATTTCTGATGCGGCCAATAAGTTTACCTCTAAGGCAGTGTCTTCTTGGTTCTTGGCTTTATTGGATCTGTTGCCACTATTAACATCTACCACATGAAGTGCTTCTGTATGCTCTATAATTAAATAAGCTCCCTTGCTCATGGTAGCAGTACGGCCAAAAGACGTTTTAATTTGTCTTTCTATCCCAAATTTTTCAAAAATAGGTACGTTGGAGTCGTAGTGCTTCACGATATTCTCCTTGTCTGGCGCAATTTCGGCCACGTAGTCCTTAACTTCATTATATAAGGTGACATCATCTACATGAATACCTGTATAACTATCATTAAATACATCTCTTAAAATAGAGGATGCTCTGTTGAGTTCTACAAATACTTTTGATGGTGTTTGAGCACGATATAATTTTTTACACATTGCTGACCATTTGTTCAGCAAGTTTTCTAGATCTTTGTCCAGCTCCGCAACTTTTTGCCCTTCTGCAACTGTTCTGATAATTACACCAAATCCTTTTGGTTTAATACTCCTAACTAGTCTTTTTAACCTGTCTTTCTCTTCCTTACTCTCTATCTTTTGAGATACGGATACACGGTCTGAGAAAGGAACCATCACCAAAAAACGTCCGGCTATTGATAGCTCAGAGCTAATTCTTGGACCTTTAGTAGATATAGGTTCTTTTACAATTTGAACCAATAAAGATTGGTTTGCTTTTATGACATCGGTTATAACACCGTTTTTATCAATATCGGTTTCGACTGGAAAATTTTTTAAGGAATAATCCTTTAATTTTCCTGAACTCACTTGTTTTATGAACTTGAGCATTGAAGATAATTGAGGACCAAGGTCATGATAATGCAAAAATGCATCTTTTTCATAGCCAACGTTAACAAACGCAGCATTGAGACCGGTCACAGGTTTTCTGATTTTGGCAAGAAAAATATCGCCTACAGAAAAATCATTACTACTTTCTTCTTTATGCAGTTCAGTGAGTTTTCCGTCCTTTAACAAGGCAAAGTCAACGGCTTGGGAACTAGATCTTACGATTAATTCTCTATTCACCTGAATATATTTTTAGTCGTTCCAACTAAATGTAGGGAACGAACTGATTAAACAATACCTTAGACAGATACTAATGTATCTGCCGAAATCCAATATATGGATCTCTATGTCAATGAACGTAAAAAGAAAAAGTAGTTATAAAACTACTTTTTCTTGTGTCGGTTAGCTCTTCTACGCTTCTTGCGCTTGTGTGTAGCTACCTTATGTCTCTTTCTTTTCTTACCGCTTGGCATAAAGTTCTTTTTTAAGATTAATTATTTTACGTGTACGTTGCTCTTAACTCCTTCTACAAAAACCTTTGCAGGTTTAAATGCTGGAATGTTGTGAGCGGGTATTTTAATGGTTGTATTCTTGGAAATATTTCTACCGGTCTTTTCGGCTCTAGTTTTAATAATAAAACTGCCAAAACCTCGAAGGTAAACATTGTCACCACTTTCCAATGATGTTTTTACCTCTTCCATAAAGGATTCAACTGTAGCCTGTACATCTCCTTTTTCAATTCCCAGCTTATCTGAGATTTTCGATACAATTTCCGCTTTCGTCATCTTTCAATATTAGATTTTCTGTATGTTTTTTCGGGTTGCAAATATATAAATTAAATTCAATCTTTCTTTCTAATGGGTTAATTTTAAGTGTATAAACTGCTACTTTTATCACTTAGTATTGAAGATCATGTCGTTTTCGGGTAAAATTTTAGATTGGTATCATCAAAATAAGCGTTCATTACCATGGCGCAAATCTATAAATCCATACAAAATATGGTTGTCGGAAATTATTCTTCAACAGACTCGTGTGGCGCAAGGTACCCCATATTACTTAAGGTTTGTTGAGAAATTTCCAACAGTATATCATATGGCCAATGCTAGTGAAGAAGAAGTTTTAAAACTTTGGCAAGGTTTGGGTTATTATTCTAGAGCTAGAAATTTACATGCTACCGCAAAAATTGTGGTTAATCAATATAATGGTAAGTTTCCAGATACCTATAAAGAGCTTTTAAAATTGAGAGGTGTTGGTGATTATACGGCAAGTGCCATATCTTCCATATGTTTTAACGAGCCTCAAGCAGTAGTAGACGGTAATGTATATAGAGTTTTGTCTAGGTATTACGGTATCGATATCCCAAGTAATAGCACTGAAGGTATAAGGTATTTTAAATCATTGGCTGAAAAAGTTATGGATACCAATGATATTAGAGATTATAATCAAGGTATAATGGAGTTTGGTGCTATTCAATGCTCACCAAAGAAACCACTATGTTTACACTGTCCTTTAAATGAAAGCTGTGTAGCGTTGCAAAATGGAATCGTAGATAAATTGCCCGTTAAGCTTAAAAAGGCAAAAGTGAGGAATCGGCACTTTAATTATCTTATACCTATATATACGGATCCAGATGGAAATCAATTTACCAATCTTCAACAGAGAAAAGGAAATGGTATTTGGCAAAATTTATGGGAGTTTCCGCTATTAGAATCTAATTCTATGTTAGAAATTGAAGAGGTAAATATAAGGTATAAGGAAGTATTAGAGGGTATTGCCGATGTCGAATTAATGGAATTTAATGAGGTTGCTATCATTCATAAGTTATCACATCAGCATTTACATACTAAATTCTGGATATTAAACACAAACACTGAATTTTCGAATCAAATTTCCTTTAAAAAAATCAAGGATTTTCCTGTGCCAGTTTTAATAGCAGATTTTATTAAAGCGTTTAAATTTTAGTACTTTTGATTTTTATATCTTTAAGTTATGAGCGGTACATTAAATAAGGTAATGTTGATTGGACATTTAGGTGATGAGGTGAAAATGCATTATTTTGAAGGAGGTGGCAGTATTGGTAGATTTCCTATAGCCACAAATGAGACATATACCAATAAATCTACTGGTGAGCGTGTTACAAATACCGACTGGCATAACATTGTAGTTAGAAACAAAGCTGCCGAAATTTGCGAAAAATACCTAAGCAAAGGAGATAAAGTATATGTTGAAGGAAGATTGAAAAATAGACAATGGCAAGGTGAAGATGGTAATACAAGATATAGTACAGAAGTACATGTTACAGAATTTACCTTTTTGACCACCAAGAAAGAGGCTGGGGCAAATGATAATAGTACTGTTTCTAATACCCCAAAAGCAGGTAATGATAACAGAACGCCAGCGAAGGCATCTGCACCTTTAAGCCCTGAGGCCGAGGATGATCTTCCTTTTTAACATTAAATAATAGAAACTATTGAACCCAGACCCCTTTCCGTTTTTAGTGACTTCATTGGCTGTAAACGGTGTGTTTACAATTAATATAATCGTAATATGTGTATTGCTTATGTGCTCTGCTCTTGTTTCTGGAGCTGAAGTGGCAATGTTTGGGCTTTCGCCAACCGAAATAAAAGAGTTGCAAGATGAAAAATCGACAAAAAGCACTATTCTTATCAAGTTGCTTGAGCGCCCAAAAAAACTACTGGCCACCATATTGATAGCCAATAATGCCATTAATATTGGTGTTGTTCTATTGTTTAGTATAATTGGTGACACACTGTTCAAAAATGTTAATCAAGTATTATTTGGCGTAGTGTCGGTGCGATTTTTGCTTGAAGTAGTTGTGGCAACATTTCTAATTTTAATGTTTGGCGAGATTTTACCTAAGGTTTATGCTAATAGAAATAGAATGAGTTTTTCACATTTAATGGCATTTCCATTACGTGTATTAGATTTTGTTTTTTCGCCATTGAGTTTACCCATGCGTTCAGGAACATTGTTTTTATACAACAAACTAGGTAAGCAGAAATCGAATTTGAGTATAGACCATTTGTCTCAAGCATTAGATTTAACTTCTCATGGCGATACGACCAAAGAGGAGAAGAAAATTTTAGAGGGTATAGTGACCTTTGGTAATACAGACACGAAACAGGTGATGCGCCCTCGAATCGATATTTTTGCCCTTAATGAGCAAATGAAGTTTCTAGAAGTTATAGGTGAAATAAAGAAAAACGGTTATTCTCGTATTCCTGTATTTGGTGAAAATATAGACACTGTAAAAGGCGTGTTGTATGTAAAAGATTTGTTGCCCTATTTAGATAGAAAGACCTTTAATTGGATGACGTTGATACGTGAACCGTATTTTGTTCCTGAGAATAAGAAGCTTGATGATTTATTGGCAGAATTTCAAGAAAAGAAAAATCACTTGGCAATTGTAGTCGATGAATATGGTGGTACTTCAGGTTTGGTTACATTAGAAGATATTATTGAGGAAATAGTTGGTGATATTAGTGATGAATTTGATGATGAGGATTTGATTTTTTCTAAGTTGGATGATTTTAATTATGTTTTCGAAGGCAAAACCCCACTTAAAGATTTTTACCGTGTAATAAAATTGGAAGACAGCGATATCTTTGAAGAAAATAAAGGAGAATCAGAAACCCTTGCAGGATTTGTTTTAGAGAAAGCTGGAAGCTTTCCTAAACGAGGTGAAAAAATATTATTTGAATCTTATACTTTTATGGTTGAGGGTATGGATAAGAAAAGATTGAAACAAATAAAAGTAACCCTGCCCCATGAAGCTTAAATCGTTAGTAGGTATTTTGAGTGTTTTACTTTTTGTCATGAGCTGTCAAGACGAACCAATTCCTAAACCAAAGGCTAAAATGCGCTTAGAGTATCCGCAAGGTAAGTTAGCAGTTTTAGAAACCGAAAATTTTAGTTTTAAATATAATCAGCTGGCAGTGGCTAAGTTGAATGGAGATAAGGCGTATACCATTTCGTATCCAGATATGAAAGGAGCTATTTTTCTTAGCTATAAGAAAGTTGATAATAATTTGGAACAATTAATTAATGATTCAAAACGACTTAGTTATGAGCATGCTTCTAAGGCAGATAATATTGTGGAGCAACCTTACGTAAACCCTGATAAAAGGATATACGGAGCTTTATTTGAAGTTCAGGGTAATGCTGCTTCGCAGTCACAGTTTTTTGTAACCGATAGTACCAATCATTTTCTTACGGGATCTGTATATTTTTATACAAAGCCTAATTATGATTCTATTCTACCGGCAGCATCATATCTTCAGAATGACGTTAGGGGAATCATAGAAACCCTTAGGTGGAAAAACTAATTGTATACTATGATGACAAAAGAGAATCTTTTAAATTGTCATAAGCGAATACGACCATTTATTCACAATACTGCAGTGCTAACTTCTAGATTAATAGACAGGGAAGTAAATGCAAATCTCTTTTTTAAATGTGAGAATTTTCAAAAGGCAGGTGCTTATAAAATGAGAGGTGCTACAAATGCAATTTTGCAATTATCGAAGAGACAGAAGAAAAATGGAGTGGTAACACATTCATCTGGTAATTTTGCCCAAGCATTGTCCTTGGCGGCCCAAAGTGTTGGTGTAACCGCACATATAGTTATGCCAAATACAGCGCCAGAAGTTAAAAAGGTTGGCGTAAAAGAATACGGTGGTAATATTTATTTGTGTGAACCAACAGTGGAGGCTCGGCAGGCTTTAGCAGATGAAATCGCTTTAAAAATTGGAGCTACATTCATTCACCCATCTAACAATGCGAATGTTATACTAGGTCAAGGTACATCTGCTTTAGAATTGCTAAAAGAACATCCCGATTTAAATTTTATTTTTTGCCCAGTTGGTGGTGGCGGACTTATAGCTGGCTCGGCTTTAGCCACAAAATATTTTGGGGATAATTGTAAAGTATATGGGGCAGAGCCTTTTGAGGCAGATGATGCTTATCGTTCTTTATTGAGTGGAAAAATTGAAGGTAATGACACTGTGAATACCATTGCAGACGGACTCAAAACTACATTAGGTGATATAAATTTTCCTATTATAAAGGAGCTGGTTAGTGGAATAATCAGAGTAGATGAAGATGAAATTATAGCCGCAATGAAACTTGTATGGGAGCGAATGAAAATTATTATAGAACCATCTAGCGCAGTAACTGTCGCTGCAGTTATCAGACAATCAAAAGAGAACCCAAATGCTCTAAAAAATAGAAAAGTGGGGATTATAATTTCTGGTGGAAATGTCGATTTATCAAATCTTCCCTTTTAGTTCTCTAAGTTCTCCTTTAATTATCTATTACTTTTCTAAAATTTCTTCAGCTCTTTCTATGCTAGAGTTGATATCCTCTCTTACCTTTTTAACCTTCTCTTCTTCTTCCTTTAACCATTGCTCTTTTTCTTCAGAAAGTTCTTTTCCGTTCATTATTTCTTCAGAATCAAAACGGGTGCCAAAACCTTGCATCCAATCCATCATAGATTTATTTGCTTGTTGCAAATCTTTCATAGCTTTTGCTTCTATAGATTCTGCTCCAAGTGAATCTGCTATAGGTTTTAATTGCCCAACTAGTTTACCTAAGGTTCCCATTTTCGGCATTACTTCATCATGAATGTCCATAACTTGTTCCATTAGTGAAGGTTCATCCACTTTTTTAGAATCTTTACATGAGGTAATACTTAGTAGACCGACGATAGTAAGTAGTGAGAATAATTTTTTCATTTTAATTTATTTCTTTAATGGTGACTGAATTTATAGTATACAAGTAATCCTTTACTTTGGTGCTTGTTATTATAGATTTCAAATCTTCAATAGAAACTAGATTTGAGTCGATTACAATAACTCCTTTTTTATCTTTAAAACTAACTTCTGCTGAGATAACACCTTCCGTTTCATTTAGGCTCGAAGCTATCTTGTCTGCACAACCTTCTTGACAGGCCATACCATCAATTTCTATAGTAACTACAGTTGATGAGGCAGGTTCAATTACGGCAACAGTATTAGTAGTGCCTTGAGCCACTAAAATATTTGCAGTTAAACAAAGCATTAAAATGTTAATGAGTAAAAAGTTGATTTTCATTTTAACAATTTATAGTTAGTGAAAAGTAATACAACAGTAGATGCTTTTGTAAAGATACCAAATATCGAAAATGCACACGACAAACAATTATTAAAATAAGTGCTTAGACGAATCATTATCTTAGAAAAAAAGCCACTTTTGTTTAAAATTTGAGGAGTTGAAGAATATTGATCAAAAGTGGGGTTACCTTATTATTCTTTCGTTGATATGGGGTTCGTCCTTTATACTGATTAAAAAATCATTGTTGGGTTTTACTCCTATGCAAGTTGGGGGGTTACGTATTTTATTTGCTTCTCTTTTACTTTTTTTATTAGGCTTTAAGTCGTTAAAAACCCTAGCAAAAGCCGATTGGAAATGGGTAGTCATCGCTGGTCTATGTAGCTCCTTTTTTCCGCCGTTTTTCTTTGCCTTAGCGCAAACAGAAATAAGTAGCGGTATTACATCGATATTGAATTCTGTTGCACCATTGTTCACCACTTTAGTCGGAATTGCTCTTTTTGGACTAGCATTAAAAGGTAGACAGATTCTGGGGGTGTTTATTGGTCTTTTAGGGACTGTAGTGCTTATCGCTGCAGGAATGGAGAATAACCTCAATCAAAATTATTGGTATTCGTTCTTTATCATTTTTTCTGCATTAGGCTATGCATTTAATATCAACATCATTAAAAAACACTTATCACATTTAAGTCCGTTGGCGGTAACGACCGCAAGTTTTGGAGTAGCTTTTTTTCCGGCTTTAATTTTGCTGATATATTCCGGAGTTTTCAGTCATTTTATAGATAATGTTGCTATGCAGCAAGCAGTATGGTATCTGTTGGCATTGGCTTTATTGGGTACAGCATTGGCAAACATATTATTTAATAAGCTTATCAAACTTTCTAGTCCGGTTTTTGCGGCGTCCGTAACTTATCTAATACCTCTTGTAGCAGTATTATGGGGCTTTTTAGATGGTGAACGAATTTCGATGGTTCAGTTATTAGGCGGACTGATTATTTTGTTTGGTGTGTGGCTTGTAAATCGCAAAAAAACAATAATTGGTGCGGTTTAAATAAATTAAACTGTAACAATTAAAATATAGTCTTGTCTTTAAACAGAAGTAATTAGATTAAAAAACTAGAACTCATGAAAAAATTAATTTTTACCGCTTTAACCTTTGTATTCATTGTAGGCGGAATTCAAGCTCAAGAAAAAACATATACGGTTAAATCATTTGATAAGTTAATTGTAAGTCCGCATATTGAAGTAAACCTTGTTGAAGGTGACGAAGAAAGCGTTGTGATTGATAATGCAAAAGTTTCATTAGATAAAATAAACGTAGAAGTAGAGGGTAGAACCTTACGATTGTACTTAGATGGTGCTAAGATGGTAACAAAGTCTGAGCGTATTTCTAGTGATCAATGGCGAGGCAGTAAGCCATTATATAATGGTACCATGGCATCGGTTACCGTAACCTATAGAAAGCTCGAGAATTTATCTATTAGAGGCGAAGAGATAGTAAGATGTAAAAAGCTTTTTAATGCCGATGATTTTAAAATGTCATTGTATGGTGAAGCCAAAGTTTATTTTGACTCGGTTTTTATAGATGAAATGACCGTTGCAATTTATGGTAGCAGTTATTTGGAAATAGGAAAAGGCACGGTATCACGCCAAGTGTTTAGAGCATATGGAGAAAGCGAAGTAAATACAGAAGGTATGGTTGCTGACGAAACTAAAATTACTGCCTACGGTGAAAGCAATTTTAGGGTGAATGTTGTGGACCGATTAAAAGTTACATGCTATGGTGAAACCAATGTAAATTATTCAGGCAACCCAGAGGTGGATAAAGGATTAATTTTTGGGGAAGCCAGAATAAGAAAGATAGGATAGCAATTTTGTATTTAAGGAAAAACAAAAAAACCCGCCATTAAGCGGGTTTTTCTATGCTTAATAATTCAAATGTTATTCAAAATCAACATCGGAAACCCCATCATTAATCTTAATTTCAGAAACTATGAACTCAAAATTTTGAGGCCCTACTGTTTGAATTAATTTAAATGGGAATAATATCCCATCTACTTCCTGGTAATTTTCAAAGTTAGAAGTGCTTGTCATTTGCTGCCCTTGCATTTCTGTTATGTTAACTTCCTGTAGTTTTAGCCCAGTTTCAACATCATAAAAGGCCGATTTTTTATCGTTTACTTTTAATTTATAAGCATTTTTGTCGCCAACCATTTCCATACCTTCTAAAGATATTCCGTCTAGATTCGCATAATTTAGTTCTGGAAAAAGAGCAGACTCCTCTTTAATTTTCATGACTTCATCTTCTGATAAATTATTACGTTGGCCTTGTGCTACCATATAGCCGCCATCACCATTAAGTACTTGCTTGCTCATAGAATTGCCCATCATTTTTACATCTTGCATAAATTGATTATTAGTGGTTTTCTTCATTTCTAATTCAAGCTTCATTCCTTGCATTTCGGCAGCAGCTGTCATGACGTAAGATTTAGCGGCTTCTAATTTGGCCTTGCCGCCAATGGCTTCAATGTATTTATCAATAATGGTTTTCACGGTAGTACCTTCAGGTACCGATGCATTGTAATCTGGAGTTTCGATTCTGTCAGCCGTTTTTGAATAAGCCAAAACAGGTAATTTTTTCCCATGAAAATCAATATTTTCAATACTCGATAAAATTTCGCTTCCTTTTCCGACTACAACTACGCGAGCATTATTGACATTGAAATACTTTTTTGCAGCTATTTCTACATCGGCTTTACTAACGTTTTCTAGTTTTTCTAAAAATGATTTATAAAAGTCTTTTGGCAAATTTTCCTTTTCTACATTCAAAGCATACCTCGCAATAGTCTGTGGGTCTTCTAAAGCCATTATAAAACTGCCAGCATATAATGCTTTGGTGGTCTTTAGCTCTTTTTCAGTAACCGGTTGAGAATTAATAAGCTTAAGTTCTTTCAATATTTCTACTATTGAACTGTCAGTAACCATGTTTCTAACCTCTGCAGAAGCTGTGAATCTAGATGGGGCATATTTATTATTCCCTAAAGAAGTATACGCTCCGTAGGTATACCCTTTGTCTTCTCTAAGATTTAGGTTTAGCCGACTATCAGAACCGCCTCCTAAAATTTGATTTGCTAATAATGCGGAAATAAAATCATCATCTTTCATTTTTAGGTTAACGAGGTTCTGTACGGTAATTTCAGATTGTACAGCATTGGGCATATCAACTAAGTTTATTTGGGTGTTCGGTACGTTTTTCGGTTCTGAATAACTGAAACTTGGCGGTATGGCCTTTGTCCATGAGGTGAAATGGGTGTCTGTCAATGTCTTAACTTCATCTAAGGTTACGTCACCTATTACAACTAGATAGGCATTTGCAGGAACAAAGTATTCCCTATAAAATTCTTCTACGTCGACAAGGGTAACGTTGTTTACGGTCTGTTCAGTAGCAAATTCACCGTACGGGTGATTTTTACCATAGGCAAGAGCGCGCTGTACCCTACCAGATATGGCAGAAACTACTTTTTCTTCAGCTTTAAGTCCCGCAAGAATTATATCTTTTTCCTTGTCAAATTCTTCTTGTGTAAAGTTTGGATATATAGCAGCATCAGCCATAAGTTCCATCATCCTAGGAAAATATTTAGAAAGAGATTGAGCGTAAGCACCTTGTGAACTATAGCTAAGTCGAGCGCCTAAAAAATCAATTTCTTCGTTGAATTCATCTTTAGCTATGTTTTTTGAGCCTTTACCTAACAAGCTTCCTGTTAAACTGGCAACGCCTGCTTTATCACCTTCTAAAATGGGGGGATTATCTATTGACAATTGAATAGATACTCTAGGTAATTTATGGTTTTCAACCACTAATACTTTTAAGCCGTTATTTAGATTAAAAGTTTCGGGTTCGCCTAAATTAATTTCTGGTGCCGGGCCTGGTGTTGGCATAATAGTACGGTCTACTTGTGCTTGTACGGCGAAGAAGCAGAATAGAGAAAATAATAATAGATAGGTAGTTTTCATAATTTTTTAGTTTGCAGAATTTTGTTCAGGTAGGTATTCTAACACCAATCTTTGATTAGGATTTAAATACTTGTTTGCTACTTCTTTTATTTCCTCTCTGGTAATAGATCTGTAAACTTCTATTTCTTTATTTATTAAAGAAGTATCGCCATAAAGCATATAGTATTCAGCTAAAGAATTTGCTATACCTTCAACGCTAGAATTACTGTTTACAAATTGATTTTCAAATTTATTCTGTAGTTTTTGATAATCATTTTCAGATATAAGATCAGCTCTTAATTTTTCGATTTCTTCCTCCATTTCTGTATTAAGGGTCTCTAAGCTAGTTTCGCCTACAGGTAAAGCAAAAACAATGTACATGCCGTAATCTTCTTGTGTAGCAGGAAAAGCGCCTACCTGTAATGCTTGCTTTTGTTCATCAACAATTTTTTTATAAAGTTTTGATGAAGGTCCGTCACTTAAATAAGTAGATATCATATCTAGTACCTGACTGTCCCTATTTTTAAGCCCGGGGGTTCTATAGGCGATCATTGTAGCCGGAATTTGAATATTTGGGTCGTATGCTTTTGCATTGATTTGTTTTAGAATAGGCTCCTCTTGCGGAAAGTTTCTGGAAACTTCTTGGCCTTTTGGAATACTGCTGAAATAATCTGAAATCATTTTTTTGGCATTCTCTTTCTGAAAATCACCAGCAACTACTAATACGGCATTGTTGGGGACATAGAATTTTTTCTGAAAAGCTATAAATTCTTCTAATGTAGCGGCATCTAAATGATCCATCTTGCCGATAACAGTTTCTTTGTATGGGTGCTTCTTAAACAGATTTGTTTTTATGTTTTCGATAAACTTACCATATGGCGAATTGTCTACACGTAACCTTTTTTCTTCTTTTACCACCTCATTTTGAGTGTCAACTCCTTTTTGATTGATAACAGGGTGCAACATTCTCTCCGATTCTAACCAAAGCCCTAATTGTAAATTGTTTGAAGGGAAAACTTCATAATAATAAGTTCTATCTTCATCTGTAGTGGCATTGCCAGAACCACCGTTTAAGGAAACGATTTGGTCCCATTCCCCTTTTTCTATATTTTCCGTTCCTTCAAAAAGTAAATGTTCAAAAAAATGTGCGAAACCAGTACGCTCAGGGTCTTCATCTTTAGAACCTACGTGATAAAGCACAGAAATTGAGATAATAGGTGCGGTATTATCTTGATGTAAAATCACATGAAGGCCATTATTCAAGTCATACTCTTCAAAATCAACCTCTTGTGCGAAGGCTAAAATTCCATTCAATAGTATGGTCGTGACCAGTAGTAGTTTGTATTTCATATAATTAGTGTTTAATTAATCCTTTTTTAAAAGTTCTGCTCCATTAGTAAGTATTTTTGTTGTTTTGTTACGCTAAAAATCATTTATGTAGGAACAATCTTCAATATATGAATTGTTTAACATTTTTTATTTAAATTATAGTTGTTTATTGATTAAATTAAAAGACTAAACAAGAAAATATTTTCAAAGATGAATAATTATGCCTTACCTATTCGATTTGGAGTTGCAGCTAGTGGTTGTTTAATTGCATATTTTCTTATTTTGTCTCTACTAGGGCTACATGTAAATGTATTTTATAGTCTTTTCAACACCATAATTACTGGCTTTGCCATCTATGAGGCTATCAAATACTTTAAGTTAAAAAAAGGTGGAGCTTTTACCTATGCCAGCGGCTTTATGGCCGGGTTAATTACTGGTGGGGTAGCGACTTTAATTTTCACACTATTTTTTGCCATATATTCTACGGAACTTCAGCCTGGTTACTTAGAGGAACTTTCAACGCGTTGGGCAAATACGTATCGTAGTTTTGAAGCTATTGTGTTTTTAGCTGTGGCTATTATGGGTTTTACAACAAGTTTGGTGTTGACTCTATCTTTTATGCAGCTTTTTAAAAGTTCTAATAACACCAAAATAAAGCGTATTTAAATTTCAAGAAAACATTTGTAAATTCATGATTAAGAATTATATTTGCACCCGCCTATGGAAAAAATCCATCAGGTTTAATTTTTACATTTAACAATATGTACGCAATTGTAGAGATGGCAGGGCAGCAATTTAAAGTTGCAAAAGACCAGAAAGTGTACGTTCACCGTTTACAAGTAGAAGAAGGTAAGAAAGTCACTTTTGACAATGTACTTCTTTTGGCTGATGGATCGAACGTTACTATTGGCGCCCCGGCTATAGACGGAGCCACAGTAGAGGCTAAAGTCGTTAAACACCTTAGAGGTGACAAAGTAATCGTTTTTCATAAGAAAAGACGTAAGGGTTACAGAAAGAAAAATGGACATCGTCAATCTTTAACCGAGATTGTAATTGAGTCTATCATTTCAAAAGGAGCTAAAAAGACAGAAACTAAGAAAGCTGAACCAAAAGCTAAAAAAGAAGAAGCTAAAGCCGCTCCAGTTGCAGCTAAGCCAAAAGCTAAAAAAGCTACAGCTAAAGGTGACGATTTGAAGAAAGTTGAAGGTATCGGACCAAAAATTGCCGAAACTTTAAACGCTGCAGGTATTTCTTCTTTTGCAGAGTTAGCAAAAACTAATTCAGCAAAAATTGCTGAAATTATTGCTGATGTACGTGGAAACCATGTAACAGATACTTGGCCAAAGCAAGCACAATTAGCTGCTGATGGTAAATGGGACGAGTTACAGAAATGGCAAGATGAATTAGATGGTGGTGTTGCTAAATAAGCAGACCCATTAAGTATAATAATATTTTAAAACCTTAGACAATGGCACATAAGAAAGGTGTAGGTAGTTCGAAAAACGGTAGAGAATCAGAATCAAAACGATTAGGTGTTAAGATTTTTGGTGGTCAGGCTGCAATCGCTGGTAACATTTTAGTTAGACAGAGAGGAACAAGACACAATCCTGGCGAAAATGTTTACGCAGGAAAAGATCATACGTTACACGCACGTGTAGATGGTTTAGTAAAGTTTACGAAAAAAGCAGGTGGAAGATCTTTTGTTTCCATTGAGCCTTTCGAAGCTTAATCTAAATAATACATTATAAAAAACCTTTTCAGAAATGAAGAGGTTTTTTATGTTTTATAATTTTTGAAGTATTATATATTACTATTATTACAAAAGTTTCTCTCCAATTTCAAACCAAGAGTTTACACGTTCAAAACCTGTTGTATTTACATTGTGTGGTGATGTAAATTGTAGGCCTCGGCCATCGAAATTTTCCAAGTTATAATTTCTATCATCAATTAATATATCACCCTTTAAAACATGTTTATGTCCACAAAGAATTCGGTTTTGCCATGGAATAAAAGGAAAATGCTCATCTAGCCAATCGCTTTTCTCTTCTAACGAATTTGGAAACTGCATCGCTGCAGATGCAATATAAACTTCATGGTTGCTTGCCAATTTTGATAAAATTTCTTGACTACCAGATATAGGTTTAAGGTTTCTAAAAAAACCTCTTCTAGTAGCATGTTTTCTAACACTATCTTGATGTGCTTCAGGCACCATTCTCCATACCTCTGATCCTGAGCATAATTCAGTAGTTAATTCACCATTGAATTCGGCATTGTATAGTTCTATATGAGCACCATAGGTGTCAGCAATTACTTCATCCATATCTACAAATAGTATCATATATTTTTATTTTTAACGAAGTACGGAAAAACACTTTTAAAGAGAAAATGAAAATTATAAAGTTACGGCGCAATATTTCTGATTAATCTAAAATTATCGATATTTAAAACTAATCGTTTAGGGTCTGCTATTTATTGCTAAAGGGAATGAAGTCAATAATATTAGTATATCAGCATAGGTTTTTATAGAAATTTTATCTTCTTTGAATTCTAATATTAAACAATTTTAATCATGAAAAAATCAATCGTTTGTGTTGCAATGGCTAGTACATTATTATTCTCTAGTTGTTTGGGTTCTTTTAGCGCTTTTAATAATTTAAAAGACTGGAATCAAGGCTTATCGGATAGTAAGTTTGTTAATAACCTTGTTTTTTGGGGATTGAATATTATACCGGTTTATGGTCTTTTCTTTTTAGGTGATGCTATTATTTTTAACGTAATAGAGTTTTGGAGTGGTTCTAACCCAATTGCGATGGATGAAGGTGATATAGAAACTCAAATGGTAGAAAGAGATGGAAATACATTTGAAATGACCGCAACAAAAAACAGAATGCAAGTAACAGTTATAGATGGTCCTAAAAAAGGAAAGAAAATTGATTTGGTTTATAAGCCAAGTGAAAAATCTTGGAATGCTGTTCGCCCTAACGGAGAAATTATAAAACTTTCATCTTTCGAAGAAGGATTTTATATCGTTTACATGCCAAATGGTAAAGAGGTTAAGATAAATCCTTTGAGTTCTAAAGAAGAAGGTTTAGCTCAAATTAAAGAACAAACCGATTGCTATTATTTAGAGGGTATGTTGGCTGAGAACAACTAATTCTTAAATGATATTACAAAAAAAGTCCTGATGTAAATCAGGACTTTTTTTAATTTATAATAGATATTTTAGTATCTGTAATACTCTGGTTTATATGGACCATCAACCGTTACTCCTATATAATCGGCTTGGTATTTCTTCAATTCGGTAAGTTCAGCACCTAAACGAGACAAGTGAAGTTTTGCAACTTTTTCATCTAAATGCTTAGGCAGCATATAAACATCGTTCTCGTATTTTTCGCTATTCTTCCAAAGCTCAATTTGCGCAAGAGTCTGGTTTGTGAAGGAGTTGCTCATTACAAAACTCGGGTGGCCAGTTGCACAACCTAAGTTTACCAATCTACCTTCTGCCAAGATTATTAAATCTTTACCATTAATGGTATACTTATCAACCTGTGGTTTAATTTCATCTTTGGTGTTGCCATGA